>FTCV01001598.1_pt1 | contig 53232 bp, 43 predicted proteins | sample 1639691 | NCBI WGS metagenome assembly FTCV01 (sample SAMEA3914864, study PRJEB12502) | metagenome | biome: forest; material: soil | place: USA | collected 2012-03-12 | depth 0.3 m
CGACAACGGCGCGCGTCTTCTGGCCTCGGTCTACCATACCTGGGTGCTGCGTTCGGACGTCCAGCTTACTGAGGATGGCGATACGATCGACCTGCTCCACGGCGGCACCGTTACCGGCAGTGCTACGCCGCAGCACAAGATCACGGCCAGCCTGGGCGTGGTGGACAACGGCGTCGGCATGCGGCTGGAAGGCAACTGGCAGAGCGCGACCAAGATTTCGGGCGACAGCATGTCCAGTTCCACCGGAGACCTGCACTTCTCGTCGCTGGCGACGCTGGACTTGCGGCTTTTCGCCAATTTGCAGAACCGCTTCCGCGGCAAGGCCTGGGCGCGCGGCACCCGCGTCAGCCTTTCGATCGAGAACCTGTTCGATACGCGTCAGACGGTAACGGACGCCACCGGCGCTACGCCTTATGCCTATCAGAAGGACTATCTCGATCCGATGGGGCGGACGGTGCTGTTGTCGGTGCGGCGGATTTTCTGAGGGCGGGCGGGTTAGCGCGAACGTAGGAAGAAGGAAGCGGGGTCCCCGCATTCGCGGGGACGACGAGGAGTGGTGGTGCGAGGGTTTGGCGTTGCCGGACTCTCCGGAATTGTCGGCAATGCCATGTTAGCCTGTGCGCTGGAGCCTATGCCGTCCGGCTGCACCGCGCTTGACCAACCGCTCATTCTCGCCCGCTTCCGAAGCCGAAGCCGAAGCCGAAGCCGCAACGCCTCCCGAATCGAGGCGGATGCAAGCCCCCCTTCCCGTCATCCCCGCGAAGGCGGGGATCCCGCTCCCTTCTTGCTCGCCCCCCACCCGCAGGCAAAGAAAAAGGCAGGAGAGCCGCGCCCTCCTGCCTTTCCTGAATCGTCGAAAGTGAGCCTAAAGCCGGCCTCACTCCTCGCCCATGCGGAGGGCGGCGATGAAAGCTTCCTGCGGGATCTGCACGTTGCCGTACTCGCGCATGCGCTTCTTGCCTTCCTTCTGCTTTTCCAGAAGCTTCTTCTTACGCGTGATGTCACCGCCATAACACTTGGCGGTAACGTCCTTACGCATGGCGGAGATCGTCTCGCGCGCGATCACCTTGGCGCCGATGGCAGCCTGGATCGGGATCTTGAACATGTGCCGGGGGATCAGTTCCTTCAGGCGTTCCACCAGCGCACGGCCGCGCGGTTCGGCCTGGCTGCGGTGGACCACCATCGACAGCGCATCGACCGGCTCGTTGTTCACGAGGATGTTCATCATCACGAGGTCACCCTCCTGAAGCCCGATCTGCTCATAGTCGAAGCTGGCATAGCCGCGGCTGATCGACTTCAGGCGGTCGTAGAAGTCGAACACCACTTCGTTCAGCGGCAGTTCGTAAGTCACCTGCGCACGGCCGCCGACGTAGGTGAGGTCCTTCTGGATACCGCGACGGTCCTGGCAGAGCTTCAGGATCGAGCCGAGGTATTCGTCCGGCGTGTAGATGACCGCCTTGATCCACGGCTCTTCCATGAAATCGATCTTTACCGGATCGGGCATGTCGGCCGGGTTGTGCAGTTCCTTCACGGTGCCGTCGGTCATCGTCAGGCGATAGACCACGGAGGGCGCGGTGGTGATAAGGTCGAGGTCGTACTCGCGGCTCAGGCGCTCCTGGATGATTTCAAGATGCAGCAGACCCAGGAAGCCGCAGCGGAAGCCGAAGCCCAACGCCGCGCTCGATTCCATCTCGAAGCTGAAAGAGGCGTCGTTCAGGCGCAGCTTGCCGATCGATTCGCGCAGCTTTTCGAAGTCGTTGGCGTCGACCGGGAACAGGCCGCAGAACACCACCGACTGCACTTCCTTGTAGCCCGGCAGGGCCTGCGTCGCGCCGCCCTTCACCGTGGTGATGGTGTCGCCGACCTTGGCCTGTTCCACTTCCTTGATCTGCGCGGTGATGAAGCCGATTTCGCCCGGGCCGAGTTCCGGCAGATCGATACGCTTGGGCGTGAAGCAGCCCACGCGGTCCACCAAGTGATCGGTGCCGCCCTGCATGAACTTGACGTTCAGGCCCTTCTTGATGACGCCGTCGATCACGCGCACCAGAATGACGACGCCCAGGTACGGATCGTACCAGGAATCGACCAGCATGGCCTTCAGCGGCGCGGTGCGATCGCCCTTCGGTGCCGGAATCTTGGCGACGACGGCTTCAAGGATCTCGTCGATGCCGATGCCCGACTTGGCGGAGGCCAGCACGGCTTCGGAAGCATCGATGCCGATGACTTCCTCGATCTCGTTGCGCACCTTTTCCGGTTCGGCAGCGGGCAGGTCGATCTTGTTGATCACCGGCACGATCTCGTGATCGTGCTCGATCGACTGATAGACGTTGGCCAGAGTCTGCGCTTCCACGCCCTGCGCCGCGTCCACCACCAGCAGCGCGCCTTCGCAGGCGGCAAGGCTGCGGCTGACTTCATAAGCGAAGTCGACGTGGCCCGGCGTGTCCATCAGGTTCAGCTCATAAGTGAGCCCGTCGGACGCGGTGTAGTTCAGGCGCACGGTCTGCGCCTTGATGGTGATGCCGCGTTCCTTCTCGATGTCCATGTTGTCGAGCACCTGGGCGCTCATCTCACGATCGGAGAGGCCACCGGTGCGCTGGATCAAACGGTCGGCAAGCGTCGACTTGCCGTGGTCGATATGGGCTATGATCGAGAAATTACGGATCTGGGCGAGTTCGGTCATGACAGCGCCGTTAGCAGCGCTTTGCCCGTTTGGAAATGCGGCGCGCGCGCATTTTCACGGCGGGTTCAGCCAACCTTGCGCAGCGGGCCGCTCTCGCTCGGCTCGAACAGGGTACGCGATGGCGTGAACAGCACCGCGCCGTGGGCGTCCAGTTCCAGCGGCGTGCCGAATTCGACACCCATGTGATCGTCCCGGCACCAGCGGGCGGTGGCCAGCACCACGTTGTCCTCCGCCAGATGGAGCGCGAAACACGTCTCCACCGGCACGTTCCACAGCCCCTCCACCAGCGCCCCGGTCTGCGAGACGTTGCGGATGGTGGCGTGATAGATGTGACCATCGTGTTCTAGCACGACCTTGCGGAGCATCGTCTGACGCGGTGCGCGGGCGGAACGCGGCCCTTGCGCCACCGCCCCCAATCCGCGCGCCAGCCGCGCGGCGGCACCCGGCGCGTCCAGTGGCCGCTCATAGATATAGCCTTGAATATGGCTGCACCCCAGAAGACGCACGAGGTCCAGCTCGTCCAAGGTCTCCACGCCTTCGGCCGTGGTTTCCATGTTCAAGGCTTCGGCCAGGCTGACGATCGAGGAGATGATCGCCCCGTTGCGGCTGCCTTCGATGGTGGCACCGCGCACGAAGCTCTGGTCGATCTTGATCTTGTCGAACGGGGCTTTCTTCAGATAGCCGAGCGAGGAATAGCCGGTGCCGAAATCGTCCAGCGCCAGCCGCACACCCACCGATTTCAGCGCCGCGAACATCGCCTCGGTCGACTTGTCTTCGCCCAGGAACACGCTTTCCGTGATCTCAAGCTCCAGCCGGCCGGATGAGATACCCGCATCGGCGATGGCGCGGGTGACGATCGCCGGCAGCGCCGGGTTGGAAAACTGGAGAGGCGAGACGTTGACCGCCACGCGCACATCTTCCGGCCAGGCGGCCAGATCGCGGCAAGCGGTGCGCAGTGCCCATTCGCCAATCTGCGCGACCAGCCCAGTCTCCTCCGCCACGGGCACGAACTTGGCGGGCGAGAGGTAGCCGTGGCGCGGATGGTTCCAGCGCAGCAGCGCCTCGAACCCGGTGATCCGCTCGGTCGTGGTGTGGATCTGCGGCTGATAGTGCAGTTCCAGCGTCCCCAGCACGATGGCATCCCGCAAGTCCTGCTCAAGCTGCTGGCGCTCCTTGGCGTCCGAATGCAGATCGTCGTCGTAGAAATAGTGTCGCCCGCGCCCACTGCCCTTCGCGGCATAGAGCGCAAGGTCGGCATTGCGGATGATCTCTTCCGCCGTGCTGCCATTCTCCGGGCAGAGCGAGATGCCGACCGAGGCGCCGATCGTCACCCGCACGCCCTCTATCTCGTAAGGCTGTGACAGGTTCTCGATGATCCGGCGCGCGATATGGGCAAGGCCCTCATGCTGGTGATGGCCGGGCAGCAGGACCTTGAACTCGTCCCCGCCCAGTCGCCCAACGCGGCCCATCGCGCCTACCGTGCTGGTGAGCCGATCCGCCACCTGCTTCAGCAATGCATCACCGGCGGGATGGCCCATCGTGTCGTTGACTTGCTTGAAGCGGTCGAGATCGAGCAGGAACACCGCACAGGCGCGGCTTTCCAGCCGGGGAGAGGTCAGGATCTTCTCCAGCCATTCCGCCATCTGATAGCGGTTGGCCAGCCCGGTCAGCGAATCGAAGCGTGCCAGCAGCGTCACATGCTGCTGCGACTTGCGGGTTTCGGTCAGATCGGTGCCCGATCCACGAAAACCCAGGAAATTGTGGAATTGATCCAGCACCGGCCGGCCGGAGATAGACCACCAGCGCTCGTCCGCTTCGGCCGTCGCCGCGCGCACGGTCAGGTCCTGGAAAGAGGACCGCGTAGCAAGATGGAAGGCCAGCGTGCGCTCGCTCTCCTGCTGTCCGTCAGCCTCTACATGAAACAGGCTGGTGAAGGGTCGGCCGCTGATTTCCTGCTGCGAAGCGCCCAGCAACTGGGCAATGCGCGGGGATACGTAGGTGACCATGCCGCGCCGGTCGCTTTCCCAGAACCAGCCCTGCCCGGTATCCTCATACTCGCCCAGCAATTCTTCCGCGCGGTGCTGGCGCATATCCTGCTCGGCACGGTGGGCCGATTCGGCTGCCGCGTCGCGCACCTGGCGCATGGCAACGATCAGGCCCAGCACACAGCCCGCTGCCAGTAGGCCAAACGAGTAAATCGATGCCCCCGGCAGCGATGCACCAAACCACAGCGCCACGGTGGCCGCCACGATGGATGTCATCCGGCCGTTGAGCAGCACCGTTGCCAGCAGGGCCAGCAGGATATGGCTCTTTATGGCCAATCCAGCGTCCACTGCGGGCACCCAGAACGACATGGCCAACCCGAACAGCGCCATCGGCAAGGCAATCGCGACCAGCATCAGCGGATAGCGCACCCAACTGTCATGCGCGCAACGCTCCTCCCCCCGCGCGATCATCGGGGCGGCAAGGCAGCCCAACATCGCCAGCAGTGAAAGCAGTATCGTCGGCAACATCGGCCGGGATCCGGACATTAGGCCGGTGATCACCAGCACGCCGACCATCGCCGGCGCCATCAGTTCCCAGCGCCGGGCAACGAAATAGAACAGCGGGTCGCTGCTCTGTCCCTTGGGGCGCAGAAGCGCGAAATTGCCGGCGATATTGACGGTTCCACCGCGTGGAGCCACCGTTACCGGCAGATCCGGTGTCAACGCCGCCGCGGCTTCATCGAACGGGGCCGAATCCACATCGCCCGCCACGCGATCGCGCAGGAGGCCGGATGCGCGCACGCCGGGCACACCCTTGCGGGCCGTGTGCCGCCTCCTTCGGGAACCTGTGATCGCCATGAATCGCTCTTGGAGGCAGGCCCATTTCAAAAGGGTTAAGCGCGCGGGCGTTCGAAGGTCCAAAAATCTGAAATTCCAGCGCGTCACAGGGGCTAACACTTATGCGCGCGGCTCATCGCAAATAGCCGTTTTCGCTTGCTCCATCCCCTGCCCCATGCTTGCTTGCACATTGACGGGGCGCACGCCCGGTGCGCCCTTTCACGGGAGAGCAAACCATGCGGCATATCGCGATCGTGGGTTCGGGGCCGGCCGGCTACTACACGGCCGAAGCGGCGCTCAGGCAGTGGGGCGAAGGCGTGCGGGTCGATATATTCGATGCCTTGCCGGTTCCATTCGGGCTTATCCGTAGCGGCGTCGCCCCCGACCATCAGTCGATCAAAGGCGTCTCCCGCCGTTACGAGGCTACCGCGCAGACCGACAATGTGCGCTTCGTGGGCAATGTCTCCATCGGGCGCGATGTCACCGTGGGCGAGTTGCGCGACCTCTATGATGCCGTCGTCCTGGCCACCGGCGCGCCGAACGATCGCAAGCTGGGGCTTTCCGGAGAGGACTTGGCCAATGTCTTCGGCTCTGCCGCGTTCGTCGGCTGGTACAATGGCCACCCGCATTTCTCCGGCCTCGATCCGGCGCTGTCGCACGATACCGCCGTGGTGATCGGTAACGGCAACGTCGCGCTGGATGTCGCGCGCATCCTGGCCAAATCACAGAAGGAGTTCGAAGGCTCCGACATCGTCACCCACGCCCTGAAGGCGCTGACCGGATCGCAAGTGCGGCGGATCATCATCCTCGGCCGGCGTGGGCCGTTCCAGATCGCGATGACGCCCAAGGAACTGGGCGAACTGACCCTGCTCAGCCGTGCTCGCCCACATGTGGACGCGGCCGACCTTCCCGACGGAGCAGGCGATGCCGCGCTCGATCCCGGCCAACGCAAGGCCGTTGGGCACTTGCGCGGCTTCGCGAAGGCGGCCCCTGCCGAACCGCAAGTGGATGAAGTCTCGATCGAATTCGATTTCTACGCCGCCCCGCGCGCCATTCTGGGGCAGGACCGGGTGGAGGCTGTCGAAGTCGAACGCACGCGGCTGGAGGACGGCAAGGCGGTCGGCACCGGAGAGACCTACCGCATCCCCGCCGGGCTGGTTGTGGCTTGCATCGGCTACCAGACATCGCCCATCCCAGACGTGCCTTATGACGACAAGCTGGGCCGCTTCGCCAATGAGGATGGCCGGATCGCGCCCGGCCTCTACTGCGTCGGCTGGGCGCGGCGCGGGCCTACCGGCACGATCGGCACCAACCGACCGGACGGCTTCTCCATCGTCGAACGCATTTCGGAAGACCTTGGCGGCTTCCGCGCAGACGGCGCCGGAAAGCCCGGCCGCCCCGGCTTCGATGCGCTCGCCGCTGAACGGGGGATCGACTACGTGAAATTCACCGATTGGCAAAAGATCGATGAGGCCGAAGTCGCCAACGCCCGCAATGGCGCGCCGCGTGAGAAGTTCGTGGCGGTGGAACGGATGATCGAGGCTGCCGGCAAACATTAAGCGCCCGATTTCATCGATTTCATTGGCCCGCTACACGCCCCCTGCTATGCGCCGATCCATTGGCGAGCAGGGGGTTGGAATGCTGTCGAAGAACCATGTCCGCACCGCGATTGCGGCGGCGTTGATGCTGGCCATGCATGCCGGCGCGGCGGATGCGAAGTCCGGCCACACGCCAACCGTGGGTGAGATGGCGCCGGATTTCGAGATCACGCTGATGGACGGCAGCAAGGTGACGCTTGCGGAGCTTCGTGGGCAAGTCGTGGTTCTGAACTTCTGGGCCACATGGTGCGTCCCCTGCCGCAAAGAACTGCCGACGCTGGATTCCTATTACGCGATACAGCGCAATCATGGATTGAAAGTCTTCGCCATCACCACCGAAGACTCGGTTCCGCCCACCATGCTGAAGGCGCTGTTCAAAGCCATGGCCATTCCTGCCGCGCGCCGGATCAAGGGCCCCTATGGCCCGCTGACGGGCGTGCCGACGAACTTCGTGATCGATAGGGGCGGCAAGGTCCGCTACGCCAAGGCCGGTGCCTTCGACCTTGATGACCTGAACGCCGTGCTGGTGCCGCTCCTCAACGAAAAAGCCCCGGCCTGAGGGGGAAGGCGCAATCGCTGGACCTCACGCCTACAACGGCGCCGGCCAGTTAAGCTGCCGCTACCCTTAGCGAAGCCTGCGTAACGGAAGGGTGGTCGGAATAATCGCTTCCTGACAGGCCGCGCTCAAAACATGTGCTGAAGGTGGCCGACAATTGGGCATTCCTCGAAGGCGCTGGGCCTTCTCGTCTCGACCACTCTAGTGCCGGTAAAATATTTGCAGAACGTCTGCGGACCATCTCGCAATGACCGAATATGAACTGTGCCTTCCAGCGTATAGGTGCTGTCAAAGAGCTCAGGTGGCAAAATCACTTCACCAACATAAACACCAGTGTCAGTGATCATCAGGCCCAATATAGCCATGATCAGCACGCCACCCCCATAAATCGCTGCGTATTTACTCTCGAGACCCGTTCGTGTGCGCTGCATATGCCCCCCGACAAATTGGCGTGAGGGCAGTTAGCCGATCGTTTTATGTGCGCTATTACACTCAATCGATTGCGATCAACTTTTCCACCAATAGATTTTGCAAGAAACGGTATTTGTCATGACTTGCGCTGAGGCATGCGCGGACTCAACGCTATCGCGATGTCTAACATCGCAATTTGATGAAGCACCTTCGCTGCATCATCACGGTGGCTTTCACGCGGAACGAGCCGCCCAATAAGCTTCTGGCTGAGAATTAACTCACTTCTTCAAATAGGCGTCCGCTTATCCAGACACCGCTCCTGCCAAGTGCGCGAGATCCCGCTCCGATAACTGTCCGTCGCTCCGTCGGACTTTATCCACGCTGGCTAGGCGTCAAGATCACCGGAAACCCGAATAGCTTGAATTTCAATATTACAAATTGATGACAGATTATAGAAATAAAATATTGTTATTCTTAGGATTTTTTAGGTTTTACCGTCTAGCAGTCACCCGCAATCGCTTCCATAGACCGGAAAGCACTGGTTAATTCCGGGGTTAGGTCTGTCAGAAAAGAAATTCGGGTGCAACGATGCCGTCTTGGAAACCTGCGGTCGGTCGACTGCTATCTTCGCTTGAAACACGCCTTGTCGGCGCACTGATTCTTATCGTTGCAGCCAGCGGGCTGTTGCAGATCGTCACGCAGCGGGAGGCATTCGGCCTGCGCCGCGATGGTGAGGCTCTGGTCCGTGCTTCCGCCATTGCCGAAAATGCCGATCAGTTCGCCGAAGCGGTCGGCAAGCTACGCATGGCCACCAATCGCGGCCTCGTGGCAAGCGACGATACCGGCGATGAATTGACAGACGCGGCGATTGCGATCGGCGACAAGCTTGGCCGCCTGCGCAACAGCGGCATGGCCCTCTACGATCTGCCCGAAGCGTCCGACCCATTCGCGGATCTGGACCGGCACGTCACCGCGATCCTGAAAGTCCAGTCCGGCGATACTGCCCGTCGCGGCCTGATCGATCGCATCCAGACGCGTAACAACGCCATGGTCGCCCTCGCCGCGCGCATCGTGGAGCGCGCCCATGCAGAGCGTGAGGCCGCGCAACGGCGCCTTGTTGCCTCTATCGCGCGCTGGCAGATGTTGGTGCTGAGCGCCGGGCTGGTCACGATCGTGATCGTTTCGCTGGTGCTGTTCGACATCCTCAAGAACATCCTGCCTGCCGTGCGACGGATGCACCGTTCGCTCCAAAGTCTTGCCAACGGCGATCTGGATATCGAGATCGGATCGTTCCGCCTGAAGGAATTGCAGGACCTTTCCGGCCCGCTGGAAACCTTCCGCCGCAATGCCAAGGCCGTGAAGAACCTGGCATTCAGCGATGCCGCCACCGGCCTGCCCAACCGCCGCGCCTTCCAGGAAGACGTCAGCTGGTTGTTCAGCGCCGCGCCTGAGCGTCGCTTCGCCTGCATGCTGATCGACATCGACCGCTTCAAGCACATCAATGACGATTACGGCCATGCCGCCGGGGACGATCTGGTGCGGTTGATCGGCGGCCGCCTGAAGACCAATCTTGGCGATACCAGCATCGTCGCACGCGTGGGCGGGGACGAGTTCGCGGTCTGCATCGAACTGTCGGATGCGGAATCCGCCATTGGCCTCTCCTCGCGCCTCACCGATTCGATGCGTACACCGTTCAGCCTGGGCGAATATTCGGTGGCCATCACCGTTTCGATCGGCGTTGCCGAAGTTGCCGCCTCGCCCGACGAGGATATCGACGAAATCCTGCGCAATGCGGACATGGCGCTCTATGCGTCGAAGAAGAACGGCCGCAATTGCGCCACCAGCTTCGCTCCGCAGATGGCCGAAGAGCGCGCCGTTGACCGGGCGCTGGAGAAAGACCTCGAATCCGCGTTCGACCGGGGCGAGTTGCGCATGGTCTATCAGCCGATCCACCCCGTTTCCGACACCGCGCGTGAGGTGGAGGCTCTGGTGCGCTGGAAACACCCCGAACTGGGCGAAGTGCCGCCCTCCACGTTCATCCCCGCTGCCGAACGCAGCGGGTTGATGGTCCGGTTGGGTGAATGGATCATCCGCCGCGCCTTGGCCGACTTCGCACAGTGGCCGGACATGCTGATGAGCCTCAACCTCTCACCGCTACAACTTCAGCACGACGGGTTCAGCGCTTTCCTGCTCGATGCATGCAGCCGCCACGGTATCGCGCCGCACCGCCTGTTCCTGGAAGTGACCGAATCCCTTTCGATCGAACGCAACACGCGCGCACTGCTGACGCTGAACCTGCTGCGCAACCTGGGCTTCCGCATTGCGCTGGATGATTTCGGCACCGGCTATTCCTCGCTCTCGATGGTCAAGAGCTTCAAGTTCGACCGCATGAAGCTGGACCGCAGCCTTGTGATGGACCTGGGCCAGGACCCGGCCTCTGTCGCAGTGCTGGAAGCCGCGGTGACGATGGCCCGCCATGTCGGCGCCGAAGTGGTGGCCGAAGGGATCAGCGAAGAACACCTGATCGACGCCACCAAGGGCGCGGGCTGCACGCACCTGCAAGGCTACTTCTACAGCCGCCCGATCGAGGCGGATGAAGTGCCGAACTATTTTACCGCGCCGGTCGTCCCGCAGAGCGAGGTGGCTTGAGGGACAGGTGCTGGTCGGCGGCCCATGCGTGCCTTCCGCGCCAGTCCGGCGGCGATTGACACTGAACTACGCCACCGCTTTGCTCACGGATACCATCTCAGTTGGCGCCGGTCACCAACACTTGCCCTATAACATCTCGTCGCCCCCGCTAAGGCGGGGCCCCGCTTCTTTTTGCCTCGCGCTCAAGAAAAGCGGGATCCCCGCCTTCGCGGGGATGACGGTATAAGAGACGAACGAGTGACCCTTTCGCCAAGGCTGGTTTAAGCTACGCCACTCACAAGAATGATCTAAGCGGAACACAGCGCCGGGCTTGCAAATGCACATAGAAAAAGGGCCGAAGCTTTCGCTCCGGCCCTTTTCATTTTCGGGTGATCCGCGATCAGACGCGCATCGGCATCAGCACGTAGAGCGCGGGGCTCTTTTCGTCCTGACGGATCAGCGTCGGCGCACCGGCGTCAGCGAGGTGCAGTTCCACCGTGTCGCCGTCGATCTGGCCAAGGATGTCCTTGAGGTAGTTGGCGTTGAAGCCGATCTCGAAACCGTCCGACGAATAGTCCGCCGGCACTTCCTCTGCCGCTGTGCCGTTGTCCGGCGAGGTGACCGAAAGCGTCACGCGGTCCTGATCCAGCGCCATCTTCACAGCGCGGGTCTTCTCAGTGGCGATGGTCGCCACGCGGTCCACGCCTTCGAAGAAGCTCTTGGGATCGATCTTCAGCAGCTTGTCGTTGCCGGTCGGGATGACACGGGTGTAGTCGGGGAACGTGCCGTCGATCAGCTTGCTGGTCAGCACCACGCCATGCTCGCCGCCCAGCGTGAAGCGGATCTTGCTGGCGGAAAGGTCCACCAGCACGTTGGTGTCCAGCGCTTCTTCCAGCAGCTTGCGCAACTCGCCCACGCACTTACGCGGCACGATCACGTCCGGCATGCCCTGCGCGCCTTCGGGGCGGGCCAGGGTGAAGCGGGCCAGACGGTGGCCGTCGGTGGCGGCAGCCTTCAGCTCGTCATCGCTGACGTGCAGGAAGATGCCGTTGAGGTAGTAGCGCGTTTCCTCGGTCGAGATCGCGAAGCGGGTGCGGTCGATCAACTGACCCAGCAACGAAGCCGAGATTTCGAAGCTGGTCGGCAGCTCACCTTCGGCAATCACCGGGAAATCGTCGCGCGGCAGGGTCGGCAGCTGGAAGCGGCTGCGCCCGGCCTTGACCACCATGCGGTTGTCGGATGCGTCGAGGCTGACCTGGCTGCCATCGGGCAACTTGCGCGCGATGTCGAACAGCAGGTGCGCCGACACGGTGATCGCGCCGGCCTGCTCTACCGAGACCGCACCAACCGTTTCGACCACTTGCAGGTCAAGGTCGGTCGCCATGATACGCAGGGAGCCGGTGCCCGAAGCCTCGATCAGTACGTTCGAGAGAATGGGAATGGTGTTGCGCCGCTCGACAACGGACTGCACGTGGCTGAGGCAGCGCAGGAGCGTGGAACGTTCGATCGTGGCCTTCATGTCAGCCTCAGGTCCCCCTTGGTCGGGCTTGGGACGCCCGGTTGACACGGACAATCCCGAATTTCAGGACGAATATCTCTAGCGAACGTAAGGCTTGCGGCAAGCGAGTAATGGTGTGAAACGGGCGAAACTGGGGATAAATCGGGGGTTTCTCACGCAATTTCGGCCCATTGACCCCATCTGCCACCAACCCGTCGCGCAATGAAGGCCCGATAACGCTTGCACGGCACCTTCCGCTTGCCCTCACCGCCGGTGCGGAGCATGCTGCACTGCACCCCCAACACCCCCGAAATCGTGGGAGGCTAACGACTTGTCTCAAGGCCTGCGCATCGAACGCAAGGACGAAAGCGGCGAAATCAAGCCCATCACCTTGCCTGAATGGAAGGAAGCCATCCTGGGCATCGAAGGGGTGCGGCTGGCCGAAGGCGATGCAAACGCGCTCAATCCCGTCACCCGCGAATGGGTGGTGATGCCCAACCGTGGGGGCGATGTCGAAGTCTGGCGTGACGGGTACGATGGCTGGCTGCGGGCGCTCTGGTGGTCGCCCAACGGCACTGTCAGCTTTACCGCGCCAGATCCGGAACCCGACGGGCACTCGATTCTCGGCGTGGCGCGCGATCTTGCCGGCAAGCTGGGTGCGCAAATTGTGAGCCTGGACGGCAGCGTCCACGATTAGGGCTTGAGAACTTTCCCAAGGCAGATCGACTGCGGGCGACCCACATAGTGTCCGTATGGCACGATTTCTGAGTATCCGTGGCGCTGGTAGAACGAGACCGCGCGCTCGTTCGCGCGGCGCGTGGAAAGCCGTGCCTCGCAGTAGCCATCCGCGGATGCCGCAGCTTCAAGATGGGCGAGGATGGCTCTGCCGCAGCCTTGCTCGGCATACATGCGCTTGATTTCGGCAACGCCCACCTCAAGCGGTCGATAGGCGCCGCAACCGATCACGGCGCCGTCCGCATCCCGCGCAACCACGAAAAGCGCGCGGGATACCAGAACATCGGACGAATCGAACGAGGACGTTCCCCCATCGCCCGTGATCGCAGCGAGCGCCCTGGAAAGACGCTCCATCACCACGATCGCATCGGGATCGCGCGGATCGCAGGGCTCAACCCTCACTGTCCGCACGATCCCGAGCGCCCTATCAGATCATCACCATGCCGCCGTTGACGTGGATCGTCTGGCCGGTGACGTAACCTGCTTCCTTCGAGGCAAGGAACACGGCGGCGGCGGCGATATCGTCGCCCTCACCCATGCGGCCCATCGGGATGCGGCCGTTCAGCGCGTCCTTCTGCGCATCGGGCAGCACATCGGTCATCGCGGTGCGGATGAAGCCCGGCGCGACACAGTTGACGGTGACGTTACGGCTGGCGAGTTCCTGCGCAAGACTCTTCGACATGGCGGTGATGCCGCCCTTGGCCGCGCAGTAGTTCATCTGGCCGGGATTGCCGGTGGTGCCCACGACCGAGGTGACGTTGATGATGCGGCCGAAGCGCGCCTTCATCATCGGCTTGGTGACGGCGCGCATCAGGCGGAAGGTCGATTCGAGGTTGATCTTGATGACCTGATCCCACTCCTCGTCCTTCATGCGCATGGCGAGGTTGTCGCGGGTGATGCCCGCGTTGTTGATCAGGATGTCGATCTTGCCGAGCGATTCGAGCGCGGCGGGAACCAGCTTCTCGACCTGCTCCGGATCGCCAAGGTTGCAGGCGATGGCGACATGGTCGACTTCCTGCACGGCCTGCGGGGTGTGCTCGTCCAACTCGTCGCGGAAGGCGCGCAGCTTGTCGGCGTTCGAGCCCGAGATGGCGAGGCGCGCCCCCTGTGCAGCAAGCGCGCGCGCGATCGACGAACCGATCCCGCCCGAGGCGCCGGTGACGAGGGCGGTCATTCCGTTGAGGTTGAACATCTTTCAAATCTCCGTGAATCGCTTGCCGAACGGCAGCGACGGCCCGCTGAACGGGGCCATTCTTCAAACCTTTGAGGCGCCGGGGTCAAGCCCAGCGCGTGGATCACAGGCCGGCCGCTTAGAGGCCCTTCGCCAGTTCCTCGATCTCGGCCATGGTCACGGCGGAGATCACCTCCACCTCACCGGCAGAGCGCTTGATCATCGGGCCGAGCACTTTGCCGCCGAGTTCGACGAAGGTCTCGACGCCCGCCTCGCGCATGGCGATCGCGCTTTCGCGCCAGCGGACGCGGCCGGTGACCTGCTCCACCAGCAGGCGCTGGACTTCGGCGGGATCGGTGACGACCGAGGCGGTGACGTTGGCGAACAACGGCACATGCAGGCTGCCCGGAGGGGTCTTACCCAGAGCCTCCGCCATGGCATCGGCGGCGGGCTGCATCAGCGGGCAGTGGAACGGCGCCGAAACCGGCAGCAGCACGCCGCGCTTGATGCCGAAGTCCTTCACCAGCGCGACGGCGCGCTCGATGGCTTCCTTGTGGCCCGAGATCACGACTTGCGTGGGGTCGTTGTCGTTAGCGACGGTGCAGACCTGGCCCTCAGCCGCAGCAGCGGCAAGCTCCGAAGCCTTCTCGATATCGGCGCCGAGCAGCGCGGCCATCGCGCCGAGGCCGACCGGAACGGCCGCCTGCATCGACTGGCCGCGCAGCTTCAGCAGGCGCGCGGTATCGGCAAGGCTGAAGGCACCGGCAGCGCAAAGCGCGGTATATTCGCCCAGCGAGTGGCCGGCGACGAAGTCCGCCTTATCGGCCAGCGTTACGCCGCCTTCCTTCTCCAGCACGCGCAGGACAGCGATGGCATTGGCCATGATTGCCGGCTGGGCGTTCTCGGTAAGCGTCAGTTCCTCTTCGGGGCCCTGCGTCATCACGCGGAAGAGATTCTGGCCCAGCGCCTCGTCCACTTCCTGGAAGACTTCGCGCGCGACGGCGCTGGCTTCGGCGAGTTCGGCACCCATGCCGACCTTCTGGCTGCCCTGTCCCGGGAAAACGAATGCACGCATCTTGGCGGCTCCTTCTGTCCGGCGGGCTTTACGATTGCGCCCTACCGATGTGTGAATCTCTTGATGTGGCGCGGCGCGTTATTGACCTTATGCCCGCTCGGCAAGCCCGAACGGAACGATCCGATTGGCAGCATCATGCCCGATGTCCGCACTGCCGAGGTAGGCGATGGAATGATGCGCGCACCAGTGACGGGCGATTTCCTCCACCTCGACGCCGAATGGACGGTCGTTTTCGGGCACATCGCTGACCCGGCCTAGGCGCAGGCCAGCCACGCCGCCAAGGTGCGCGGTGAGGTGGAAGAACAGCCGGTCTACCGCGTAGAGGTACTCCGAAACTTCCTCCACCAGCACCACATGCTTGGCGAGCCCCGGCATCAGCGGCGTTCCGCAAAGCATTGCCAGCGTCATCAGATTGAAGGCAACGCGCGGGTGATCGTCTCCGGTAGGTTCGACGCCCGAGGCATCGCCGGTCAGCCAGCGCAACGCCCGGCGTACAGCCTCTGCCCCACCCTCTCGCCGGATATCGGCCAGCATCGGTCCGTGGACGGGCTTGCCGATCCGCGCGCGGTAGAGGCCGCTTAGCAGATAGCCCGCATCGGAATAGCCGAGGAAAGTCTTGCCCTGTGCATCGTGCGTGAACTTCGCGATGGCCGCTTCAGCAACGCGGCAGGCGCCATAGCCGCCGCGCGCGAACCATACCGCATCGACCGAGGGATCGTTGGCACATTCCACCAGCGCCGCGATCCGCCGGACGTCGCTGCCTGCGAAGTGGCCTTCCACTTCGAAGCACTGTTCATGGATCACCAGCTCTACATCGGGGAACTCCTCGGCCGCCAACGCGACGACGGCCGCCGCATCCTCGCGGGTGATCGGGGTGGACGGTGCACAAACTGCGATACGGGTCATGGCACCTTCCTATCGAGGTTGTCAGGACGAACAAGGCCGCATACCGAAGCGTCATGACTTCCGTGCATAACGATCTCACTTCACATCCCTGGTTCTTCTGCGGCATCGGCGGATCGGGCATGTTGCCGCTCGCGTTGATCCTGAAGGGCCACGGCGCGCAAGTCGCCGGCTCGGACCGCAGCCGCGATCAGGGGCGCACGCCGGAGAAGTTCGCATGGCTGGAAAGCCTGGGCTTCGACCTGCACCCACAGGACGGCAGCGGCGTGACCGGGCCGGAGCAGACGCTGGTCGCCTCCGCAGCCGTGGAAGACACCGTGCCGGAAATGGTGCGCGCGAAGGAATTCGGCTGCCCGCGCATGAGCCGCGCCCAGCTTCTGGCGACGCTGTTCAATGCAGCACCCTTCGGCGTGGCCATCGGCGGCACTTCCGGCAAATCCACCGTCACCGGCATGACCGGCTGGATCATGACCCATGCGGGCCGCGATCCCACGATCATGAACGGCGCGGTGATGAAGAACTTCGCCACCCCCGATGCGCCTTTCGCCAGCGCCCGCGTCGGCCAGGGCGACGCCTTCGTATCGGAAGTGGACGAGAGCGACGGCTCCATCGCGCTCTATCGCCCCAAGGTAGCGGTGCTGGGCAATGTCAGCCTCGACCACAAGAGCCTTGAGGAACTGCGCCAGCTTTTCGGCGATTTCCTGGGCCGCGCGGACATATCTGCGATCAACCTTGACGATGCGGAAACGGCCGCCCTCGCCCCGCATGCCAAGGCTCTTGTGACCTTCGGCATCTCCTCATCCGAAGCGCAGATCGCCGCGACCGATGTGGTCGAGGGGCCGACTTCGCTGACCGCCACCGTGCTCGACCGTCGCGACGGCACTTCGCATGCGCTCACGCTGAAAGTGCCGGGCCGCCACAACCTCTACAACGCGCTGGCCGCCATCGCTGCAGCCAATGCCGCCGGGGTTTCGGTGGCTGAGGCGGTCGAGGCGCTGGGCAGTTTTGTCGGTCTCGCGCGGCGCTTCGATATCGTCGGCACCTCGCCCTCGGGCATTACCGTGATCGACGACTTCGGCCACAACCCGGACAAAGTCTCCGCCACGCTGGCGACGCTAAAGGCGCACCCTGGCCGCGTGATCGCGTTCTTCCAGCCGCATGGCTACGGCCCGCTCAAGCAGATGGGCCATGAACTGGCGCAAGTGCTGGCGACGAAACTGGGTTCGGACGACGTGACGATCCTGTGCGATCCCGTCTACTTCGGCGGCACCGTGGACCGATCCGAAGGCAGCGAGCGCATCGTGCGCTTGATCGAAGCCGATGGCGGAAAGGCGGAATACGTCCCCTCTCGCGAGGACTGCGCCACCCGCATCGCCCAAATCGCCCAGCCCGGTGACCGTGTGGTCGTGATGGGCGCGCGCGACGATACGCTCACGGTTTTCGCGAAAGACCTGCTGGCGCGCTTGCCTTGATAGATAGTCCGGGGCGCGATCAGTGCGCCCCGGCTTCCTTCTTCCCGCGCACGTGGCCGATCACGTGCACGACGACGGCGATCACCGCGCCGAGCACAAGGCCGACCACGGCCGAAGCGAGCGCATAACCGATCCAGCCCAGCACGCCGCCAAGCGGGCCACCCAGCACAAACAGCCAGTGCTCAAACGCATGGGCCAGATGCGCCGGCGCGGGAACGCCCAGTTCCTCCAGCCCGTGCAGGATGATCCCGCCGCCAACCCATAGCATCGCCAGCGTGCCGACCGAAGCCAGCACCGTCAGCACCTTGGGCATGCCGTTGACGAGCATCCGGCCGAACGCCTGCGTGCCCTTGCCCTGCTTCTTGGCGAGATGCAGGCCGATATCGTCCATCTTCACGATCAGCGCGACGGCGCCATAGACGCCGATGGTGATCAGGATACCCACCAACGCCAGCGCCACTGCGCGGGTGATCAGCGAACTGTCCGCCACTTGCGAAAGCGCGATGGCCATGATCTCGGCCGAGAGGATCAGGTCGGTGCGGATCGCGCCCGAAACGCGCGCCTGCTCGAACGCGGCGGCGTCGCCAACCGGGCCTTCCAGCGTCTCTCCATGTTGCGCGCCGCCGAACTTCTCGATGACCTTTTCCGCCCCTTCGAAGGCGAGATAGCTGCCACCCAGCATCAGGATCGGCGTAATCAGCCAGGGCAGGAAAGCACTCAAAACCAGCGCAATCGGCAACAGGATCAGCAACTTGTTGCGCAAGCTGCCCTTGGTGATCTTCCAGATGATCGGCAGTTCGCGCTCTGGCGTGAAGTCGGTGACGTAGCCCGGCGTCACCGCCGCATCGTCGATCACCACGCCGGCCGCCTTGCTGCCAGCCTTGGCAACCCCCAGCCCCACATCGTCAAGCGAGGCGGCTGCGGCGCGGGCAATCACCGCGACGTCATCGAGCAGGGCAACGAGGCCGGAAGGCATCGGAAGAACAATCCTTGATAATGGAACGAATTCGCCAAGCCATGCGGGGGATTTTTTCAGCGATCAAGCAAATCCCGCAAAATCCTTGGAAACAAAGCAACTTGCGCAAGTTGTTCCACCTTGTCCGCAACAACTTTGCGCCTTTCCCCATTGCCCGCCCTTAACCGCCGTCACCGCCGACCGTTCTGAGCCATGTCCGGAGGGAGCCACCGAAAGCACCTTCCAACTTCTTGAAACTGGGGAAAAATCATGTCGGTTATCAACACGAACATCAGCGCCATCCGCGCGTCCAACGCCTCCATCGCCGCCAACAAGACGCTGGGCACTGCAATGGAGCGCCTCTCCACCGGCAAGCGCATCAATTCCGCCAAAGACGATGCCGCCGGCCTTGCCATCGCCACTTCCATGACCTCGCAAGTTCGCGGCATGAGCCAGGGCATCCGTAACGCCAACGACGGCATCTCGCTGGCCCAGACGGCAGACGGCGCGCTGGATGAAGTGGCGAACATGCTCCAGCGGGTTCGCGAACTGGCCATCCAGTCCGCCTCGGGCACCTATCAGGATACCGACCGCGATGCGATGCAGCAGGAAGTGTCTGCGTTGACCGACCAGATCGGTGATATTCTCACCACCACCACTTTCAACGGCAACACGCTGTTCTCCACCACTTCGGGCACCGACGTCACCTTCGACATCCAGACCGGATCGAACTCCGGCGAAAAGGTCACGCTTACCTCGGTTGCCATCGACGGCACCAATCTCGATGCCACGGCGCTGGACGTTTCGACCAGCGCTGCCGCCTCGGACACGCTGGACCACGTCGATGCAGCGCTGAAGTCCGTGAACGCCAACCGCGCCTCGCTCGGCGCCGGGCAGAACCGGCTGGAATCGGCGATCAACAACCTGACCAGCAATGTGACGAACCTGTCCGACGCCCGTTCGCGGATCGAAGATGCCGACTATTCGGTGGAAACCACCTCTCTGGCCAAAGCCCAGATCTTGAGCCAGGCATCCACCGCGATGATCGCACAGGCCAATCAGGCTCAGCAGAACGTGCTCTCGCTCCTGCGCTGATCGGTTCCCCAGCGGGGCCTTTGCGGGCCTCGACAATACCCGGCGGGCAGCAATGTCCGCCGGGTTTGCTTTGTAAGCCGTTATCCCCCTCGTCATTGCGAGCGCAGCGAAGCAATCCAAAGCAGCACAAACCGCCCCCGGATTGCTTCGCTGCGCTCGCAATGACGAAGGAATGGGATGAAGGAGGAGTGGTCTGGGAAAGCCCGGTTCCACCCATAATTCGACCGGTCAAAACTCGACGTCGAGTTCCTCGAAATCCTCAGGCTCCGCCTTGGCGTCGGCCAGCCAGTCCGCCATCGGCTTCCATGCCGCGATGGTCTGGCAATAGGCCCGCAACTGCTCGCTCATCGGCACGGCATAGCTGAGAAACCGCCGCGTGACGGGGGCGTACATGGCATCGGCCACGGTGGGCTGCTTCCCGAAGAGATAAGGGCCGCCGTAGCGGTTGAGGCACTCGGTCCAGATCGCCTCGATCCGCTCGATATCCGGGCGTGCGCCGGAGAAGATTGGAAAGCTTTCGTGCTCCACCTTCAGGTTCATCGGCAGCGCAGATCGCAAGTTGGTGAAGCCGGAATGGATCTCGCCCGAGATCGATCGGCAATGCGCCCGCGCAATCGGGTCCGCCGGCAGCATTCCGGCGTCGGGGTACTTTTCATTGAGATACTCGGCGATCGCCAGCGTATCCCAGACGCTTGCTCCTTCATGCTCCAAGCGCGGCACCAGCACAGATGGTGAGAGCAACAGCAGCTCAGCACGATTGGCGGCATCGTTGGCGACGCGCTTCTCGGCCACCTCCAGCCCCGCCAACCGGCACATCAACCAGCCGCGCAGCGACCACGCGGAGTAGGTCTTGCTGGAAATCGACAGTTGGCCTCCAGCCGCGCTCGCGCCTTCTGAACCCTGGCTACCGGAACCCTTTACGCCCGACTCGCTCACTGCCGTCTCCGCATAGTGTGCTTTTGCTTGCATCAACTTATGATGCAGCGCAGCATGAATCCAGCGCCGATTGCACGCCATGGCGAATCGCGCGTCGAACTGTCGCAGGGAACAGACCGCGCATGCTCTATCAGGCGTATCAGACGTATTCGGACCTGCTCGAACTGCCGCGCTGGGCCGCCCGGAACACCGTGGCCTTGCGTGACGATTACTTCGGCGGTGCCCACGAAATGCCGTGGATGCGCCGATTTTTCGCACTGGCGGAAACGTTCGAGAAGGCCACGATCACCCACAAGCGGCCCTCCTACGGCATCACATCCGTGATGAGCGGCAATCGCGAAGTGGCCGTGCGCGAGGAAGTCGTGATCGACATGCCTTTCGGCAACCTGCTGCACTTCGCGAAGGACGATGTTGCAGTGCCGCAACCGAAGATGCTGGTGGTCGCCCCGCTGTCCGGCCACTACTCCACGCTGCTGCGCGATACTGTGTTCACACTGCTGAGCGACCATGACGTCTACATCACCGACTGGAAGAACGCCCGCGACATTCCGTTGAGCGAGGGGGACTTCGGTTTCGACGATTTCGTCGACTACGTGATCCACTTCCTTCAGGACCTTGGCGATCCCGCGCAAAAGCGCGGCGCGCACGTGCTTGCCGTGTGCCAGCCCTGCGTTCCGGTGCTGGCCGCCGTGGCGCTGATGGCGCAGGATGACGATCCCTGCCAGCCGCGATCGATGACGCTGATGGGCGGGCCGATCGACACACGCGAAAGCCCCACCAGCGTCAACGAACTGGCCACCGAGCATCCGTTCAGCTGGTTCGAGGATACGATGATCCAGGAAGTGCCGTGGCGCCACAAGGGCGCGGGGCGCAAGGTCTATCCCGGCTTCATCCAGCTCACTGCCTTCATGTCGATGAATATGGGCCGCCACTTCGGCCAGTTCCGCAAGCTCTACCAGGCGCTGGCGGACGACCGGCAGGCCGACGCCGACAAGATCGAGACGTTCTACGAGGAATATCTCGCTGTGCTCGACCTGACGGCGGAGTTCTATCTGGAAACCATCGACAAGGTGTTCCAGCGCGCGCTGCTGGCCAAGGGGGAACTGGAGCATCGCGGCCGCAAGGTGGATTGTGGCGCAATCCGCAAGACCGCCCTCCTCACCGTCGAAGGCGAGCGCGACGATATCTGCGCGGTCGGCCAGACGGCGGCGGCGCACTTCCTCTGCTCCAGCCTGCGTCCGCACCTGAAACGCCACCACCTGCAGCCCGGCGTCGGACACTACGGCCTCTTCGCCGGCTCGCGCTGGGAAACGCAGGTCTATCCGCAAGTCCGCAATCTGGTGCTGGCGGTCAGCTGAAGGCCCTAGCCTTCCGGAAATTCCTCATGCCCCAGGTTGGGCCAGCGGAAGTTCGTGCAGGTCATCATCACGCTGAAGTCCAGCGAGCGAACCTGATGCCACCAGCCGATCGGGATATAGAGCATGTCTCCCGGCGACAGCGTCACGTCGTAGCTCGCCACCTGCTTCGCCAGCGGATGAGCGGCTAGGTTTGCCGGATCGTCGAGGTCATGCACGGCACTGAAAACGTGGCGGTGATTGTAGAGCAGCCGCGTTTGCGAGGGCGGCACCATGCGCACATGCTTGCGACCGGTGATCTGGATTAGCAGGTTGTTGGTCAGGTCGAAATGCAGCGGCGTAAACGTGCCCTCCGGCCCCACCCAAAGCATCCCCGGTTCCGCCGTCAGGTATTCGGAAATCGGCGAAACGTCCGCCATCAACGGCGCAAACGCGGCTGAATTGGTCGCGCTGTTGTAGGCGGTGATATAGGCATCGTTGCCCTGCCCTTCTGCGATCATCGCCACGAAAGCGTCGAACGCCATGCGGCGCTTGTGGCGATCCTTGGCGAGTTCGAAATCGCCGGCTTCGTTACGGCCGCCTTGGTATTCGATCTCCGCCCCGCCGACCGCTTGCGCCAGATAGCCCGGTGTCCATTTCGCCAACGCAGGCCAGTGAGCGATGGCCCCTTCGATCACCACGGGTCGTCCCGGCGCGTAGAAATGGTCGAGGAAGGCCTGCCCCGGCATATCACGGCACCGCATCAGCGCACTGGCATTCACCGACAGACTCCTCTGGCGCTCTTGCACTTGCATGATCCAGTCCCGCCGCGCGGCCACGACGGCTTCGGGCAATTGCGCGGGCGGCGCCGAAACGCGCGGACCGCCGGTATAGGCGCGCGGCGCGTCGAGCCCGCCAAGGCCGATCGCCCGCAGCGCCGCATCGAGCTTGTCGTTTCCGCCTGCCATTCAAAGTCTCCTGCCAGCGCGATCGCCCGTGTTTAAAGAGCTGCCAACTTGCAGGCCACTATTGCGGGGGAATGGCAATAGCGCGGGCATGCATGCTGCCGGCATTGGAGGAAATTCCACCAACTTTGGACTTCGGGAGCGGTACTATTCGGCATCACCCAGGCTCATACGCCCACTTCGCCCCGCAACATCCCGTCATCCCCGCGCAGGCGGGGATCCCGCTTTCTTGCTGGCGTGAGCGAAGAGAAGCGGGGCTCTCGCCTTCGCGGGAGCGACGATGTGGTTGTAATGGTGTACGGATCAGACCATCGACGCAGGGCAACACCCCCTGGCGGCAATCATATAGTCCAGCGGAATACCCCGAATCCCCTTGCATTCCTCAGCCGCTCCGCATAAGGGCGCGCCTTCCGCCGACGCTTAGAGCATCGGGGAAAGGACGAAAGCCGGAGGGGCCCCGCAATCCCGCGGACAAGCCAGCGATCGGTTAGATTAGAGAAAAGGAAGCTGCCGTGGCTCTTTATGAGCACGTGTTCCTGGCGCGCCAGGACCTCAGCCAGGCGCAAGTCGATGCGCTTGCCACCACCGCTACCGAGATCGTCGAGTCGAACGAGGGCAAGGTCACCAAGACCGAGACCTGGGGCCTCAAGAATCTCGCCTACAAGATCAAGCGCAACCGCAAGGCGCACTTCGTGATGCTGAACATCGAAGCTTCCGGCGCCACCGTCGCCGAGCTCGAGCGTCAGACCTCGATCAACGAAGACATCATCCGTTGGATGACCGTCCGCGTCGACGAGCACGAAGGTGGCCCTTCGGTCATGATGCGCAAGACCGACCGCGAGCGTAGCCGCCGTCGCGAACGTGAAGGGAACTAATTCCATGGCACGTGCATTCTTCCGCCGCCGCAAGTCGTGCCCGTTCTCGGGCAAGAACGCTCCGGCGATCGACTACAAGGACGTCCGTCTGCTCCAGGGCTTCATGTCTGAGCGTGGCAAGATCGTCCCCAGCCGCATCACGGCGGTTTCCGCCAAGAAGCAGCGTGAGCTGAGCCAGGCCATCAAGCGCGCCCGGCACATCGGCCTCCTGCCCTACATCGTCAAGTAAGGAGGACGACCCTCATGGATATCATCCTCCTCGAGCGCATCGAAAAGCTGGGCGCAATCGGCGACGTCGTTTCCGTCAAGGACGGTTACGCACGTAACTACCTGCTGCCCAACAAGAAGGCGCTGCGCGCCAACGAGAAGAACAAGAAGGTCTTCGAAGCCAACCGCGCGAAGATCGAATCGGACAACGCTGAGCGTCGTTCGGCTGCCGAAGCCCACTCGGGCAACGTCGAAGGCAAGCAGGTCGTCCTGATCCGCGCTTCGTCGAACTCGGGCCAGCTGTACGGTTCGGTTTCGGTGCGCGACATCGTCGACGCCCTGAACGCCGAAGGCGCAGAAGTGTCCAAGCAGATGATCGTTCTCGAACGCCCGATCAAGACGATCGGCGTGTTCGACGTCCGCGTCAGCCTGCACCCCGAAGTGTCCGTCACCGTCAAGGTGAACGTCGCTCGCTCGCCCGACGAAGCCGACCTGCAGTCGCAGGGCGTCGACGTCATGGCCGCGATGTTCGAACAGGACGTCTCGGGCTTCACCGAAGCTTACAACCCGAACGCCGAACCCGGCGAAATCGCGGTTGAAGAAGCTGAAGTGGAAGGCGAAGAGGAAGCCTGAGCTTCCCTTTCGCTGGCTTGACCAAGCGTTTCGAAAGGCCCTCGTTCCCTTGTGGAGCGGGGGCCTTTCTCCTTTTGGCAGACCTGACGATGACCGATATCCCGATCGATCTGCGCACGGACTACACCGCCGACGCCGACTTGCGCGCGGCACTGCTGGCGCTCAACAACGCCCATGCCGTGGAACTCTCGCTCGCCGACGAGGCGCGCATGGCGATGCTGGTGGAGCGTGCCTTCTTGGCCGCACGGGTTGGGAAGCTCGATGCCGCACTGATCGCCTTCGATCAGGATGCCGACTACGACAGCACCAACTTCTTGTGGTTCCGCGCAAGATACCCGCGTTTTGTCTATGTCGATCGCATAGTTACCGCACCGCACGCGCGCGGTCGCGGCCTTGCCCGCAGGCTCTACGCCCACCTGTTCGAACAGGCGCGCCTTGCCGGCCACGAACGCGTGGTGTGTGAAGTGAATTCCGATCCGCCCAATCCGGTCAGCGAAGCCTTCCATCAGGCACTTGGGTTCGAACCCATCGGCGAGGCACTGCTGGGGAATGGGAAGACAGTGACCTATCTGATGCGATCGGTGTGATCCTATCCAGTGATTGAGGCTCGCGAAGGTGCCGCTTTCCTAACGACCCAATCGTCCGGACCGACTATTGCGCTGCAACACGAATCGCGTAAGTGTGGGCGATGGAAAAAACGATAGAAAACACAATCGCGGAACTGGTCCGCGTCTATGAAACCGCCGTCACGACGCTGAAGGCCGATATTGCCGCCTTCGTAGAGAACGGCACCCTCCCCCCCACAGATCGCCGCGAAACGCGCGCCTGGTGCTATCCGGAACTGCGCATCACCTATAGCGGTGTCGAGCGCGGCTCGTTCTACAGCCGCTCGTTCGGGCGCCTGAACGATGCGGGCACATACGTCACCACGATCACGCGCCCCCGGCTGTTCGCGGACTACCTGCAGGAACAGCTCGGCCTTCTCCACGAAGACTACGAGATCGAGATTGAGGTTGGCAGCTCCACGCAGGAGATCCCCTTCCCCTACGTGCTCGACGGCATCGGCATGGGCAGCGTGACGCCGCAGGAACTGGCCGCGCACTTCCCGACCACCGAACTCGCGATGATCGGGGACGAGATCGCAGATGGCATCTTTACGCAGCCGCACGAAGAACCTCTGCCGCTGGCGCTGTTCGACGGGCTACGCACCGACTTCAGCCTTGCGCGTCTGCAGCACTACACCGGCACCAGCGTTGAACACTGCCAGCGCTTCATCCTCTTCACCAACTACCACCGCTATGTGGACGAGTTCGTGGACTGGGCCGGCAAGCAGATCGGCACCGATGGCTATACCGCGCTTTCGGGCGCCGGCGGCCTCTATCTCGATGCCCCGGTCGACAATGCGCGCGAACGCCTGTCCGACACTGCCTGGCGCCGCCACCAGATGCCGGCCTATCACCTGATCCGGCCGGACAAGTCGGGCATCACGCTGGTCAACATCGGCGTCGGCCCCTCCAACGCGAAGACCATTACCGACCATCTGGCGGTGATCCGTCCGGAAGTCTGGCTGATGATCGGCCACTGCGGCGGTCTGCGCGAAGGCCAGCGCATCGGTGACTACGTGCTCGCCCACGCTTACCTGCGCGACGACCACGTGCTGGACCGCGTGCTGCCGCCGGAAATCCCACTGCCCGCGATTGCCGAAGTGCAGCAGGCCCTCGCCAGTGCAGCGGAATCGGTCAGCGGTGGAGGCGGCGCCAATCTCAAGAAGCGCATGCGCACCGGCACCGTCGTCACCACCGACGATCGCAACTGGGAACTGCGCTACACCGAATCCGCGCACCGCTTCAGTCTCAGCCGTGCGATCGCCATCGACATGGAAAGCGCCACGATCAGCGCGCAGGGATACCGCTTCCGCGTACCCTACGGTACGCTGCTGTGCGTTTCGGACAAGCCGATCCATGGCGAACTGAAACTGCCCGGCCAGGCGAACCGCTTCTATGAGGAAGCGATCGCCAGCCATCTGAAGATCGGTCTCCAGGCCTGCGACCTCCTGCGCGCAGAAGGCGAACGCCTGCACAGCCGCAAGCTGCGCGCATTCAACGAGCCGCCGTTCCGCTGATCGCAAGCCGATCGGCCCACCCGTCGATCCGAAAGAAAGCCGCCGCCTTCATGCCGAAGGCGGCGGCTTTTCTTATGTTCCTACGCGCTCCGCCTGCCCCCTTGGCATGAGCGCACGGCGCCGACAGCCAACGACCGCGCCCTGCGAACGCCGCACCACCACCCTCTACGCAATTAATACCACGACACCAAGCGCTGAGAAGGCATCAAATTACAACCAAGGCGCTTCAAGCGATCTTTTCAAGCTTGCTTCCGCTATACGCAACAGCTATTTCCGATAATAGAAGTCGTTGAAAAATTCATGAAATCCGATTTCAATTGAATTTCACGACATTTCTTTAAATTTGCATATAATTTTCATCATAAGTAATAGTTGTGGCGATTCTACAACTCCACCCGATTCAATCGACCATTACTATTAATCCTGCATGACAACCGCAGAACTCCCCCGCACATCAGCGGCCTGATCCCGACGCGCACACCCTCTCCCGCGTCGGAATCCGCAATAGGGAGTAATCAATGACATCCGAGATGAAGCGCCTTCTCCTGGCGTCCACGCTCCTCATGGGTCTGCCGGTCGCAGCACAGGCCCAAGATACCGCCGCCACTTCCGGCGCCGAGGCTGAACCCGAAAGCGGCGCGATCGTCGTCACGGGCTCGCGCCTGTCGAACCCCAATCTCGAACAGGCTGCCCCGATCATGGCCGTCTCCGCTCAGGAGATGAAGCTGACGGGCCAAGTCAACGTCGAGAACATCCTGAAGGATCTGCCGCAGATCCTGCCGGGCACGACCGCCGCGTCGAACAACCCCGGCGGCGGCGTCGCCACCGCCGACCTGCGCGGCCTGGGCGCGGCCCGCACGCTGGTTCTGGTGAACGGCCACCGCTACATCTCGTACGACACCAACCAGATCGTCGACCTCAACACGATCCCGACCGCGCTGATCGAGCGCGTGGACGTGATGACCGGCGGCAAGTCCGCCGTTTATGGCTCGGACGCGGTTACGGGCGTCGTCAACTTTGTCACCAAGCAGAACTTCGAGGGCGTGCAGGCCAATGCCAACTATCGCCTGACTGGCGAAGGCGATGGCGCGACCTACAATGGGGGCCTTCTCGTCGGCAAGAACTTCGCCGATGGCCGTGGTAACATCACCGTTTACGGTGACTACACACGTCGCAAGTCCATTCTCCAGTCCGGCCGCAGCTACACCTCGGTCGCGCAGACGGACGATGGCGAAGGCGGCCTGACCGCAGGCGGTTCCAGCTCGATCCCGGCCGGCCGCATCGCGCTGGGCGGCAACAATTACAAGTTCGGCGAAGACGGCAGCTATTCGCCCTATACCTCGGCTGACGCTTACAACTACGCCTCGGAAAACTACCTGCAGGTTCCGCAGAAGCGCGTCCTGCTCTCGGCCCAGGCCCACTTCGACGTCAGCGATCACCTGACGCTCTACGGCGAAGGCCAGTTCATCCATAACAAGGTGAAGAACCAGCTCGCACCCACGCCGCTGACCGGCACTTACTCGCTCGACACCGATTCCTCGTTCCTGTCGTCCAGCACTCAGTCGCTGCTCTCCAGCTACGACACCGATGGCGACGGCTACACCTCGGCTTCGGTTTATCGCCGTCTTTCGGAAGTGGGCGATCGCATCTCGAACATGGACAGCAAAGCCTATCGCGGCCTGATCGGTGCCCGTGGCCAGATCACCGGCGACTGGAACTACGACGCGTACTTCAGCTACTCCCGCACCAAGCAGGTGGAGCGTCAGTACGGCAACGTCTCGGCCAGCCGCGTGCAGCAGGCCCTCCTGACGACCTACGATGCCAGCGGCAACCTGGTCTGCTCCGACACCAGCAACGGCTGCGTTCCGCTGAACATCTTCGGCGCGGGCAACATCAGCCAAGCCGCAGCCGACTTCATCTCGATCGACACGGTGAACCGTTCCACCATCACCGAGAAGGTCGTCAGCGGCGCGATCACGAACCAGAATCTGTTCGATCTGGGCGCGGGCGCCGCAAGCGTCGCCTTCGGTGCGGAGTATCGCAACGAACACGGCAGCTTCAATCCGGACGAAGCACTCGCTTCGGGTGACGTGATCGGCTTCAACGCCTCCGAGCCGACTTCGGGCGGGTACAATGTGAAGGAACTCTTCGCGGAAACCTTCATCCCGCTGCTGGCCGACAAGCCCTTCATCGATCGCCTTGAATTCAACGGTTCGTATCGTTTCTCGGACTATTCGACGGCGGCCGATCAGGTCAGCACGTTCTCGCTCGGCCTCGTCTGGGCACCGGTCAAGGACATCAGCTTCCGCGGCCAGTTCTCCCGCGCGGTGCGTGCGCCGACCGTGAACGACCTGTACAGCGGCAGCGCACAGAACTTCGAAACGGCAACGGATCCCTGCTCGACCGCCTCGGCGCTTACCAACGCCAACCTCAACGCAAGCTGCCTGTCCTCAGGCATCCCGTCGAACCTGATCGGCACCGAATACAACGGCGGCGATGCGCAGATCGACAGCTACAACGGCGGCAACCGCAACCTGCGCGAAGAGACCGCCTACACCTGGACCGTTGGCACGATGATCCAGCCCCGCTTCATCCCGGGCCTGTCGCTCACGGTGGATTACTACCACATCAAGATCGACAACTTCATCACCGCCGCCGGCACGTCCAACATCATCTCGGCCTGCTACGGCACCGCCGCGAATGGATGGACGCCTTACGACACCAGCTACTGCTCGCTACTGCCGCGTGACAGCAACAGCTACACGATCACCGGCGCGGTCGATAACCTGTCCAACTCGGGCGGCGTGAAGACCGACGGCATCGACTTCGACATGCAGTACGCGATCCCGCTGGCCTTCGGCATCCACGATTCCAGCAAGCTGACGCTGCGCATGAGCGGCACCCGTCTGCTCAACTGGACGTTCAAGCCGATCGCCGCGCTGTCCGACCTTACCGTGGACTGCGCCGGCCGGTTCGGCCTGCTTTGCGGCAACGTCTATGCGAAGTGGCGCCTGAATGGCCGGGCAACCTGGGCGACCGATGGCAAAACCCTGTCGCTGGCGTGGCGCCACCTCTCGCCGGTGAAGGACGATGATGACTCGACGACCTACAGCGTCGAGAAGATCAAGGCCTACGACTACTTCGATCTCACCGCGAGCATCGACGTGGACCACCGCTTCACCTGGAACGTGGGCATGAACAACATGTTCAACCGCAAGCCGCCGATCCTTGGCGACAACCAGGAGCAGTCCAACACCTATCCGACGACCTACGACGTCTACGGCCGGACTTTCTTCACCGGCATCACTGTCGATTTCTGATTTCGTCACGGGAAAGGGGGCAGGGTCAAACCGGCCCCCTTTTTCTTTGCGAAACCAGCTTCTGTTTTTTGCGGGCGCCACGCCCTCACCATCCTCTCCAGTGCCTGCGCAGTCCGTTTTCGAACAGCCCGGTTGCCAGACGGGCCAAGGCAAGTCATCCTCACAACAAAATACAGGCCGCAAAAAGTCGGCCGATAATTGGGAAGAGGACAAGACTGCTTATGAAAGCTGCCCGTGCCGGACTTTCTCTTGCAAGCCTGCTTTTGCTGACAGCCACCGGCTGTTCGGAACTGAAACCAGCCGCTGATCTGGGGGCCTGCTGGAACGTCAACTCCTCCACATCCGGCCCCGTGCAAGGCCAGGCCGTGCTGGTTTCCAGCGTAGACGGCTTCTCGCTCCAAGCGCCAGGGTGTGACGATCACACCGGCCGCAATCGCTTCGAACTCTCACGCGATGCCACACAGGCCCTTGCCGGCGTGCTGGCAGCCCATCCGCGCTTCGTGACCTTCCGGTTCTCCGGCCATATCCTGCCGCGATCCGGCCATAAGTCGCTGTGGATCGGCAACCTTAGCAATGCCGCCGCCAGCGATACCGGCCCGGCGTGGATGCCGAAGCTGCGGTAAATACAAAAGGGGCCCTCCGCCGATCGGCGGAGAGCCCCCTTCCTTTCTTCAGGCGATCTGGCCGTTACCAGCCGGCCTTCTCGCCCTTGTTCTGTTCGTCCAGCCACTTCTTCAGCGGCGCGAAGTAGGCCAGCATCGGCTTGGCGCTCAGCTTGTCGCTGCCGGTGAAGGCCTTCAGCGCTTCCGGCCAGGGCTTGGACATGCCCATCTTCAGCATGCGGTCCAGGTTCTCGCCCACCTTCTTGTTGCCGTAGAAGCTGCAGCGGTGGAGCGGGCCCTTCCAGCCGGCCTGCTTGCACGCGGCTTCGTAGAACTGGAACTGGAAGATGCGCGCCAGGAAGTAGCGGGTGTAGGGCGTGTTGCCCGGCACGTGGAACTTGGCGCCCGCGTCGAAGGCGTCGTCAGGGCGGGCCGAAGGCGGCACGATGCCCTGATAGTCCAGGCGCATCTTGGTCCAGGCCTTGTTGTAGTCCGCCGGCTGGATCGAACCGTCGAAGATGCCCCAGCGATAGCGGTCGACCAGCAGGCCGAACGGCAGGAAGGCCACCTTGTCCATCGCCTGGCGCAGCAGCAGGCCGATATCCTTGTCCGCGCTGGGCACCTTGTCCTTATCGAGCAGGCCGATCTGCACGAGGTACTGCGGCGTGATCGAAAGCGCGATGAAGTCGCCGATCGCCTCGTGGAAGCCGTCGTTGGCGCCGTTGAGGTAGAGGAACGGCTGCTGGTTGTAGGCGCGCTGGTAGTAGTTGTGGCCCAGTTCGTGGTGAATGGTGACGAAGTCCTCCGAATTCACCTTGGTACACATCTTGATGCGGATATCGTCCTTGTTGTCGATATCCCAGGCCGATGCGTGACAGATCACTTCGCGATCAGCCGGCTTGGTGATCATCGAGCGCTTCCAGAACGTCTCCGGCAGCGGCGCGAAGCCGAGCGAGGAATAGAAGCCCTCACCATACTTCACCATGTCGATGGGCGTCTTGCCCTTGGCCTTCAGCAGCGCGCCAATGTCATAGCCAAGATCGCCCGCACCGGCCGGAGCGACCAGCGGATAAACGTTGCCCCATTCCTGCGCCCACATGTTGCCCAGCAGGTCCGCGCGGATCGGGCCGGTTTTGGGCTGCACGGCATCGCCGTACTTCTCATTGAGCTTGTGGCGGACGTAAGTGTGCAGCGCGAGGTAAAGCGGCTTCACTTCTTCCCACAGGCGCTGGGTTTCGGCGGAGAACTGCTCCGGCGTCATGTCGTAGCCCGAACGCCACATCGCGCCGACGTCGGCATAGCCGAGTTCCTTGGCGCCCTGGTTGGCGATGCCGACCATCTTGACGTAATCACCCTTCATCGGCGCGCCGACATTGTTGTGCCAGCTGGTCCACATCTCGGCAAATTCGGCCGGGGTGTGCGACAGGTCGCCCATGGCGGCCTCGATGTCGGAGCCGTTGATTTCCTTGCCATCCAGCGTGCCGCGGCCCTTGCCATAGGTGGAGGCAAGGCGCGTGGAGATCGTGCTCAGCTCATCCGCGGCGCCCGGCTTGGTCGGCGCAGGCAGGACGATGCCCTGGCGCAAGATGGAAAGCTTGCGGGCAACGTCGGGATCGAGGTTCGGAATGTTCGCGAACTTCGCGGCATCGACCGCGTAGGCCACCTGCTTTTCGGTGATCGCCGCGTTCGACTGCGCCGCCAGCGCGTCGGTATCGTCGGTGATGTAGGTGTAGTTCACCCAGTTGGCGCGGGCATTGTCGACCGAGGCGGGGAACAGGTCCTTCTCGGCATCGGCGATGAACTGCGCGGCGCCGGCAGCGGTGACCGGATAGTCGGTCTTGGCCTCTTCAGCGAACGCCGGAACGGCAAGGCCGAAGCAAAGCCCGGCGGCCAGCGCCGCACGCGCCGTGGTTGCGAATTTCATGTGGGGGGTGCCCTCTTTCGTATGTTCTGATGGCGCCGGAGACTAGCCGTGCCTGCCACCAGATCAACCGTGTAGGGTTACGGATGCCGGATAAGTTCCCGTTTTTGCTCCGTCTGCCCCTTGCCTCCCCACACAAATCATCGTCGCCCCCGCGAAGGGGGGCCCCGCTTCCTTCGCGCTATGTCCGCAAGAACAAGCGGGATCCCCGCCTTCGCGGGGATGACGGGTTTTATGGGCGCAGGGGAGAGTTCCCCCCTCACCCTCAATCCAGCAGGAACGCCGCCATGGCCCGGCCCATGTCCTTGAACGTGACCGAGGACATGTGATTGCCCGGCGTCTCGACATAGTGCCCATCGGGCAGCGCCGTCGCCAGTTCCGGCGCGGAGCCATTGTCGTGATCGTCCTTACCGCAAACGCAAAGCGTCGGCATCGCAATCTGCGCGATGGCATCGGCGGGGGTATCGTCCACCGATTGCAGCAGCAACCGCGCCGCCACGCGGTCGATATTCATGGACTTCATGAAGGCCTGCGCAACGAACGCCTTGTCGCCGCGCTCGATGCTGCCGAAACGGTCGATGGCATCCACGAAATGCGCCGAACGCCGCGCCCAGCCGGACAGACCGGTCAGCCCCATGCCGCCCAGGATCAGCTTGCGCGGCGCCAGGCCCGCCAGCACGCCACGCACCGCAGTACGCGCGCCCAGCGAGAAGCCGCCGAGGTCGAAATCGGAAAGCCCCAGTTGCTCCACCGTCGCCTTCAGGTCGCGCACCAGCACGTCGCCCGGATAGGCATCGGCATCGTGCGGAGCCCCGCTCTGCCCGTGGGCGCGAAGGTCGGGCATGAACACCTCGAACCCGGCATCGACCAGGATCTTGGCGTTGCCGTACTTGATCCAGTTCACGTCCGCGCTGGAGAACAATCCATGGAGCAGCAGCAACGGCCGCGCGCCATGATCGCCCATCACATGCACCGCAAGCCGGGTGCCCGCATAACCTTCCAGATATTCGGTCTTCGCTTCGCTCACTGCCAATTCGCCTGCTTTTCGGGATAGTCGATCACTCGGGCGGCTCCATGCCGGCCGCCTTCCAGCGATCGATCACATTGGGATTCTCCGCGCTCGTGTAGCCGGGCAGATGCATTACGTCAGCCCATGCCGGAAGCATGGATTCCGTTGCGTAGTTGTGCTCCGGCCGGAACGGCGTGGGATCGTCGAAACTTCCCACGGTCAGATCGATGGCCTTCGCGCCTTCCAGAAACTCGAATCCCAGCGGTGTGCCACAGTGCGAACAGAACGGCCGGCGCGCGATGGGGGAAGATTGATACCAATCCGGCTCACTATGCCATGTCACGTTCTCGCGCGGCGGATTGATGAAGGCAATGGAAACGCCGCCGGTAGCCCGGCGACACATCTTGCAGTGGCACAGGTACGCCTTCTCCGGATCGACTTCCGCCGTATAGCGGATGCGGCCGCACTGGCAGCCGCCCGTCATCACCTGCATCATGCGGGCAGCGGCGCGATGGGGCGAATGTCTCCGGCGATATGCGCCATGAAATCCGCCTTGCCGAACTCCATGCCTTGCATTCGCATGATCGCGTAGGTGGTGATCAGGTGGAAATAGAGGTTGGGCAGGATCCAATCGTCCAGATAGCGTGGGCCCGAAAGGTCCAGACACATGCCGATCGCTTCCAGCCGGATGTGCCGGGTTTCGGGCATGACCAGCGATGACGCGGCACCATCTTCCACATCGGCAAGCGCCTTGGACAGCAAAGCGCGCGCCTCACTCCAGCTGCTGGGGGCCGATACGGTGTTGGGGCGCTCCTCCCCCCGGCACCACCCCAGGAACAGTTCGGACTGCGTGGCCGTGGCGGCAACCTGCCAGGCCAGCGGATGCATGTCCGGCGCGATCCGCGCGACGGCCAACATGTCCAGATCGCGCCCGCCCCACAGGCCCTCGGCCTTGTCGAGCATGGCGGTCAGGGTCTTCAGCCGGCTGGCGATCAGCTTCAGCGCGGGCGTGGCGTCGATATCGGGCATGGAATCCTCCCTCTCATCCTGGGAAGTCCTAGATGGAACCGCGATGTCGCCGGAACAAGCCGTCATCCACCCTCACGCCGCTTGAGCACGAAATGCACGCCAAGTCCGATCAGCGCCGCCACCACGACGACACCGCCGATCAGCGGTTCCAATGCGTGAATGCGCCCGAACATCGCCTCCACGGCCTGCCCGCACCAGTAACCAAGCGAGACGAAGACCAGCCCCCACACCGCCGCCGCCACTACATTGATCGCAACGAACGTCGATGCCGCCAGCCGCGTGGTGCCGATCGCCATCGGGCTCACCGTGCGCAGTCCGTAGAGAAACCGAAAGGCGAACGTGAAGGCCACCGGATAGCGTTCGAACGTCGCCAACGCCTTAGCGAAGGCCGGCTTGGCCTGCGCCTTGCGGACGAGGCCGTGCCCCCGAAAGCGTCGCCCGATCATGAAGAACAGCTGGTCCGCCACGAACGAGCCCGCCGATGCGGCTAGAACCGCCGGCCAGAACGCCAGCAACCCGCGATGCGCCATCAAGCCGCCAATCACGGTGACCGTCTCCCCTTCGAACCCGGCGCCCAGGAACAGACCTGCCAGACCATATTGCCCGATCAGATGCTCGATGGTCATCCAAGCAGCCTCCAGCGCGTAAATCGGTTTGTTCTGCCGAAAATGAGACGAAACATGCAGTATTGGCCTTCCATTTGCAGCGCGTTTCTATTGAGGCCTATCGTCAGGCTTGGTAGAAATGGATAACGCAACCGCAATCGATAGAGTTTCGCCATGATGCGTTCTCTCAAGCTGGCCGTTACAACAGGGATTGGACTTTCGCTCGCAAGTTTCGCGCCGGATGCTGGCCGCGCGGGCGGCTTGCTGGTTGTGGCGGAGCCCTGGCAAACCGTCCAGAAAACATGCGACGTCCCGCACGATGAACGGGGGCTGGTTCAGCGGCTGCTGATTTCCTCAGCCGTGGCCGCCCCCGTCAGCGCCAAGCTCAACTTTGCCGCCGTGACCAAGAAGCACACGGGATCCCCGCATCCGCAAGGATAACGCGGTATGGCCTGACCCCTTGGATACATACGAAAAGGGTCCGCGAAGCACCTGCCTCACGGACCCTTTCGTGTTCGGTTCAGGCCAAAGCCTGCCGCATCAGCCCTTCTTGAGGTGGCGACGGCCCAGCAGTTCGGCGATCTGCACCGCGTTCAGCGCGGCGCCCTTGCGCAGGTTGTCCGAAACGCACCACAGCGCCAGACCGTTCTCGACCGTCGGGTCCTCGCGGACGCGGCTAACGTAAGTGGCACTATCGCCCACGGCTTCGATCGGGGTGACGTAACCACCGTCCTCACGCTTGTCGACGAGCATGATGCCCGGCGCCTCGCGAAGGATGTCCTGCGCTTCCTCGGCCGAGATTTCGTTCTCGAACTCGATGTTCAGCGATTCCGAGTGGCCCACGAAGACCGGCACGCGCACGCAAGTGGCCTGCAGCTTGATCTTTGGGTCAAGGATCTTCTTGGTCTCGACGATCATCTTCCACTCTTCCTTGGTGGAACCGTCGTCCAGGAAGCTGTCGATGTGCGGGATCACGTTGAAAGCGATCTGCTTGGTGAACTTACGCTTTTCGACCTGGTCGCCCACGAAGATCGCTCGGCTCTGTTCGAACAGTTCGTCCAGACCCGCCTTGCCCGCACCGGAAACCGACTGATAGGTCGATACGACCACGCGCTTGATCGTCGCCTTGTCGTGCAGCGGCTTCAGCGCCACGACCATCTGCGCGGTGGAGCAGTTGGGGTTGGCGATGATGTTGCGCGCCTTGTAGCCATCGATGGCTTCCGGGTTCACTTCCGGTACGATCAGCGGCACGTCCGGGTCCATGCGGTAGAGCGACGAGTTGTCGATCACCACGCAGCCCGCAGCAGCGGCCTTCGGCGCGTAAATCTTCGTCGGTTCGGAACCTGCAGCGAACAGCGCAATATCCCAACCGGTGAAATCGAAGTGCTCGATGTTCTTTACTTTGAGCATTTTGCCGGTTTCGCCGAATTCAATCTCGGTCCCGGTCGAACGCGACGAAGCTACCGCTGCGATCTCATCGCAGGGGAACTCACGCTCGGCGAGGATGTTGAGCATTTCGCGGCCGACATTTCCGGTCGCGCCGACGACGGCAACCCGGTAACCCATTTCAAGATCCTTCATGCAAATCCCCGCGCGGCAAGAACGCGGCGCGGGAAGCGGCCCGTTACAGGCACAGCGCAGCCATGGCAAGAGACTGCGCAAACCGCTTGCGCATAGAGATTGTATTTCGACCGAAAATTACCGTTTCAACGCCGATGAGGAAACGGAATAACCGTTACGCTGGCAGCACGGCCTCGCCATCGCCGCCCGGTGCAAGCGGTACCAAAGGTTCGCCCTTCCTGCGCCGAAACGGTTGGCGTTTCCAGTAGGACAGCGACCGCCAGACCCACTCCAACGGCCCGCTGACGAAGGCCTTCAGCCAGAGATTGGCCAGGACCAGCATCAGCAGATTGAATCCGGTGGCCAGCACCATCAGTTGGAACCAGCCGAAATGCCCCCACAGCCCCAGTCCCCATGGCGCGAACACTAACCAGATCATCACCGCGCTGGTGGTGATGTAGACGGTAAAGGCCATGCGCCCCACCGCCTTGAACGGCGCCAGCAGGAACCGCCCTGATCGAGTGAGTAGCAGCAGGTTGAATAATCCGACGTGCCCCAGCGTGACGCAGAGCCGGGCGAACTCATCCATGATCCAGATCAGCTTTGGCTCCAGCGTGAAGCGGAAGATCTCATGGACTCCCCAGGCCCGCATGCCGCAGCCCACGGCATAGCCGCAGATCGCAAGCAGGAGGTAAAACCGCGCAGACCTTGCGCCCTGGATCACGCCCCACTTGAACAGTGCCATGCCCATGAACATCGCGCTCACCGCTTCCAGCACGCCGAAAAACGTTCCGTTCCCCGCGCCAAACACCTTGTTCCAGGTGCTCCAGTTGTATTGCGCCATGTCCAGCGGGGTGCCGTTGAACGCCTTTCGCTCCGCCTCGACCTTTTTCTTGCGCTCCTTCGTCAACGGCTTGGTCAGATCGATCGAGTCCTGCTTCTCGCGATAACCCTTGATCGTTTCGCTTTCGTCCTCGGTCAGCTTGGTGCCGGACCGTTCCTTCGCCGCGATCCGGCCAACGTCGGCAATCAGATCCACGCGCTCGCGATAACCGACGAGCCCTCCCCCGCCCGGCCAGCCCACGGCGCTCACCAGGGCGAACGAAAGGCCCATGACCAGTAGCACGCGTGGGGAGACTTTGCGAAACGGGAACAGGAAAAGCGCGGAAAGGCCGTAGACCAGCAGGATATCGCCGATCCACAGCACCACGAAGATGTCTATCAGCCCGAACAGGATCAACCAGAGATTGCGACGGTAAAACAAGTCCGCCACGGCCACCGGATCATCCGGCTTCATCGCTTTCGCCGTGAAGATCAGCACACCGGCACCGAACAGAAACTCGAACAGACCGCGCTGCGTGCCGTCCCAGAAGATGCGGATTACCGCCCATGTCGCCTGATCGGCCGGGTCCCACGACAGTCGCCGGGGATCGGGCATCCACGAAGACAGGTTGGTCCCCATGAAAGGTATGTTCATGTAGAAGATGCCGAGGATCGCGATACCGCGCAGCACATCAAGGCTCTCGATCCGCTGCCGCCCGCGCACGGGGGCAAGTTCCACCGCAACACTTGCGTCCGCCATCGTCGCCATAGGCCCCTCACGCCGCCGTTCAGCGAAAGATGCGCCTTGGGGACCGTGTTGGTCAATTCATCAGAATTGCGTAGGTACTGGGGTCTGTAAGCCTAGCCCGCTCGCGATCGAGCGACCTTGTCAAATGTCTCTAGGCTTGCGCCTGAGGGTCGCCAGCAATCGTCCCGTCGGACGGCTGTTCCGCAGGGACGGCCCGATTACGACCGCCCAGTTTGGCCTTGTATAGCGCGGTATCGGCAGCCGACAGAAGATCCGCAAGATCGGTTCCGTCGCATCCCAGCTCCGCGATGCCGATACTGACCGTCGCCTTGACGCCCACTCCGTTCGCCGGATCGACAACGATCTCCGCAAACCCGCTCACCACACGCTGCGCAAGAGCCCCAGCTTCGGCGGCGGATTTGCAGGACAGCAATGCCGCAAACTCCTCACCGCCGATTCGCGCGAGTATCGCGTCCCGGCCGACAACGCGCCTGACGAAACCGGCGAACAGTTTCAGTACCGCATCACCAGTCGCATGGCCGAACCGATCGTTGATGACCTTGAAGTGATCGAGATCGAAGGCGAGCAGGAACGTGCCTGTATCTCCAAGCGAACCGTCGATATGCCGCTCGGCCTCTTCGAAGAACCAGCGCCGGTTGCCCAGCCCGGTCAGATAGTCGGTGCGCGAGGTGTGCAGCAGTTGATCGTGCGCTTCCTCTCGCACGAGCGCCATCAGCGCCATGGGCAAGCCCACCGAATACAGCACCCCTTCGTACATCGTGAAGACGCTGGAGATCGCAAGCAATTGTGGCCCGAAACTCTGGACAGTCAGTGGAAGGACACAGACCCTGCCAAGGTAAAAGAGGCAATGCATGGTCGCGAAGCCCACTGCGATGCGATGCGATCGCAATGAGCGGAAACGATCGTTCCTCCGCAGCTCCCACGCCGTCAGACCGCTGACCAGCGCAATCGGAAATGCGCTGAGATAGTTCCAGATGATGCCCTGCCAGCGGTCACCGATGACGACCCAGATCAACGCTTGAGCAACCAGGATCGCCAGCGAAATCCTGCCGCGCCTGCGGCCGGCCAGACGAGCCGCTCCCTGGAAGATCAGGACGTATCCCGTCATCACCACCATATTGGCCAAGCCCGCGCCAAGGGATCCGGCGAACAGGCTGCGCCCCATCGCCAATGCACAGCCGGCCGCCAGCACCGCGTAGCCAGCAGCGAGCAGGCCAAGCTCCTTCCGGCGCATCGGTCGCGCGTGCCGCTCCCAAAGCGTCATCACCGCGCTCAGGGCCAAGGTGCCTATGGCAAGGAAGTATAGAGTGGGGAGATCAAACCGCATCGCAGGCACCGAAGATACGCGGCCCTTTAGCTGCAATCTGGAAATTTCCCATCAATTAATGACCCGTTTGCAGCCAAAGACGCCTTCCGCGTCGGACCTCCAGCGCCGCCACCTGCATTACGAAAATTGAACGATCATGAAAAAAGGGCGCCGGATCGACCGACGCCCTTTATTTTTCAGTTTTCAATCCCGCTCAGTGCGCGGTGGCCGATGGCGCCGGAGTCTGCGGCGGAGCCGCGGCCAGCTCGTCCGCCTCGGACCACTCGATCGCGGTCAACGGATCGACCAGCGCCTTGGCCAGCACTTCATCGACATGGCTGACCGGAATAATGTCCAGGCCCTGCTTCACGTTTTCGGGGATCTCGGCCAGGTCCTTACGGTTCTCTTCCGGGATCAGCACCGTGGTGATGCCGCCACGCAGCGCTGCCAGCAGCTTCTCCTTCAATCCGCCGATCGGCAGCACGCGGCCGCGCAGGGTGACTTCGCCCGTCATGGCAACGTCCTTGCGCACCGGCACGCCGGTCAGGGTCGAAACGATCGAGGTGACCATGCCGATACCGGCCGAAGGACCATCCTTGGGCACCGCGCCTTCGGGCAAGTGGATGTGGATGTCCTTCTTGTTGAAGATCGACGGCTTAATGCCATAGGCGGGCGAGCGAGCGCGCACGAAGCTGAACGCGGTCTGGATCGACTCGTTCATCACTTCACCCAGCTTGCCGGTCGCCTTGATCGCGCCCTTGCCGGGCACGGTCACGCTTTCGATCGTCAGCAGTTCACCGCCGACTTCGGTCCAGGCGAGGCCAGTGACCGCACCCACCTGATGCTCTTCCTCACCTATGCCATGGCGGAACTTCCGCACGCCGGCGAAATCGGCAAGGTTTTCGGGCGTAATCACCACTTCCTTGGTCTTGCCCTCAAGGATCTGGCGCAGCGACTTGCGCGCCAGCTTGGCGATCTCACGCTCCAGCGTACGCACGCCGGCTTCGCGGGTGTAGTAGCGGATCAGGTCGCGCAAGCCGTCCTGCGTCAGCGTGAATTCGCCCTTCTTTAACCCATGCGCTTCGACCTGCTTGCGGACCAGGTGCCGCTCGGCGATCTCGACCTTCTCATCCTCGGTATAACCTTCGAGGCGGATGATCTCCATGCGGTCCAACAGCGGCTGCGGCAGGTTCAGGCTGTTCGCGGTGCAGACGAACATCACGTCCGACAGGTCGATATCCAGTTCCAAATAGTGATCCTGGAACTTCGCGTTCTGTTCGGGATCGAGCACTTCCAGCAGTGCCGAAGCCGGATCACCGCGGAAATCCTGACCCAGCTTGTCGATCTCGTCGAGCAGGAACAGCGGGTTGGACTTGCCCGACTTGCGCAGGTTCGTCACGATCTTGCCCGGCAGCGAGCCGATGTAGGTGCGGCGGTGACCGCGAATCTCGGCCTCGTCACGCACGCCGCCCAGCGACTGGCGAATGAACTCGCGCCCGGTCGCCTTGGCGATCGACTTGCCGAGCGAGGTCTTGCCGACGCCCGGAGGGCCGACGAGGCACAGGATCGGCCCCTTCAGCTTGTTGGTGCGCGCCTGCACGGCCAGATACTCGACGATACGGTCCTTGACCTTGTCTAGCGCGTAGTGATCGGCGTCGAGCACTGTCTGCGCTTCGGAAATGTCGCGCTTCAGCTTGCTCTTCTTGCCCCAGGGCAGGCCCAGCAGCACATCGAGGTAGTTGCGCACGACGGTCGCCTCGGCGCTCATCGGCTGCATCGACTTCAGCTTCTTCAGTTCGGCAGTCGCCTTTTCGCGCGCTTCCTTGGAGAGCTTGGTCTTTTCGATCTTTTCCTGAAGCTCGGCCAGTTCGTTGGCTTCTTCGCCATCGCTGCCGCCCAGCTCCGACTGGATCGCCTTGAGCTGTTCGTTCAGGTAATATTCGCGCTGGGTCTTCTCCATCTGGCGCTTCACGCGGCCACGGATCTTGCGCTCCACCTGAAGTACGCCGAGTTCGCCTTCCATGAAGGAATAGACCATCTCAAGCCGCTTCAGCGGATCGGGTTCGGACAGCACGGCCTGCTTGTCGGCCACCTTAGCCGAAAGCTGCGCGGCCACGGTATCGGCAAGGCGCGCGGCATCGTCGATATCGCCAAGCTGTTCGCCGGCATCCTGCGACAGCTTCTTGTTGAGCTTCGCATATTCGCCGAACTGTTCGACCACGGAGCGCATCATCGCGGCGACTTCGGTGCCTTCAGCGGTCTCGGCATCGATCCGCTCGACTTCGGCGACCAGCATCTCGCCCTCGGCGCTCTGTTCCGCCTGAAGGCTGTTCAGGCGCGCACGCTCCTGCCCTTCAACCAGCACGCGAACGGTGCCGTCGGGCAGTTTGAGCAGTTGCAGAACGCTGGCGATCACGCCGGTGTCGTAAAGGTCATCACGCTCCGGATCGTCACAGCCCGGGTCGAGCTGGGCGAGCAGGAAGATGTCCTTCTCCCCCGCCATCGCCGCTTCCAACGCGGCCACGGATTTCTCGCGACCAACGAAAAGCGGGACGACCATGCCGGGAAACACGACGATATCGCGCAGGGGCAGCAACGGAAGCAGGTTCAAGAGCATATCCAATTCTATACGAGCCGAAGCCCATTCGGACTCCCAGCCATTTGCGATAGATATGGGGTCAATCGCGAAACACGCAATGGAATAGCCGCGAAAGACTGTGGAAGCGCTTGCCTTTCGCCTCCACGGTAATCCCTATTGTCGGGGTAGAAAATTCGCAATGAAGGTAAACTTTCGCGCCGCGCAGATGTTCCATAAATGAGACGGGACGCGGTACGACAGTGCTTCGGCACTTCAAAAACCCTTAACGCACATCGCCCCAGGAACGGCCGCGAAACGATCACGGCGCCTTCCCGGGGCGATACCAATCGCGATCAAGTCGCGATCAAAAAGCAGATCCGTTAAAGATCAGAAAGGCAGCTTGAAGCCCGGCGGCAGGCCCATGCCCTGCTGGGCCTTGGCCAATTCTTCATTCGCAACCGAGTCCGCCTTGACGCGCGCGTCATTGTAAGCGGCGGCAACCAGGTCTTCCAGCATCTGCTTCTCACCCGGAACCATCAGGCTGTCGTCGATGGCGACGCCGATGACGCGGCCCTTGGCCGAGCAGCGGATCTTGACGAGACCGCCGCCCGAAAGCCCTTCGACTTCCAGCGAATCCAGCTTGTTCTGGGTCTCGCTCATCTGCTTCTGGATGGTCTCGGCGGCCTGCTGCGCCGCCTGGATCATCTCTTCCATGGACTTCATCTCAACGTCTCCAATTGCGCGCACCGCCGCCAACGGCAAGCGGGCGTTCATCCTCGATCACTTCGGCCTGCGGGAACGCGGCCTTGGTCGCCACCACCAGCGGATGCTGGTTTACCGCATCGCTATCGGCGTTTTTTCTAGCTTCGGCCAGTTCGACGAGCGTCGGCGCGCCCTCTTCGCTGACCTTGAATACTTCCCAGCGCTCACCTGTGGCCTTGGTCAAGCTGGCGCGCAGAACCGCAGCGATATCCTCGCTAAAACCCGGCGGCTGCGAATAGCGGAGCAGGCTTGGCCCCAGCTGGACCACACGGACCTGCATACGCATGGTGTTCGCGGTGGACAGCTCGCCTGCGTGCTCCACATCCTCGACCAGTTCTTCCCAGCGCTTTGCCGTCATCGCTGGGGAAGCGACGGCGGCCGGAGGAGCCTCAAACGACGCAGGCGCGCCATCAGCGACAGGCGACGCGACCGGCGCACGCGCTGCCAGGTCTTCCAGCTTCTTCACCAGCGAGCCCGGATCGGGCATGTCCGCCGCATGCATGATCCGCAGCAGCGCCATCTGCGCCGCCACCAACGGATCGGGCGCGGACTTCACTTCGTCATGCCCCTTCAGCAGAAGCTGCCAGATGCGATGGACCTGCCCGGCTTTCAGCGCCTTGGCCCAGCCCTCGATCGCCGCACGCTCCTCGGCCGAATGGACATCGTGTGCAGAACCGGCGACTTGCGCCACGGCAACGCGGTGGATCAGGTCCATCAGCCCGCGCAGGATCGCGATCGGCTCCACACCCAGCGCGAACTGATGCGCCACCAGTTCCAGCAAATCCTGACCCTTGCCGTCGAGAATCGCAGCAATGACATTGCGTTGCACGCTCTTGTCGGAGAGGCCGAGCATATCCCGCACCGTCTCGGCGCGGACCTGCCCTTCACCGTCCAGATCGGCATGCGCGATCGCCTGGTCGAGAATCGAAAGGCCGTCACGCACCGAACCTTCGGCGGCCGCGGCGACCATGGCCAGCGCCTCACCCTCAGCCTCCACGCCTTCAAGGCCGCAGACCTTGGCGAAGTGCTCCGCCAGCATCGGCGCGGGGATGCGACGAAGGTCGAAACGCTGGCAACGCGACAGCACCGTGACCGGCAGCTTGTCCACCTCGGTCGTCGCGAAGAGGAACTTCACATGCGCAGGCGGCTCCTCAAGAGTCTTCAGCAAGGCATTGAATGCATTGCGAGACAACATGTGAACTTCGTCGATGATGTAGATCTTGTAGCGCGCCGAAACGGCAGCATAGCGCACCGCTTCGATAATCTCGCGCACGTCATCGACGCCGGTGTGCGAGGCGGCGTCCATCTCGATCACGTCGATATGGCGGCCTTCGGCAATCGCGCGGCATGGCTCGCACTGGCCGCAAGGATCGATGGTGGGGCCGCCCTGCCCATCCGGGCCAATGCAGTTGAGAGCCTTGGCGATCAGACGCGCGGTGGACGTCTTGCCCACCCCGCGCACGCCGGTCATCAGGAAGGCATGGGCCAGTCGGTCACGCTTGATGGCGTTGGCGAGGGTCTGAACCATCGCCTCCTGACCGATCAGTTCGCCGAAGCTTTGCGGACGGTACTTGCGCGCCAGCACGCGATAAGGCTGCGCGGCTGCACCCGCAGGAGCGGCAGCCTTGGGAGCGGTCGGAAGAGTTGGAGCAGCCGCAACAACCGGTGCAGGCTCAGCCTCAGGAGCAACGGGTTCGGGCGCAGGCGCCGGTTCCGGTTCAGGAGCAGGTTCGGCGGCCGTTTCGGGCTCAGGCTGGGACGCAGGCTCAGGATCACCGAACATCGACACTTGGCCGGCAGCTTCCATTTCGGCCGAAGTCGGTGCGGCCTCTTCCTCATCCCCATCGTCCCAGGGCGGGCTATCGCCGAACATGTCGCGTGAATCGTCCATCGCCTGCCAAACTAGGGGCTGGGGGCGAGAATGTCAGGAGGAAAGCGATTTGCTCCACAGCCGCGCACAAAAAATGCCGCTATCTGGCGGCATTGTGCCCCTCCAACGGGGAATTTCGCGATGTGAGAAAAAGGAGCCGAGCGACCCGCCGCAATCCGTTGTGGCTGCTTCCTTCCGGACCTGACCAAGTTGGCGAACGCAAACGTCCACCCGACTCCCGGCCGGCCATATGGCGGCGGCGTGACGGTTTGTCCAGCCCTGCAGCGCAGGAAAATCGCATCAGCCGGAAACGGCATCGGCCCGCGATTCCACCAAGGAAACGCGGGCCGATTGCCGAATTCAATGCGTCCTTTGGACGCGAGCGATCAACGAAAGTTGTCGGCGTAGGCCTGGATCTTCAGGCGGCGCGGCGGCGTGGCGTGCACTTCGGCTTCGATGCCATAGCGCGCCGCATAGGCTTTCGCTTCGTCCACGGTCGGGAACTTCAGCGTAACCTGCTGCTGCGTGTCGCCGGAACCGGCCCAGCCCATCAAGGGATCGGGCTTCTTCGCCTCTGCGGGGACGAATTCGAGGACCCAATCGTCCAGCAGTGCCTTGCCGGACTGCATGGCGTTCTTCGGGCGCTGATAGATGCGTGCACTCATGGGAATGCGCTTTGCCGTCGAATCGGGGAGAGAATCAAGCGCAAATCATTTGCCCCGCGATGCTTCGAATGCATTTCTTGTCTTCAGACTGGGATCTTCCGTCCACGGCTCGTCCGGCCAGCGGTGCCGGGGATAGCGGCCCTTCATGTCACGCTGCACATCGCGCCACGATCCGCGCCAGAATCCCGGCAAGTCACGCGTGGTCTGAATAGGGCGGCCGGCCGGCGATGTCAGCTTGAGCAGAAGTGGCTGCGGCGGCTGGCCGAAACTGGGATGACGATCCAGTCCGAACAGCGCCTGCACGCGCACTTCCACGCTGGGGCCGCCCTCGTCCTCATAATCGATGGCATGGCTGGAGCCGGCCGGGCTGCGGAATTCCGGCGGAGCTAGCTTTTCCAGCGTCTGCTGATCGTCCCACGTCATGCGATTGCGCAGCGCATCGCCCAGCGCGGCCTTGTCGATCGCGTCCAGCCTGCGGCCCAGAAGCGGCCCCAGCCAGTCATCCAGATCAGCCAGCAGCGATTCTTCCGAAAGCGCCTCGATCCCGGCATAGCGCGCCCGGCGAAGCAGCGCATGAGCGCCCTTGCCGAACGGCACGAGGTCCAGCCCCTTCTCCCGCACGCGCTCCAGCATGAAAGCCGCAATCGCCGCGGGATCGGGCGACGGGTCGGGACCAGACGCCAGCGTGATCGCGCCGATCCGCCGTTCCAAGCGCGCCTCCACGCGGCCTTCCGATTCGTTCCAGCGCAGAACGGAGCGCCGCTCGATCCTATCGGTCAGCCATTGCTCCACTTCAGCCGGTTCGAGCGTCGCGCCGGAGAGGATTCGCGCGCCGCGCGCCTGCCCTTGCGCGTCGCCAATCACCATCCACTCGCGCGTCGCCAGTGGCGAGGCGGGATCGAGCACATAACCCCTGCCCCCGGCGGACAGCCAATTCTCACCATTTGCGTCGCGTCGCCGCGCCAACATGTCCGGCCGGCCGAGCGCCAGCAGGACGCCCGCCGGGACATGTTCGCCATGCTCCGGTGCTTTTACCAAAGCGCGCGCCCGCTTTGCCCAGCCGGCCGCCAGCTTCCGCGACGATTCGGCACGCGGCGAACGATCGCCATCCCAGCGCGAAATGCGCTGCGACAAGTCCTCGCTCCGTCCGCCGAGCCCGCGCTCCTGCAAAAGCAGCGCCAGCTTCGCCGCCGGCCCCGCCGCGCCCAGTTCGGCGGCATGCAAAATCATCGCCGCCTGCGCCGGATCCATCGGCAGGCTGGCAACTTTGCGGCCGAAATCGGTGATTCGCCCTTCGCCGTCGAGCGCGCCCAGCGCTTCCAACTGGCGTTGCGCGGCATCCAGAGCGGGCACGGGCGGCGAATCGAGCCAGGCCATTGCCGACGGATCGCCAGCGCCCCATTGCGCCAGCGATAGCGTCAGCGGCGCCAGATCGCTGGTCAGCATTTCTGGCGGATCGAACTCCGGCCTGCCCGGATGCGCGGCCTCTTCCCATAGGCGGTAGGCAACCCCCGGCGCCTGACGCGCGGCGCGTCCGGCCCGCTGTGCGGCGGAGGCGCGGCTGGCGCGATGCGTGACCAATCGGGTAACGCCCGCCGCCTTGTCGAATTCCGCACGCCGCGAAAGGCCTGCGTCGACAACGACCGAAACGCCGTCCAACGTCAACGAAGTCTCGGCAATCGCGGTTGCCAGTACGATGCGACGACGCCCTTCTGCATCGCGGCGAATCGCAACGCGCTGGGCGGCCGGCTCGCATTGGCCGTGAAGCGGCAGGACCAGCGCCTTCGGCAATCGTTCCGCCAGCCTTTCCGCCACCCGGTCGATCTCCCGAATGCCGGGAAGGAAGGCCAGGATATCGCCTTCCTGCTCGCGCCATGCGGTAAGGACGGCGGAGGTCACGGCATCCTCAATGCGCAAATCCGGCGATCCACCCAGCCATCGAAATGCGAGCGGCCAGGCCTTGCCTTCGCTCTCGATCACCGGCGTTGCATCGCCCAGCAAGCGAGCGAAGCGCGCGCCGTCGATAGTGGCGGACATGACGACGATGCGAAGGTCTTCGCGCAGCACTTCGCCGGCTTCTACCGCCAGTGCCAGCCCCAGGTCGCTGTCGAGATGCCGCTCATGCGCTTCGTCGAACAGCACGGCCGAAACTCCGGAAAGCTCCGGATCGGTGAGAATACTGGCAACGAAGATCGCCTCGGTCATCACGACCACCCGCGTGCGGGCCGATCGCTTGACGTCGAGACGGGTAACATAGCCGATGGTTTCGCCCGCCTGCTCACCCAATTGCGCGGCCATGCGCTCAGCAGCGGCGCGCGCGGCAACGCGGCGGGGAGACAGCAGGATCACAGTGCCGGTACACCACGGCTCCCCCAACAGCGCGGGCGCCAGTGCGGTCGTCTTGCCCGCGCCAGGCGGGGCGATCAGCACTGCACGGGGGCCGTCGCGCAGGGCGGCCAACAGGTTGGGAAGTACGGCGTGGATCGGAAGTTCGCTCACCCGCGCTTCCTTAGAAGCCAATGCGCAGCTTCACCAGTCCGTCCAACGCCCGGGCGCATATCGCCATTTCGGCGGAAGTTTTTACGGCCATCCACTCTTCATCAACGATTGGTAACTAACCGTAGCTGTCGGAGTTCATGACGTTGCAAGAAGCCGACAACACCCCCAACAAGTTTCACCGCGCCGGGCAATACCCCTTGCCCGTGGCGCAGTACCTGCGCCTGCGTGAGAGGATTCCGCCGCTTTACGGCCTTCTTTCAGTCAACGCGGGGATCCTGGCCTATACCCATCGCGCGCTGGCGCCAGCCTATCTGGCGCTGACGGTTCCAGCGATTCTAATTGCGATCTGCCTCATCCGAATGCTGGCGTGGCTGCGCCCGACCGGACCGGCCGATTTCGATTGCGACATCGCGCGATACCGGATGCGGCGCACCACCTGGCTGGCCGTCGTGCTTTCGCTGGCTTTCGTGGCCTGGGCGCTGATGCTGGACCATTACGGCGGGCCTTACGAGCATGGCCATGTGGCCATTTTCGTGGCGGTGACGGTGCTGGGCTGCGTGTTCTGCCTGACTTTCCTGCCAAACGCCGCCTTGCTGATCTGCGTAACGGTGCTCAGCGTGTTCCTGGTCTACAGCGTGGCCATGGGATCGCTGGTGCGGGTGGCGATCGCCGTTAATATCGCGCTGGTAACCACAGTGATTCTCAAAATCCTGCGCGACACCTACGATTCGTTCGTGGCGCTTGAAAACACCCAGCGCACCCTCGCGAGCGAACGGAAGCAGGCACATGCGTTGGGGGCTGAGAATGCCCGCCTTGCCGAAACCGATGCACTGACCGGCCTGCCCAATCGGCGGCATTTCTTCGGCTGCCTCGAATCGATGCTCGCCAATGCTGGCCCCAGCGAAGTCTTCTGCGTCGGCCTGATCGACCTGGACCGCTTCAAGCCGGTCAACGACACCTATGGCCACGCACAGGGCGACCGGTTGTTGCAGGTACTGGGTGAGCGCATGCTGGCCGCCTGCCCTGAAAACACCGTGGTCGCGCGGCTTGGCGGTGATGAGTTCGGATTGATCTTCAAAGGCCCGCCGGATGAGGCTGAGCCGATCGCCCAGGCGCTCTGCGCCGAAATCCGCCGCCCGGCCCGAATCGGGGACATCGTGGTGGCCGTCGGCTGCTCGGCAGGACTGGCCGAATTCCCGGCCGCTGGACGCGATCCCCACACTCTGTTCGACCGTGCCGACTTCGCGCTCTATCACGCCAAAAACGAAAAGCGCGGCCAGTGCGTGCGATTCTCCAGCGAACTGGAGCACATGATCCGCACCGAGCAGGCGCTGGACGCGGCCTTGCAGACGGCCGATCTCTCTCGCGAGCTGTCGATGGTCTACCAACCCATCGTCGCCACCGAAAACCGGATGCCGATGGGCGTCGAATGCCTTGCCCGCTGGACGTCACCCACGCTTGGCCCGGTCGCGCCGGAAATGCTGATCGCATCGGCAGAGCGCATCGGCCGCGCGCGCGAAGTGACGCTGGCCCTGTTCATGCAGGCTTTGGCCGCGCTCGTCCGCCTGCCGGATACGATGCACGTCTGCTTCAATCTTTCCGGACAAGACATCGCCGACGCCGAGACGGTGGCTGCGCTGATCGCTTTGACCGAACGGTCGGGAGGAACGCCCTCACGCCTGATCTTCGAGATCACCGAAACTTCGCTGATCGCCAAGTTCGATAGTGCCCGCGATGCGCTGGAGGGCCTGCGTGAAATCGGCGCGCGGGTGGCGCTGGACGATTTCGGCACCGGCTATTCCAGCCTTTCCTCGCTCCACCAGCTTCCGCTCGACATGGTCAAGATCGACCGCAGCTTCGCGCCACGCCTGGACGAGACGCGCGGCCGCCGCCTGATCGCGGCGATCCGCAACCTTGCCCGCTCGCTTTCGCTGGACTGCGTGATCGAGGGGATCGAGACCGAAGAACAGATGCTCAGCGCCCGCATCGCTGGCTTCACGCTGGCACAGGGCTACCATCTGGGCATGCCTATGGCCCTGCCGAAGCTGCTCGATCGGTTTGCCAAGGAAGAGCGGAACACGTTCAGCGCGGCGTGACATTTCGCGCCGCGCCGACGTTCAAGCCTCAGAGCGAAATGCCGCGCACGCCGTATGTGATGCGGATCCGGACCCAGCTGCCGATCTGGGCTTTGCCATTGATGCGCGGCGGCTGAACCTCGAACTGCCATGCCGCGTTCAGCACCGCGCGGCCGAAGCCCGATCCGCGCGGCGATTCGCCCAGAATCTGGCAATTGTCCACCTTGAAGCCCGGCTGCGTCTGGCAGGCGATCTCGCCCCAGCCGCTCTGTGGGCCATGATTGGGCAAATAGCCGGCAAGCTGGGCGTCGGTCGGTTCCTTGTGCCATGCCGCATTGTACAGCACGACGCCGCCCGGCCCTTCGCCGGGGCCGTAGACGCCGCCCGAACCGCCGGGCGCCGAATCACCCGATGCGGCCGACTGCCCCTTCATGTTGCCGATGTCCGCCGCGGCGAAGTCGTTGCTGGACATGTGCAGGAACGTGAATGCCTGCTTCTTTGCGGCGGCCGGTTTCTCCACCGGCTTGTCGGGCGTGATGACCGGCACCGATACCTTGTGCTCGGTATGCTTGGTCTGCTGTTGCTTCGGTTTTTCAGGCGTATCGCCGCCCTGCTCCTTCTCGTGATCGACGACATCAAATGTCGTGAGCGAGGAGGTTTTCTTGATGAGCGCCGGGACAAGCCCCGTCTGAGTGATCGCCAGCAATAGCGCGATCACCAGAATGGCTGCCGAAAGCAGCGAGGAGACTAGGCGCTGGCGGGGCGACCCGGGCTGATAGCCGGAGGGCGCCAGCTCGGATTCGAGGGACATGGCGCGGTCTGGATAGACGCGCCGAAGGTGCGCGGCAATTGCAGGCTTGTTGCCATTTTATTGCAGCGCACCTGTGTTGCCGGAATGGCGCAGCCCGTGACTTTGAAACCGCCCTTTCCGGCGATTTCCGCCAACTTCAGCCTGGCAGGCCGAGAAATTTGAACGGCGCGTGCTCAACGAAATCGCCCGACACTTCGCCGGAGAACGTATGATCCTGATTTGGGCCGAGATCGAGCGTCTTCACCTTGCCCGTCTCCTTCGAGAAATCGAGCTTCTTCAGATCCACCCAGAAGGTGTTGGGCGTCAGCGCCGATTCGAAGAAATAGAGCTGGCGCTTGTGATCGAAAACCGTGCGCCAGCGGGTGGAGGAGATGTTCGGCTGCCCGGGCGTGGTGATCCCGTAAGGCACGGACGTGTTGCGGATCACGCTGAAGACAGCGGCAAGCGCCTTGTTCGGATCCTCCGCCTTCGGAATCGCATTGATGTAGAACGATGCGCGGGCGAAGCGATCCGCCGCCCGATTGGTGCCCGGCAGCATCACGGTGCCGCCGATATCCTTCCAATAGGCATTGAGCGCCAGTTGCTGATCGAACGTCGGCGAATTGGTCATCACCTGATAATCGCGCGAATGGTGGATGACCTGTTTCCCGCCGATATATTCGATGATCGCGCTGTCCCCCGTGGCGTCCGACAGCGAGAGATGAACCGTGGTCAGCTTGTCCTCTTCACCCGGCACATTGTCGGTGACGATCGTGAACGGCTCCTTCTGAAGCGCTGCCACCGCCTCCGCCACGGTCGCGAAATTGTCGAGCGTGTATTGCGCCCAGGCGGCGATCGTCAGCCCCGGTTTGCTCTTGGCGTCGAAGTGCGGATACTCGGATTCGGCCAGCCAGAGGAGGTTCGCCTCCAGGCCCTTCTCATTGACGCCGTCCGTGGTCGAAACATCGTAACCGCTGACCACCACGCTGCCATATTTCGAAGTCCACTTGATCGAATTCGGCCCAGCCTCTCCGCTGCGTGCAATACCGCGCGGCAGGATCCACATGTTGGAGAGAATATCGCTCTTCCAGTCCATCGATCGCGCGGTGATGATATTCCCATCCGGCCCAAGATAGACGGCGCGGGTACAGCCATCGGCAGCCACACCGGCCATAAGCATTCCCGGCAATGCCAGGGCGGAAATCGACCGAACAAATTTGGAAGCAGCGCGCGATGCGGACATTGAGGGGGACTCCTTTTCGCGGTGAAGGCAGGCAAAATCAGAAGAACATCGACAATCCCAACAGTGGACCGTGCTGCTTCATGTGCCAGATGAAGCGGCCGCGACCCGTGAAGTCTTCCTGGTCGTAATCCTCGTAGATGAAGCGATATCCCGCGCGCAGAATCGTGCGCTGGCCGAAAAGACGCGTGCGGTAGCCCAGCAGGGCCAGCGCGTTCACGCTGATATCCGATCCCGCGCCAAAACCGCCGGCGTCGCCCTCCAGAAAGAGGTTCCAACGGCTGGAAAGGTCTGCATTGATGCGCATGCCCGCAAAGGGATCGATCCAATCGGCCTTCTTCGAAGTTCCCAGCGCCAGCGGCGCAACATCCGCATCCGCCTTGAGATCGGTCCAGCGCAAGCCGACGGTCGGTTCGAACGAAATGTTCCGTGGTACGCCGAATGCCGTCTCGCCAGACAGCGGGATACTCCAGGCCTTGTAGTAAAAGCCCCCGGCCACCCGCGTGGTGTGGATGGAAAGGTCGACCGGCAGCGAGAGGACCTGCTCCGTCTGTGAGGTTCTGACGTGCTGAGCATCAATATAGCCGCCCCAGCGGCCGCTGATGAACTCCACGTTGCGCATGGCTGCGATGTCGAGATGCTTGAAGATGTCACCAAACGGCAGGTGCGCATTGCCCTGAAGTCCCGCCAACCCCAGATCCCCGCCCAGCGAGGCGCCCCACACGTATGGACTGACGATCACCGTCCATTGCGTGCCCTTTCGGCCGGGCAAAGGAGCGACGAAGGTGGTTTCGCTCACCGCAGATCCATCGTCCTGCCCGCCGCCCTCAGGTGCCGGATCGACGACACCTGCCATCGATGCTGGGTCTAACGATGAAACGAGATCTTCGCGCGCCTGAAGCTGCGAAGGAACCAGCGCGGCCAATCCGGCGGCGAAACACGGCAACATGACGTGACGCAAACAGACCATCGACGTCTCCTTCACAGGAACACGTAATGGGCGAGAGGCTAGTTATCTTTCCCTAGATATCAACCGAATAGAGGTTGTGTAACCAGAGGTCTGGAAATTCGAACGGTTCGGACGCGCTGAGCTGGTGCCGGGGCATGCCCCGGCACCAGCTGCCCATCTTCAGCATTCC
>FTCV01001662.1_pt1 | contig 52845 bp, 40 predicted proteins | sample 1639691 | NCBI WGS metagenome assembly FTCV01 (sample SAMEA3914864, study PRJEB12502) | metagenome | biome: forest; material: soil | place: USA | collected 2012-03-12 | depth 0.3 m
AACCTTGGCCATGGTCCCAAATTATTAACATATATTTTTTTGCCGGGAAGCGTCCACTCGCCCACCCAACAAAATCGCAAAGCGTTTTTGCGTCGCCCATGTCAGGATCCGGAATATGATCTTCGTCAATTTTTGGATCATCCACCGCATTGATCGAGTCTTCCAATATCGGATGCAAACCCTTGCGCATCTGAAAACGAAGAGCCCCTCGCCAAGAGGGATCGAGGTGGTATCGCGCTTGACGGGCAAACTGAACGATGACGTTGACGCGTGAATCGTAGTCAACGCCTGCCATGTCCGAAAAATTGTCAAACGCTGCTGGCTCAAGATTATTATTTGCGTTCATGTAAACCATGATTGTCCATTCCGAGCCAGCGGGGTTTGGCGCAACCCGCAGAGGTGTTGCAACGGCTTGCTGCGCAATCGCAGTTGAGCAGAGGTATGGATAAAAATTAGAAAGCAGAATTGCCAGAACAATTGCGATCAAAAAACGTTGAGAGGGTAACAGCGAATATGTGTTAGACTGGAAGTTTCCGATTGGCACGGGTTTCTTGCCTGTGAGTGGACGCTCTGCGCACAGTTTGTGGCGAAGACTTGAACGAACGGCCGGGGGATTTGATTGTCGAATTGTCACGGTATTGAGTTGAAGGGTTCGATCGATTTGCGGCATGCAATGCGTTCAGAATATCAGCGGATGGAGCGGCGCATCTTCTCAGAAAGAAGCAGGTCATTCAACAGCGAAGTCGATTTTCCCACGACGTGTGCCCGGAATTGATCGGTGGGTGTAGGGGAATTCGGTTCTATTTATATCATAATGCCCTCTTCGAGGCGTTTTACCTGTCGGGGCTTAGCGACCGAAGATTCAGGGTTGCCCCCCGATACGCGGCGCTCAGGGAGGGTCGCTGCGCGCTGAAATCCTGATTTTTTAAATCCGAGTGCGGTGAACTCATCAGGGCGGTCTGCCGTAACGTCTCCATCGAATGCCTCGCCTTCCGTGATTCGATGCCTGAAATGACGGCGAACGGGGGGACTGTACCACACCACGCATCACCGCCATCGAGGTTGCGTACTGGCTTGAAATGCTCGATGCCGGTAATTTGGCGGTCGCTCTACCTTTTGGCGGTTCGCTCGGTCGCCTCGAGCATATCTGGAGGGCTTCGCCCCGCCCGTCGTTCGCGAAGTCGAACGCGTAGAGCGCTCGGTGAAGGGAGCACCTGCGTAGCCAGCCGACTCGCGCTTTTTTCGCGTTATTAACGGCGGTTGCGTTCGGGGGGAATGCCCTGCATTCCGAACTCTGGTGATGATCGGAATCTCGGCCATCGTGCGGAAGGACTTTTCCAGAGTGACGGTCTTGTGAAGGTAATAAAAACAGCGTTTTTGGGGCATTCGGCGACGAGCGTGGAGTGAAAGATGAAAGCGGCAAGCCGCCGTGCTTATGCTTTTTCGAAAAAGCAGATATTTGACTGGCGGGATTCGATCTCGGCCGATTCGTTCCGCGTGAAGGTGTCTCCTGTCCGTCGTGCCTCAAGCTTGTCTCACCGCCACTTCAATCCCTGCGGGTATGGGTTCAGTACCGTCACGAAGATGAGCGATGATCTACGCTGGCCTCGCCCGTTTCTGGGCCTGCCGCTGGCCCACAGCCCATCCGCTCCGGCGCGCCCGGCGCAGATCATCGCTCTCAATTTTCGACGCCGCGCCTTCCGATCACGCTGCATGCCAGAATCATCTTTCACGCCCCGTGCTGCCAGCGCCCGCCAGATGAGTGGCAGCCGCAGCTCAGCCTCCGGGAATTCGGAGGCTTCGCACTCTGCATCGCTGATTGCAATGAGCGAAGCTCGAAAACTCGAAAATCTACTCAAGCGTCAAAAAGGTGACGCGGGATTTTACCGAACTACGGGCCTCCCCGCTCGGCAGGTCCATAATCCCGCAACTGCGGGGTCGTCGGTTCAAATCCTCTCAGCGTTGAGATTCTGAATTATTTCGTCTACCATACAGACATGGCTTCCCGTTGGGAAAGACACATCTCGATCGCGTGTGAGGGCGAGACGAAGAAGCACTCGGGAATCTCGAGGTCGATTATCTCGTCGGCAGAGATGCCGGCGGTCTCAGGCTGTCCAGACGGCGCCGGCTCTGCTGAAACCAGTCACAGCGGCGTGAGTAGAATATAGTCCACAGAAAAGTCGTAGCCCGTGCTGCTCGCGTTTTTGCCGGTGATGGAAAATTGGAACCACTTGTCGCTGCTGGTTCCGGGAGACCATGTCCCGAGGTCAATGACCGTAAATACGTCTGCGGCGGAGTACTCGTCCACCGGTGTACCCAGATTGACGAAGCCGCCCCCGACTTTGGCGATGGCGAGTTGCCAGATGCCGCGCGTGGAATGCTTTTTCATGCCGACTTTCACATTGTAGCTGCCGGCGAGAATGCTCGGGACGATGTAAGTTACCTGCTGACCGGCGGCGCTGGAATTGACGAAAGCCGCTTCGCCGTTGCTGAATTGCGAAGCCGTAATGACCGAATCGGTCAGGCCCGACGTAATGGATTGCACGGAAAGGAACTCGCCTTCGTTTTTATAAACCACGGAGTAATTCGCTGGATTCGAGTTATTTGTATAGGCGGCCTGTCCGGCGGCCAAGTTTGCTACGTAGTTGTTGTCCAGCACGCCGTTGCCTGCCGCTGATGAATCAAGCCGCATTCCCTCGAGTCCCGGCGCATTAACACTGCTGTTTTGCAGGGTAACATTGGTTCCTTTCTTAATCAGGACGCCGTAAAACATGGAATGGTCGACGATGGTCGAATCGACGACGACGTTCGAAATGCTGTTTGTTTCGTTATTAGTGCCGACCTGCAGGGCCGCGGTTTGATTGCCGTAACCCAAGCTGCCACCGCGCAAGATCGTATTTCCTTCAATCGCGCCCCCCTGCAAAGCGGCTCCGCCGTCGCCGAAAACGCCCACATAGAGGCCGTGCGACTTTACGGAGTCGGTGATGAGATTATTTTGCACCGTAACGTTCGCGCCACCGTAGACTCCGAGGCCATTCGCCCACCAGGGAGCAACCGTAGTGTTGTTGATGACCGTTGGACTATCCATCTGCATCGACGTCGAATCTGAATTAATAGCAATCGCATCATCTCCCGAACCTCTGATGAAGTTGTTTCGCGCCGCGAGCTGGTTGCCCGTCTGGCCGGTATTGCCATTATTGAGATTGATTCCGTCGCCCCACGAATTCGTAATCCGGCAGTTTTGCACCGTACCGTTCGTTCCGGCTCCCCACACCCCCAGATGGTGTTGCACCCACACATTGTCGATCAGCCAGTTGCTTCCTTTCATGTTAAAGGCGCTTCCGTTGCCATCCCCGGAGGCGCTGCTCCGGCCATTTCCATCGATCCGTAGATTCCGAACCGTGCAAGTCGTAGAACTGTCGTTTGTAGCAAAACCTGAGGAACCAGGAGCCGGCAAGGTCGGGTTTGTATAGAGAACGCTATACCACGGACCGGCGCCCTCGACCGTCACCCCCGACGGATTCAGTTTTGTGGCGCTGTTGAGGTAGAAGGTTCCCGAGGGAATCCAAACGCTCTTTCCCTGCGACCTCGCATCGTTGATACAATTTTGCATCGCCGTCGTGCAGTCGATACTGCTATTGTTCGCCTGGGCTCCGTAGCTGGTGATCGAAAGCGAATTAGCCGACTGCGAAAGGGCCGCCGGCGGTTGTTCGATGTCGATGCAGTCGATCCAGTAGAAGGCGGCCGCGTTTACGGCATCTTTTCGCAGCATGATCGTATTTCCAGGCGACACCGCGGCGCCGCTAATGAAGGCGTGGGCTTCCTCCCAAAATACGTGGGCATTTCCAGACGCGGGATCATGGCTCATGCCATCGTAATTGCTCGCCGACTCATAGACCCAGGTCTGCTTCGAGCTAAGCGTAATCGATTGACGCATACCGCCGTTCACGTACAGGTCGAGCGTTGCCGTCTGCCCCTTCCCGTCGGAAGTATTCGGAATCGAGGCTCGAATATTAATGGCCGTGACGTTGTGACCCGTGTTATTCGTCCAAGTCACACTGTGATTCGTCGCCGTCAACTGCACATAAGCGTGACCCGATGCCTCGAGTTGAGGGCTCGAAAACTGCGTCGTGGGGGGTGCGGTGAGAGCCACAACCGAAGCACCGCCGCCAAGCGTCCCCGCCTCTGCTTCGTATGTGGTAAACGGAGTGGAAGCGCCCACTGCGTGGACCTTGTTTTCAAGGAGCAAGAGAGCCATGACCGCCTCCAGGCAGAGAAAAAGCATGCGGGTCCAGCGTTTTAATGAGAGGCGGCAAGAAAAGCCGGCGCGGGCGCTTTTAAACGAAGTGAATGCTCCTGTCGCGAAGGCATCGATCCAGGTTTTGGGGGATTTTGGATTCATTTTTGTGTGTAGTTAGCCCAGTCGTGACCGGGCTGCGGGAGTATGTTCTTTTATTGGGGGAATTGCTCCGGGACGGAGTGCAATGACGCAATGCTCTCGCACGGGACGATACGTTGCAACCTCCCCAAAGCGGGGATGCCGCCCCTTCGTCAGTTATTTGAATTTCTCCTGTTGCCGTTGCGGGCAAATGATGCAAATAGCTTGCCTCGTGATCCCGTCCCCCATCATCGCACTCGCGATGGCGTTCGTCTTTATTTCGTCAGCGACCGCCCAACTGACTGCACCCCAAGATCAGCCGGCAAAGGCGCTGGAAATCTCCTCTGCAAAAGTGGATGGAAGTTCCGTCCCATGGAAAAAGATTCTGCGCACGAAACCCGCGCCACGCGTCGTCATGCTGGATTTTGGTCCCACCGCAGGCTCCGGATGGGATCCCTTCAGGCTTCGTTACAAGCTGGAAGGCTGGGAAAATAACTGGCAAACGGGCGGAGGCTATATGTTTCTCATGGTTCGCTTTTGCAATGAAGCAGGCGAGCGAATTGCCCAGGAAGAATTCGACATGAAGGGAGAAAGCCCGGGCTGGGACAGTTCATTAACGAGCTCTCCTCTGACCCACCGTCGGGAAATCGTGACTGTCCCGCCCAACGCTTCACGCCTCTGGATCGTTATATCCTCTGCTGGTCCGCCGTCGACCGTCGGGATTTGTATCGTGGATAGCCTGGTCGTCTCTCGCCTATCCGCCGGCGCCAGCCCTGCCGAAATCTTGCTGCGATCGCCGTTCGACCGCGAGGGACAAAGGGCGCCTGATAATGCCACTTCCTTGGATTTCGAGCGAAAGAGCGGCTGGTTGAGGGACGGCTCCAGGCCGGGAATGGCCAAAATTTTGGAATTCGGCCATGATCCAACTGTGAAGGGCTTTGCCATCTTGGACGAAGATCCTGCCGGTCACGCGGAATGGCACAATATCCAGGAAAAGGCGCCGCGCGTTACTCCAGGAGAGCGCGTGTCCATCGAATGGAACGAAATGTATTCCATCGGCGTCGCGAATCTTCGCTTCATCTCCCCGGCCTACGAGTTTCTGCCGCCGGGCGACTACCGGTTTCGGGTTTCCGAGGTGGATCTCTTGGGCAAACCGACAGGTGTCGAACTCTCACTCCCCATCCATGTCCCGGTCGCTCGATGGAAAACGCCGTGGTTTTGGGCGCTAGTGTCGGTGCTCCTCACGGCTGTCACTACGGCGGGCGTTCGTTCCCTTGCGAGTTATAAAATGCGCCGCATCGTGGCGCGTCTCGAACTCGATCACGCCATGGAATCGGAACGGTTGCGCATCGCCCAGGATATTCACGACGACTTGGGGGCGCGGATCACTCAGATCTCCCTTTTTAGCGCGATGGCTCAGACGAAACGACCTCTTTCCGAAGAAGTTCGCGCCGATTTCGAGCACATCTCTCACCTGTCCCGCGATCTCGTTTCTTCGCTATACGAAACCGTTTGGGCGGTCGACCCGGAGAACGACAATCTCGAGTCACTAGGCGATTTCATTTGCGAAACCGCAAGCCAGCTATGCGAGTCGGCCCAATTGCGCTGCTGCCTAAAAATGACGGATTTGCCCTCAGGGATTCAGATTTCCAGCCATGTTCGCCACAGCCTCGTCATGGCAGCCAAGGAGGCAATTCACAATGCCATCAAACATGCCAATTCTTCTGAGTTGACGATCCGCGTCGAATTCAAAGATTTGGCACTATCTATATCCATTCAGGACAATGGCCGCGGATTTCAGAGTACAAACTCCGGAAATGGTCTATTCAACATGAAGCGGCGGCTGGAAATACTCGGCGGCGTTTGTTCGATTGAAAGCAACGTCCATACGGGAACGACGGTTGAATTGCAGTTAAAACTCCCACCTCCAGAGTCCGTTCTCCGCATCGCCAACCTTGAATCCGGAAATGAAAAGCTCGATAGTCGCGGAAAATAACAAGAGAAAGGACCTTATATCGCATGTGCTTTAGCCGGCTATGCAGGCACGCCGCAGCGGAAAGGCGGTCAGTCCTTTTTCGTGCATTTCGTGGACCTGTCCCGCTTTTTCGACACTAACACCCGCCGATCTATGAAGCAGTCCAAACCACCAAAAAAGTGTGTAGTCGTGGTCGAAGATGACAAGGGCCTCCGCGAACAACTCGTAGAGCTCCTCGGGTCTGCGGAGGACATCCGGTGCGGCGGCGCCTTTTCTACCGGAAAGGAAGCCCTGCGCGAGATCCCTTCTCTCCATCCCGAAGTCGTGCTAATGGACATCCGCCTCCCGGATCTTTCCGGCATCCAGTGCGTTTCCGAGCTGAAAAAGGTGATGCCTGCGTTGGAAATCGTCATGGTTACTATATACGCCGATAGCGAACGCATCTTCAAAGCGTTGAAAGCGGGCGCTAGTGGATACCTCCTGAAATCCGGCCCGCCGGAAGGCTTGATCGAAGCCATTCGCGACGTCTCTCGGGGCGGAGCACCGATTTCCAGCCAGATCGCGCGCAAAGTCATTCAACATTCCCGCGTGATCGGGCCAAGCCAAAGCAATGCGAAGCAATTGTCCCCGCGAGAGGAGCAAGTATTAACCATGCTCTCCACCGGGGCAGTTTACAAAGAGATCGCAGCAGAGCTGGGCATCAGCTTGGAAACCGTCCGCACCTACGTGAAGATCATTTGCCGGAAGATGCATGCCCGCAACCGGCTGGAGGCGGTAGTCAAGCGGCTTTCCGGGGTGGATTAACAACATCCAAAAAGGGGCGATTGGAAATAGCCCCCCCCAGCACCAGCCGCCGGGACCCATAACTTACTGAGTGGTTCAATTTCTTAAGTTCATTTCACAATAGCGCGCGCAATTGCTCCAGCCTGCATTGAGTTTCTCAGACTACTAAATTCGCGCACGAGACGCACTTTCGCAAACGAGCGTCACAGCGATCCGGACGATATCCGCTTTTTTGCGTAACACGTCGACGAACGCATCCACGGCAGCGCAAAAACCAGGCCGCCGCCTAAACTATGACGACAATGTCATATTATATCCACGCTCCTGTCATCACCCAAGATGCATGCGCCCGCGGGCATATAACATTCCATTGAATTTTACACCAGCCCAGTGTCCAATGTTTCGCCGCTTTACATGGGCGCCCAGAACGTGCGCCCTGACCAATCGGCGCAATCTCAACACCCCGCCATTTGACTACCTGGATTCCCTCGCTGCGGACCAAGCTCGTCTTCACGAGCCTGGCCATCATCTTATTGGTATTTGCGTTCACCATGGTTCCCAGCGCCTCCTTGAAAAAATGGCGGGCGCAGCGTTATGCGAACCGCGCGGCCGCGCTGGCGTCCGCGGGGGTTCGCGATGGCGCTCGCTCCGCCTGTCTCAAGGCGCTTTCACTCAATCCCAATTCGCTTAGCGCAATCCGCGAGCTGCTCGACTTGATTTCCCCAAATGACGTTCAGGACAGCCTATTGCTGCGGGCTCACGTCGCCGATCTCGATCCAGCCGACCACGCAAATCTCGAACGGCTGGTACGTCTCGCTCTCGCGGCCAATCGGCTGGATCTCGCAGCGAAAGCGGTGCGGGATCTGACCCGCGCCGAGGGAGAAACCGTCAAAACGTTGGAACTTCGCGCCAGCGTCCATCTGGCGCGTGGCAATTTGCAACCCGCTCTGCAGACTGCGGAAGAGATCCTTGCGCGGGAGCCCCAGAATATCAACGGCCGCATGGCCAAGGCGCTCGCTCACGCTTATCTCGGCGTTGCTACGGAGGCAGACGAGGCCGTATTGATTGATTTGTCCTCCAACACCACCTTGAAGCTGACCGCGTGCCGTGGATTACGTGACTCCGCTCTCCACCGGAAAGACGAGGTCCAGGCGCTGAAGTACGCGCACGAGGCCGCCAGCTCGCCAGATGCTAATTTTGCCGATACCATGATCGAGGCTGACCTCGCCGTACAAAGCGGAACGGGTAAGGGCGAGGATTTTCTCCCAACGCTCACGACACGCGCCGGGCGCGACCCCGCCGCCCTGGGACGACTGGCCCGCTGGCTCGAAAAGACCGGAGGCGCGGAAAACGCCGACCGCTGGATCTCCGCCTCCACCGCCCTGGCTAGTGATCCAGTCACCTCGCAAATGATTCGCTCGGAACTGCTGATGTCGCGCGGCAAATGGAAGGAATTGCGCTCGCTGCTGTCGACCGGAAAGCTGTGGGGCTCTGTGGATTTTTTGCGTATCGCCGTGCTGGCGCGCGCAGCTCGGGCAGACGGCGATGGAAACGAATTCGTGCGTCTGTGGCGCGAGGCGTCGGCGGCGGCCCTGGCTTCAGAACCCGCAGCCTGGACCCTGGCAAATCTGACACGCGAATGGCCGGAATGGCAGGAGCTGACCGAGCAATACCTGTGGGCGGCAGCGGAAAAGGGCTCCACCTCTGCAACCTGGGCCTTGCCCGATCTTGAACACCGGGCCGAGGCGCGCCGCGATATTTCCGCCCTGCTTCGCGTGGCGCGGGCGATGTGCCGCCTAGAGCCGGCAGCTGATACTGCGATGAATAATCGCATCTTTTACTCGCTGCTCCTGAATTCAGCGCAGCCGCGCGACCACCAAACCATCGATGAATTGGCGGCCAAACATCCTGCGGATCCGACCATCGTTTCCACGCAGGCGCTCTCGCTATTGAAGCGCGGAAAGACTGGCCAGGCGCTGGAAGTCCTGGAAAAGCTGCCTGCCGAGGCCCGCGATTCCGATGATCTGGCGCTCTATTATGGCTTGGCGCTTTCCGTCGCCGGCAAGAAGGACGAAGCGCAGCAGCGATTTATCCGAGTGCGCGCAGACCGACTCCTGCCCCAGGAACGGGCCCTTCTCGAAGCGGCGAAGAAGCAATAGCGGCCGCCGCCGCCGACTGCAACATGCGCGAGTCCGCAGATGCTAAGATGTGGCGAAGAGGCATCAGCTTCCGCGCTCTCGCCCCATTACAGGCGAACGGCCTCCAGGCCATCGCGCTTGCGCCGCTTGGCCACCAGGCCCGCCAAGCCGATTGCAACCATTCCACCACCGCCCCAGACCGTCTTCGGTTCCGGAGCCAGACTCACAGGGGTATTGCCGACGTTCGTCGTGATCGACTTGTCGATCGCGAATTCCTCGAAACCGCTATCGGAATTGCTGAAGGCGGCATAGAAGTAGACATTCGCCGTCGCGGGGTTAAATCCCGGATCATTCTGATAAAGCAAGGTCAACGGGATATTAATCGTCATGTTATCCGTGCCGCTGCCGGAGGGAAAGGCGGTCATGGTCAGCGTGTTTGGGCCGCCGGCGCCGCCATTGAAATCGTAAATCAGCGATCCCAGGCTGCTCAGACTCCCCGTTGTGCTCACCAAAACCGGCGTTCCAGAATTATTCACGTACATGCGAAAGTCGGTCATCGTCAGCCCGGCCTTGTTGTTGGCGTCGAAATTCAGCCGCATGTACTGCGTCCCGTTGATGGTCACGACCGGTATATCGGTCACGAGCTGATGCGGGTTGCCGACGCCGCCCACCTGATCGAAGGGAGCCTTCGCGGCGCCATCGTAATTGTAGCCACTTTCCGTGTTGTTCGCCTGGACTCGAAACATGTCCGTGTACGTGCCGGAGCCGGAGCCGATGTTGTCGAAATTGTACAGCGCTCCATTGATCGTAGACGGCGATCCACCAGTCATGGCCGTGGAGCCGGGCGTGTTGAGGTCGATGGTGTAGGCGGTGGCAAAGGCAGCCCCCGCGGGAAGCGCCATGAGTGCAGCAACAAGGGTGGTTTTAATCATAGGGTGGGCAGAGTTCAGACGCCGTGATATTCTCACAGCTACAGCAATGTCAGTACTTACAACAAACAACACCATCCGGCATAAGTATGTATTTTTTGGGTGTATTCTTATTACAACTCTGTTATATGCCTTGCCAGGCATAAACCTTTGCCAGTACTGGCTCCACAATCCGCTTTATGGATACGGCTTATGGACTCCTGTGCTCGTGGTTTTTCTACTTTCACAACGGACTGACGCAGGCGACGACGGCGGAGAGGAAAAGCGACGGCTCTATTTGCCGTTACTAGCATATCTCGTTATCGCGACGATTCTCCGCACGATTCAGGCCGCCAATCCAGACTGGAGGTTGCTCGACTGGCTGCTCACTGGCAGCGCGATCGTTGTGATTTTGTACTTCGTCTGGAAACTCGGCGGACCGGCTCTATTCCGGAGATGGTGCTTTCCCATTTGCATCCTCCTGGCGGCGGTTCCCTGGCCCACCGTGGCAGAGCGTGCGGTGACGGATCACGCTTCTCCGGCGATCGCCAGCGCGACATCGGAGATTCTGTGGCTGGCCTCCATGCCCACCGCCGCAGACGGCTCCGCCATCCGCACCGGGGCAGGAACGATCAGCGTCACCGAAGATTGCAGCGGCATCCGCGGCGTGCAGTTGGCGCTCATGGCCTCCCTCTTTTGGGCCGCATACTATGGACTCACCGCCTTTCGAACCGCCGGATTCGTAGCGAGTTCTCTGGCGCTGGCCTTGGGTTTGAATGTTTTACGCGTGGTTGAAATTACCGCTGCGGCCGTGCAGGCCGGTAAGATCGAGGGAGCGGAGCGAATCCACGATCACGCGGGAATCATCGAGCTTCTGCTGCTCATCACGCTCATTCCGGCCCTGGCGCAACTCTTTCGGACACGTTCGACTCCGCCCGAAACCGCTGCCCCTCCAGCTTCCACCGCCGCTGCCTGGGACCCGACGGTGTTACGAAATCTGGCAATCGCTACGGCGCTCGGCCTCGTCGTTTGCGAAGTCAGCGTCGAGGTCTGGTTTCGCGCGCACGAGGCGACAGAGTCTTCGGAATCCCAGCTTGCGGTTTTTCGTCGCCCGAAATTGATCCCCGAGGCCGCCGAGCATCCGATGCCAACGCAGGTGAACGAAGCCTACCTTTACTCGGATGGCCTGTCCTGCGACTGGCCCGGTTCCGCAGGCGGTCGCTGGACGCTCTACACGCTCTATTTCGACGCGGGAAAAATATCCGCCTGCACGCACAATGTCCATCACCCGGAAGTCTGCCTCGCCTCCCATGACCGGATTTTTCTAGGAGAGCTACCGAAGCTCGACGTGCATTTTAAAGACGGCGGCGTCCTGCAATTCCATCACCAGGTCTTTCGGCGCGGCAATTCGCCGGTGCACCTTTTTTTCGTCTCGATCGAGGAGGCGGGAGATCAGCTTCGCACCGTGTCGGATTGGACCTATTCGGGGCGACTGAAAGTCGCCTGGCAGGGAATTCGCAGCAAGCGCAGCGAAATGATCCACCTCATCGCCGAATCGACATCCCCGGAGGAAGACGTCCGCAAGTCCGCCGCAGATTACCTCGCGCGAATTTTCTGACGGTCAGCTCCCGGTGACCTTTCCGATCTTATTCAGTTCTGCCAGAAGCCCTTGCTGGGTGAGCGCGTCCATGACCACGGGGACTTTCTCTCCCGGCCGATAGAGCACGTAGACCGGCACGCCAATGCGGTTGAATTTCTGCAACCAGGCGCTGATCGCCGGGTCGCCATTGGTCCAGTCACCTTTGAGCGCGAGGACGTTTTTCTCCTTCATGGCAGCCTGGATGCGATCACTGTCGAGCACGGTGTGCTCGAAGACTTTGCAGTTGACACACCATTCGGCGGTGAAATCGATGAAGACCGGTCGACCGCTCTTCAGCCCTTCAGCGACCTCCTGGTCAAAGGAAGCAGCGCCGGCTCTGGCCTGCGGCGCTTGCGCCTGAAGTGGACCCTGGAGACAAGCAAAATAGCCGCCTACGGCTAAAACGATCACCACCGCACCGGCCACACCGCGCCGGCCGATAATGCCGAAAAGCCAGCATGCCAGCCCTAACACGAGAAGGTAATGGATGAGCCCGGCGGCCGATTGCGGACGAGTTTCGGCAAAGACGCCGAGAAGCCAAACCGCGACCCCGAGCATGATGAAGCCCATCAGCTGCTTGGCCCGCTCCATCCACATGCCCGGTTTCGGGAGGTAGCGCAACCACGCCGGCTTGGCCGTCAGGATGAAATACGGCAGGCTCATCCCCGCTGCGATGGCCAGAAAAATGGCGATGATCGCCACCGGGGATTGCGTCGTCGCGTACCCGAGGCTGGCGCTGAGAAAGGGCGCCGTGCAGGACGTGCCAAGCAGCGTCGTAAACATCCCGTGGAGGAAGGCGCCGCCAAATCCCTCCTTGCCCGACAGTGCGCTCAGCTTCGTTGCGGCGCCACTGGAGAGCGCCACTTCAAAAACCCCGAGCAAATTCAGGCCAAAAACAAAAACCAGCGCGATGAGGCCGGCAAAGACATACGGGTTCTGAAACTGAAACCCCCAATTGAACCCCCGCCCCGCCGCCTTCAGCGCGATCACCGAGACCGCCAGCCCCAGGAAAAACGTGAAAACACCCGCGACAAAGGCCAAGCCCAGATGAAACACCCGACGCGGATCCTCCCCCGCCTGCTTGACGAAGCCAAAGATCTTCAGCGCGATTACCGGCAAGACGCAGGGCATGATGTTGAGAATGAGCCCGCCGAGAAAAGACAGCCCGAGCACTCCGAGAAAGGTCTGCGATTGCGGGAGCGGCGTCGTGACGACTTCTGTGGTTCGCGCCGGCGGCGTTTCGGGAGCCGATGCCGCAGCCGAGGAAGAGTCCGCTGCGGATTTTGGCGGTTCGGTCGTCTGTGCCGACTTCGGCGGCGCGCCCACTCCGGCCGGCGGCGACTCCTTGGCCGGCGCCGTGGAAGAAACGGCCCAGCCGACGCGTTCCGCTCCCGACTTCTGGGTGACGATCACGCCGCTCCACGGAAGGTTAGCCGCAGGGCCATCGGTGATGGGCACGGTAATCGTCCGAGATCCATCAGCCGCTGGCGCGCCCACTGCGGGATGCCCCGGCTTCGCGTCTCCGGCGGGCAACGGGAAGAATTCGACCTTCTCGTCTGCCGCCAGGCCCGTGACCTTTAGCGAAAACTCCTCGGCCTTGGTCCGATCCAACTGGACCTGGAAAGGCGGCGCCTCCGTCCTGGGCAGGAGCGCGCGCCACTTGGCAAAAATTTCGGCATTTGCCGGGGCCGGTTGGCCGGCAGTCGAGATTTTCACTTCCGGGGTGGAATTTCCGAGGACGCAGCTGCGGGCGCAGGCCTGCCATTTCACTTTCGCGTGCAGCGTCACCTCATTGGCCGGGAGTTGCGCCGGCGGGGTGATTTCGACGAGCAGGAAGGCTTCGTCGGAGTAGATGAAGGTCAGGAGATCCGGATCATCGAGGCGGGATTCCGGGATCGGCCACTGGATGGGGCCGGCCTTGAACCCCTCCGGCAAGTCCCAGGTGATTTTCGTCGGCAGCCCGGAATCCGGCGTGAACTGCCAGTAGGTATGCCACCCGCTCTTCAGCTTGAGATGCACCCCCACGGTGAAGGGCTTGCCCGGTGAGATCACGGTGGTATCCGGCTCCAGGGTGGTAGTCACCAATCCGACCGTCGAAATCTGCGCCGTCGCCGGGCGTGAAAAGACGGTCAGCAACGCCAGGGTCGCGAAAAGGAGAAAGCGTCCGGTTTTCATAGACCTGGAAAGCAAACAGTGTTGCGGGCTCCGCCGCAAGCGCGCTCGTGCCCCTACCGTCCGGTGTCGTCGCTCCACGCGCCAGTTCACCCATGGTCCCCTTCCCTCCCAGGAGCCAACGCCGCGGGACCGCCACATCCCGGCCTAACGCTACGCCTGCAGCGATCGCACCATATCGCGAATCTTCTCCGCGCCACCCACACTCCAAAAAACCACCTCGGCATCGTCAGCCGCGGCCGAGGCAAATTCCACTCGGCCAATCCCAAACATTCCCGAGATCCCTCGGCACAGCAGATTGATGCTCCGTATATCCTGCACCCGCACTTCGTTGGACTGCTTGTCGACGATGCCAAATTCGACGCTTACCCGGCGCGTGGTGATCTTGTATTTCCGTCGGCTGCGAGAGAGCGAAATCGAGCCCATCACGAGCAGGGCGAGCGCGGCCAATACGCCGCGCGCGATCCAAAGGTTCGCTTCCGCGCTGCGAGGAGGCCCAAGAAAATCCGGCGTCCAGAAAAACGACCCCACCGCCAGCGCCAACAAAAACACGGCGAAGAGCCACCGCCCTGCATAGTGCCAGTGCGAAATGCTTCCGGACCAAACGACTTTTTCCGCAGAGATTTCTGGCGCTTCGGACATATTTTTCAGGGAGGTTCAATAACGAATTGGCGGGTCACATCGGGCCGCATTGACAGTTCGAAGGCGCCGTATCCAGTGGGCGTGCCACCTTTGGACGAGCCCCTCATTTGACTTCGATCAGGATCGTCTCAGTCTGCGGATTTATCATCGGCATGCCTTCAAACGTCCCGGGAATGGGCGGACTCCATTTCGGTCGAGTGCGCAAATCGATCGTCACATCCATGCGATACCTTCCCGGCGCGATTTTCTTTCGATCTTTCGTTTCGGCGAGCGTGCCTCTGTTCGTGCCGAGGATCTGGATCCAAGCCGGAGTTGCGCCGACTTGTGCGTCATTTGCGTCAACCGCCGTCACTTTGATTTCAATCGTTTTCGACTTGGTTGTGACCACGATCACTGCATTGGACTTAACCGGATTTACCAGCCGACCAACGCTTTCACCAGCCTTGCAGGTCGCCGTTTGACCGCCAATCTCCACGGCGAATGGCAGAGCCTCGTCATCCGCGCCCGATAAACCGCTATTAATTCCCAGGGAGACCATCAAAGCGAGAAAGACAATTTTCATGGCGTTCCCGCTTTGACGGAGGAGTGCAAGATCTGTTCGATCCGTCACTTGATTTCGAAAAATATCGTCGCCGTGTGCGAATCGGTCGTCACACTCATGAGGTAGGTTCCCGGCGCGATCTTTTGTTTGTCCATCGTCCCGGCGAGCGTCCCCTTGTTGGTCGCCTGGAGCAGAATGACGGCCGGCGCCGCGCCGGTCTGAGTTCCCTTCTTGTCCACCGCGGCGACATTGATGATCGTCATATCCGACTTGGTCGTGACTTCGATCTCCGCATTGTTCCTTACGGGCTTGCCCAGTTTGGCGAAAGCGTCGCCAGCCTTGTAAGTCGCTGCCTGTCCGCCGACGGTGACGGGAAAGGGGAGCATCCCGTCTTCCGTTTCTGCCGCAGCCGGCAGCACAAGGCTGAGGCCCAGGAAAACAAGCAATGCGAGAAAGGTCGATTTCATAGTGTTGTCACTATGAAGCAGAGCGAATGCTCCGCGCAGAAAAAATCCAGTCGAGCCTCACGATCCATTTGCCGCGACTCCCGATCCCGGCGTCGCGGCCGGCTCCTCTTCGTCCTCCAGCGCTTTGCGAATGATGCTTGTCAGCTTCGCCGAAACGTACGGCTTCGGCAGATAGTTCTGCCCATCGCACAGGCGGATGTCGCTTCCGAAAAGCTCTGAGCTGTATCCGCTCGTATAAACTACTTTCAGCTCCGGCTTCTTCGCCAGGAGCATCTTTGACAACTCCAGGCCATTCGCCTCGCCCGGCATGACGATATCTGTGAGCAGAAGCTCGATTTGGTCAGCATGCTCTTCCCACACTATCAGGGCGGCCGCCGCATGTTCCGCTTCGAGCACCCGATACTGGTGGTGGACGAGCACTTCCTTCACCAGGGCGCGCACCGCTTCGTCGTCCTCGACGATGAGGATCGTGTGCTCGCGGCGAGGCCCGTGTTCCACGACCACCGGCGCCTCCGCCTCGACGGGCAGCGCGTCGGTCACCGGGAGAAAAACTGAAAAAGTCGCGCCACTGCCCGGCGCCGTGTCGACCTCGACCCAGCCTTCGTGCTGGCGGGCCAGCCCATATACGGTAGCCAGCCCCATCCCTGTGCCCTTGTCGACCTCCTTCGTGGTGAAGAAGGGCTCGAAAATGCGGCTGCGCGTCGCGTCGTCCATCCCGACGCCGGTGTCGACGACCCGCAGGCGCACGCACTCTCCCGACCGCGCCTCGGGATTACGTTCACATTCGCTCTCACCCACCGTCACGCCCCGCGTATCGACACAGACTTTGCCCCCCTTGGGCATCGCATCCCGGGCATTGACCACGAGATTCATGACGATCTGCTCGATGCTCGTGGGATCGACACAGACCGAAGGAGGCGAAGGCTCCAGGTCCAGGCAAAGCTCGATCTGCTCGCCGATGAGCCGCCGCAGCATCCCGCTGAGCTTCTGCACCAGCTCGCTGAGATTTAGCACGCGAGGACGCATGATCTGGCGGCGGCTGAAAGCCAGCAACTGGCGGGTGAGCTCCGCCGCGCGCTCGGCCGCCTCTTCGATCTGCATGAGCGAGGCCAGCGACTCGCGCGGCAGGTCCCGCATGGAGAGTTGCAGGCTGGAGTGGCCCTGGATGATCGTGAGCAGATTGTTAAAATCGTGCGCGATGCCCGCGGCCAATTGTCCGATGGCCTCCATTTTTTGCGCCTGGCGCAACTGCGCCTCGAGCCGCAGCCGCTCGGACATATCCTGGAGGAGCAGCAGGAGATGCGGCTCGCCCGCGATCGTGATGCGCTCCAGGGAAAGGAGCGATTCGCGAGGCTCGGCATTTCCCCGCTTCACTTTCGCTTCCACGTTGCGCAGTCGTTCGCCTTCGCGCAGGGGCTCGCCATTCGTGCCCGGGCACGAGATGCACAGTGAAAGCTCGGCTGGGGTGCGGCCAAAAAGTTCTTCGCTCTGCAGGCCGGTCATGCGCGAGAAGGCTTCGTTGCCATCGACAAAGCGGCCCTTCTCCAGATTGATGATCGCCAGCGGGGCCGGGCTGGCGCGGAAAGCCACCGCAAAGCCCTCCTGCGAGCGGCGAAGCTCGACATTGGCCGCTTCCAGCGAGCTGGTTCGCTCCTGCACCATTTTCTCCAGCACCTCGAGACGGAGTTGGGCTTGCTGCGTGACGAGCCATTTCTTGGTCAGCGCATGCGCGAGCTGCAAGACCTCGATGTTATCAAAGGGCTTCTTCAGGATCACGCAGTTGTCGCTGGCCCCCAGCTTCGCCGACATATTCTCCCAGGAATAGTCGGAGTACGCGGTGCAAATGACGACCTGCAGAGCGGGGTCGACCTTCCAAAGCTCGGCCACGGTTTCGATCCCATCCCAGCCGGGAGGCATGCGCACATCGACAAAGGCCAGCGCGAAAGGCGTGGCATAAGGCGACGTATCCAGCATCGCCTGGCGCACCTTCTCCAATGCTTCCTGGCCCTGATAAGCAGATTCCACCTCAAAAGTCGCCGCGAGCGGCGCGGTCTGCGGCGCATCGAAAAGCACCGCCTCCGTCGCTTCCAGCGCGCGGTCCCGCCGTTGCGCGCCCAGGAGGATTTTCCGAAAATCCTCGTGGATGGCCGGACTGTCGTCGACCAGCAGAATGCGAAAATGGACCGGGCCTTTCATACCGGATCGCTCAGGGACGCCGGGGGAAGGAACGGCAGATCCAAAATAAATGCGGCGCCGCGACAAATGCCTTCACTCTCCGCTGAAAGCTTCCCGCCGAGCTCCTGCGCCGTAAGCGCCGCGCTATGCAGGCCAAAGCCATGCCCATCTCGCCGCGTGGTAAAGCCATGGGAAAAGATGCGCGTGAGATTCTCCGGCGCGATGCCGATGCCAGTATCCTCGATCCGGATCTCGGCCAAATCCCCGGACTTTCTGCGCAAACAGATGGTGAGCCGCCGGGAAGGCGGCGGCATCTCCTCCATGGCGTTCTTGGCATTGCGCATAATGTTCACGAGAATCTGCAAGACCTTGTGCTTGTCAATCGTAGCCGTAGGAAGGATGTCATAATCGCGTACAACCGCGATCCCATGCCTTTCATAAGGCACTGCGTTCATATGCAAGGCATCCTCGATGAGTGACTCGAGGGATAACTCTTCCAGCACCGCCGCGACCCGCGCATGGCGTTGCTGGCGCACGACGATGTCCTTGATATGCTCGATATTTCTCGTGAGCAACGCGAGCTCGGCCAAGGCCTCCGCGCGCTCGGTCTCCAGCAGCGCAGTGGCCTCGGCGAGATAGTGCGGGAGCAGCCGGCCCTTTGGATCGTCGATGAGAAAATCCGGCGTCTCTGCATTCGCCCGCAGCATCGCGGCGGCCTTGGCCAGATTCGCGGCCTTGGAGTCGTAGAGCCGCTCGGAGATGAGGGTCGCCGAGACATTTACACTATTCAAAACATTGCCGACATTATGCAGCACCCCTGTCGCCACCTCGGCCATGCCCGCCTGCCGCGACGCATCGAGGAGCTGCTGGTGCACACGCTGCAACTCGTGCTCCGTCCGCGTCCGCTCGGCGATCTCGTGGCGTAATGCGTGGTCGCGATTTTCAATCTGATCCAGCATTGTGTTAAACGAATGTGTAAACGACCCTAACTCGTCGTCGACAAACTTCACAGCGCGCACCGTATAGTCGTCGCGTGAAGCGATCGCCTGCGTGATTTCCGCCAGATAACGAATCGGCCCCAGGATATAGCGTTCCAGGCGCCACGAAATGACGGCCGCCACCAGAAACGAAATACTCAGAACCCCCGCGAGAATACCGGCATAAACCCGAATGAGGTCCCGCGCCTGTGAACCGTAGTCCGGATGCAGCACGAGCGTACCGATCCTTTCGCCATCGAGCCAGACGGGATACGAATAGAAATACTCGCTGCCCTGTCGCTGCAGGGAGGGGCCCGTGGAGGAGGAGAGGACCTTGAACCGGCGGCTGAAGTCGCCGGTTTCCGCCAGCACTTCGCCATCCGCCAGTATGAGCGCCGCGCCCGTGATCTGCGGCTTGGCCCGCAGCGACTCGAGCAATTTTTCCGCGGAATCGTTCACTTTGAAGCTCAGGACCCCCGTGCTATTGCTGGCGATGATCGAGGCCACGGCCGCGAGGTCCCGTTCGAAATCCTGCTGAAACTGGAAGAATTGGAAGGCGAACAACGCGCCGCAAGCCACCACGAGCGCCGCCGTGCAAGTGACCAGGATCACCACCCGCAACTTGCGCTGGATAGGGATGTCGCGGAGGGATTTTATGGGATTGGCGAGCAAGGTCGTGCGGATCCGGGGCTTGAGGAGCCAAGCTCCGCGCGCATGTTCCGGCAAGCGATGCCCAAAAATCAAGCCTGCTGCGCCAAATCGAAACGATGAACTAAACTTCGCCGCGCGCTTTCCTGCGCTTTCAATACCGTGTGATCAAGGCCGCGTCACCGCCGCGGAAAAGTCTGGAGGCGCCAGCGCCATATTTCTCGGCAAGGCCAACTGCAGCAATTGCGGATCGACGACCAGCCGCTCGCGGCGCGCATTGTCGAGGTCGATCTGAAAGCGCATGACTCCGCCCACATCCACCAAATTGATCACACCGCCGCGATCCATGAACTTATCGCCCTCGCCCACGGTGAGCACCCCTTCTCGTTTTACCATGCGGAGATAGGTGTCGAGGCGGGCGTTTTCCGTACGCGGAATGAAGACGACGTGGCAGCCGGGCAGTTCCTCCTTGGCGAGGACCTGCTTCAGGACGACCGGATGATCCTTGATCCGCCGGTCCTGAATGATCTCGCGGAGCGCATCGATAACCCCGCTCGGTCCCAGCACGCCGATGACAAAGGGCGAGCCCGGAGGCGCCATTTTCTTCCCCGGCCACTCGACAAACCTCGGGAAACTGCAGATCCGCTGAGCGATGGCCTCCGTCGAATCGGCCGCCGACTCGGCATCGGACGGCCTCGAGGCTCCTCCTACGAAGAGCACCAACGCCACGGCGCAAAGACTCCGTGGTGAAGGTTTCGAGGACATTGGGGTGGATGGACGGTTAAAATGGGCGACACCAAACGCGTAAGCCTACCGTCCCAGCCAACGAGTGAAAGACTTAAATTTGTCGTCCGCACGCCGTGACCTGGGGTGGTGGGCAAACTGGCGCCTGTTTCAAAGAGAGCATGCCTTACGCCAGAGACGCCTCGCTCATTCCTGCAAAGCTTTCTCCACCGCGACCTTCAGCGCCCGCCACCGATCCCAGTCATAGCCCGGCGCCCCAGCGATCTGGCGGAGAAGACTGCGCCACTCGATGACCGCCCGCTCCAGATCACCCATGCGCAACGACTCGGTGAGGAGGCTTTGCCGGGAGACCCCTTCCCGGACGAGAAGACGCACGGCTTCCCCGGCGCCGGCGCCGTAATCCGGCGGCACTCCCATTTCCAGGTAGCCGGGAAAGTCCGCGCGCTCGTAGGCGGTCTGGCAGACCACTGCCAGGCGCCCGGCGAGATGCGAGTCGTCGCCGGCGAAGCGCGGGCCGGCGCGCAGATTCGCCAGGTCGAATACCAGTTCCTCCACCGGGTAGGAGCCGTCTTCCAGCGCCGCGGCGATGGCCAGACCCTCGCCGTGCTGGAAAAAGGAAAACATCACCCCGCGCCGGGTGGGCCGGCCATCCGGCTCGATCAACCCCAGGCGCCGCCAGGCATACGCCGGCGACACGCCGATCGCGACTTCCTGGCACCAGCACAATTGCGGACACGGGTTGCCACCAACTCCTTCGCGGCAGGGCGCCGGCAGGACACGGCGCTCGGGGGGATCGAGCAGCGGCCGCCCGGCGGAATCAATCCACGCGCCGATGCGAACTTCTGCAAAACTGATCTGAGCAACGAGTTGCTCACCGCGGGGAAAAACCCGCGCCAGCTTGCCGCCGCCCGCCCAGTCCTTCACGCGCCCGAGCACCAGCGTCTCGAGGCCTGTGAAATCCACAGCCGGGGCTTTCAGGGCTTTTTTGAGCATCGGAGCCAGGACCAATGCGGCATTTCGCCGCGTGCCGAGAATAATCTCGCGGCCGTACGTCGCGACTCCATCCACCGGCGGCAGACGGCAGATGCTCCCGACGCCGAGCGCCTTGATCGAGGACGGCAAGGTCAAGGCCGATCGCCACTGTCCAGGGGACGGCTTCCCCTCTCCTTCCTTGGCCACGTAAACCAATACCTCTCCCAGCGGCGACTCGACTTTTGCCTCGGGTCGAGTCTCCCAATGGCCCTCCGAATTCAGCATTTCCACCGCCCCGCGACGCGCGAAACGCGCCCGCTCTTCGTCAATGCGGATGGCGCAGGGCATTGGCCCCGTCGCCTGCGCGTGCTCCACGCCGAGCAGGACCCGTTGCACGGAAAAAAGGCGCTCGGCGGCCTCGCCAACAGCGGCCATGGGATCGGCGCCCGTTTCCACCGCCGCCTGCATGACCGCGATAAGCGCCGGCCAGTCGACCTGCTCCGATCGGCGCAATTGCCGGGCGCGCGCATCGAGCAGCCGGGGCGGACGCGAGGTCACAAGCGCATAGCCGGCATCATCCAGGCCGCGGCGGCCGGCGCGGCCAAACATCTGCAGCAACTCGTCGGGCTGGACCTCGCGTTCGAAATTCCCTGCCTTGTATCCCGTGCCGGTGATGGCGACGGAGCGCATGGAAAAATTGATTCCGGCGGCCAACCCCATGGTCGCGACGACCACCCGCAGTTCTCCGGCTTTGGCCAGCGGTTCGATCAAGCCCGCGCGCTGGGCATAGGAGAGGCCGCTGTGGTGAAAGGAAACACGGGCTTCCAGAAGCCGTGCCAGGTGTGCGCCGGCGAGTTGACGCTGCTCCAGGCTGAGCGACAGCGGCCGATCCGGCGGCAGCGCGCCGGCGAGCTGGCGGGCCAGATCTTCGGCGGCCTTGCGGCGCGGCGCGAAAAGCAGGATCGGCCCCAGCCCCGCGCGCAGGGCATTGAACATGAGCCGGGGCCATTCGTCCCGCACCTTCGTCGGGGCGCGATCGGGCAGCGCCCAGAGATCCACCTCCTCCAGTGGCACGGGCCGCTGCAAATGCGAAACCAGCGTCGCCCGGCGGCCGATCCGCTCCAGCCACCGCACGACATCCTGCGGATTGGCCACGCTGCCGGAAAAGAGCAGCAACTGCGTGTGCGCCGGGGCCAAGGCGATGGCAAGTTCATAGTTCACGCCGCGCGCTTCATCGCCGATCATCTGGTACTCATCGATGACGAGGAGCGCCGGACCCTGGCGCTTCAGCAGACGGGCCTTCTGGGTTTCCAGCGTCGCCACGACGACCTTGGCATCGAGCCGACGCGCGACATCGCCCGTGGAGATGCCCACATCCCAGCCGCGCCGTTGCCACTCCGCCAGCTTGTCGTTCGCCAGAGCCCGCGTGGGCACGGTGAAGACCGCCTGCCCCCGCAGCGCAGGGTAGAAAAGCTCGAAGACGTACGTCTTCCCCGCGCCCGTCGGCGCCTGGACGACCACATCGAAGCCCTCGCGCAGGGCGCGCAGCGCTTCCTGCTGCCACAGGTCGGGAATTGTCAGGCTCTGGGATAGGGAATCGAAGGCGCCCATTGCCAAAAACTTGCGATTACGGAGCGCGAGTTGCAACAGTTGTGCGATTCAAAGCCATGTCTGAAGCGCCTACCTGGATCCCCATTGCGCACTATCGCCGGGTCGCCCAGGCGCACAACAGCGCGCTCGCGTTGGCCGCCAAGGACATTCCGTACGCCATTGAGCGGGACGGCGAAGGCTGGGCGCTGCGCGTGAGCCAGGAAAACGAAGGCGCCGCCCGCGCAGAGGTGGAGGACTTCGAAGCGGAGCAGGAAGAGGGAGCCAAGCCGCCCACGGTGAAACACGAACTGGGCGCTTTCCAGCCGGCCTCTCTCTTTGTCGCCTCCTGGCTGCTCGGCGGCTGCTTTTACGCGCAGCAAAGGCCCGGCTCGATCTGGCTCGATCGCGGCGACGGCAACAACTTCGCCATCCTGCTCCACGGCGAGTGGTGGCGCGCGATCACGGCGCTCACCCTGCACGCGGATGCCAATCATCTGCTGGCCAATCTCTCGACCGGCCTGCTGTTTGCGGCCTTTCTCATTCCGCAATTTGGCGTCGGAGCGACGTGGCTCCTCATCCTGGCGACCGGCGCCGCGGGCAATGCCATCAATGCCTGGGGCTACCGCAGCGAGGCGCACAACTCCATCGGGGCCTCAACCGCGGTCTTCGGCGCGCTCGGCCTGCTCACCGGTGCGGAGCTGTGGCGGCGGTGGCTGTCCCCTGCCACCCGCAATCGCTGGCAACTCGTCGTGCCCATCGGCGCGGGATTGGGCCTGCTCGCTTACCTCGGCATCGGAGACAAAGGCGGCCAGACGGATTACATGGCGCATCTGTGGGGCTTTGTCGCCGGCGTGCCGGCGGGCGGACTGGCGGCGGCGCTCGGTGTGCGCCAGAAGTTGCCGCGATGGGCTCAAGGCGTGGCAGCGACGGTGGCGATGCTGCTGCCCACTTATGCCTGGATGCGCGCACTCGGCTGAGTGCGCCGTTCGTTACGGGCAGGAAATACTATAGATCGCCTGCGAAGCATCCGTGAAGAGTATGAGCACGACCGCGTCGCCATCCGCAGCGAAGCTGCGGCGGATTCCCGTGCTGCCGCTCGGGCTGGTCAGCGCAGTGAAGGTCTTCACTGTCTTCCCGTCGATCACGTCGCCTTTCTGGATCATTTTCCGCACGATATTGAAGGAAGTTTTGGCCCACAGGCCGGTGTCGGTGGCAGAGACGATCCCGCCAGGTCCGGGCGCGCCGCGCACGCCGGTGAGGAGTTTGGCCACATAGATCGGGCCTTTGTTACTGACCGCGACGGAGGAAAAGGACGAGTACTGCGCGCCGCTGGCTACATCGGGCGGTTGCCCGCCTTTTCGGGCATCGAGAGTGAGCGATCCACCGGCTGGTTGACTCCAGATACCGAGATTGTTTGCACTCGTGACGCCGCCGTTTTTCACGCCGCCAAGAAACGCCCACCGGTTTCCATCCGGCGACAGCAATGGATCCTGAAAGCTCGAAAAAGTCGCGCCTGAGATATCTGCGGCAGGGTCGGTGATCTTGATCATGTAAGATCCCGAATCGACCGGATTGAAGAAGAGCCGTTCTGCATTCGAGGAAAGCACCCCTCCGACTTTCGCGGTAAGGTAACTCAGAAACGCCAGACCCCGCCCGTCCTGCACCGCAGAATCATGTACGGCTGAAACTGCGGGCGCGCCAAACTTGCTCCAGGTGGCGCCCGGCACGGATGGGACGGTCGCGGCCCCGGTCGCATATATCGCGCCGTACTCGCTGCCGTACAAACTCACCAGCGCCTGTGATCCGTTCTGAAATGCCGCCTGAAATGCGGCGGACCCCGCGGAAACGTGCCCCCGGCTCTGTCCTGCAGATCCGGCAGAGGTCATCAGCAAACGAGACGTCTTCAGACCACTTGCGCTCACATTTGAAATCGCGCCGCCCTCCCGGAGAATGGTCTCCACTTCCCCATTCCAACGCCACGCGCAAACGTCATTCGCGGTGGTCACCCCACCTGCTCCCGCTGCGCCTCCAGCGCCTGCCAGCAGACTGCCGGTAAACAAGATATCCGTATTCACGCCATCACTGCTAATTGAGGCGGAGGAAAAGGACTTTAATTGCGAGCCCGCGGGAGCGCCTGGCAACGTGCTGCCTTTCCTCGCCACCATGCGCAACTTGCCGTCGGCATTCGTGAACAGCGCCTCATCGTTGGCTGTGGTAACACCAGCCCCGCCAAACTTCGCGATGAATGCGATGCTGCCATCAGACGCCAGCACCGGATCACGGAACGACTTGAACATCGGTCCAAACGGAAGCCCGTTTGCATCAAGCGCGTAGCACATGGTGCTGGTGATAAACACCGCTGGATTGCCCGCAAAGACTCCGGCCGCCGAGCCGGTCGAGCCTTTCCATTTTGCGGCAAAGGCGACGGCTCCGGAATCGTTGATCGCCGGAACGCCAAACGAGGCGAATTTAGCGTCAGCCGGCGGGAAATTTCCAAAGATGGCCAGCGTCGTGCTCGGAACCGTGTCGCCGCGCGCAAAGAGTTTCGAAACCACTGGGTATGGCAATTTCCCCGTCGTGAAGGAGAGAATGGACGAATCGGTGCTGAAACCCGCGGAATTTCCACCGACCGTGCGGAAATAGTAAGTGGTCTCCGGAAGCAATCCAGAGAGCGACGCGCTCACTGACACATTCAACGCATCGTACAGCAAGCTCGTCGTTGGCGAAGTCGTCGCGATGCCGGAAACGAAAGTCGAATCGGTGGTGAATTCGAAAGCAATATCACTCGCCGCCCGATTCGCGGTGGCCGAGCCGTGCAACATGGCGCTGCCGTAGGTGACATCCGTCGCCGCCGCCGTCGCCACGGTCGGGACCGTCGGCGGCGGGTAAACCGCGACCTGCTCGACGAGCCCGGAGCTTCCCGCGTGGTTTCCACCGAGAGTGCGGCCTCGGGCGCGCAGATATCCGTACGCGGGCAACGATAGACCGGATAACTGCCAACCGCCGGAGATACGGGAGCCATTGCCAAGGGGCGTCCAGTTCGTCCCGCCGTCGGTGCTGAGCTCAAACTTGACATACTCGACCTCGGGAGCCGTCCCGCTGCGCATCCACTGCACCTGACTCAAACCGGGCGCGGAGAGCGACTGCGAACCGCCCTCCACATAGAGCCGCGCGGCGGGAATGCTGTTGCTGTCGATCGTGTCGAAGTTGCCCGCCAGCAGCGCCGCCCCACCTGCGTCCAAGGCTGTGCTATAGACGGTCGCGTTGCAAATGGTGACGAGGTAATCGAGCGTCCCGTTGGGGTAAAGGCGGGCGATGTTTGATCGTCCGAAGGTGTTTACGCTCGAGAAAAATCCCGCAACGAAAAACCGGCCGTCGGCTTGCAGCGCCATCGTATTGACCAAGTTCAAAAAATAGGTGTCCAGGACGGGGTTGAACGACTGGAGCGCGCCGGTGGAATCCACTTTGGCCAGAAACGTGCGCGCGACAGAGTTCACGGCGCCGAAGTCTCCGCCCAAGACGATCGATCCATCCGTCAAGACCGTCACCACGCGCACCGTCTTGTCCGCAGTCACCGTAAATGATCCATCCAACACGCCGGCCGAAGAGACCCGGGCCACACCGGCTCTGGGTATCGCATTGACCGTGGCAAAACCGCCCGCGAGCACGATCTGTCCATCGGATTGCAAGGCCATACACTGAAGGCCGGCGGCCGTGACCGTGGCAAAACCGGCGGCAGCGGTGCCGTCCGCAGCATTCAACTTGCGAAGGTCGCCCTGGCTGGCCACGAGAATTTGGCCATTGGACAAGATCCGGAGACTATTTACGTCGCCGGCGGGTGATCCCGGATTAAACGCCGTGTCGAGACTGCCATCACTATAGACGCGGGCGATTTTCGTCCGTCCCGTGCCATTCACGCTGGTGAAACTCCCGCCCAGGAGAATCTTGCCGTCTTCCTGAACCGCCACGCAATTCACCAGGTTATCGACGTCGCAATTGAAGTTCGGGTCCAGCGAGCCATTGGCGTAAACCCGACCGAAACGGTGGTGAGCCCCATTCCCGCCCAGCGTGGAGAAGAAACCACCGATGATAATCTTCCCATCGGGCTGCGGAACCATACAAGTCGTCGACCCGAGCGGATGCGGATCAAAGGTTGAATCCACGCCTTGCGCCTGGCTCTGCGTCGGGCAGACAATGGGCCCCAAAAGGAGCGCGCAGATCCATAAAGCGTGCGCCGCGATCGATAGGCATGGAGCAAGCGACGAACGGCGCTTGAGAGACGAGATCAGGGCAGATTTCATGGCGTGTTTGAGCAGGCTTGCGGTTCAGGGGAATTGAACGATGGGAGCAGCAGCTTCGCGGAATGCCTAAGCGCGCACTCGCATTTACAGCCTCAAAGTGTTAAACAGTCGAGACTGTTTTTTAAAGCTTGTTCCGGAGGCATACGCCCCACTGGATCTTCGCCACCCGAATTTGACAGCGTCCACGAGCAGGATCGCAACGGATATTGCCGCAATTGCGGGACGCGCCTTGACTATCGCGCAATCTCCTCTCGCAATATCCCCTGAAATTAATCAATCAGGACACCAGTGAAAGAGCGATCTCACCTCACTCCCGTTCTCATCGCGATCTTCTGGACGGCGCTGTCCGCCGGCCTCGGTTTCGTGCTCACCCGCAGCGTCTCTGCCGAGTGGCGTTCGCGCTTCTATTCCAGGACCATGGGCGCCGTGCAGAGCAGTGAGTTGGTAAAACATTCGGGCTCGAAGCCGACCTACGCGGCGCGAATCGTTTACCGATACGGGGCAGATGGCCGGCAGCTCACGGGAAATCGGCTGCGTTACGGATCAGAGCAGAGTCCCTCACGGAGCCAAGTGCAGGAGATCGTAGATCGGTATCCAGTCAATGCGCAGGTCCCAGTGTATTTCGACCCGGCATTTCCGCTGGAAGCGACCTTGGAGACTGGCGTGACGGGACCGAGCCTGCTCATGACGCTCTTCGTGATTCCCTTCATTGCGCTCATGCTCCATTTCTGGGCCAAGCTTTTTACCGAGCGGACGAAATCGAAAAAGACGCTTGTAGCGGAAGATGTGGAGGTCCTTCAGGGCGACGGTGAAATTCGCGCGCGATTGCCGCGGTCGACCGCAATGCGCGCCGGCTTGCTGACGCTCGGCTACGGTCCCTTTGTCGCGGCCTTCTTCGCGGGCATGGCTGGAGATGCGGGACCATCGGTTCGCGCCGTCATGCTCTACTGGGCGCTTATCCTTGGCGCTGCGATCTCCGTCTTTCTCTGGCGTTGGCTGCGCATTCGATCGGGCGCCGAAGATCTGGTGATCGATGAACGGGCGGGCACGTTGAAATTGCCGCAGACCTTCAAACGGCAGAAATCTGCGCCCATCTCGATCAACGAGTTTCAACAAATCGAAGTGGAATACAACGAGAGCCGAACGCTAAAAGGAACGCCCATTCGCAAGTGGGCGCCGGTTTTGCACTTAAAGGAAGGCGGACGCCGCGAACGGCTCGCGGAATGGCGCAGCCCGGAAAAGGCGAATGCGTTTGCGGCCTGGGTGGGCGAGAAGACGGAATTGCCAGCAAAGCCTTGGGCATAACAGCTAGTTTCTCTAAATAAAGGTCTCTTCGCTCTTGTGCCGCGCATCAGCACGGTGGATGGGTGATTACTCGATCCAGGAATCAAGGCCTTCTCTTATCACGGCTGGATCAATCCGAATGATCAGCCGATTCAAAATCACAAAGTTGCCGCGCCCGATGCGCCCCTGCCGGCGCGGTTTGGACAGCCGCGACGCGTCGTCGAGACAGATCCGCTGCTCGACGAACTTCTCTTTATTATGACGACTATCCTTCGAATTGGCGCACTTGGGGCTGGCGGATTTGGACATTTTGCCCTCCAGCAGTTTCTGCAAATTCCCGGTGTGCAGCTGACCGGAATCGCTGGTACGAATGCGGAAGCGACGCGGGCGATGGAGCGACGCTTCGGCGCGGTCGATTTCGGACCGATGGCCGCGCTGCTGGCGCGGCCGGACGTGGATCTCGTTTACATCGCCACGCCTCCGTTCCTTCACTATGCCCAAGCCCGCGCCGCCCTCGAGGCCGGTAAGCACGTCCTTTGCGAGAAGCCGCTCGCTCTCACCGTCGCCGAGGCCGACGATCTCGTGGGTGTCGCGCAGTCTCGCGGCCTCCTCTGCATCGCAAATCTCATGCAGCGCTACAATCCGCTTTTCGATGCCGTGCGACGTCTCGTGGAATCACGCGTCCTCGGCGAGTGTCTGCACGGTTATTTTGAGAACTACGCGGCCGATGAAGGCCTGGCCGCGGATCACTGGTTTTGGGATCGTGCAAAAAGTGGAGGCATTTTCATCGAACACGGCGTGCATTTCTTCGATCTCTTCGAGGGCTGGCTGGGCCCCGGCGAAGTCGTCGCTGCACAGCGGATATTGCGTCCCGGCTCGGGCATTGAAGAGCAGGTGCAATGCACCGTCCGCCACGCGAGCGGTCCACTCGTGAATTATTACCACGGCTTTACCCAACCTGGCCGGCTGGATCGCCAGGAGTTTCGGCTCCTCTTCGAACACGGCGATCTCACCTTGGAAGAGTGGGTGCCCAGCCGCGCCCGCATCCGGGCCGTCGTGAACGAGGAGCAGACGCGGACGCTGCTGGAGCTTTTTCCCGGCGCCCGCCTGGATGTCATGAAAACATTTGGCGGACAAGATCGCGCCGCAAAAGGCCGGCACAAAGTACTCGACGTCTCCCAGCAGATTGACCTGCGCTCCGGCCTCGAAATCGACAAGATGCAGATGTACTGCGCCTGCCTGCGCGCGCTCCTGGAGGATCAGCTGGCCTGGATTCGCGACCAGACGCACGTCCGAAAGATGTCCGGCCGCAATGGACGCGACTCCCTCGCCATGGCCGCCGCGGCGTTGCGCCTGGCGGATGCTTCGACTGTTAGCGATACGTAGCTAGCCAGCCAGCATACTTATTGAGAACATCAAAGCCATGGCCAAAGCCTCTCGAAGGCCTGTTCTTCTCGTGCTCTACTGCGTAAGGCCGGATCAAGATCAAATGCGCCCATCAGGTAGTCTTTAGCGTCGAAGAACTCTTTCGCTTCGCAGAGGAGGTGAGCCAAAGCGAAAGCAACCTCCGCATTCTCCGGCATGGCGAATGAACCTTTTTCGAGGAAAGCAATGGCAGCGCGCGTTCCCTTCACATGCTGCACTGCAGGTGCACAGAGCAAATATAGCTTCGAGCACCGAGGATTCTGCGCAAGCGCTCCATCGCAATGAAGCAACACTTCGTCCCATCTTTCCAACCGATTGAGAACTTCAATTCTCAAAATTATTGTCTCGTCAGCACTTTGGCAGCCGTCTTCGAACCTTTCGAGTTCTTCCAACGCCTCCAGAGGCATGTTCAAGGCGAGATATCCTTCTGCGGCTTGCAGGCAGCAGGCAAAATGAGCATCGGGCATACAGCGTATTTCTGTCAGTTGACAGATTATACACTCGTTACTGAGATCATTCCAGCTGCCTTTCAAGCCGGCGAGGTCACTCATCTAATCCAATCGAGGCTCAGGCGGAGTGAGCTTTGCCTCATGGCGCACAGCCTCGAGATCGGTGGCAAAAGCATCCGCGTCCTCCACTGGCATCCGCTCACGCTCCCTCCACCAGCGCAATGCGTCGTGACCGGTAAAAACCTTGCGGCGCGCGCGTAACGTTGCGTCCACCGCGTCGTCGAGACGGACCAATTCCGCTGTGCTCAACTTCGGCAGCGCTTCTTCGATTTCTGCAAGCGTGCTCATGATCTCAATAATATCCTATACGCCGCGCATCGCCAATTTTCCTACTTGAGCTTGGTCGCCGGCACGCCTTCGAAGGTGATCTTGATCGGTTTGATGAGCCCCTTCTCGTCGAACTCCATCTTGTCGATGCAGGTCACGCGGGCGTTGCCGTCGGTTTCACCCAAGGGACGGCGGTGATAAACCGCGTACCACTCGTCTTTTCCCGGGACCTTGATCACGGAATGGTGCCCTGCCCCGGTCGCGACGTTCGGATCTTGCTGCAAGACCGTGGCGATCCGCTCGAATGGGCCAATGGCAGAATCTCCCATTGCATACGCCACGTGATAGTTTGGGCCCGTCCAACCGCCTTCCGACCACATGAAGTAATATTTGCCCTCGCGGATGAACATAAGCGGTCCTTCGACATAACCTTTCGGCGTGATTTCGCGGAACATCGCGCCATCCTCGAGGGGTACGATCTCAGTGAAGTCGTCCTTGAGTTTCGCGACATTGCAGTGCCTCCAGCCTCCGTAGATCAGGTAGCATGCGCCATCCTTGTCCCGGAATACGTATGGGTCGATCGGCTGCGCGCCGTTGTGAAACTTGTCGACCAATGGCTTGCCGAGATAGTCGCGATAGGGGCCCTCGGGCGAATCCGCCACCGCCACGCCGATGCCACCGACCTGGTTGTCATTCTGAATATCGTTGGCGGCAAAGAAGAAATAATACTTGTGATCCTTTTCGATGACCGAAGGCGCCCACATCGCGCGCTTCGCCCACTTGACGCTGTCGGTGGTCAGAATCTTCGGGTGCTTTTCCCAAGTCACCAAATCCTTGGAAGAAAAGGCATCGAAAAAAAGCTGTTCGCCATACGGAGCCGAGTAGGTCGGAAAAACCCAGGCGGTGTCGCCAAAGACCAACGCCTCGGGATCGGCGTAGTGGCCGGGAAATATCGGATTTTCCGCCAGGGCAGAAGAAAGGGACGCAAGGGCTACGGCGGCGGTGAGGAAAAATGACTTCATGTTCAAGTGGGACTGAGGAGCCAGGAATGGAATCATTTTACCGGCGGGGATGGCAGGCAAAACAATGAGAATATCTGCCGCCGCTGGTCGGAATCTTCGATGCGGCAGATCCGAGATTTTCACGGGACGGAAATCGGGAGAGCTTCATCGCCGCACCCGACAGTCAGTGCGGCCCGCCACGCGCCTTTGGCGCGGTCTAGTGGCGACCGGCGACTGGTTGCCGGTATTTGGGCCTAAACAACGATCGACGGGGTTTGCCGATCGCATAATATCTTCCGCCAGTGCTCGTCTCAAACGAAATTTCCCAGCCAGCCGCCGAAGAGGGCGGCGCCGACGAGCAGGGCCGCGGCAAAGATCCAAAGAATAGTGAGTCCTGGGACACGCGCTTCGAGCAGGGAGTCGGCCGGATTCCGCGGATCGTAACGCACTTCTACGGCCTTGCCTTTCGGATAGCGCTCAATGATTTGCTTTGGGCCGATCGACGCAACTAGCCCGGCGACTGCGATCTGCCGGCCCGCGGCAATTCGATTGCCTTGGTAACGGTGACCATTGACTTCGTAACCGTAGGTCACCGTCGGGCGAAAGAATTTCGTCCTCACCGCCCAACCGCTTCCGTCAGAATCATCCCAGGCTTCTTCCACTTTCGAAACGATGATGCGGCCAGTGACCGTAGGCCAGGCGCGCACCTTGCGGGCGAAGTTTTGGAGGTTCACGGCGAAAAGCGTCGCGATCGCGCCAAACGAACCCAGCACAAAGGTCGGAAGCGGATAGCGCGCGTGCAACTGAACCAGGGCCAGGCCAAGAAGATGGACCACCGGAGTAAAGGCAAAGAGCACTCCGAAGATGACAAAGGCGGTCGCGGTGTAAACGATGACCATGCCGCGATGGAAGCCAGCGGGAAGTTCGCGCTCCAGCACTGCCTTTGCCGGATCGAGCGGGTCGTAGTAGACCGTGACTTTCGCGCCGACGGGGTACTTTGCGAGCGCTTCTTCGATGCCAACATTCGGCGCTATCTCGGCAATGCCAATGCGCCGCGCCCGCAGTTTTCTTTTGCCGACCTCGTAGGCATACTCGACCAGCGGATAACTCGAAATGGTGGCGGCCTCCCCCGCCTCCAGCGCGGGACGTTCCCTGGCCTCGACTTCAGACTTTACGACCACCCCCTCGGCTTGCGGCCAGCGACTGGCAGCCCTGACCTCGGCGAATTTTGCAAAGGTCGCGGCGAGCAACATGGCGGCAAAAGCCAGTACAAAGGCAACGAGAATGAGATGAGCTCCATGCATGGTGGTGCGCGGCAGACTAAGTCATTTGTTTAGCCGGGAGCAATCAAGCAGTCACCATATCCTTGAAAGAGACGGACGACGCAGAACGAAATCTCTTTAAGCTCACGGAAAGCAAGACCGTGAAAACTCTCGCTAGTGATAGGACAAATCCTTAGGGATCGGGTTATGCATGCTTTCGTGGAACCTCTGGAAGCCCGAATCGCGCCCGCCGCCGTCTTCACCTTCACGGACGTGGATCATGACCGCGTCACTTTCAGCATCTCCAAGGGGACGCTCGCCGACCTGAATGGCCTCATCACCTACAGCGATATCCTTGGCCACCCGCGGCAGATCGCGGAGATCAATCTCGCCGCAGCCGCGAACCCGCAGATTTTTGCCGGGGCGAATATCACGATCAGCGTCGCGCCGGCCAACGATCCGCCGAATGGCATCCACGGCGATGGCTTCACCAGCGTCGGTTACCTCAATGCCACCGGCATCGACCTCGGTGTCGTCACGATCCATGGCGACCTTGGCAAGGTTACGGCCGGCGACGGGATGAGCAAGACGGACGGCCTCAAGGCGCTGAACGTGCAGTCTTTCGGCGCTTTCGGAACCAGCACGGGAGCGCCGGACCTCTTTAGCAAGGTTGACGGGAAACTCGATAGCCTGGTGGTGAAAGGCAGCATGGATGGCTCCTTGCAAGTCATCGACTCGGGAGGAGGGCATCGCGCCGACCTTGGTTCCGTCACGATCGGCGGCTCGCTTTTCAGCGACGTAATTGGAGCCGCCGTGGCCTACGGCACGATTGCCGCCAATGACGACATGGGCGCAGTGAAGATCGGTCGGGACGTGCAGAGCAGCAGTCTGCCGACCTCCGGCTCCATCACTTGCGGAGGCAAGCTGGCCAGCGTCACCATCGGCGGTTCGCTTACTGGCAACGGAAATGTAAATACAGGCGAGATCGTCAGCGGCGGAGACATGGGCGTGGTGAAGATTGGAGGCAATGTGGCCTCGGCGGGTCCCAGCGCGACTTTTTCCGGGTTTATCTCGAGCGGAGGAACGCTGGCGGGCGTCATGATCGGAGGTTCGCTCATCGGCGCGGGCGGGATGTCGTCCACGGGGAAAATCGTCAGCGTGTCTGACATGGGACCGATCACGATCGAGGGCGATGTCCGGGGCGGCAGCGGCGCGGAATCGGGTAAGATCGACTCCGGCGGCAAACTCACGAGCGTCACCATCGGAGGATCTCTCAGCGGGGGCGGCGGGAGTGACGATACCTTTGCGACGGACGATGGGCAGATCCATAGCGCGGGGGACATGGGTCCGGTGAAAATTGGACACGATCTAACGGGCGGCGCTGGTGAGGAATCGGGCGAGATCTATGTCGGCGGAAATCTGGCCGGCGTCAGCATCGGCGGTTCGCTCGTTGGCGGAGGCGGCGTATTTTCGGGTTCAGTGGCCGTAAATGGAAAGATCGCCGGCATCGCTATCCGCGGTTCGCTCATCGGCGGAGCGGCGGCTGACTCCGGCGAAATTTTCGCCGGCGGCGACATCGGCACGGTGAAAATCACGGGCGACCTCGCCTCCGCCGGCTTTCGGCAGGGTGGCATTTATGACCAGGCCAAGATCGCCAGCATCACCATCGGCGGCTCGGTCAGTGGACCCGGGAATCGTGTCATTATCGGCGCGCTCGGAAAACTCAATCCGTCCAGTCAGGCCGACTCCGTGGCGATCGGAAAACTCACTATCGGAGGCAATGTGGTAAATGCCCAGATCGTTGCGGGCTACAGCCTCGCCGGCGTTCCCAGAAACGGCGATGCGAGCATCGGCTCCGTGAAAGTGGGCGGCAATTGGGTCGCGAGCGACCTGCTCGCCGGTATTCAGGACGGCGGCGACGGTTCGTTTGGCAACGTCGCCGGCGTCGACGACGACTTGGTCATTCCCGGCAGCGAACCTGCGATCTCCGCGAAGATCGCCAGTATCGCGATCAACGGCCAGGTCTTCGGCACGCCGACTATTGCGGGCGACAGCCACGCCTTTGCCGCAGAGGTGATCGGGACATTTAAATTAGGCGGCGTGTCCATTCCGCTGCCTGGCTTGCACAATGGGTTCATTTTCTCGGATCCGAACCTGAACGATGTGACGGTTGAAGAGATCTGATCCCCAAAGTTGACCTTCCGCTCGCTTCGCTGTAGCCGTGTCTGGTGATCAAGACCAAAGAGGAGATCAGACTCAGTCCACGTCTAGTGCGTTCGCTCGCTGGCGTCCGTGGCCGTGTGAAAGCTGCCGTGGCAGCTCAACCCCGCTCGGTTTCCTTATCCGATGCTTTGGCGCAAGCCCAAAAGTTCCGGAAATTGACCGAAACGAAGTAATTGATTGGTTCAAGAAAAGGGAGGCGACACGGCTGCTTGAATGGGTTGAGAGTTGTCCACACACGCAGTGGGCGGATCTAAGTCTGCCTCGTCTGGACGAAGGCTCCGAGCATCTTGTCCTGTTTGACGGTGAGACAAGCGAGGTGGTGAAGATCACGCGGCCAGGCATTTACGGCGACTATTACGAGATCATCGACAATCGGATCACGCAATTCGACAGCGCCCCATGGAATACCTGCTGCGCATGCGATGGTGGAACAGACTCTTCTACAATGCTCCAGATCCTATCGGCATGACGAATTTCGGGCAAATCGTATCCCGCCAGAATTTCATCACCGGTGATCCGCCTGCGCAGGGGAAAGTGGGCCAATTCCTGACCGAAGCGGGGTTTGTGCCGGTCAGACGATCCTGCTGGCTGTGGAAAAAAACGGCCGATGAATCAGCGATGGAGGTCTGGATCGGAGATGCACGGAGGGACAACTTTGTTTCGGCAGCAGCCGAAATCATCCCCATCGATATTCGGATATGGGGTGTTCTACTTCCCGTCAAAACCGGATAACAATTTTTTGAAACGCGTGCTGTGGCTTCGGGCGAGGACGATCAAACTCTTCCGCGGCATCGCTGGCCGGTTAGTCCAGCCTACAGGCGCACCACTCCCTCTCGCTGACCTCCGATCGCGGCTTCGGACATTCCCTCCGTGTCCCTTCAGGATGCAAAGGCCACGCCACGGCAGCCTTCTGGGTCGGCAGCGTCCGCCCGAGGAGATACTCGGGCGGACCCAAACCAAAGGCTTTGGATGCGAATTACGGCTTGGCCACACCGATCACGCCGACCGCGACGCGGTCGCCGGCATTGCCCGCCGGTTGGCTCTTCAGGTCGTCTTCCTTGGCGTGAACGACCACACCGCGGCCGAGGATGGAGCCGGAGCCTTCAAAGGAAAGGACTTTGGAAGTGATGTTGATCTTGGCGGCGCCGCTGGCGTCGGCCTCGATATTGCCGAAGTCGCCGCCGTGATGATGTTCGCCATCGGGTGCGCCGTGGGTTTCGCCGGTGGGATTAAAGTGGCCGCCGGCGGCTTTGCCGTCCTTGGACGTGGTGTCGCCGAATTCGTGAATGTGGAAGCCGTGCTTGCCTGCGGTGAGGCCCGTCACTTCGCCTTCGACGTGCACTCCGTCTGCAGTCTTGGTGAAGGTGATGGCACCGGCGACTTTACTCCCCTCCGTGGGGACGAGAACCGCGATGGCTTTGGTGGGTTCGGCGGGCTTTTGCGCAAAAGCGACCGCGCCGAGGAGTAGGGACAGGGAAGCAATCCAGGAGAGGGTTTTCATAGGCGGGTTGAGCGTAGAATGCAGGACAAGAAGGGCGCAAGGCCTAAAAAATCACGTCCGCTTTCCTTGCATCTCTTCGCTTGGAATCCGCGTCCTCATTCACTTACGCTCGTTGCTCTCTTTGTCGGCGACATTTATGCGGATATGCAATCACTAGCAATCAGGATCATCGCACTTACGGGATTAGCCCTTTCCACTGGGGCATGTTGGTCGAGAATTTCGCTGAAAGACTATAAAAAGACGGTTCAATCTGGCCTCAAAGTTCTGCCTTGGCCGCTTGAAATGGAGAAACTGTACGGGGAAGCGGACCACCTGATCATAGAATACGGACGCGATCGACGGCCGACAAATTGGCAAACCGTGGTTTTTTTCAATGGAAGATACAGCCTTACATTGGAGGTCAAAGTAGAAATAGACTACGATAAGTCCGAGGTACTGAGGACCGTTTCAGAGCCAAAATTTTATGTTCGGGAGTACAAGAAAATCCATGTAGAAAGCCAAGGGGGAGGCGTGAGCAGCGATATGGGCGACCAGTGGATTTTGGATAAGACACAATGGGAGAAACTCTCCAAAAATGGAGGTGACTGGTCATCCATAGGAATCCCAATAAAATCTGGCCAACCCGTGCCAGGCTTCGACGAAATGGCACGTCATTGGCGCGGGCCGATTGTCCAAGTGCCGCATTGACGAACACGCCCCTCCGAATCTTTGGTCGGGATTCGGGGATCGGAGCCATGGAATTTCAATTCAGCCACCTGGAGCCGCTTCAAAGGGCCGACTTAACCACCTGGCCCTCCTGATACTCCCCCGCCCATCTGAAAAATCGGGATAATAAGCGCTGCACCAGTGAGGACTATTTGCGCCAGCATCAAGCAGGTGATCGCCGAGGTAACGTGGCCCGATCTACCACGCCGAATCGCGATGACCCATGCGGCGGCCAGCCCACAGGCCACCGCCACCAGAGCCCAGCGTCCACTGATGACAAATGATGTTATCGCCGGCACACGTCCGCCAAAGTCTTCAAAAAGCTGCACAAATTTCGGAACTTCGACGACCGGCAAAGCGATATTTGCGACGGCAAGGAGCAGGATGGAGGACCAGCCGACGATGAGACCAATCAACCGAAGACCTCGGAGCACGAGGCGCCTGAAGTCTGAGGGTGCGTTCTTGGAGCCGGGATTCATCGCGTCGGGGAAGGCAGACAAAATTCTCAGTCGAATTTACATGAAGTCAATTGTCCTTCAGAGGCGCTTGCGGAGCGCGGTTTTCGCCCCGCCACGCCGCGCGAGGTAGATCGAGGGTCACCGCCGAGGTTCGTCTTCCGGCGTACAGAGCAACCCGCTTCTGTATAACCAACTGTATTCCAAACACTTAAATACAGCGGCAACCAAACCGACCACGGACAAATCAGCTTGCCCCCACGCCGTTCGGTCTATAGGTATACATGGAAAATGCTGAATCTCTCCAAGGTCCGGTCTACCGACCCGCTCGAGAAGCCTTGCGACCAAAATATTCGCCCGGTGGAACCAAGCTCGGGTTTCCGTCGGACTTCGATTATTTGGGTGCTGGTTGCGGCGACGGTGACGGCTGGCAGCATTGGCTTTTGGGTCTTTTCTGCTGGTCGAGGTTCGCATTCGGCGCCGGTGGCCAGCAGCCCGGCGCCAGCCCGATTGACGGTCGCCGAGCAGGCGGCCATGGCGGTGATCGGAGGCGGCAGTGCACCTGAGAAGGCGAGCTTGCCTGAGACCTTGCAGAATTCCCCGCAAAACGACCGTGAAAAGGAACTGATCAACCTGCTCGAACATGGCAACAGAGCCGAGGCCTTGGCGGCGATTCGCGAATTGGCCACGATCGGGGGCGCGTTGAATCGGCAGCGCTTTGTCGCCATCATGCTCGATACGCACTGGCCGAATGCGTTGCGAACCGAAGCGGCGCTGGCCCTGCTCGCTTCTGATGTGCTGACGGATCGGGTCCGGGCGGCGCAGGGGCTGGCGCTCATCGGAGGACGCGAAAATATCGAGCGGCTGGCAGCCATGATCGACGATCCATCTTTGCCCAAGGGCCTGCGCCTGGGCGCTGCGCTCAGCATGGAGATCGTCGGCACTCCCCGGGCGCGAGATATCCTCCTCAATGCCTTTTCGGTCTTAGACGAACCGGCGGCGCACGAGCAGCTCCTCGGCGCGCTCGGCAAATTCCCGTTTCGACAAATCGAGGCGAAGATGACGGAAGTGCTGAATGATCCCAATTCGCCCGATAGCGTGAGAGTCGCTGCCGTGGATGCGATGGCGGGTTCGTCGCCGGATGCCTTGCCGTTTCTAAAAGCGAAAGCGGAATCGGACCGCGATCCCAAGGTGCGAGAAATGGCGGCATGGGCCATCTCTGCGCTGCCGGCCGAGAACGGCGCCATGGGCCAGGAGCTGGCCCGGATGGCGACGGTGGAACCACAAGTCGATGTGCGTCGAAGGCTGTACGAGGCGTTGCCGACGCAGGAGGTCAATCCTGCCGAGAGTCTCCTGCCGCAGATCAAAAGTGAGTCGGACATTGCGGCCCGTGTGGCCGGATACAATGCTCTCGGCGATGCGGTCAGCCGCGATCCGTCAAGCCCGCTTTCGACCCAATTTGATACCCAGTTGGTCCCAGAATTGACAAAGATCGCAAATTCCGGAGAATCCCTCAATATTCGCATGAGAGCCGTATTCGCACTTCGACGCGCAGGCACCCCTGATGCGCAAGCGGCTCTTCAGGCTATTTCTCAGTCTTCCGAAGTAAAAGTCGCACAAGCAGCCCTTCACGGGCTGAAGCCAGCCCAATAGGATCTATGAAACAGTCTCACACTCTCTCCAAAGCGCTTTTCGGGGCATTTCTTGCCTCCGCCCTGTGCGTCACGGGCCACGCCGCTACGGTGGAAAGCCCGGTCGGCGTCTTCGATTTCGAAACGCCCGCCGTGCCGCCCGCTGCGCCTTATCCCATTACCGAGATGGCGTACCTGGCGGGATCCTATGTGAACAATCCCTACACTTACTTGGGCGCCACCGTAGACCTGGCCATGGATGAGTCGGGAAAAGTTCTCGCCATGGGTGTGCTGCCCGGTTTCAAGAGTAAGAAGGATGTCAAGGCCGGGACAACCACGGACAGCCAGAACGCCCGCACGCTGTATGTGAGGACCATCAACGGAGAGCCGGTTCTCACCGCAAATGCAACCGCGTCGGGGGAATATGATGCAGATGCCAACCCAAGTACGGACGACTCTGCGACCAAAGGCACTGCCCAGGCTGACATCCACCTGGGTGTATTTCCGCCGATCACGAATCCCAACTATCAGGTCGTACCGGTAATGTCGTCGTTTAAAGGCAACCTGGATACCGATAAATCGAAGGAGAAACCGACGATGACGTATCTCTACCTGGATCCGACGCAAGTCAAGGCTCTGGCGAAGAAGACGTGGGAGATGAGGCTGGTGATCTCCCAGGTTCCGGATTCGCGGACCGCGGCGGTCTCCCCGACCACATTGCAATATGTCGCAGCGCTGAGCCTCATCAAACCGGATGGAACTCAGGTTCGTTTTCCCCAAAGAAGAGTGACCTACTCAAGCCGTTTGGGCTATACGATCCCCTTCAGCAATGGGACCGTATACAATGGCACGCAGCCGGTGCTCGACTCGAACGGACGGCCAGTAAAGGATCCTACCGCTACGGTGAAGTTCAATAATCTGACATTCAGGAAAGACTTCACTTCCGGCACTCCCTATTTCACGCCAGTGGGCGGGGTAATCGACTACGCGTTCTTTGGACAAAAAGGATTCGGCCAGACGTTTAACTTTCGAGTGACCGACGTGCGGTAGGATTTTGGATCAATTGCGTCGAAACGAAGGTGCGATAAGGCTGACACCGGGCCAGCAGTTGCTCGTGTGAGCCCTCGTCGAGGATCTTTCCGCCGCTCACCATCAAGATTCGGGGGAGGTGAGTGACCGTGGACAAGCGGTGGGCGATCACCAGGGTGGTCCGGTTTTGCATGAGTTCCTGCATGGCCACCCGCAATTCACTCTCCGTGCCGGCATCGAGCGAGGAGGTGGCTTCATCCATCAGGAGGATCGGAGCATTTTTCAGGAAAGCCCGTGCAATCGCCAGCCTCTGGCGCTGGCCTCCGGAGACCTTCAGTCCGCGTTCGCCGACCCGCGTGAGATAACCGTCGGGAAGCGACTCGATAAAGGCGGCTGCGCGGGCGGCTGCGCAGGCGGTCTTCACTTCTCCGTCACTGGCGCCGGGATTTCCGTAGCGGACATTCTCCAGGATGGTGTCGTCGAAGAGGACGGAATCCTGTGGGACAAAGGCGATGGCCTGGCGGAGCGATTGCAGCGTCGTCAATTGGAGATCCTGGCCGTCGACGCGAACGGCGCCTTCCTGCGGGGTATAAAAACGCAGCAGGAGATTGAAGAGCGTCGTCTTGCCGGCGCCGCTTTCGCCGACGATGCCGATCCTCTCCCCCGCCCCGACCCGGAAGGACAGGCCCGTCAGCACCTGTTCCCGTTCATGATAGCTATAATGGACGCCGACAAATTCCACCTCGCCGCGCACCGGCAGAGCGAGGGGAGACGCACCGGCGGCGTCCTGCTCGGGGACGATGGCGGCGACTTCCTCAAGGCGATCGAGGGCGACATTGAGGTGCCGCCATTGGGCCACCTGCATGGCCAGGTTCCGCGCATTCGGGAGCAGGAAGGCCAAGTAGATAAGGAAAGTGATCAACTCCTCCGGTCCGAGTTTGCCGATGGCGATGAGGTGGCTCCCATATAAGAGCACCACGAGGAAATTCATCGAGGCCATGGTCACGAGCAGCGGTTCCATGAGCGCCGCGACGAGGGCCTCGACGTGCTGCACAGAAACCAGCCGGGTCTGGCATTCTTCGAACCTGCGTTCTTCCCGGGACTCCCCATTGAAGGCTTTCACCACTTCAATGCCACCCAGCAATCCGTGCAAACTGGCCGTGAGCGACTCCATCGCATTCATTCGTTGCCGCTGCAGATTTCGGGACCAGCCATTGATCAGGCGCAAGCTGAGCGCCATGAGCGGGGAGATACACGCGCTGAAGAGAGCCAGCCTCCAGTTTAAGGTGAACAACATGATCGTGCCGCCCCCCATGAGAATCACGACCCCCAGGAGACCGCCAAAGCCGCGTTTGATGAACCAGTCGACCTCATAAAGGCTGCCGGAAAGCCGCTCCATGATCCGGCCGGTGGCGGCATCGCGATGGTAGCCAACTGGGACGCGCAGAAGCTGCCCGACATAGTCGCAGCGCAGGCGCCCGGTGAGTTCGTGAGCCACTTGATACAGCAGCACGGAGGACACGTACCCTGCAGCGGCGAGCGCCAGGAATAACACGACAACCGCAAGTCCGATGCCCAGCGAGACGTTCAAGGCATGGAGGTGAATGGCTCGGTACAGCGCGTCGCGTGCGAGGAGGGGCAAGCCAAGAAGCCCCACGCAGGTAAAGGTCATCGCCGCCAGGGAGAGGACGATTTTCACCTTGTACGGCAGCAGCAAGACTACGATCCGCGCGATGCCGCCACGCGACGGCCGGCTCGGGCCGGGGCGATTCGAGGAGCCGTTCACGCTGCGACTGGGCAAGGATGAGCCCGCGCCGGGAGTTCGTTCAGGACGAGATCCGCGATCCGGTCCAGCGCCCCTTCTTTTCCCAGGATTCCTGGCAACTCGCGGAAGCGCTTTCGCATGGCCGCCTGTCGGGACGGGCTGCGGAGAATCTTCAATGCCTCCTCCGCCAGACGCTCCGCCGTTACATCCCGTTGGATGATCTCGGGAACCACATCGTCCTCGAGAAGCAGGTTGGGCATGGCGATCCGGCGGGCCTTGGAAGTCAGCCGTGCGAGCCACACGGTGAAAGGATTTAGCCGATAGGCCGTGACCATTGGAACGCCCAGCAGCGCCGCCTCCAGCGTGGCCGTCCCGGTGGAGGTAATGAGCAGATTGCAGCGACTCAGGCAGGTGTAGACATCAGTTTCGATGAAATGAATCGGCGCCGTGCATCCGCACTCCCGTTGCATCGCCTGCAATCGCGACCGGAGGGGAGCCGCCGCCACGGGCAGGATGAATTGCATGGCCGGAATTTCCTTTTTGATCATCGTAGCCGCGCCAAACATCGGGCGAGCCAGCCGATCCAGTTCCTGTTGGCGGCTCCCCGGCATGAGCGCCATGAGCGGGCGCGACGGGTCGATTCCCAAGCGTTCCAGAACGCCATCCGCATTCGGCCCCGGCCGCACGATATCCAGCAACGGATGGCCCACACTCACGGCGCGGCCCCCTTCCCCGTACTGGCGATAGACCGCCGCCTCGCTTTCAAATGCCGAAATGATGAGATCCGAGTTACGCACGACGCCGCCCGCAAAGACCGAACTCGCCACCCAGGCCTGCGGGGGGAAATAATAGATGACCGGGATCCGGTGCTTCTTCAGAAACTTGGCCAGCATGAGATTGAAGCCATGGTTATCGATCAGGATCGCGGCGTCAGGCCGGTCCACGAGGATCATCTCCTGCACACGACGGAGTACGCGGCGGAGCGGCGCCACGAACCTCAGAGCTTCGATCACCCCTACGGTGCTGAACAGCGTGGCATCGATCCGGAGATCGACCCCCGCCGCCTTCATCCTGGCGCCCCCCAGGCCAAAGATGTGAAGCGTATCGTCCCGCGCCCAGAGCGCCTTCGCCAAAAAGCTTCCCTGCATGTCTCCCGAAACTTCCCCCGCGGCCATCAGGATTTTGAGCGCATCGCCCGCCGGCTTGGGTCCCAGCAAGCTACGGCAAAGCGACGTGAGGTCGCGGGTTGAATTTTTCGGGAAGCCTTTGCATGGCCGGAAGTCTAGCCACTATACACACCCGATGTCCAATTCTAGAAGATGGGTTCCCAGCATCGTCTGCCTGCTGGCGCTCTGGCTTGGCGTCATCACGGTCGTGCGAGTGATTTCCGCTGGGAAACCCTCTGCGGCCAGCACGATCGCGCTGCTCGATTCGTGGCCCGTGGACAGAACGAACGCCGGCGTCCGTCGGGAATGGATCGACCGGTTCGCCTCGCGCCTTGCCGCTCTGGATTTGGATTCCCGCCATGTCGTTTTCATGGAGCCCCGGCTGCGGTCGGCATTCATCGAAATGCCTTCCGAAGACCAGGCCTACTTTCTCAAGGTCACTGAGCAGGCTGGGATGCAGCACTTTCTCGAGGGGACCAAAGGGTGGAATCGCGGTCGATATGAGCGCATGTTTCAGCCGGCGCTGATCGATCTCGACCAGCTCCAAGAGGGCGCCAGGAATCGTCTCCACGAATTACTCATCGACCCTGAAAAGTGGAATGCGGAAGGCGGCGGCATCGAAACCACCTTCAAGGAGCCAACATCCCCCCTCACCCGATTTGAGGCCCGGCCAGTCATCGAGCGCGTGCGGAAACATTCGGAATTCGGACGATGAGCTTCCCGTCTCCATCGATCTCCCCCCCCGCTGAGGTCATTGCGTCGCTTCAGGGCGTGACCAAGAAGTTTGGCCGACGGGTGGCGGTCGACGCCGTCAGCTTCGAGGTGCCAGCGGGCTCGATCTGCGGTCTTCTCGGGCACAACGGGGCGGGCAAGAGCACCGTGATCGGCCTGCTGCTCGGCGAGATCATCCCGGATGCCGGCGCGATTCAGATTGGTGGTCATGACGTCCAACGCGACCGGCGCAGCGCACTGGCTCGAGTCGGCGCCATTTACGAAGCTCCGGTATTTTATGGGCATCTCAGTGGGCGAAAGAATCTGCATATTCTCTGCGAATACACCGGTCCCATCCCTTATGAGCGAGTCAACCAGGTCGTCGATCTCGTGCGGCTTACCAACCGGATCGATGATCGCGTGGAAGTATATTCCCATGGAATGAGGCAAAGGCTCGCTATCGCTCAGGCGCTTTTGCCCGACCCACGGCTTCTGATTTTCGACGAACCCACGGAAGGACTCGATCCGGAAGGCATCTACGAAACCCGCAATCTGATTCTAAAGCTAAACCGCGAATGGGGGCTCACCATCGTGGTCTCTTCACATCAGCTCAGCGAGCTCCAGCAATTGTGCGATCGCCTCGTGATTCTGCGGGAAGGCCAGCTCCTGTATTCCGGCGAGTGGCGGCGATTCCTCTCCGGTCCTCGGATGCTGCGGCTAAAAGTCGACCGGCAGCCGGAGGCGGAGCAGGGCCTGCGGGGCGCCGGGCTCCTCGCGGCTGGCGAGCCCCGCAGTTTGCAATTGGCGGAGGGGGCGGACCTCGGCGGCATTGCCGCATGGCTCTCGGGAAATGGCTTCCGCATCAATAGCCTCGGCTTCGAGGAACGATCTCTGGAAGATTTCTATCTCGAGACTACACGAACCGGATCTGCGAGGCGCGACCCATGAGAAATCCGATGTTTCTCCGTCAGCTGCGCAACGAGTGTTTCAAGCTCTTCTCCCGGAAGCGGACTTACCTGGGCTTCGGCATCTTTCTTGGCATCAATCTCCTCATGCTTTGGCTGCTGCAGCAACCTTTGCCCCGCAAGGGTCTGCAAAGTCTGCTCGTAAACAATGGCTTCCGCATGGAAGATTTCATGGGCGGCCTGACGGTGGCGGCGTTCACGCTGGCTTTCGTCGTGCCGCTGGTCTCGGGCCTCTATCTCGCCTTGGTTTCGGGAGATCTCGTCGCCCGCGAGATCGAAGATGGCACGATGCGGCTGGTCCTGGCCCGGCCAATCACCCGACGAGAGCTTTTCATCGCCAAGGCTCTGGTCAGCGCGCTCCACACCGCGTTGCTCATGGCTTTCGTGGGCCTGAGCGGATTGGCGATCGGATGGATCGGTCACGGCCGCCTGGGCATGATGCTCGTCTACGCGCCGCTCGAGGGAGTGTTTGGCGCCTTCGAGCCTGGAGATGGCCTGCAGCGCTACGTGTTGGCGACCCTCCTGCTCGCCTTCGTTTACCAGGCCGTCGCCGCGATGGCTTTGATGTTCTCGTGTCTGCGCTTGCGCCCCGCCACCGCCACAATCCTCACGCTCACGCTGATCTATGTGGATTTCGTGCTCAATACCATCCCGTATCTAGCATCGCTTCAACATTGGTTTCTCTCCCATCATCTCTCCGCGTGGGTGCTGGTCTTTCGCCCGGAAATTCCGTGGCGGGACATTCTCACTTCGCTATGTATCCTCCTTGGCCTGACGATTTCATTTCTCGTGATCGGGTTGGGTATCTTTGAGAACCGCGATATCAAGACATGAGTTCGCTCGCTTGGCAGGCTTAACCCGGATGCTGCATGCGCTTGTTCTTTGACCAGTCTGGACGGCTCGACGAGCGCTGGATTTCCCAGCGCATGATTCGATGGCTGCTCTGGGCGCTGGCGCCAGTGCTCGTCGCCTCGATCGTGACGGGGATCTTTCTGCGGCATAACGACTTTCGCTGGCATTACGCCCAAGGTGAAAAGATGCTCACGGGAAGGACGCCGGGCGATGGGCAGAACAGTGGGATTCCGGCCCCGTATCTCATGGGGCGAATGATGTTTGACGCCGCTCTGGCGCTGCTTCCTTACCGGTTTGCGCGCGCGGCGGTCTGGACCGCGGCGCTTGTTGCGCTGGTCCACTCCCTATCCAACTGGGGGCGCCTCCTCAATGTGGAAGCTTCGCGCCGGAGAGCAGTCGCGGCGCTGGCAGTCTGGTGGGCGCTGCCCTTTCTCTATCGCGATATGGATGACTGTGGATTGCAGGTGTTGACCCTGGCGCTCTTCACCCTGGGCGCCGCCGCGCTCATCAATCGGCGTCCCTTGGCTGCAGGCGGATGGATGGCGCTGGCGGCGTCCTACAAAACGACCCCGCTGCTGGTCCTGCCTTATCTGCTCTACAAGCGGCTCTGGCGCGAGGCCGCAGTAATGGCCGCCGCGCTTGGCCTGATCAATGGGGCGCTGCCCATGGCTTTCTTTGGATGGAAACAAACACTCCAGGCGAACGAAGCCTTCGCGGCGCTCGCGATGGCCTCCACGTCGGATGATCCTTCGGCAAACGGCTTGGATGCGCCGACGCAGCAGAATCTCTCGCTCAAGCTCGCGCTAGTGCGTTATTTGCAGACGTTTCCGCCCGACCATTCGCTTTTCCTCGCCGCGCCGGGGCAGAAGAACAGCGATCAGCAGCTGCTAAAGCCGGTTTCGCAGATTAGGAGGCACTGGGCGTTTTTCCAATTCTTTGATTTTCGTCCTGCGACCGTAAATTTGGTAATTGCCGCTGCGCTCATGTCGATGGGAATCGGGCTGGCGTGGGCGTTCCGTGAATCCGGACGGATGATCCCAGATGCCCGCCTCGCGCGTGAATTGGCAGTGGTGGCGGTTGTCTTCACCGTACTTTCACCGATGTGCTGGCAGCAGCATCTGGTGATGATGCTGCCGCTCGTGATGGTGGTCTTGTGGGATGCGTTTTGCAAACCTATGAAACGCTGGCATCGCGCGGTATTGCTCGGTGTGTGGTGTTGCTTCTGGCTCCCGCAACGCGAAGTATTTGGGCGAGATCTGACGGTCGTGATTTCGAGTTATAAGCTGCCGACGATCGCCTGCATAGCCTTGATTTTCCTGGCGTTGAGAAGAAGCAGGCCCCCGTCGTTGACCGAACCCTCTCGTTCCCAAAGTTAGCGAAGCGCTTTCGGAACGGCGCGCGGTCTTGAAACTCTGTTTCCTTTCCGTCAACGTGGAACTATGCGCAGCCGGCACTACACGCGAGAGACTGAACGGGCACACTTCGTCACCTCAACTTATAGCTCTGCGCATGAGTGGCTGGAGGGCAGCATGCCGGTGATTCGATGCGAGGCGTGGCGGTGAAGATTTCAGAGGAAACAGAGTTTCGGAGAGAGGCGGCGTCCCCAAAGCGCTTCGCTAACTTTGGGAACGAGAGGGAGTAGAGGCTGATCGGCGCCTAATCGCCTGATCGATGGCTAACCATCATTAGTTAGTTAGCTCGAGCATCCTCCGACTGGCGTCGAGCGCCTGGTCGACCGTGATTTCGATTTGGCAGTGGCAGCCGGCGCCGAGTTGACACGCACGTTGATTCGGGCCGGGACGGAACTCACAGGGAGAGAAAAGGGTGATGGCTCGATCGCCTTTGGGCCCGTTGCGGAGCGGACTGCGGCCGAGGATGCAAACCACCGGCGTGCCCAAGCCGAAGGCGGCATGCACGAGCCCCGACTCGTTGCCGAGCGCCAATTTGCAGCGCTGGATGCAGCCAAAGGCCAGACCCAGCGAGGCGCGGCCGGCGACGACGAGCGGCGCAGACTTCATCATCCGCGCAAGGCCATCCGCGCGTTTGCGTTCCGCACGGCTGCCCAGGATCAGGCACCGCGCGCCGGTCTCGGCGGCGAGCCGGTCGCCGACTTCGGCAAAACGTTCGATCGGCCACTCTCGCCGGGGTGTCGAGGCGAAGGGCAGCAGCGCGACGACGGGGGTTGTATCCTTCAGGCCAAACTCCTGCCACAACGCCGCCGCAGCCGCCCGGTCTCCGGGACCCACAAAGACTTCCGGGACGTAGTCATTGGGATCGAGCCCCAGGTCGGAGCCTTGTTCCAAGTAGGTTTGCGCGATGTACTGCTGCTGACCGAACGATGGCATGATGCGGTTGTGGAACCAGCGGCTGCCTTCGCGTCCATCGTCGCGTCCGATTCGCATCGGTGAATTTACTACACCTGTCGCGAGTCCGCTCTTCAGCAGGCATTGCAAGTCCAAGGTGAAATCGTAACGGCCCCGAACCCGGCGCCACAAATTCACCCACGACTCCGGCCGAGGAACATCGAGCACGACAATCTCGTCGAGGTGCGGGTTGTGTTGAATACACGGAAGCGCGAACGGCTGAACGACCCAGGTGAGATAACAATCGGGACGGGCGCGTTTGATTTGGCGCGCGACGGGTGTGCATTGGATGGTGTCGCCGATCGAGGAGAGGCGGACGATGAGAATTCGCTCGCTCATTTCAGGGGGCGCTGGTCGTGGTCAGTTCGCACTTCGCGCCGCACCAAAGCGCACTCACCCGCTCGGCCCACGCCTCCACGCTGAATTTCTCGCGCACGAGTTGCCGGCCGCGAGCCACCATCTCTGCTGCTAACGCCGGCTCTGACAGCACGCGTGCGATCGCCTGCGTCCAATCCGTTTCGCTCGAGGCCGCAAGCGCAGCTCCCGCTTCGACGATGGCGGCCTGAGTTCCCACCGGTGAAGCCACCGCCGGAATTCCCGCGGCGAGGTATTGCAAAAGGCGCAGACCACATTTTCCGCGGGTCCAGGAGTCGTCCGGCAAAGGCGCCAGTCCCACGCGCAGCCGTTTCAACTCCCGACACTCGGTGTCCGCCTCCCAGGTAACCAACTCGACTCGAGAATCCCCCAAGTCCGGCGTCTGGTCTGCGATGACCCGAACGGTGAGCCCGGGGATCTCCCGACTCAGTTTTTCCAACGGGCGCCGAAGTTGTGTGAGATAGGGCAGCGTCCAGCGGCCACCAATCCAGCCCACCACTGGCGCAGACTCCGCCAGCGGCACTTCCGGATCATACCGCTCCAAATCCACAGCTGTCGGCACCACGCAGACGTGACCTGCCGCCTTCTCGCGCAACGCCATCTCCGCGAGGTAAGCGTTGCCGGCGCAAATCGCATCGCAGCAGTGCATCATGGCTCGGAATCGCCACCATCGCCCCAGGAGCCGGCGGGGTCTTCCCCGAGTGGATTCCGTGTAGAGGATGGCGTCGTCGAAATCGTAGACGAGCCGCTTCGCGCGGCGGCGAATTTGCTTGAGCCATCTTCGCGGCGGAAGCAGGCGCTGAAACAAAACGGCATCCGCCGGCGCCACCGCATCCAACAAAGTCGCTCGGTCCTTATCCAGTTTCGGCCACGGGCGCGTCTCTACCTCGACGTTGTGCAGCTGCAGGTAAAGTTCGAATTGGGCAACACGGTATCTCGTGGAGATTGAGCAGCCCGATTCGGAGATCACAAGTAGACGAAATGCCATGGATTGTTCCTTAGTCGCCGGTTAACCACTCCAACACGAGGCGGGCGTGGTTGGCGAAGTCGAGTTGTGGTCGCAGCGCGATCGCCGCTTCGCGCATCGCGGCCAGGGTGTCCCGATCGCTCAGGCGAAGGAGTGCGTCGGCCAGGTGATCGATGTCCAGCGGGTCGTCGATAATCAAGCCGTGGCGGCCGGATTCCATCAACTCGGCGGCGCCGTTTCTCCGAGTCGTGACGACCGGCAAACCGCTCGCCAAGGCCTCCAGCGCGACGAGCGAGCAGTGATCGGCGAAGGTCGGATGAATCAGCGCGTCGCTCGCTTGGTACTGTGCGCTCATTTCATTTCCGGCGAGCGAGCCCACAAAGTGGACCTGCCCAGTGAGACCCAGACGGCTGGCCAGCGTCTGGAACTCATGGTGGGCGCCACCGACCACCGTAAGCTCTGCCTGCAATCCGGATTTCCGGGCGGCGCGTAATGCTCGGAGCAGGCAATGGAGTCCCTTGAGACGCGCATTGTGCCCCACGAAAAGCAGTCGCAGCTTTTCTGTTCCCGGAGATCGTGAGGGATCGGGGTAGAACTGCGCGAGATCCACGCCTGGCGGAATCGTCGACACATGGTCCACGGGCAGGTGGAAGTGATTGAGGATCTGCTCTCGGGCCGCGGCGGACAAGGTCAGGACTTTGAGGGGAGGATTGCGGGTCAGAAGTTTTTCCTGGGCCGCGAGACGCTGTTGACGCTGGAAGTTGAGACGGTTGCCGAGCCAATAGAATTGCCGCCGAAGCCCCGGATCGAAGGACGCACGCTCCGGCTCGAATCCGGAGCGATACAGCCCCCCCGGTGAAAAATAGTGAGTCACCGCAGGAATCACCATCGCCGGTGTCGAAAACACGATCTCGCTCGTCTCCGCTAGACGGCTCTGGACGGCGCGGGCGAATTCCCATTCTCCAAGCGCCGTCCAGCCGAGATAGTTTGCGACCTGCTCTATTTTGATGGGCGATGGAGTATTACCCGGACGCCGTAAAAATGCGCGCACCGGGTGTCCCGCCTCGACGAAGGCGTTTGCCAGGTCCGCCAAATGACTCTCGGCCCCGCCGCGGCGGCGGTCCAGCGAGTCAGCGATCAGGCAAATTCCGCGGCTCATGGGTGGATACTGGCTAGTGTGGTGATTCGGGGGAAACAGAGTTTCGGAGAGAGGCGGCGTTCCCAAAGCGCTTCGCTAACTTTGGGAACGAGAGGAAATGAAGACGCGCGGTCGCAGGTTCAGCATCCGGGCCGGCTGAGAGGCGCCGGAGCGTTGGTTCTCGAGGATGAAAACGGGCCGATTCATTCGGGCGGATTCTAGGCGCAGGCGGCCGCAGTGTCGGCACAAATCAGCGTCACGTCCCGGCGGCTTGACATGGCGCGGGCCCGCCCCGCTAGCTTCCGCGTGCCGCAAGGTGTTCACTCGACAGATCACACGCTTCATCGACTCGAGGGCGAACCCGCCCCTTGGCGGGTGTGGCTCTACAACGCCGCATTGCTGCTTGCGGCGCCGTTCATTTTCGCGGGGTTTGCGGTGCAGTCGCTCCTCGATCGCCGGGTGCGCGCCGGACACGCGTATCGCCTCGGCCTCAAGCTCCCGCCCAAACCACGCGGCGCCGCCGTCTGGCTCCATGCGGTGAGTGTCGGTGAAGTCAGCAGTCTGCAGCGGCTCATCGAACTCATCCTGGAGGCCGGGCGCTATGAGGTCTATCTCTCCACCACGACGGCGACGGGCTTCGCGATGGCGGAACGGATCTACGGAAAGCGCGTGGCGCTTTTCTATTTCCCCTCGGATTTCCGTTTCGTTCTGCGGCGCTTCTTTGCCGCCATCCAACCAGCGGGCGTGATCATCGCCGAAGTCGAGATCTGGCCAAATTTTCTCGACGTCGCCCGCGGTCGTGAGGTCCCGGTTTACCTCGTGAACGGCCGCATTGGCGCCCGGGAATTGGCCGGCTATCGTCTGCTGCGCTGGTTTTTCGCACCCTATTACCGGATGTACCGAAAGATCCTCGCACAGAGCGAAGGCGACCGTGCTCGGATGATCCAGATTGGCATGCCGGCGCAGTCGATCGTCGTGACGAAGAATCTGAAGTCCGACTTTATCTATACTGTGGACGCCGAGCGGCAGGCGGCCCTCCAGCGCTGCCTCCCGGTAGACCGCCTCGTGATCGTCGCCGGCAGCACTCACGCTCCGGAAGAGCGGCAAATTCTGGAGGCCTGGCGCTCGTTGCGGTGCGATCGGCCTTTCCTGATTATCGCTCCCCGGGATATCGACCGGGCGGAAGAAGTCTGGCAGCTTTGTACGGCGCACGGCTGCACGGCGACGGTCTTCTGCGACACCGCGCCGGCGGCCTCATACGACGTTCTCGTGATGAATACGATGGGCGACCTGCCGCTTCTCTACCAGGGCGCGAGCATTGCAATCTTGGGCGGGAGTTTTTCGCCGGAAGTTGGCGGGCACAACTTTCTCGAACCGCTGTATTTTGGGAAGCCGGTCATCGTCGGACCCTGCATGCGGAACTTCCAGGAACTCGATTGCCGCTACGCCGCCGGCGGCGGCATCTGCAAGGTTGTCGGGGCTGACCAGATTGGGCGGGCGCTCGAAGAGCTGATCTGCGACCGGGTGCGACGTGAGGAACTTGGCGCAAAAGGTCGCGAACTCCTCTTGGCTGATCGGGGCGGAAGCGAGGAAACGTATGCTGCGATCTTTGGACGAGGCAACGAGCCCGCATAGCGGCGCGACGCCGCAAAGCAGCGCGCTAGGCTCTGACGGCCCGTCGTGCGACTGGTCACACGTTTATGAACGAGCTTCTGCTTACAGCAGTTCGCGTTCGGAAAGAGGCTGGAAGCCTCTTTTACATGTTTTCCGGCGCGCGTTTGCTGAAGTGCGCTCGCGGCCCGCAGTCGTAAAAGGGGCTTCCAGCCTCTTTACCCACGCCCAACAGCGCGGGTGTTCCATTGCCTCAAATCCGGCGTGTGATACTCCTCCTCGATGCGCACCGCCCTGCGTTGCCTCATCGTCCTCGCTCTCGTCTGGTCGCTCGCGGCCGGAGCGATCCTGCTCGTCGATTGGACACGGCCTACTCCACAGAAATTCATCAGCTACGTCGCTGCGCATCCCCTCGATGGCCTCGCCCCGGCCGAGCGGGCCAAAATCATCGATGGCGCCGCCCAAAACATCAATGGGCTCAGCACCGAGCAAAGACGGGAACTCAAAAAGAGCGGAGCGCTGAAGGCGTTTTTCATCAAACTCACTTCGGAAGAACGACGCCATTTCGCGGAATTGACGCTGCCGGCGGG
>FTCV01002753.1_pt1 | contig 52479 bp, 46 predicted proteins | sample 1639691 | NCBI WGS metagenome assembly FTCV01 (sample SAMEA3914864, study PRJEB12502) | metagenome | biome: forest; material: soil | place: USA | collected 2012-03-12 | depth 0.3 m
GCTAAATCCCCTAAATTCATTCTTCGAAATTTGATATAACCATGTCCGAAACCACCACCAACGCCGCCAATTACGGCACGATTGTTCAGGTCATCGGTCCCGTCGTCGACGTGGATTTTTCCGAGTCCGGCAATTTGCCCAAGATCTACGAAGCGCTCGAAATCACGTTTGACGTGAACGGCGTAGCCACGAGACTGGTGCTGGAAGTGCAGCAGCATCTCGGTGAAAAATGGGTCCGCAGCATCGCCATGAGCACCACGGAAGGTCTCAAGCGCGGTCTCAAGGTGACCGCGACCGGCGCGGCGATTTCGGTGCCGGTGGGCGAAGGCGTCCTCGGCCGTATCTTCAACGTCACAGGCGACCCGACCGACGAACGCGGTCCCGTGCCGCACACGAAGCGCTATCCCATTCATCGCCCGGCCCCAGCGCTCGTCGATCAGGACACGTCGGCCACGATCCTCGAGACGGGCATCAAGGTCATCGATCTGATCTGCCCCTTCACGAAGGGCGGCAAAGTCGGCGCCTTCGGCGGCGCGGGCGTCGGCAAGACGGTCGTCATCATGGAGCTCATCAATAACATCGCCAAGGGGCACGGTGGTTACTCCGTGTTCGCCGGCGTGGGTGAGCGCACCCGTGAGGGCAACGATCTTTACCATGAAATGGCCGAGTCGAAGGTCATTCGCCTCGACAAGATCGAGGACTCGAAAGTGGCGCTTGTGTACGGCCAGATGAATGAGCCGCCCGGAGCCCGTCTCCGCGTCGCGCTCTCGGCTCTCTCCATGGCCGAGTACTTCCGCGACGAGAAGAACCAGGACGTGCTGCTCTTCATCGACAACGTCTTCCGGTTCTCGCAGGCTGGTTCCGAAGTGTCCGCTCTGCTCGGCCGTACGCCATCGGCGGTGGGTTACCAGCCCACGCTTGCAGCGGAAATGGGTCAGCTCCAAGAGCGCATCACTTCGACGACCAAGGGCTCGGTGACGAGCTTCCAGGCGGTTTACGTCCCGGCGGACGACTTGACCGACCCGGCGCCGGCGAACACCTTCGCGCACCTTGATTCGACGATCGTGCTCGAGCGTTCCATCGCCGAGTTGGGCATCTATCCAGCGGTCGATCCGCTGGCTTCGACGTCCAAGGCGCTCACGCCCGAAATCGTCGGCGAAGAACACTACGCGGTCGCCCGTGGCGTCCAGCGCGTGCTCCAGCGCTACAAGGATCTGCAGGACATCATCGCGATTCTGGGCATGGACGAGCTCTCCCCTGAGGACAAGCTCACCGTGTTCCGCGCTCGCAAGATCCAGCGCTTCCTCTCGCAGCCCTTCACGGTTGCCGAAATCTTCACGGGCACGCCGGGTGAGTACGTCTCGATTCAGGAGACGATCCGCGGCTTCAAGGAGATCCTCGAAGGCAAACACGACGACATCGGCGAAGGCGAGTTCTACATGAAGGGCGGCATCGACAAGGTCCGCGCCTCCGCCTCCTAGCCCCTGCTTTTCGGATGAACGCAGCGCATCTCCGCCGGCCAGTTCGCGCCGGCGGGCGGGTGCGCTTCGCTCCATCCGGAGTCTTTACTTGATTTCAATTTTACCTCTGTACTTTTTGTTCCATGGCAACACTCCGACTTGAAATCGTCACCCCTGAGGCTTGCGCCTATTCGGACGACGTGGATTCGGTCGTCATTCCGGCGGCGGAAGGCGAGATGGGGGTCTTCCCCATGCACGTTCCGGTCATGACCCAGATCAAGCCGGGCGAGCTCGTGGTGAAAAAAGGTTCAGAGACTCTGCACCTGGCGGTGGGCGACGGATTCGTCGAAGTGACGCAATGGCGCGTGAACGTCCTCACGGACATGGCCATCGACGCGAAGCAGATCGATGAGAAGGCAGCCCAGGACGCGGTGGCCCGAGCCCAGGAAAAGCTGCGCACCGGCGCTCTGGGACACGAGGAAGTGGCGGCGGTGCAGTCTGCCTTGCAGAAGTCGATGGCGCAGTTGCACGTCAAGCGGCGCCGGCACTAGCGGTTTCGATATACTCGATTTCACAAAGGCGCGCTTCGATAACGGAGCGCGCTTTTTTGTTGTCTGGAAATCTCCGAAACCTCCGGACCTCGCCTGAGGAACGATGCCCGGATAACCCCATGCCCGATTCCACCCGCAGCCGCAATCCTGTCCTTCGGTTTCTTCGCAAGCTCGGTCCCGGTCTGATCACCGGCGCCGCCGATGACGACCCTTCGGGGGTTGCGACCTATTCCATTGCCGGCGCGCAATTTGGGACCACGTTCCTCTGGACCGCTCTGCTCACTCTGCCGCTGATGGCTTTCGTGCAAATGATGTGTGCGCGCGTGGGTATGGTGACCGGACGCGGCCTGGCGTCGGCCCTGGGCCGCAAATTCCCGCGCTGGCTCATTCTCATCGTCGCCTTCGCGCTTTTCGTGGCCAATTCCATCAATGTCGGCGCCGATCTGGCCGGCATGGGCGACGCCGCCAAAATGCTCTGCGGACTTGATTCGCGCTGGTTTGTCCTGCTTTTTGGGGCGGGCATTGCCTGGGCGACCATCGGCTGGAACTACGCCCGGATTGCCAATGTATTGAAATGGCTCAGCCTTGCGCTGGGGGCATACATTATTACGGGTTTCATTGTGCATCCCAATTGGGGAGAAGTCGCCCGCGCGGCCTTTTTGCCGAGTCTGCCTCACGGGCATGAAGCTTGGGGCGTCCTTGTGGCCATTCTGGGCACGAGCATCAGCCCCTATCTGTTTTTCTGGCAGACTTCCCAGGAGGTGGAGGAGGAGAAATGCCGTGGTCAGGGTGCGCCAGCTATGCGCAAGGGCGCCTCCGAGGCTGAGCTAGGCGACCGTAAGCTCGACGTCGCCACCGGCGCTTTCGCGTCGAATTCAGTCATGTTCTTCATCATTCTCACCACGGCCATGACCTTGCATGCGCACGGCATCACCCACATCGAGACCTCCAAAGATGCGGCCGCCGCTCTCGGACCGCTGGCGGGAAAATTTGCCGAAACGCTCTTTGCCATTGGGCTCATCGGCGTCGGGTTGCTGGCCATTCCCACACTCACCGGATCTTCCGCCTACGCATTGGCTGAGGCGATGCGTTGGCGGCAGGGATTGAACCGGGAATTCCACTCCGCGCGCGCCTTTTACACCGTCATCATCGCGTCCACCATCGTTGGCATTGGCATCAACTTCGCTGGCATGAGCCCGGTTCGGGCGCTGTATTGGTCGGCCGTGATCAACGGCCTGCTTGCGCCGTTTCTCCTGCTCGGTGTGGTCTTGCTCGCCTCGGATTCGAAGCTCATGCAAGGCCAACCCAGCTCGCGCTGGAGCATCGTTATGGTCTCGATTACGACGCTTTTGATGTTCGGGGCGGGAGTCGGGATGTTTGTGTTTTAGGCTTTCCTGGCATGATTGGGTGAGGAAAAAGCCCGAGCAAATCTGGCGGAGGCCGAAGAGCTCAAAAAAAGTGAATTTTCCCTGATAAAATCAGGGCCTCCCCCTTGCATGAAAGTTAATCGATGCGATGTATTGGATCCGAAATGCAATCCTTCATCCATTCTTTCGGGTACATCGCGGCGCTTCTTGTCGTGATGGGTCTCAACACCGCCGGCGTCATTCTCCTTGGCCGGCTCGTGCTCAACAAGCTCCCTTGGAAGCTGGAAGAGGACGAGCACGCCCGCGTGTCGCATAACTAGGCAGCTGAGTTAGCGATCGGTTTCGGCTCCTCGACAAGCGCATATCTACGCGTGCGCTCGTGCGATGCTCCGGCTTCGTCGAGGACCAAGGAGGTGTCTCGCGGTGGCGGCGGAACGTCCCTTGGTCGGAGTGTCTGCGAGGCGGGAAGTCTGCAGATACGGAGAAGCGGAAAAAATCTTCATGGGATTCGGCGCTCTGCGGCTAATTCCCTTCAAGATGTCCGAAACCCCGCCGCCCCCGGCCGAATTTATCGCCCAGATCACGCGTTCCCAGCGTGTTCTGCATGCGTTTATCGTTTCGCTGGTCTTTCACGCAGCGGACGCTGATGACGTCTTGCAGGAAGCCAATATCGTCCTTTGGCGCAAGGCGGGTGAATTCGATCCCACGCGGGATTTCCTTCCCTGGGCCATGCGCATCGCGCAATTCCAGGCCATGGCGCACCTCAAGAAGAAGCGGCGCAGCCGCATGAGCTTTGACGAGGAACTGCTGGCTTTGGTGGCGGAGGAAGCCATCGCCGAGGCGGGTGAAGCCGACGCTCGGCGTGTGGCGCTGGCAGGTTGCCTGCAAAAACTGCCCGAAGATCACCGTGCACTCGTGGCTCAGCGCTACGAACCAAGTGGGTGTGTCAATGACTTGGCGCAACGCCGGGGCGTCACCCCCAAGGCGCTTTCCGAAACCTTGCGCCGCATTCGCCACGGCCTGTTGCTCTGCATCGAACGCACCCTCGCACAACAGGAGGCCGCCACATGACTGGCGCCACGATCGACGAACTCGAAGAGTTGCTTAACGATCTGGCAGACGATCTTCTGACCACCGTCGGCGAAGCCCGCTTGGCGGGACTCCTGCGTCAAAGCGCCGTCGCTCGTAAGCGCTACCGCCAGTGGATGACTTTGCACTCTGCGCTTACGTGGGACTACGCGGCGGCAGCTTCCGCAAAAGGGGATCTCGCTGCCACCGGGATGCGTAAGGCCTTGATTCGCGCCATTTCCGAGCAGTCGATTTCGGTTCCGGCGCACATGCGTGAGACGATCAACAAGCTCACGGGGATTAGGAAGCAGCTTGCGCAAGACTTCGGCCGCGAGCCCACTGTGGAGGAACTCGCGGAAGAGGTGAATCAGTCCGAGGAACGCGTTCGCGCCGTACTTAGGATGGCTGAGACGATCGAGATGGCCGAGCAACCGAAGCAGCGAGCCGGCTCGCGGCGACGATTTGGATGGCGACCTATGGCGCTGGCTGCGGTGGCGGCGTTCGCTGCCGTCTTATCGTTCGCCTGGATGTTTCTTGCCGCCCGGCAACCCATTGCGACGGTTAAACTGGCTCAAGGCGCTGTCGTTTGGACCGATGGCAGTGGGGGAGGCGCACGCCGGCTGGAGCCTGGAGCACAGGTGCGCGCCGGCACTATCATTGCCGAAGGCAGTTCCGCCTGCGTGGCGCTGCGCTTTGCCGATGGCACGGTTGTCACCCTAAACGGCGACGCGGAATTGACCTTCTCCGATCATGGGCAGAAGCAGTTGGACCTGCGCCGGGGCTCATTGAATGCCCAAGTCGAGCACCAGCCTGCGGGCCACCCCATGAAAGTAGTGACCAGCGCCGCGGAGATCGTGGTTCTCGGAACCATTTTTGACCTTTCGGCCGCTTCCAATGAAACCGCTCTGAATGTCGAACGCGGGCGAGTCGAGTTGCGCCGCCTCGTCGATAACAAAGTCGTCGAGGTCGGCGCGCAACAGGGCGTGGTCGCTTCCTTTGCCGCCACGGCGCTCGCACCTTTCGCCACGACGCTGCCTCCGCTCCATTGGCAGCACTCTTTTGCTGCGCCGCTGCCACCCAATTGTGAGGGCCGCTGGCTTGCGGCCGGAGACGACCTGCCGCCTCGGGAGCGCGCCGTTCCCTTCATCGCTGGTCGCAAGAGCGACGGCGCTCCGACGATCCAATACGGCGTCGGCATCCGACCGGCGATTTCCGCGCCGCGCGCGTTTGCGACGCTGAGCACGGACAGCGTGGTGCGGTTTCGTTATCGGGTGACGCGGGAGACGGGGCTGAAATGTTTCCTTTCCTGTGGACAGGAAGACGGCGGCTTCGGCGGAAACTTCGAGCTCACCTGGCCGCAACCGGCGAGTCCTCCGGATGCGGACGGCTGGCGCTGGGCAGAACTGCCCGTGGCGAGAGCCTCGGCCGTCATGCCGAAGGAGTATCCCACGCTCAGCGGCCGCCTCGTGCGCTGCCTGCTGCTGCATAGTTATGAAGACGACCGTGGTCTGGAGATCTCGGATGCCGAAATCGTCGTTCCCTCGGAGACGAATCGATGAAGGGCCGAACATCGAATTTTCCGACGCGGTTCAGCCGACCGGCCAAAGTTTCGCGGGTTTTTGGCGCCTGTCTCTCCCTGCTGCTCGTCGTCGGAGCTGGCGCCGCCGGCTCCGGCGATTTTCAGCAAGACCTTCGGCCAGTGCTGCAGGCCCATTGTTATAAGTGCCACGACGCCGAGAAGCACAAAGGCGGCATCGACCTCGCCCAATTCGAAAACGAAGGCGCTATCCTCAAGAAATACAAGCTCTGGCGGCGGGTTGTCGAAGCGGTGCAGACGGAAGCAATGCCGCCGGATGACGACAAATTCACTCCGCAAAACGGGCAGGCTCTCGCCGGCGGAGTGCAAAAAATCCTCGCGCTTCTGGACAGCGGTCATCCGGCGTTGGTCGATCCGGGGCCGGCATTGATCCGGCGGCTGAGCCGCGCCGAATTCAGCAATGCCCTGCGCGATCTCACCGGGCTGGATATCGATTTCAGCCAGGAGTTGGGCTTGCCCGAAGACTCGACGGGCACGAGCTACGAAAACCTGGCCGCCGCCCTCAGCATGCCGAGCGCGCTGTTGGAAAAGACCTTTGCCGCGACCGATCTGGCGCTGGGCACGCTCTTCGACGAGCCCTTTCCGAGTCATGACGGCAAGCCGAACAAAGATCAGGTCAAACGGGCGCGGGAAAAATTCTTCGCCGGTCTGCCGGTAGACGCCGACCGCGCGGCGACGGAAATTTTTGTGGCCAAATTTGCTCGGCTCGCCTGGCGTCGGCCGGTCGCCCCGCCGGAGACCGCGCGTCTCTTGAATCTCTACGATGCGGCGCTGTCCCGGGGCGACGCGCCCCGCGTGGCTTTGCGCCAGACGCTGCAGCCCATCCTTGTCGCGCCGGATTTCCTCTTTCGCATCGAGGAGGATCGCACGCCGGCCATGCCCGCGGCCGGAACGACCACTCCGGCAGCACGGGTGAACGATGTGGAACTGGCTTCGCGCCTATCCTTCTTTCTCTGGTCGTCGATTCCAGATGAAGAACTGCTCGCCGCCGCCGAAGCCGGCAAGCTGGCTCAGCCCGCCGAGCTGGAAGTGCAGGTCAAGCGCATGCTCGCCGACGCCCGAGCCCAGCGCCTGACGCGGGAGTTCTTCCTCCGCTGGCTCGAGGTGAATAACATCGAATCCGCCCGGCCCACCACGGAGTTTTTCCCGACGTTCAACGATGGGATGAAGCGAGCGATGCGCGAGGAAATCACGCGTTTTTGCGACAACCTGCGTACGGAAGATCGGCCGGTGCTGGACCTGCTCGCGAGTGATTATACCTTTGTGAACGCCGATTTGGCCCGTCTCTACGGCATCGAAGGTGTGACCTCGAAGGACTTCCAGCGCGTGGCGCTGAAGCCGGAAATGCATCGCGGCGGCGTCCTGGGAATGGGTGTGATGCTGGCCGTAACGTCCCATACCAATCGCACCAGCCCGACAAAGCGTGGCAAGTGGGTGCTGGACGTTGTCTTTGGCAATCCGCCGCCCCCGCCGCCAGCCAACGCCGGCATGTTCAAGGACGAAGGGCATAACAAAAAGGAACCCAAGGATTTTCGCGAAAAGCTCGCCCAACACGCCAGCGATCCGACTTGCGCCGCCTGCCATGTAAAGATGGATCCGCTAGGCTTTGGCCTGGATAACTATGACCCCATCGGCGCCTGGCGGCCCACCAACGCGGAGCTGAATACCAGCGGCGTCCTGCCCGGCGGGCAGAAATTCGGCGGCGCTGATGAATTGCGCCTGATCTTGTGGCAGCGGCGCGACCAGTTCGTGCGCAACGCCGTGGGTCAAATGCTGACCTATGCTTTGGGGCGGGAGCTGGATTATTTCGACGAAGGCCAAATCACCCGTATCAAAACGGCCGCCGATCAGAATGGCGACCGGCTTTCGTCCATCGTTCTCGGCATCGTAAAAAGCTATCCCTTTCAATACCGGCGCAACGCCCAACCCGTCGCGGACAACCTCCCCAAAACTGCTTCCAACCAAACTCGATGAATCTCTCTCGCCGCCATTTTCTTCGGGGCGCCGGCGCACTGGTTGCGCTGCCCTTTCTCGAATCGCTGGAGCGCGTCTCGGCCTTTGCCGCGGCGTCCAGCGTGCGCCCTCCGCTGCGCATGGGTATCTTTAGTCTCGCCGGAGGCACCGTGCTCGAGTCCTGGAAGAGCGCGCAGGAGGGGCCGCTCGGTGTGCTGCCGTCGATTTTGCGCCCGTTGGATTTCTGCAAATCCGATTTGTTGGTGCTGACCGGCTTGTCGCAGACCGGCGAGAGCGAAAACGTTAATGCCCACGAACACTGCTCTTACACGCATCTCACGGCGGCCAACAAAGTCGGGCGCGATAGCGGTAAGATCCGGACGGGGATTTCCGTGGATCAAGCGGCGGCGGAGAAGCATGCCGGGGACACTTTTTTGCCTTCGCTCGAGATCGGCTTGAATCTGAATCAATACAGCTTCGATCGCGCCGGCAAGCCGACGCCCTCGGAGCCGGACCCCAAGATGGTGTTCGACCGAATGTTTCGAGGGCGCACGCCGGTGTCCCCAAACTGGGCGCGGCGCGCGGCAAATCCGATGGCTCCGGCCACAGCGAGCAAGGACTCGCAGCAACAGAATGTCATCGACCTGGTGCGCGAGAATGCGCGTTCGATCGAGCGCAAGCTGGGGCGTGCCGATCAACAAAAGCTCGACGAGTATCTGGAGTCGCTCAGCAGCGTGGAGCAGCGCATGCAAAAGCTCCAGGCGCTGTTGAAGGAAGAAACGCTCGATGCCGCGCAACCCGGACCGGGCAAACTCATTCACCCGGAACTCGAGGGCTACTCCTTCAATAAACTGCGTGGGGCCATCGAGCGTGATCCGGAGAAACACGGCCAATACATTTCGCTCATGGCCGATCTCATGATCCTGGCCTTCCAGACCGACTCCACGCGAGTCGTGACCTTTGCCGCCGGCAGCGACGAGGCGGCCTTTCCCGGGGTGGTCACCGTCGGGTACGAACGCCACTGCCACACGCTGGAGCACCAAGGCAATGCCGGGAAGGTCGAGGATGCCGACCCGATTTCCCGCGAAGCCTGCCGCCAAATTCACACGTGGTACACCACGCTCTTCGCCGAAATGGTGCGGAAAATGAAAGCCATCGATGAAGGCGGCTCCACATTGCTCGATAACACCATGCTGCTCTACACGAGCTACATGGCCGACGGCGGTCATGGCCGCGACAACTACCCGGCGCTGCTCGTCGGCAACGCCCAGGGCACGCTGAAGACCGGTCGCCAGATCAATTTCAAGAAACAAACGCCCGTGGCCAATCTCTACGTGGAAATGCTCGATCGCATGAATGTGAAGGTCGATGAATTTGGCAACAGCAAATCGGCCAAAGGCGCGGCTTATGGCGGCCGGTTGCCCGGACTCGTCTGAGTATGGCCGCGCTCTTCACCGCGGTGGGGCAGGATGGACTGCGCCTCGTTTCCGAAGACGGCTCGGCCTGGAAGAATGTCCAGACCGGCAAAGAGGGCGAGACTTACCGCGCCGTCGCGTACGGGAACGGCCGCTATGTCACGGTCGGCGGCTACGGTGGGGATAACATTTATGCGGTGACGGAGGACGGGGTGGCCTGGACCACAGGTAAGAAACCGGCGAAGTATGTGAAATACATCCGCGGCCTGGGCTTTGACGGTCGGCAATTCTTGGGCATCGGCGGAGACCCGGGCTCGGTGGGCGATGCGAAGCCGTTTGTCGTTACCTCGGGTAATGGCTCCGACTGGAGCGACTACATCGACGCGCCGGGGAAGATGATCCTGCGCCGGCTGGCCTTTGGCAAAGGGCTCATTGTCGGCGTCGGCGACCGTGGCCGGCGATCCGTTTCCTCCGATGGCGGCAAGACGTGGCATGACGCGCCGGATACAAAAGCCATCGACACGATGGCTGACGTCACTTTCGGCGCCGGGAAATTCGTCGGCGTCGGCTTGAACGGCCTGCGGATGAGCAGCGAAGATGGCCTGGCGTGGAGCACGGCGCAGCGTGGCGAGGAAGGGGAGCACCTGAACACGGTGGTCTGGACTGGGGTGCAATTTGCGGCCATCGGTTTCGGCGCCACTTGGTTTTCGCCCGATGGCGCCAGGTGGAGGCGCGAGCCCAATCAAAACCCGCCGCTGACGGCGACGTTCGGCCATGGCGTTTATGTGGGGAGCCAATGGAAAGGCCGCCTGCTTTTTTCGAAAGACGCGTTGAAATGGACCGAAGTTCACAAGGCCGAGCAGCATGTTGAGGCACTGTGCTTTGGAGCGTGAGCCCCGATATTTTTTGATTTAACAAAAATGCATTCGAGTTAACCAAGCGCCCCTCCTGGGAGCGCGGGCGTCCCGCCCGCCCGGTGCGAAAGCATCAAAAAGGACGCTCGCTATTCTGCTCATGCGAATGGGTTGGAAGCACGAAAGGGAAAAAGATTTTGCAGGAGCATTTGCGCCTTCCGGTTCGTTGGCTGCCAAAGAGCGAGCTGCCGCTGCGCAATGAAAAGCTTATGTCTTTTCGGATGCTTCCGCACCGGGCGGGCGGAACGCCCGCGCTCCCAGGGGGCGCCTCCGAACGCGCAAACCTGAACTTATAGCTCTAAAGAACTCTTCCCGCACCCAATGAAAATAACATCCCTGTTGCTCCTTGCTCTTACGGCAACGACCCTGTTCCTCTCCGCCGCCGAACCTCTGCCCGAGGCCCCCGCCTTGAAAGCCGACGGCATCATCGCGAACGCCATCCGCGAAGGCGGCTGGTCCGTCGAAGTCCGCGACGCCAAAACCCTCACCGACGCCAACTGGAAACAGATCGAAGCCCTTCCCGAGGTGAAGCGCTTCTCGGCCGGCGGCGAAGCCTTTGACGATGCCGCCCTGGTTCGCCTGGCGAAGATCACGACCCTCGAATCTCTTTTCTTTAATGGTCCCGCCATCACTGACGCCGGCCTGGCTGCACTGGCGAAAATGCCCAACCTGAAGCGCTTTGGCGTCGATCACTCCACGAAAATCACGGGCAGCGGTCTGAGCGCCTTGAGAGCATCGCCTCAACTGGAAGCGCTGCACTTCGGCGGCTGCATTATCGGCGACCAAGGCGTCGAGACTCTGGCGCAATTGACGTCACTGCGCGACGTGGCCCTCGACCATACGCGCATCACGCGAGCCAGCTTCCCGCTGCTGGCGAAGCTTCCGCACCTCGAGCGCCTGGAAATCACGCCCAACTGGGACCCCAAGCCCTACACCTCTGCGGACTTCGCCGCGCTCGCACCCATGAAAAGCCTCTCCACCCTGGAGGTTCACGACATGGTGCTCCCGTGGGATGGGGGATTGGCGCAGCTCAAAGCGCTTCCCTATCTGAAAACACTCAACCTCTTCTGGTGCTACCTCGCGCCGGAAGATCGCACGAAACTCGAAGCCGGCCTGCCCGGGGTGAAGATCGATATCCGCAATCCGGCTGGGGAAGACCGTTTGAAGCAGTTCAACGAGCGCGTGGAGCAGCTCCGGAAGGAAAAATGAGCGTTTGCGGGAAGACGCCGCCTCGGGCTAAATGTGGGTGGGATGTCGAAGATTCAACCCGCCAAACATATTTTCGTCGATTTCGAGAACGTTCACGAAATCGATTTGTCTGCGATTGATGATCCTTCGACGCGGGTCACAATCCTGGTGGGGCGAAACCAGACCAAAATTGACACAAGTTTGGTGGAGCAGATGCTTGCCCGACCGGGCATGATCGAGATGGTTCGCCTGAGCTCATCCGGTCGGAACGCGCTGGATTTTGCGCTCGTGTACTACCTCGGCCGCGCCGTTGCGTCTGCTGGCGAGACGATGTCTTACGTCATAGTATCTAGGGATACCGGGTATGATCCGCTGATCGACCATTTGCGGTACGGGGGACTCGACGTTCGGCGTTCGGATAAGTTTGCGATCGCAAGCGGCCATGTAGCGCCTGTAATCGCTAAGGCTGCGGAGCCAAAAGCAGCGCCTAAGACGGTGGAAGCCAAGGCGGCCAACGGCAAGACCGTGGAAGTGAAGACGGCGAACAGGAAGGGCATGGAAAGTAAGACGGCGACCGATCTGGCCGTGGAGGTGAAGGCGGCGAACGTCAAGACGGTGGAAGTCAAGGCGGCGGAAGTTAAACCTTCGGAAGTGAAGGAGGCAGATGAAGACCTTGCGGATATGATGTGCGATGCCATGGCCGACATGGAGGGGCTTCCCAAAACGCGAAAGAAGCTGGAGTCTTTTCTGCGTCATCGCTTTGGCAAGGGGCGAACGAAGTTCAATGTGAAGGCGACCATCTCGCAAATGGTAAAACACGGATGGATTCGAGATGTGGGCAATAAGATCGAGTATTGGTTCGACAAGGAAAGACCTACCTCGAGCGCCAATGAGAGGAGCTACTCTTTATCGTATGAGGAGGAATATGGAGATCCTGAGATCCGTGAGGACAGTGAGAACTGCGAGGATCATGCGAATCATGACGACCATGAGGAAGACAGTCCCTTCAGCGTGAATGGCACTCACTATTCCGTGCCGCTTTCGGAAGACGGGTTTGTGGACCCGGATAACATCCCTTTCTAAACCCATGCAAACCCGAGGCGGACATACATCTTTTCTGATCCGTCTCCTCGCGTTGCTTTGCCTCTTGAGCGAAGCCTCCCGCGTCGTCGCCGAGGACTCGGCCGCGCCCAAACTCGACTTCAACCGCGACGTCCGCCCCATCCTCTCGGACAAGTGTTTCAAGTGTCACGGCTTCGATCCGAAAACGCGCAAGGCCGACCGTCGGCTCGACACGCGTGACGGCGCGCTGGCGGAAAAGGACGGAGTCCGCGCTATCGTGCCGGGAAATCTCGACGACAGCGACGTCCACGTGCGCATTCACTCGACGGACCACGATGAGCAGATGCCGCCGCCGAAAAGCGGCAAGTCTCTGACGCCGGCGCAGATCGCTACGCTTGACCACTGGATCGAGCAGGGCGCGAAGTACGATCTCCACTGGGCTTTCAAAAAGCCCGTGCAGGCGGCGCTCCCGCCGACAAGTCGTCCCGAGTGGATGCGGAATCCCATCGATCACTTCGTGATGGCGCGGCTCGATCGCGAAGGGCTCAACCCCGCGCCGGAGGGGGATCGCTACACGCTGGTCCGTCGCGTTTCCTTCGATCTCACGGGCCTGCCGCCGACGGTCGAAGAGGCTGAAGCCTTTGCCCGCGACGCCGATCCGCACGCCTACGAGCGCCTCGTCGACCGCCTGCTCGCCTCGCCGCAGTATGGGGAACGCTGGGCGCGTCGCTGGCTGGATCTGGCCCGGTATGCGGATACGAATGGCTACGAAAAGGATCGGGACCGCTCCATCTGGCCGTATCGGGATTGGGTGGTGAAGGCCCTGAACGCCGGGATGCCCTTCGATGAATTTACCATCGAGCAACTCGCCGGCGATCTCCTGCCTTCGGCCACGACCGATCAACGCATTGCCACCGGCTTCCATCGCAATACCATGCTGAATGAAGAAGGCGGTATCGACGCGCAGGAGTATCGCTTTCTATCCATCGTGGATCGCGTTGCCGTCACCGGCGCCACCTGGTTTGGACTCACCGTGCAATGTGCGCAGTGCCACACGCACAAGTACGACCCCATCACCCAGCGGGACTACTACGCGCTCATGGCTTTTCTGAATAACGCCGACGAGCCCGAGTTGGCCCTGCCGCCGGCCGATGCCGCGGGCGCGGAGCGGAACCGCCAAACTCGATTGGCCAACTTGCTCGCGGAATTGCCCGGAAAATTTCCCGTGCCTTCAAATCTTCTCTGGCGTGCGCTCCGGCCAATATCGGTTGCCACCGAAAGCGGGCAAAAACCCAAGATCCTGGATGACGCCTCCGCGCTCTTTGGCGGCGCGGCGCCGGAGAAAGACGGGTATGTTTTTTCCTTCGATCTCGAAGCCGGCGCCGTGGAGGCTTTGCAGCTCGAAGCCTTGGCCGACCCATCGCTGACGCAAGGTGGTCCCGGGCGCGCCTATAATGGCAACTTCGTCCTCGATGGCATCGAAGTGGAGATTGTTACCGTCGGCGGCGAAACGCAGCCAGTTGCGATTGCCTCTGCCAAAGCCGATGCATCGCAGAGTGAATACGGCATTGAGAACGCGCTCAAACCTCAGCCAGGAAAAGGCTGGGCCGTCGATTTGCAAAATGGCCATTGGCACGAGAACCGGGTGGCGACATTTACTTTCAAAAATCCGATCCAAGCCGTCGGCGGCGAACGCCTGGTCGTAAAGTTGAGTCAGCACTGGGGGCAACAGACGACAATCGGCCGGGTTCGGCTGAGCGCCGGCGCGCCGGCGCCGGAGTCACGATCGGTCGAGGCGCGCCGCCAAGAGGCGCTGGAGCATAGTTTCAATCTCTGGCTGGAGCATGAGCGTTCGGAAGTCGTTGCCTGGACGCCGGTGCGTCCGCTCGGCGTCAAATCAAATGGAGCCCGGTTGGAGACGGAGTCGGACGATGCCATATTCATCAGCGGCGACATGACGAAGAGCGATTGGTTCGAGGCAACTTTCGCGGGCGCTCAATCCGGTATCACCGCGATTCGCCTCGAAGTCTTGGCGGACGAACGTTTGCCCGCGGGCGGTCCCGGCCGGGTCTACTACGAAGGTCCGGCGGGCGACTTCTTCCTCAGCGAATTTACCGTCGCAGCCGAGGGGCAGAAGGTCGCGCTCGCCGGCGCGACGCAGACCTTTGCCAAGGAGAAATTCACCGCGGACAAGGCCATCGATGGCGATCCGCAATCCGGCTGGTCCATCGAAGGCGGGCAGGGGAGAGATCATGCGGCGGTCTTTCGCCTCGCGTCGCCACTCACGGCGCGAGAATTTTCGGTGAAGCTGCTCTGCGAGCGCTACTACGCCGCGGGCCTGGGCAAATTCCGAATTTCCGTCAGCACCGATCCGCGCGCCCTCGCGGCGAATGAGATTTCACCGGAAATCGAAAAGCTGCTTTTGCTGCCGGACGCCAGCCTCACTGCCACGCAACGTGCGGCGCTGCGGCAGCAATTTCTCCTTTCAACTCCGGCGCTCGCGTCCGCTCAGCGTGAAATCGAAGGTCTCCTGCGGCCCGCTCGCGGGGCGACAACCTTGGTCCTGCAAGAACGTCCGGCCGACAATCCGCGCAAAACCCAGGTGCACCACCGCGGTGAATTCCTTCAACTGGAGGACGAGGTGCAGCCGGCCGTTCCCGCCGTGCTTGGCGCACTTCCGGAGGATGCCCCGTGCAACCGCCTAAGCCTGGCCCGCTGGCTCGTCTCACCGGAAAATCCGCTCACGGCGCGGGTCATTATAAATCGCGAGTGGGCGGCCTTTTTTGGTCGCGGCCTCGTGCGTACGATTGGTGATTTTGGCTCGCAGGGCAGCCCGCCGAGCCATCCGGAATTGCTCGATTGGCTGGCCGTCGAATTCATGAAGCAAGGCTGGCAATTGAAACAGATGGAGAAACTCATCGTGATGAGCGCCGCATACCGTCAGAGCTCGGCCACGTCTTTCGAATTGGCGGCGCGCGATCCGGAAAACGAACTGCTGGCGCGCGGCCCGCGCTTTCGGCTGGATGCCGAGATGGTGCGCGATGGGGCGTTGCGCGAGAGCGGGCTCTTATCTCTCGAAATGGGCGGTCCGGGTGTGCGCCCGCCGCAACCCGTCGGTGTCACCGAAGCCGCTTACGGCAATCCGAAATGGAATGCCGATTCCGGCAAGAATCGTTACCGGCGCAGTCTGTATACCTTTGCCAAGCGCTCCGCTCCCTTTGCCCTCTATAACACTTTCGACGCGCCGACCGGCGAAGCCTGCATCGTGCATCGTGACGTTTCCGATACTCCGCTCCAGGCATTGGCCTTGTTAAATGACGTTGTTTTTCTCGAAGCTGCGCAGGCGCTCGGACGGCAATTCGCTGAAGCCAAGGAAACGCCCGAAGAACGCATCGCGATGCTTTTTCAAAAATGCCTTACGCGTCCGCCCAGCGCGGAAGAAGTGGCGACCTTGCTCCACTTCCTCGAGGCGCAACGCCGACGTTTGCGCTCCGGTGAACTCGACGCCCGCGCCATCGCCGGCAGCGATGACGGAGACCGAATCGAGCGCGCCGCCTGGACAACCTTGGCCAGGGCGATCTTCAATTTCGACGAAGCGATTACCAAAAGCTGATTTCCCGCTATGCATCCCATCCAAGAACGAGTGCGTGCGTTGACCCGGCGCCATTTCCTGCACGATTGCGGTGTTGGCCTGGGCAAAATGGCCCTGGCCGGTCTTCTGGGTGAGGCTTTTTCGCCGCGCACACTGCGCGCCGCCGCGGTCGATCCGCTGGCCCCGCGCGAGCCGCATTTTCCCGGCAAGGCGAAACGCGTCATCCATCTTTTCATGGGTGGGGCGCCGAGTCAGTTGGACCTTTTCGATTACAAGCCAGAGCTGGCCAAACTGGAGGGCAAGCCTTTGCCGGGCTCGGTGATCGGCGGTCAACGCTATGCCTTCATTCGGCCGGATGCTGCGGTATTGGGTCCGCAATTCAAGTTTGCGCAATACGGCCAGAGCGGCGCGCAACTTTCCGAAATGCTCCCGCATCTCGCGAAGATTGTTGATGACATTTGTCTCATCAAATCGGTGCAGACCGATCAGTTCAATCACGCGCCGGCGCAGTTGCTGTTCAACACGGGCTTCCAGCAGCCGGGCCGTCCGAGCTTAGGCTCGTGGACGCTCTACGGCCTGGGCGCCGATTCGCACGATTTGCCGGCCTTTGTCGTCATGAGCACGGGCTCCGGCTTGAGCGGCGGCTCCGCGCTCTGGTCCAGCGGATTCATGCCGACGATCTACTCCGGTGTGCGGCTTCGCACGCAGGGCGATCCGATCCTCGACGTCGCCAGCCCCGGCGGCATCGACGCAAAGCTGCAGCGCGATACGCTCGATCTCGTCAAAGACATGAACCAGCGCCGTTCTGCGCGCGACGGCGATCCCGAGATCCTTACCCGCCTGGCCAATTACGAGATGGCCTACCGCCTGCAAACTTCAGCTCCCGAGCTCATGGACCTCAGCGGCGAGACCAAGGAAACCCTGGCCCTCTACGGCTGCGAGCCGAAGACACCCTCCTTCGCGCGAGCCTGCCTTCTCGCGCGCCGCATGGCTGAGCGCGGCGTCCGCTTCATCAATATCTATCACGAAGGCTGGGACGGCCATAGCGACGTCGCCGGCAATGTCCGGAAGAACTGCCATGAAACCGACCAGGCCAGCGCCGCGCTCGTCACCGACCTGAAACAGCGCGGTCTGCTTGACGACACTCTTGTTGTCTGGGGCGGAGAGTTCGGCCGTACGCCCATGGTGGAAACCAATCCGGCCCTCGGTCGCGCACTGGGTCGCGACCATCATCCGCAAGCCTTCACCATGTGGATGGCCGGCGCCGGCATCCGAGCTGGCCAAACCTACGGCGCCACCGACGACCTCGGCTTCCACGTCGTGGAAAATCCCGTACACGTCCATGATATCCAGGCCACGATCCTCCATCTCCTGGGTTTCGATCACGAACGCCTTACTTACCGTTTTCAAGGCCGCGACTTCCGGCTGACGGATGTCAGCGGGCAAGTGGTGGGAGCGCTGCTCGCATAACGTCGAAGTTCGACGGTTGCTGAAACAGAGAATTCAGCGAGAGTTCTGTTCCGTATGGAACAGAAACTACCATCGGTGGAGGCGAATGGGAAATTGGAGGGCGCTCAGGACGGCTCATACGAGCCCGGGCTCAAGTCTCAGCCGCACGAATTGTGGCGGCAGGATGACAACGGTAATCGCTTTATGATCGCCAAATATCCGTGCTGGTCGGAGGCCGTTAGTGAGATGGATATATTGGCCAGTCGTCAGCACAAACAAACGTATTGGGTCGAGAAAAGCAGATGAAATGAAAGACTAGGTTCGTTCACTCCTCGATCTCTCGTTCACGGCAGGGGTTGCCCCGTTCCGTTCCAGCGCCTGACCGCTTCGGCAACGAGTGGAGCATATTCCTCGAGGAGATTCATCGGCAGCCCGTTGTCTCTGTAATCTTCATACCAGCGCTTGCGGTTTCGGCGCACCTTTGGTCCGTTCGCGAGATTCAGCTTAGTGAGTGTTGCGTCTGCTTTTGCCCGCAACGCATTTGGAACGATCGCGGTCCTGACGAGCTGCATAGATGGCAATAGCACCTCGAACCAGCCCGTCTGTACTTCAAATGGATCGAGCACCTGATCATCCAGATTTTTCTTGGAACTGTTAACCGTTGCTGCGATGTAGCGGTAGTTGTTCCAATTGTACGTGAGGCGGCGGTGGTTTTCTTTGCTCAGAAAATGATCAATTGCTCCGTCTGCAATGCGCATTGCCCACCAGCCGCAGCGGTTGTGAAAGCTATCAGCCAACTGAGGTTGAAAATTTCGCCAAAATGGCGGAAATCTCTTTGAAGTTCGATTGGCGCGCAGCCATTGGAGACCGGGTCTTCGACAGTCTTGATCGAACGCTGGCGGTTTAGGAAGGGGATTGTGAACCGGGATCATGCAACGCTTCCAGTGGTCTCTGTCCGTCCCTTTTCGTAATATGGCAGCCAGTAAGGCCAATATTCATCATCACCGCCAAGTGTGGCAAGTAGGCGCGTATGAATTTGATCTTTTTCTTCAAGGGACGCGTCGTTGGGAGACGGATGTCGCCTCATAAACGCATCTGCGTCCTCGATCGCCTTCTGTGCATCCACTGGATATCCACTCGGCAAATCGAACGAATTCGAAACCAACCAATTTTCGGCGCTGCCATGCCTGGCGAAATCCACTTGCTCAAACTCCACTTGCCCCGCGTCCAAATCGAAATCGAAGAGCTCATCATCACCATCCATCCACAGGGACTCGACTGAGCTGAGAGCCAAAGGGGAGTGTGTAGTTCCAATTATTTGCACGGATTTGGCTTTTCCGCCGAGCAATAGCGAATTTACGACGTCAAGCAGGGCTGGCAAGAACACGCGCTGCCATTTTGGGTGCAAGTGGGCCTCCACTTCATCGAAGAGCAACACCACGCGGTCAGTCGGTTCATCCTTTTGGAGTTTCGCTGCCCGCCGATGCTCGTCCCAGGCCCAAACGAGCAGATAAGCCAGCGCCAGCACGCGCCGCATGCCCGCGGCGGCTTGCGTTACCGGAACGACGCCGTATGGCATTTTCAGCGTTGGGATGTCGCGCACGTCAATCAGGCGCACCCGGACGCCCTCGCCGATGCTCAATTTTTCGTGCTCATCAGCCGAAAGCCTCTCAAGTACGCTCTGTAGGAGCGCGAACGAGCCATTGTTGCGCGCCCGCCAGCTTTCAACGTCTCGAATGAAGCCGCTGCATATGACTTGCTTGCGGTCTCCTTCGCCCTCTTCCAATCCATCCCACACTTGTGCTTTGGAAAATTGGAAAGCTGCGGGACGATCTGACCCCTCAGTGTTGTCCAGCCAATCGTTTCGCGCCGGATCCCACACGGAGAAACCTCCGTCGATTCTGGCATAGATCACTAACCCGGGCATCGGAGGGCGCATTTGACGGCGCTTCCATGTTTGATCGCGAAATTGGTACTCGGCGATGTTTGCCGATTCGATTTCGGTTTTGCCGACGACCGCGTATTCGATCGTAGGGGCCGGTTCCTTGAGAACATCGGGCGACGGGTAAAATGGCTTGTCGTCTGCCCATGTGCGGGTCAGGGCAAACCAGCAGGCGTCGAGCAGGAATGTTTTCCCCAACCCGTTGTCGCCCGTGATCAGATTCAATCGCGGGCCGAAATGCTCTACAGCCAGCTCCGAAGCTGGGCCGATATGGCGAAGTTTTAGCCGCGTGATCATGATTGCATTTTCGCGTTGGTTCTAGGCCATGGCACGGGCCATGGCAAAGCTCTTGTGCGATACGTACGCCCAGGCATGCTGACTTGGCGTTTTCTTTGTCCTCTTTCTGGCGTGGGACGCTGCCATTTCCAGCCTCACGCCCGCATCGCCTTTGTCACAAAAATTTCCATTTCCAACCAGGCCAAGGAGGCCTACTTTCGACCCTTTTTTAAGTCCCATGATCAGCAGCGCCAGCGTCACGACCCGCGAACTCTTCGACCAGTACGTCATTCCGACGTACTCGCGATTTGATCTGCAGCTCGCGCGCGGTGAGGGGACTTGCGTGTGGGACGAGAGCGGAAAGCGCTATCTCGACTTCGGAGCCGGCATCGCTGTGACCTCGATCGGCCACTGTCATCCGCGCGTCGTGGAGGTCATGCGGCGGCAGATCGGTTCGCTCGTGCATGTCTCGAACCTCTACTACAGTCGTCCCCAGGGGATTCTGGCTGAACGGCTGGTGCGCCTCGTGGGAGCGCCGGGCAAAATCTTTTTCTGCAATAGCGGAGCCGAGGCCAACGAAGGGCTGTACAAGCTGGCGCGTAAATTTGGCAATGAATCGAAACCCCTCGACGGCGCGCACACCGTGGGAGAGGTAACCATGCCCTGCGCCTATCGACATGCGGTGCTCACGATGCACGGCTCCTTCCACGGACGGACTCTGGCGGGAATCGCCGCGACCGGTCAGGAGAAGGTGAAGATCGGATTTGATCCGTTGGTCGAAGGCTTTCGCCAAGTGCCATTCAATGACGGGCCAGCGCTGCTCGCTGCTGTGCAGGATCCGGACGTTGCCGCGGTGCTGCTCGAGCCGATCCAGGGCGAACGGGGCATCTATCCCGCCGACACCGGCTTTTTGCAGCTGGCTCGGGATCTTTGTGACCGGCATGGCCTGCTCCTGCTCTTTGACGAGATCCAGTGCGGACTCGGCCGCACCGGCGATTGGTGCGGTTGGAAAGCGATCAATCCCTCGATCATGCCCGACGCCATCAGTTGGGCGAAAGGCATTGCCGGTGGATTCCCGCTGGGGGCGTTCTGGGTGAGCGACCGGCCGGTGAAGCTGAAAACCGGCGAGACGAAGTCGCTCTGTGATCTCCTGGGCCCGGGCTCCCATGGCACGACCTTTGGCGGGACCCCGCTGGTTTGCGTAGGAGCCAATGAGGTTCTGGCGGTGATGGAAGAGGAGGGGATGCTCGCCAATGCTCACACCCTTGGCGCCTACGCGAAATCGGCTCTGCAAGCGCTGTCGTCGCCCGCGATCCAGGAAGTGCGCGGCGTCGGCCTCTTGCTGGGAATCCAGTTGGCCGACGACTTCGTCCAGCGCCTCAGCGCCATCGATGGCCGTTACGCCAGCGTCTATCTCGTGGATCAGTTGCACGACGCGGGCCTTCTCACGGTGCCTTCCGGCGCAAATGCGGTTCGCTGGCTGCCGCCGCTGAACGTCAGCCGTGGAGAAATCGACGAGGCCGTTGAGATCTTTCACTCCGTCCTGAAGCGGCTCGCGTAGGCGGGCTGTGCGGTCATCGGCGGTTCTATTTCTTTATTCCATACTATGAAACATCTGCTTTCTCTCGAGTCCCTCTCGCGTGAAGAGATCCTCGAAGCGCTTCGCCTCGCGGCGGAGATGAAAGCGAAACGCGGCCGCCACGAGGCGCAGCCGCTGAGCGGCCAGTGCTGGGGCCTGATCTTCTCGAAGTCCTCGACCCGCACCCGTGTTTCCTTCGAAGTGGGTGTCCGTGAGCTCGGCGGCAGCCCCATGTTTCTCTCCGCACAGGACATCCAGCTTGGCCGCGGCGAACCGATCAAGGACACCGCGCGGGTTATGGGCCGCATGCTCAGCGGCGCGATCATTCGCACCTTTGCCCAGCGGGACGTCGAGGAATTCGCCGAGTACTCGGGCATTCCCACAATCAATGCGCTGACCGACGACGAACACCCCTGCCAGATCCTGGCGGATTTGCAGACAATCCAGGAAAAGCGTGGCCGCATTGACGACCTCAAGGTGTGCTTCGTGGGCGATGGCGCCTGCAATGTGCCGCGGTCGTGGATCTGGGCGGCAGTCCGCCTGGGTTTCGAGCTACGCATCGCAGCGCCCAAACCATTTCAACCCGACCCCGTCTGGCTGGCTGGCCTCGGTGGCAAGATCGTCGTTACGGAAGACCTCGCCGAAGGCGCGGCCGGCGCGGATGTCCTGTACACGGATGTCTGGGTCAGCATGGGCAAGGAAGACGAAACCGCCTTTCGCCTCGCGCAGCTTGGAAACTATCAAATCAATGCCGGTCTCGTGGCCCAGGCGCGGCCGGGAGCGCTGGTCATGCACTGTCTGCCGGCCTATCGGGGCAAAGAGATCACCGAAGAAGTCTTCGAAGCCCATGCCCAGACCATCTTTGACGAGGCGGAAAACCGGCTCCATGCACAGAAAGCCGTGCTGAGCATGCTGGTTAGTGGCGCGGAGCGCTGAGTCTGCGCGGGAAATGGAGACGCCTGGGCGTATTTCGCCGTCGACGGACGGAATTCATAAACTCCAATTGTGGAATTGGTGTGAAATTCGTTGCCACGACGGGCAAACCTCCTACACTCCCGCACCCCTTCCCCAAAAAAGGTAGTCCCTATGCATCTATTTCTTGCGACGAGTCTGATAGAAAACGCCGGTTTGCCGCTGGCGATTGTTTGCGCCCTCGTCGGGCTTGGCTACGCCTACTATCTCATCCAATCGATCATTGCATCTCCCGCAGGCAACGATCGCATGCGTGAAATCGCCGGGGCGATTGAAGAGGGGGCCAAGGCTTATATGAAGCGGCAGATCACCTCGATCAGCATCATCGCGGTGGTCCTGCTCGTATTGATTGCGATTTTCAAGGATGTGCCGACGGCGCTGGGCTTCGTGCTGGGCGCGGTTTGTTCGCTGGCCGCCGGTTTCGTCGGCATGCGCATCGCGGTGCTGGCCAATGTCCGCACGGCGCAGGGCGCAGTCACGAGCCGGCAGAAGGCGCTGCAGGCGGCCTTTAACGGCGGCGCGGTGACGGGGCTGCTTGTGGTGGGGCTCGCGCTCCTTGTCGTTTCCCTTTTCTATCTGGTCATCAGCCACGTGAATCCTGCCAAGGCGTCGTCTTCGCTCGTGGGCGTGGCGCTCGGCGCGTCGCTCATCAGCGTCTTCGCCCGGCTTGGCGGTGGTATATACACGAAGGCCGCGGACGTGGGCGCAGATCTCGTGGGCAAGATCGAGAGCAATCTCGATGAAGACGATCCCCGGAATCCGGCGACGATCGCGGACAACGTCGGCGACAACGTTGGCGATTGCGCCGGCATGGCGGCGGACGTGTTCGAGACCTATGCGGTGAGCTTGATCGGCGCGGTATTGGTGGCGGCGCTGACGCTGGCCGGCAATGGCGCGGCGGTGATTTATCCCTTTATCGTCGGCGGCGTTTCCATCCTGGGTTCGATCGCGGGTATCTATTACGTCAATGTTTCCAAAGCCAAGCCGGGAACGGCATTGATGCTCGGCGTTGGCGTTGCGGCGCTGATTTCGGCATTGATCATCTGGCCGATTACCACGGCGCTCTTTTCTGGCGGTGTTGATATTGGCGGCAAGCACTATGAGAGCAGTGGAATCTTCATTGCCGCGCTCATCGGTTTTGCCATGACGGGCATCGTGGTGCTAATCACGAATTACTACACCTCGACGGCCTACAGTCCCGTGCGCAAGATCGCGAAAGCATCGGAGACTGGGCACGCGACGAATATCATTGCCGGTCTCGCTACGGGCCAGCATGCAACCGCGCTGCCGGTGCTTTTCATCGGGGCGGCGATCCTTGGCGCTTATCACGTTGGCAGCCTGTACGGCATCGCCGTCGCCGTCATGAGCATGCTCTCGATGGCCGGCATCATCATCTCGCTCGATGCCTTTGGCCCCATCACCGACAATGCTGGCGGCATCGCCGTGATGAGCGGACTGCCCAAGGAAGTCCGGACGATCACAGATGAATTGGACGCCGTGGGCAACACGATGAAGGCCGTGACCAAAGGCTACGCGATCGCGTCGGCCGGTCTCGCAGCGGTCGTGCTCTTTGGTTCGTATGTCGAGGAATTGCGCGCGCATTTGTTGCAGAAGCATGAACTCACTTCGGATGCGCTCGGTTTCTCGCTGAATGATCCGAGGGTCATCGTTGGCCTGTTCATCGGCGGGCTGTTGCCGTATCTGTTCTCCGCTTTTTCCATGGATGCGGTCGGCAAGGCGGCTGGCGCTGTGGTCAAGGAAGTGCGCCGCCAGTTGCAGGCCAAACCGGGTATCCTGAAGGGCGAAGATACGCCGGAGTACGGCACCTGCGTCGACATCGTCACCAAGGCCGCGCTACAGGAAATGATCATCCCCGCGCTGCTGCCGGTCATCGCCGTCGTGTTGGTGGCAAAGATTCTGGGAGCCGTGGTTCTGGGCGGCATGCTCGTTGGCACGATCGTCACCGGGCTCTTCCTGGCGGTCTCGATGACCTCGAGCGGCGGCGCTTGGGACAACGCCAAGAAATACATCGAAGAAGGCAATTTCGGCGGCAAACACTCTCCGGCGCATGCCGCAGCCGTGACGGGTGATACGGTGGGCGATCCCTACAAGGACACCTCCGGGCCGGCGATCAATCCGATGATCAAGGTGGTCAATATCGTGGCTATTCTCATCATCCCGATAATATTCTGACATTTATCGGGCTGGAACGATGACCGATATCCGGATCAGTTTGGTCCAATCAGGCGCGGCGCAGTTGAGTCGTTGTGGTGTATGACACACGTTTGTCGCTGAAGCTGGCATTATATGGGCGAGGTCCGGGTTAGTAGCGTTTAGACCTCGACGCTATGAAAATTTCGCTACTCTGGACCGTCGGCATCGCCTGGCTGGCAATTTTGGTGTGTCACACAGAAGTTATCGCTGCCGATAACGATGCGGGAAAAGTCGACGGCGATTCTGCCACCACCCCTGCCAGCCCCTCCGCACCCGCCGCGCCGGCGATCGAATCCGTCGACGACTATGAAACCGAGGGCGGCGGGGAGAAATTTAGCATACTGTACGCGGACGCGCCGGATTTGCAGGAATGGACCCGCAAGGTTCTCGCACCAGCCGTCGCCAAATGGTATCCGATGATCGTGCGGATGCTGCCGAGCCCGGAGTTTGAAGCCCCGCGCAAGTTCACCATCGAATTCACCAACAAATATCACGGCGTGGCCGCCACCGGGGGCACACACATCATGTGCGACCCGTCATGGTACCGAAAAAACATCATCCCGAAAGGGCAAGGGCCCGGATCCGTCGTGCACGAACTCGTGCATGTTGTCCAGCAGTACGGCCGGGCGCGTCGCGCAAACCCGGGATTTCGCCCGCCCGGATGGCTGGTTGAGGGCATCCCGGACTACATTCGCTGGTATCTCTATGAGCCGGAAGCCCACGGAGCCGACATTACCGAGCGAAATTTTTCCAGGGCGAAATATGATGGCATGTACCGGATCAGTGCAAATTTCCTGAATTGGGCCACTGCAAAATACGATCCGGATCTGGTTCCGAAATTGAATACCGCGCTTCGCGATGGCTCCTATCAAGATGTGCTCTGGGAAAAGCTGACGCAGCGAACGCTTCAGCAGCTGAACGACGACTGGCGTCAATCTTTGGCTGACAAGCTTGGCATTGTCATTGCGCCCGCGCCGGAGGCCGTGGGAAACAAACCGGGAGCCGAAGAGAAAGCTGCGGCCAAAGAGACGACTCCCGGCGCCTGATTTTCGGCTCGGGAGAGCAACGGTCATTGGCAAGCGGGTCGGCTTAGGGCCTGGAAAGAGATGGGTGTCGCAGCTGGCTGGTTCTTTTCTTTCCAAGCCCTTAAGCAGGCGTGCCGTTAAAGGCAAAAAAGCTGTTGGCCGTCTGCTCAGTTTCCCGGGCCAGCTCTTCGAGCGACACTTTTCGCAATTCCGCCAGAAACGCCGCGGTTTCGCGGACGTACGCCGGCTCACATTTTTTCCCGCGGTAAGGGACTGGCGCAAGGTATGGGCAGTCCGTTTCGACCATGAATTTCCCCGCCGGCAAGCCGGCCGCGGTTTCCTGGACCAGGCGCGCATTCTTGAAGGTAATGATTCCGGTAAACGAAACCAGATGGCCGAGCTCCAACAATTGCGCCGCCCGCTCCGGCCCTTCGCCAAAACAGTGATACACCGCGCGAAGCTTGCCGGTATACCTCTGTAAAATCTCCAGGGTGTCCTCCCAGGATTCGCGTTGATGAATCACGACGTTGTGTCTCAGCTCCACGGCGAGTTCCAGCTGTTGCTCGAAGAGCAGCGCCTGCGCGCCTTTGGCGCAGGCGTCGAGCGCATCGGCATCGGCTTCGCCCGGCATTTCGGCGCCGGTAAATCCGAGATCTCGAAAACCCTGCTTCCGGAGTTGCGCTCCCGGCAGCCGGTAATAATCCAGCCCAATTTCGCCGATGGCGACAACCCGAGGATGTTTGGCCAACTCCCGCAAAACCTCGATGGCATCCTCCGGCGCTTCTTCGGCGGCATTGGGATGGATGCCGATCACGGCGTAGACATCGTCGTACTTTTCCGCCAACGCGATCGCGCTCCGACTGCTCTCGACAGTTGTTCCGATGCAGACCATGCGGTGCACTCCGGCGGCGCGAGCGCGATCCAGCACGCCGGGCAAATCATCGGCAAAATCGGGGAAATCCAGATGAGCGTGCGTATCCGTGAGCATGATCGTAACGGTCGGCCTTAACGCTGTAGGTGGAATGGAATCACGCCCTAAAACTGCAGCGGAGGCGGCGGGTCGAGCTTGATCGATGAGTCGAGAGGATCCGACTGTTCCAGCGGTTTAGCCACCTGCGCGGGACGCACCTCGGGTTCCGCCGCTCCATCCGTCGGCGTCGGAACGTTCAGCGAGCTATCCATGGGCGCGACCTTGCCTTTCAACTGGTTCATCGCGGCGACGTTTGTCACAGCTTGGGCGGAGTTGTAGGGATCGTCGCCGACCACCGTGGGCGCTTTCATGGCTACGATGGTGTGGGCCGCCACATTCATGACCGGCTCCGGCCTGGGCCACTTCGAATCGCCGCTGCCCGCCGGGGATTGCGTGAGGGAGTGGTGAAGATTGATCGGTCCGTGAACCTCGCATCCATCCTTCGGCGCCTGGGAATCCGTGCAAATTTCGGAATAAGTCGTGCGGCGTTCCGTCTTCTCGCCGGTATCCTTGTTTTCGACCATCTCGAAGCACTTGTCCGTCGCCAGTTGACCGGAGGACGAGCAAATCTCGCATTTGATGATGCCCTTCGGCTCGGTGATGTCCTTCGGTTTGTAGTCAGCAAAGCTCGCTTTCATGATCTCGGCCCAGACTGGGAGGGCGATATCGTTCGAAAAAGCGCCGCGATAGATGGTGGTGCGCGGCTTGTCGAAGCCCGCCCACACGCCACAGGTGATAGCGCTCGAGTACCCGATAAACTCGACATCCGTGAAGTTGTACGCCGTGCCCGTCTTGCCGCCGAGCGGCTGACGCTTCACGGACAGTTCCGAGAAGGTTTTTTCGCCCGTCCCGCGTTCCAGCACGTCGGCCAGACAGGAATGAATTTCGTAAGCGGTCGTGGGTTTGATCACGCGGGTCTTATCGATTTTCGATTGGAAGATCACTTTGCCGCTCTTTTCCTCGATGCGGTCGATGATGAAGGGCTGGGTGGGCCGCCAGCCTTCATTTGGGAACATGGTGTTGGCCAGGGTCATCTCCAGCAGCGTCACCTCGCTGCTGCCCAGGTAAGTCGCGGGAAATTGCCGCATGGGGCTCTCGATGCCGGCGGCTTTGGCCAGCTTCGAGACATTGTCGAGTCCGGTCATCATGCCGAGGCGCACCGTGGCGGCATTCTTCGACTTGACGATCGCGGTGCGGGCGGAGATCGGGCCTTCGTATTTGTTGTCGAGACGCTCCGGGCCCCATTCACCGAGGATGCCCGTGGTGCCGCCGATCATGACCTGTCGATTGTCGAGCACCGCGTCCTGCACGAGCGTGCCGGGGAAAAGGCCCTTCTCGAAGGCCGCGGCGTAGACGATGGGCATGAACGCCGTTCCGGACGGACGACGGGCGAGAATGGCGCGATCGAATTCGCTATGGGAGATCTCCCGACCACCAATGAGCGTGAGAATGCCGCCGGTGGCATTATCGAGCGTGATGACCGCCCCCTGGAGATACTCCGCTTCGGGTTGTGGGCCGGCGGCGTCGCCCTCGTTGGCCAGCTTGCGACGGTACGCGCGGAAAATTTGATCGTATTGCGAATAGGTCTGGTGATCGAAGCCCTCGTGACGCTCGGCGCGATCGAGTTGCTGCCGCAGCGCCGTCTCGGCGACTTTTTGCAAATTCGAATCGATCGTCGTGTAGATGCGGTAGCCTTCGCTTGTCGCGTTATCGTCGCCCACGAGCTTGCGCACCTGCTGGGAGACGAGATCTGCGGCGTACGACTCCTGCTGGATGGGGTGACGGTTCTTGACGATAATGTCCTGCTTAAAAGTATTCTCGTAGTCCTCGCGCGAGATCAATTTCAGCTCGAGCAGCCGCTGCAGCACGTAGTTGCGCTGGTCGATGCACGCCTGGCGGTTCTGCCATGGGGAGAGGTGGTTGGGGCTCTTGAGGAGACCAGTGAGCATCGCGGCCTCGGAGAGCGTCAATTCGCTCGCGCTCTTGCCGAAATAGCCTCGCGCCGCCGCCTCGGCGCCGTAGAAGCCGGAGCCGAAGAAAACGCGATTAAGGTAGAGCGACATGATCGTGCGCTTGTCGCAGCGCTTCTCGATCTCCCGGGCCACGGCGATTTCGAGGAGTTTGCGGCCGTAGGAGCGATCCGTGCTCGGCAACTCTTCAGGAAAGGTATTGCGCGCGAGCTGCTGCGTGAGCGTGCTCGCGCCCTGGCGAGTCCGGTGTGAGCGGTAGTTCGCCACAAAGGCCCGGGCGATGCCGAAGTAGTCGACGCCGTGGTGCTGGTAAAAGCGGGCGTCTTCGGCGCCGATGATGGCCGTGAGGAGATTCGGCGAGAGTTTGTCGATGGGCACCTCATCCCGGTTTTGGATGAAGATCCGGCCCATGAGCTGGCCGTGGCGGTCGAAAATGACGCTGGCCGATTCCATTTCGGTGAGCTTCGAGTAGTCGAAGGCCTGGGCCTTACGTTCCCACTTCTCCATTTCTGCCCATACGATGGCGAAGCCGATGCCTCCCAGGATGAGAAAGATAAAGGCGAGCGTGAGGAACCAGGTCCGCCGGTAGAACGGCTTGCGTGGCGGGAGATAGTCGGCCCAACTTGTCATTTGGCGGCGGGTTACGTCCCATGAAATCCGAGCCCATGCAACAGGAAACGGGTTTCGGGGCTGGAGTTTGACGGTTTCAGGATATCCCTGAGGGAGAACCTCACTATAGACTCGAATTTTAGCAAAATCATGTCCAGCGGTCCCGCCCTACTCGAAATCCTCCAAGCCCGAATCGCCCGAGGTCCCATGACCTTTGCCGACTTCATGGCGGCGGCACTGTACGACCCGGCGTACGGTTACTACGGCTCCGGTCGCGCGCGGATCGGCCGGAAGGGGGATTTTTTTACGAATGTGAGCGTTGGGCCGCTTTTTGGCCGGCTGCTCGCCCGGCAATTCGACGAAATGTGGCGGCATCTCGGCAAGCCGGACACTTTCGACATCGTGGAGCAGGGGGCGCACGGCGGTGAATTTGCCGGTGATGCGCTGGGGGAATTGCGTCGCATCGCACCTGGCTGCTTTTCCGCTGCGCGCTATACGATCGTCGAGCCATCCGCGACGTTGCGCGGGCTTCAAGAGCAGGCGCTGGCGGAATTTGGCGACAAATTACGCTGGCAACCATCAGTGGCGGAGCTTGGGCCTTTTCGCGGAGTGCACTTTTCCAACGAATTGCTCGATGCTTTTCCTGTGCACCGTGTCCGGTGGGATGGTCGCGAGTGGCGGGAGCTTTATGTCGAGGCGAGAGACGGAAAGCTGGTCTGCGTTGCGGGCGGGTCCTGCTCGGCCCGGGTGGCGAGCCGGCTCGGCGCTTTACCTGCCGGGTTGCCGCCAGGGTACGAGGCGGAGCTGAATCCTGGCGCGCTCGAGTGGACGGCGAGCATTGCGGAGCGGCTCCAGGCAGGGTGGATTCTGCTCATCGACTACGGCTATCCGCGGGCCGAATATTACCGGCCGGAGCGGACGGCAGGGACGCTTTCCGCGTATTCCCAGCACCGCCGGGTGGATGATCCCCTGGAACGCCCAGGGGAGATCGATCTCACCAGCCATGTGGAATTTACTAGCGTGGCGGAGGCGGCGGAAGCGGCGGGATTGACGGTTGTTGGATTTGTCGACCAGCACCGACTCATGGCGGGTCTGGGCCGGCTGCATTTTCGCGACGGCGAAATTCCCGATCCTCGCGAACTGCGGGCTTTCAAGACGCTCATGCACCCCGAATTGATGGGCGCCAGCTTCAAGGCGCTTTGTTTTTGCCGCGGCGTCGATGCGGCTCCGCTTTCCGGATTTGAATTCAGCCGCGACCCGCGATCGGCGCTGGGTTTGTGATCGCGGCGTGATCCAAAAAAGCAAACGCCGGGGCTTCGTGAGAAACCCCGGCGTCGGGTAGATTCAGACGAGATCGGAAGCAAGCTTCCGAGCTGGCTTAGAACACCAAACGGACGCCTGCGCGGAATCCGAAGTTGTTCTGGTCGCCATTGCCGTAGCGATCGCCGTAGAAGTTCCAGCGCGCGTCAGCGAAGACACCAACCTTGTTCGGGACGACGCGGTATTCCGCGCCGAAGCCGAAGAAGCCCTGAGCCCACTGGGCGCCGTCGAGCACCGCGCCGCCGCCCACGAAAGCGTAGGGAGCGAGGCACAGATGATCGATGGGCAGACGGAAGATCAGGCTGCCGTTGATGTTGTGGAACGCCTTGTCGCCGAAGTGCTCGCCGGGCTTGGCGTCGTTTTCCTTCGCGTCGTACCAGACTCCTTCTGCGCCCACACCGATGTTGCGCGTGAAGAAGTAGTTCAGGCCGACGCCGCCGCCCCAACCGTGATCGCGGTACGGACCCGCGTGCGAACCAGCGTTGCCGTCGACATAGGCGCCGAACAGGTCGAGCTGGAATTCACGATCGTTGAAGCAGGTGGTGACTGGCACCGGATTCTTGTCCTTGCCCGACACGATCTCCTGACCGGCGAACGAGGATGCCGCCAGCGCGAGGCCAGCGATCAAGCTATACGTTAGTTTCTTCATTATTACTCCTTGGTTTGGTTTGGTTACGAGCGGGGCTCAAAGCGCCCGCTTAAGGGCCAGACCTAGGAGGATTTGCCCCTCCCTGTAAAGCACTTTTTTTCCATCCAACGATCTCGCGCCCAAACCGTTAGCGCGAAATCGGACATTGCAAAACTGAAAGGATTCGGATTTAAGGAGGATCGTGGACGCCTCAACTCCGACGCAGCGGAGGCGGCCATCAGCAGGGGAAACGATCCGGCGCCGCTGCTGAAAGGAGTTGCATTTTCCGGTTGTCTTTCCAAAGACCCGTCCTACAGTCCCCGCTCCCTTTTTTCCGAATGTCCGTCTCATCGAGTAATGAAATGAAGATCTTTTCGGGTTCCGCGCATCGCGGACTCGCGGAGCGGATTTGCGCCGCAATCGGGGCGCCACTTGGAGACGCGACGGTCAGTTCGTTTCCAGATGGCGAGACCTACGTCAAGATCAACGAGAACATCCGGGGGCGCGATGTCTACATCGTCCAGCCGACCTGTCCGCCCACGAATCAAAATCTCATGGAGCTGCTCATCATGGTGGATGCAGCTCGGCGCGCCAGCGCGGCTCGCATCACCGCGGTGGTGCCGTTTTTTGGCTATGCCCGCCAGGACCGCAAAGATCAGCCTCGGGTGCCGATCACGGCCAAGCTGATCGCCAACCTGCTCACAGCGGCGGGAGTGAATCGGATTCTTTGCGTGGACCTGCATGCCCAACAGGTGGCTGGCTTTTTCGATATTCCCGTGGATCACCTCTACGCGGCGCCGGTGCTTATCCGCTATCTGCGGGAGAAAAATTTGACGGCGCCGGTCGTCGTCGCGCCCGATGTCGGCGGGGTAAAGATGGCGGATTCCTACGCCCAGGCGCTCGGCGCTTCGCTCGCGATCGTGGCCAAGCGTCGCAAGAGTCCTACCGAAACCGAAGCGGTCAACGTCATCGGCGATGTCGAGGGCCGGCAGGTTATCATCGTGGACGATCTCACAGAGACGGCTGGCACCCTGGCCAGCGCGGCGAAGATTTTAAAGGAGCGCGGCGCGGGAAACATTATCGCAGTCGTCTCGCACGCCGTCTTGTCGGATCTGGGTGTGGAGCGCCTGCGGAATTCGCTCATCGAAGAACTGGTCACGACGAACAGCGTGCCGGTGCGGGAGGGCGACGGCCTGCGGGTCACCACCATTTGCATCGCCGAATTGCTCGGCGAAGGCATCAACCGAATTCACGGCAACGAATCCGTCTCCTCGCTTTTCAAAATCAGTAAAAACGAAAAAGTCTAATCCGTACCCATGGCCAAACAAATCAAACTCGCCGCCCAGACCCGCCCTCATGTGGGCCGCACCGCCGTCAAGAAAATCAAGCAGCAGGGTTTCGTTCCTGGCGTCGTTTACGGCGCGAAGCAGGAGCCGCTGCACGTTCAGCTTTCCGCTCGGGAGTTCGCCAATGTGCTGAGCCACGCCTCGGGTGAGCATCTCCTCGTGGAACTCGATATCGCGGGCGCCCAGCCGGCGAATCGCCTCGCATTGATCCAGGAAGTGCAGCACGACCCGATCCGCGGCAGCGTCCTGCACGTCGATTTCCATGCGGTTTCGGCCGATGAGAAGATCCATGCGGAAATTCCGGTCGTGACGACGGGCGAATCCGTTGGCGTCAAGAGCTTTGGCGGACTGCTCGAAGTTTCGGTGCACGTCATCGAAGTCGAGTGTTTGCCGAAGGATCTGCCGGACGCGATCACCATCGACGTGAGCAATCTCAATGTCGGCGACGCTCTGCACATCCGCGATCTGCAGTTGCCCGCTGGCGTTTCCGCCCGCGGCGATCAGGATCTCACGGTCGTGCGCGTTTCCGCTCCGACGGTCGCCGAGGCCGAGCCGGCTGCCGCTGCCGCGCAGCCCGAAGTCATCAAGGAAAAGAAGCCGGAGGCCGAGAAGAAGTAGCCTTGCTTCGAGGCTCCGCTACCGCGTGCGAATGATTGCCGTTGCTTGGAAAACATTTCTCCAGCGCCAGCATCGATCCGCCTGGTTGTGGGCCTCGGCAATCCCGGCCGTGAGTACGCCCAGACGCGCCACAACGTCGGCTTCATGATTGTCGATCGCCTGGCCGCCGCCTCCAGCGTGGCTTTTCAGACCGACAAGCGTTGGAAAGCCGATGTGGCGCGCGCCGGAGCGCTTTTCCTTTGCAAGCCGCTGACGTATATGAACCTGAGCGGAGCGGCCGTCCGCTCCGTGGGCCAGTTCTACAAAGTGGCTCCAGAAGAAACGCTCGTGGTGCTGGACGACATGGCCTTGCCGTTGGGCAAGCTGCGGTTTCGGCCTACGGGCTCCGCCGGCGGGCACAACGGCTTGAAATCGATCATCGAACAACTGGGCACACTCGAGGTGCCCCGACTGCGCGTCGGGATCGGAGCCGCCGATCCCGGGGCTGCCATCGGCCATGTGCTCGGTCGCTTTGCCCCGGATGAACAGGAGCCGCTGGAGCAAAGTTTGTCCCGCGCCTGCGAAGCGATTCACTTCGTCCGGGAGCGCGGTTTGCCGGCTGCAATGAACGCTTATAACTGAATCCGGGATTTCTTTTTCAAAAAAGACCCGTCACATTTCCAATCCTATAGAACCCTAATATACCCATGAGCAATCGTTACGAAGGACTCTTTGTCCTCAATGTCAAAGGCACCGAAGAAACCGCGAAAGAGCTGATCGAGCGCATCGAAGGCGATTTCAAGAAGGATGGCGCCCGCGTCGAGCAGGTCCAGAAGATGGACCGCCGCACGTTTTCCTACGCCGCCGGCGCCCTGGAGAGCGGCTACTATGTCAATTTCATTTTCGAAGGCGAGCCGCAGACCCTCGAGAAGCTGCGCGCGCGCTTCAAGCTGGACGGCGAAGTCTATCGCCAGCAGTATCTGAAGCTGCCCGCCAAAAAGAAGGCTGCTCGCCAAGAGTAGTCTCGAAACCGCCGCCAATCTTTCGCCGCCAATGCCAAACCTCAATAAGGTGATGCTCATGGGGAATCTCACCCGAGACCCCGAAGTCAAGTACACACCCAAGGGGACCGCCGTGGCGGAGATCGGCTTGGCGATCAATCGCTTTTACAGCAGCGAACAAGGGGAGCGCCGGGAAGAAACGACCTTCGTCGACGTCGAGCTCTGGGGTCAACAGGCTGAACTGGCGGGCAAATACCTGAAGAAGGGACGCCCGCTTTTCATCGAAGGCCGGCTCAAGCTCGACACCTGGGACGACAAAACCACCGGGCAGAAGCGTTCCAAGATGCGCGTCGTTGGCGAAAGGATGGAATTCCTCGGTGGGCGTGAAGGCGGCCCGCAAGGCGAGGGGGGTGGTGGAGAAGAAGGGGCTTCGGAGCGCTCCTTTTCTCGTCCTGCGCCGTCCCGCCCCGCGCCATCGCGGCCTGCGCCGCAGGCGCGTCCGCCAGTAGATCCGGATCTCGACGCAGTCGAGCCGGACGATATTCCGTTTTGAGGCTGTCTGGCGCATAGGTTAATGCGCTATGGCGCGTCTAAGTCGCGCCCGAACAACTCCCGAGACGAATCTCCGGATTCGTCACGCACAAAGGAGCGAATTTCCAATTCGCACGGAGGGGGAATGTCAGTGGGTGTGTTCGGCAGGTCTTGCAGGCGATGGCATCGTACACAGCCTCCAAGTCTGCGTGGTTCCAAATGAGCCAAAATGTAAGCGCCGAGTTGTGCACTTTTGAATCGGTAAGGCGAGCGATTGACGACTCCCGAGATGTAAGTGCCAAAGCGGTTTCCTCCCCGCCGCCTCTCCAGCCCACCGCGCGAGGTAGGAATACCTCGCCTACTTTAGCGCCTCGTTCCTTTACGCGAGGGGCGCTGTTTACAACCAAAAAAGAAGCGGCGGAGTTACCCGCCGCTTCACGTAAATCAATCGATCCGACGCGCTACTTCAGCAGCGTCACTTCCGGCCAGGCGCCTTTGCCACCCATGCTCAGCAAGTGCGGATTGGCCTGAGCCATAACCTTCACATTGCGCACGTCGTAGCCTTCCCTGCGGAGGGAAATGGTCTTGTTCGGAGCCGCAGCCAACAAGGCCTTGAGCTCCTGGAGGTCGGGCTTCTTGCCGGCGGACTTTTCTGCGGCCGGGGCAGCTTCAGCTCCTTCGGCCGGAGCACGACGGCCGCGCTTGGCTCGCGGGGCCTTGCCGGTCAGTTTTTCGAGCTCTGAATCGATGTGCTTCAATTCCTCCTCGATGGCAATGCGGCGCGCCTTGAGTTCTTCGACGGCCGCATCTTTTAGAGATTCGATCTGTTGCTGGAGCTTGCTGATTTCTTCGAGTGGATTGGTTGCCATATTTGCAGTGATTAAATCGGGAATCGCATGTGGGCTTCAATTGGTCGTCAATGCGCTTTATACAGTAAAAAGACGGAAGGTTGAGCTATCGCATTCGTCTGCTCGGAAGAGCAATTGTTCGAAAGATTGCGAAAGTGTAATAGATTAATGGACCTGTAATTCGTTTAGTTAGAGCCACTGAAAAAGCTGTAAGGCAATTTTCGAGGCGTCCAGCGTTGCGGAGCGTTACTCGTTGCGCTGGCAATTCCACTAAATGGAAGGGACCGCCGGCTTACATGCGCTCTAAGATGCGCTCGAAGCCGAATTCCTTACGGAGCCCGCCGAGAGCGAATTTTTCGTCAAAATATGCTCTAAGTAACAGAAAATGCCGGAAGCTGTTCGCGAGGCATTTCGCCGAATGTCATCCGCTGGCTGACCGGATGCAAGGAGGTTTTCACATAATTATGTAAAACACGACATTTCCGCTCGACATTAATCGGAATGGTGCTATAAGAATGTATGAAGTCAGCATTTTCCCGCCGCGGCCCAGACATCGTTACGGAAGAATTGGCCGCCGTCCTGTCCAAGAATCAATCGTTGGAATTTAAACCGCTGTTCGAGGTTGTACACAGCAATCTCCGGGCGCGAAATGCGGCCAGCGGGGGGGAGGAAATGTTGCGACTGCGCGCCTATGAAAAGCTGCAGTTTCTCGTACAACAGGGTGTGGTGAAGAAAACGGATAAGAAGTACAAGGGAGTGGCTTCGGCGTTGGAGAAATTTTTGGCCGCAGCTGCGGAAATGAATGCCAAAACCGCGATGGGCGCCGCGCGGCCTACCCCGCGTCCGGAGACAGTTGTCGCCATGCCCACGGTCGAAGCCGTTTCTCCGGTCGCCTCAGTGACTGTCACGGAAACGGTTGCCCAGGCGGCTATTGTTACCGAAGTCGCGGTGAAATCGGTCCCGGCGAAGGTGTCCAAGGCGACCACGACGACGAAAAAGTCGCGCGTCTCCTCGGCTAAGGCTACGGCAAAGGTCTAAATAGTGATTGCGGCGCTGAGCGGTAGTGTGAAAAGCACGCTGCCTTGACACGGGCAGGGGCATCCCGTTTCCTGCGACGCCGTGGGCGCCCAGTTATCGCCCGAAGCCAGCGCCTATTGCGACGCAGTTCGCCGCCAGATCGAGCACGAGGACGGTCTCATCGTCAATCGGCTCTCCTGGCTGGTGGCTTCGCAGTCGTTTCTTTTCACCGGTTACGCCATCGTCTTGAATGGCCCGGTGCAGACGCGCAACCTGGTGTTTACTGCGCGGCAGGATATGCTTTTGCAGGTGATTCCGATCGTTGCCATGGTGAGTTGTGTTCTCATCTACCTTGGCGTGCTCGGCGGTTTGCGCGTCATGTCGATCCTTCATCGGGACATGCGCGAAAAACAATTCAAGCCAAACGGCTTGCGCCCTCCCATTCAGGGCACGCGGCTCACCCTCGGTCTGGGAATGGCGGCTCCAGTCGGGCTGCCGCCGCTTTTCATGGCCGCGTGGTTGATCTTGCTGCTCGGCTAGGCGGCTGGCGACGGTTGTCGTCAGTCTAGCTGCGCCTCCGCGAGATCGAGGTCGCGTTGGATTTCGCGCAGCGCGTCATCATTGATGGAGCCGCGATTGCGGAGGGTGATGATCATGCGCCGCTCGATGCCGAGCGCTTCGCGTTGCAGATCGTAAAAGTCCGGCTGGGTCAGCTCGGGCATGTCCATTCGGTCCTGACTGCAGGCTTCGAGCTGGCGCAGGCGTTCATTGTATTCCACTCGCAGGCGACCGATGATATCCGCCGGATAGCGCGCGCCGACGTCGGCCTGGTCGAGAAAAGCGACGGCGGCAAGGTTGGCCTTGGTTCGCGCGTCACGTTCTTCTTTTTCGTCGAAATTGTCTCCCGTGATGCCCAGCTTCCGAATGACGAAAGGAAGGGTGCCGCCTTGGAGGACGAGTGTCGCCAGAATGACCACAAAGGTGACGAAGAGGATCTCGTCGCGCGCGGGAAATGGCGATCCATTTGGCAACGTGAGTGGCAGCGCGATGGCGGCAGCCAGTGAGTCGGCGCCGCGCATTCCCGTCCAGCCCACAAGCACGACATGACGCCAGTCGGGGTACGGATCGCGCCGGCGCAGCGGCGGGATGAGCAGCCGCGGAAGGTAAGTGGCCATGATAACCCAGACAATGCGGACGAGGAGCAGCGCCGCGATGATGATGAGCACGTCGCGGCTGAAGACGAGCCAATGGCCGGAGACCACGCGGCTGATCTCAGGAAGCTGGAGGCCGATGAACAGAAAGAGAAAGCCTTCCAGGAGAAAGGTAGCCATTTCCCAGATGGTGTGGAGCTGGAGCCGGCTATTCGGTCCGATGATCTCCGGTATGCGCCAGCCGAGATACAAGCCGGCAGTCACTACGGCGAGCACGCCGGAGAAGCCGCATTTCTCCGCGATTACATAGGTGATGAACGGATTAACAAGGGAGATCGTGATCTGGACCGAAGGATCGTCGAGCACGCGGTGAATACGAGAAACGATCCACCCCCAGGCGAGCCCGACAGCGATGCCGCCGGCAGAGACGACGAAGAAAAGACCGGACACCGACGCCGCGGAAAAGCTTCCGCCGACAACCGCTGCGACGGCAAAGCGGTAAATGACGAGCGCCGTGGCGTCGTTAACCAGGCTCTCACCCTCGAGAATGGCGATGATGCGGCGCGGCACCCGAACCTGGGACGCGACCGCGGTCACGGCGACAGCATCGGGCGGCGAAATGATCGCGCCCAGAACGAAGCCGACCGCCAGCGGCAGTCCAGCAAAGAAATGATGCGCGATGAATGCCGTCACGGTGCTCGTCGCCGCCACGAGCCCGACGGCCAGCAAAAGGATGGGCCGAAGATTCGCGCGAAATTCTCGCCACGGCGTGAAAAGTGCAGCGGGATAAAGCAGGGGCGGGAAGAAGATGAGAAAGGCCAGGCCCGGATCGACCTGGACCGGGGGCAGGCCAGGGATGAAACTCAAGATCAAGCCGGCAACGACGAGCAGCACGGGATAAGGGACGGGCGCGCGTTTTGCCGCGACGGCCAGCCCCGCGACCACGACCGCCAGGAGTACGATCAACTCAACGGGATTCATCTTGTTTCCTAACTCGTGGCCGTGCCGAAGAAATACCGGGTGAGATGGAAGAATACCGGGGCGGCAAAACAGAGTGAATCGAGCCGGTCCAGAATGCCGCCGTGACCTTCGATCATCGCGCCCCAATCTTTCACCCCGCGGTCGCGCTTGATGGCCGACATGACCAGGCCGCCGAAAAACCCGAGCAAAGTTGCGGCCAAAGCCAAAAGACCGGCCTGCCACGGAGCGAACGGCGTGATCCACCACAGGCCCGCGCCGATGGCGGACGCGCTGAGCACGCCGCCGAGGAAACCTTCCCAGGTTTTAGATGGACTGAGGATCGGAGCCACTTTGTGTCGGCCGAAAAGTTTCCCCCAGACATATTGGAGCACATCGCTGAGCTCCACCACGGCGACAAGAAAGAAGAGGAGCAGCGCGCCGCCGCCCGCGCGTTCGCCGATGAGGTCGAGCATGAGTAAGGCGGGAGCATGGCTCAGGCAATAAACACAAATCATCACGGCCCACTGAACGATCGCCGTGCGCACGAGGAATCGGCGGACGTCGGCCGCCAGAGCCTGGCGAATGGGCAGAAAGAGAAAGGTGTAAACCGGTATGAATACCGCAAAGAGTCCGTACCAACGGGTGTAGACGAGCCAGTATTGTCCCGGGAGTATCACGAAAAAGACCCAGGTGAGCGCGCGATGGTCGCCGCGCGCCGTCGGCGAGAGGGTGACGAATTCGCGGAGGGCAAAAAAGGAGAGCAGCGCAAAAAGCAGCGTCGCGCCGAGGCGCCCGCAGGTCAGCGCGAACATGAAGATCATGACCATCAGCCACCAGGAACGGATGCGGGCATTCAAATTGTCGATGACCGGGCGGCGACTTTCATCTTGATTTCGCCGGCCCAATAACCAGCCGATGGCCGTGGCCAGAGTCAGGACCGCGGCGATGCCGCCAAAGAGTTCGAAGACCGAAAGGTCGAAGTTCATCGCAGGATGGGAGTCACTCGTCGACGAGATGGGTGTTCAGCGCCAGGACCGCCGCGCGGGCTCGCTCCAGAAAGGCGGTTTTGTTTTCATTGCCTCCCAGTTGGATGGGGCAGCCGAATGTTACGGAGCAAAGCAAGGGCAGGGGAAAAATTTCACCCTTGGGCAGCACGCGGCTGAGATTGTCGATCCACACCGGCACGAATTCCACGGCGGGCCGTTCCTTGGCGAGATGATAGATGCCGCTTTTGAATTCGCCCACCGGCCCATCGGGATTGCGGCCGCCTTCGGGGAAGATGATGAGTGAGTCCTGGGCATCCAGAGCTCCGAGCATATGAATCAGGGGATTGTTGGCCCGAGTGACTTGCTTGCGCTCGATGAGCACGGCGCGAAACACTTTCTCCGCGAGAAACAAACGGTGCGGCGAAGCGGTCCAGTAATCATGCGCGGCGATGGGTCGGGTGCGTTCACGCAAAGGGCGTGGCAGCGCGGCCCAGAGCAGCACGAAATCGAGATTGCTCGTGTGATTGGCAAAATAAACACGCTGCCGCAGCTCGGGGCCGCAGCCGGTCCATCGCGCCTGCGCGCCGGTGAAGAGTCGAACGGCTGTGGCGAAAGGGTGAGCGTTCATCGAGCCTCCAGTTGGCTGGCGATGCGGCGAAGCCGGCGCACACAGGTGAAGGCCGAGCCCAGCATGACCCACACAAGCACAAGTTGCAGGCTCGCCGGATAAGGGCCGCTCGCAAAGAGCGATTCGATGCCGCCGCCCAGCGCGCCGACGGTCATCCAGAACATGCGATGTTGCTTGGCCAGCGGACCGCAAAAATCCTGCGCCAGGCCCAAGGCTCCGCCAAGCAGGCGAATGTAGGCGGTCATGATCGCGAAGAGCGCTGTAAGCCAGCCGATCGTAGGCTGTCCGGCCCCATATCCTGCGCCAACGAGAATGGCGGCATCGGCGATCCGGTCGGGAACGTCGTTAAAAAGGTCGCCGGTTTTTGATTTCAGCCCGCCTTCGACCGCCATGACGCCATCGAGCAGGTTGCAGCCGAGCCGGAGTTGAATGCACAGGGCGGCGAGAAAAAGCAGACTGCCATGCTGGGGCGCATAGGCAAAAGCCGCGCCGGATAGGCCGGCGAAACCGATGCTGAGGACGGAGACGTCGTTCGGCCGCAGGCCCAGCCGGATCAGGAAATGGGCGAGTTTCGGCACCCAGGCTTGGGAGCGGGTTTTGAGCGGGCGGCGATCCATCTTGCGCGGACGTTCTAGCGAATCACGCGGACGCGGGCAAGATTCCCATCGCTCGCATTCTTCCTATACTTCCCATCCGACCCGCCACGTCGCCAGCCCCACCCAATCCCCTCACGGCAGATGCGACCCATGCATCACCGTAAAATATAAAAACGCCAGCGTGGCCGCAAATATGAGCAGCAGGAAGAAAAACGTCATGCGGCCGCGATTGCGCTCGGCGCGCAGCCGGCGCTGGCGGGCCGGAGCTCCGGCGTTCAGTTCATAGCGGCGATCCGGCAGCGAAGCCGGCGAGCCAAAGCGGCCTTCGATCCGGGCGCGGCGCACCACGGCTTCCTCACGCTGCAGGCGGCGCAATTCCTCTTCGGCGCGCTGCTTGGCGGCTTCGGCCTGGCGGCGCTGCTCGGCGAGCGCCGGCGCCTGGGCGATGAGACGCTGATACTTCTCCACTTGCTCGTGGACCATGGCTTCCTCTTCGGCAATTTTGTCCTTTACCGAATCAATGGCGCTTCCGGTCGGTTTGGCCTTCTTTCCGGGCTTTGGCCCAGTTCGCTTTTGAGGCATGGAGCTAGGGCGTGTGGAGCTAGTGCGCAAGGTAGGAGTAAACGACGATGAGGAGGATGAGACCGACGATGGTCAGCGGGAGGGTGAAGGCCGCGCCCGCCTTGAGCCAGTAGAGAAAATCCCGGTCGCCCTGCGCACCGTCATCGAGCTGATAGCCGGCCGTGGCCGCCACTGGATCGCCGGCGTCGGTATCCGTATCCGGACTAATCTTGGGCAGCGACTTGGAATACTCGGCGCGCGCGTCGTCAACCGAACTCAGCGATTTGGCCAATTCGCGGTTGATGTCCTGACTATCCCAGGCCTTGGGATTGATCGCTTCCAGGTTCTGGAGATGCGCGGTGAAAGTTTCGTGAATGCTATGCAGGAGTTCGACCCGCTTCTGGGCGTCGTACCCTTCGCGTTCCACGACGACGAGCGCGCGGGTGAATTTCTCCACCATCTCGGCGCGGCCGGCCTGAAGCTGCTCCTGCCGTCGCGAAAGTTCCTCCAGTTCGCGCTTTTGTTTTTCAATGGCATCCTGCTGCCGCTTGAGCGAGAGCAACTGCTCCTGCGCCTTTTGCACTTGGTTGTCCAGATGCTCGGGACTCATTTCGTCCTCTGGAAGTTCGAGATTTTCCTGATCGTAGCGCTGGGGCATGGGAGAATGGGCGACGCGGAGAAGTCTAGAAATTTACTTTCAGATTTCCAGACTTTTCACGCGTTTCCACGCGATTGTCAGCGGAACCGCCAGCACGCCGACGCTAATAATGAAGGCCACGGAAAGGATGAGGCCGTCGGGCACGAAGAGATTGATCTTCATGACCCGGCGCAAATCCGGCGCCGCGACGAGCGCCACGAAGATGGCGACGTAGAGAAAGGAGATGACCAGACAAAGCGTGCCGCCAAATCCCGAGACGATTTTCGATGGGTTTTCCTCGGAGAAATTTGGAAAGACCGCGCCCAAGCCGACGGAGAGGCCGGAGAGCGTCGCGGCCATGAGCGAGATGGCGCCGACAAAGAAAAAGACCTTCGGCCACGGCAGGTGCAGCATCATGCTCGACACCGTCATGAGCGAGGCTGTGACGCCGGCGCAGGCAAAAAAGCTCATCCAGAATTTTTGCAACACGACCTTTTGCAAGCCCAGCGGCGAGAGCCCGAGGATCCAGATGCGCCGGCCCTCCAGGCTGAACTGGGGAAAAACAAAACGCGTGGTGAGGGTGGAGAGCGTGAGTGAGGATGCGGCGAGATTCAGATAGGAGATCATTGTCTCCCAGAAAGGCGTCTGCATGCTGAAGGTCACATTGCGCAAGTTCAGCACATAGATGCACAGCAGCCCGAAGAAGATCATGAACTGCGTCCACTGCGCGGGATCCCGCCAGAAGAGCCGGATATCTTTGAGCGCCAGCGCAGCGGCCGGACGTGAGAGTGGCCGTATCAGATCGATGGCATGCTCCAGGGTGGAGCGTTTCCAGGCTCGCGCCTTCAGCGCCTCCGCGCGCCGTTGAAAGCGCTCCGCTCGCGAGGAAAGCGTGATGACCCAACTGCCGTAAAAACAACGGCCCACGATTTCAAAACCGACGAGCAGCCCCATGAGTGCATTACTCACGAGCAGCAGGAAAAAGAACATGCCCTGGCGGGTAAGTCCATCGCCCCAGGCTAACATCGATTTCGCCAGCCAGGTGCTGGGGAGATAGGGATTCACGCTCAGCTGCGTGTGGGAGAGGATCTTATCAAACGTCAGAAGATCATTTTGTCCGAGGCTCGCCTCGGCCACCGGCTTGAGGCCAAAAATAAGGTACACCATGATGCCCGCGGCGATGCCGACCATGCTCCGGAGCACCCAGCGCTTCGCCAGGATGCGCACGAGAAAGACAATGATCCACGAGCCCAGGAGCGCCGGGATGATAACGAACGGCAGGTAGAGCAGCGCGACGTGGAGGTAGAAGAATAAGTTTACCTCATGAACCCGCCCATATGCGATCATGAGCGGCGTGCTAAGAAAGATCAGCGCCCAACTCGAGACGGCAAGCGCCTCGAAGAATTTCCAGCGATAAATATTCCGATGCGGAATTGGCAGCGAGAGAAACCACATCGTCTCGCGGTTTCGGAAAAGGGTGGAATAGCCGATGACGAGGTTTGAAAAAACCAGCATCAGCAGGAAGAAAAAGAAGATCAGAAACAGGATCCGCTTGCTGAGCAGGCTGCCGATGACGAGGAAATGGTAGAGATAGTCGAGCCCGTTGCGAAAGAGCCAGTAGCCGATGCTCACATAGCCGAGCATGAGCCCGCCGAGGACCCAGAGGAGGAGGGGAGAATCCCGGCGCGCTTGGCGATACCAGGCGAGAATGCCGCGCCAGTGAACCCAGAGCAGGAGCCGAAAGAGCCGGTGGGTCGAGAGGGACGGCAGAGCGGAAGTTGGGGAATCCACGGTGCATTGCGTTAAACACAAGATTGCGTCGTTCGCAAGGCGGGGCATTGAAAATAGCGCCGGAAAAGCGCGGATTGCCCGGGGCGAGTTGGCAAAGTCGCATTTGGCTCCAAGTGCGACTTTGCCAACATGCGCTGGAAAGAAAAAGTGCGGGTGGCGATAAGCCGAATTCTGTCGGGCCGCCTTGCGGCGACTCGTGACGATCATTTCTCTCGTCCCCGCCGAAGCGGGGCGCCGCGCCCGGTGAGGGACGCTGGTGCGACTATTACCCGGAAGGCGGCCAGCCTTGCGGCCAGCCGGGCCAGGCGCCCGAGACTTCCTGTTGTGTCTTGCACCGCATGGGGTTTTTCGTGCCCCGACGATTGCTCGCCGGGCGGTGGGCTTTTACCCCGCCTTTTCACCCTTGCCGGAAGACGAGCTCCCGGCGGTTTGTTTTCTGTGACACTTTCCGTCACCGCGCGCTTTCGCCCGCGGCGCCCGCGCGTTTTGCACGGCATGCTGCCTGGTGGTGTTCGGACTTTCCTCTGTGCGCCCATAAAGGCGCCCAGCGATCGTCTGCCACCCGCGCCGGCACTGTAGTCGCGCCGCGCCGGGAAGCAAGCTCGGCAAATGCGCCGTTCTGGAGTATGGGTGCGGCGCCCATGCTTGCCAAATTCCTCGATAAAGTCCGCGACAGCCTGGAGGCCCGCGCATTCGTGAAAATCACCCTCAGTCAGCCGCGCGCCGGCGCCGAAGCCGGTTTGCGCAAGTTGAAGGGGCGGGTCGTGGAATTGAAAGAAGGCCGGCAGCTTTCGCTCGTCTGGCGCTACGTGACACGCGACGTGACGAAGAATTTGCCGTTCGCCGAAGGTTGCCGCCGGTTGGAAGCGGCGCTGCAGATGGACTTCGAGCGGGGTACGCTTTTTACGGTCTCGGGCGATTGGCACTACTGGGATCGCTCGGATGGGGCTCCGGTGCTCAAAGCGTCGCGGCCGGCTTTTGTTGCCGCGCCGGAGGAGGGGCACGATCGGCAAAAACATCACGCGATCGCTGCGGCCGGGAGCGGCTATTTGCAGGCGCTTGGCGTGGTCGACGCGCGCGGCGAGCCGCGCCCCGGGCGCGCGGATAAGCTGCGGCAGATCCAGCGCTTTGCCGAGATCCTCGGGCACTTGCTCGACGAAACACCGGCGCTGCAGCGGAAGGACGGCGCCGTGCGGGTGGTCGATATGGGCGCGGGGAAAGGCTATTTAACTTTTGCGACGGCTGATCTCTTGCGTCAACGAGGGATTGCCGCCGAGGTCAGGGGTATCGAAATGCGTGAGGAACTCACGAAGCTGACAAATGGCGTCGCGCACGAGTGCGGGTTTCCGCAACTCCGCTTCGTGCCCGGGAGCATCGGCGACCACGGGCCGGCTCACGCCGCGGATTTGCTTATTGCACTGCATGCGTGCGATACGGCGACCGATGACGCGATCTTCCAAGGAATTCAGGCTGGCGCTTCGCTCATCGTCACGGCGCCGTGTTGCCATAAGGAAGTGCGCCGGCAAATGCGCGCGCCGGCCTCACTTTCGGAAGTCCTGCGGCACGGCATTTTGCTGGAACGCGAAGCGGAGATTCTCACGGATGGCCTGAGAGCGCTTTTGCTGGAAATCCATGGTTACCAGGCGCAGGTCTTTGAGTTTGTTTCCAACGAGCATACCGGCAAGAATCTGATGATCACGGCGCGGAAAACAGCGGCAGCGACCGATGTTGATCGGCTCCGTGAGCAATTGCGCGGAGTCTTGCAGGAGTACGGAATTCGCGAGCAACGGCTGGCGAAGCTTTTGGGGGAGATGTGAGGCGCTCTGTCAAAGCGGCGACTCGGTCAAACCCTTCGTGACGAATCTCCCGATTCATCATGCACTGACGAGCGAAACTCTGGTTTCGCAGGGCGGAGGTGTCTGCGGGCATATTGGCCCAGGGCGCTCGAAATTGCTTTCGGCGTCACTAGCCGCTAAACATAAGGTTTCCTGGTATGCTCAAATTCTTTCAATTCTTATTCCTTTGGGTGTTACTCCCATCATTCGGCGTTCGCGCGGCAGATCCGGACCGGCCGCCGAAACTCGAAGCCGCTGCGCCGCGCAACGGAGTCTTTGTCAATGAGGAGGTCGAAAAGGGCGTGGGCGCGATGCCCAACGTTAAGATCATGTTGAAGCTCGAAGGCGGGCATTTTCGATACTGGGTCCAGCATAACGAGATTCCTATTCCCGCCCCGAAGCTTCCTTATGAGGGAGAATACACCGTGGCTGGTGATACCGTCACGCTTCACGCAAAACTGGACCCTGATGCCAATCCATTAGTCTGGACCTTCAAATTGCTGAACGGGGCCCTGACCGTGTGGCCGGCCTCCGCGCTCAAAGTCTACGACGAAACGAAGCGGATTCCCAAAGAGGTCGCTTTACACGAAACTCGTCAGGATCCGGCCGATTTGTGGAAAAACGGACATCGGTAAAACCCGCGCCTAAATCGATTCCTCTATTCACTGACGAGTCTTAGCGCTAAAAGCCGCCCGCACCGATGAACTACTGGACCTCCAAAGAACTCGCCGCGCTTCGCCGGCTTCGCGAACGCTTTCTCACTGCGGAGGCCGGCGCTGGCGACTATTGGCAACAAGAGGACGATCTGTTGCTCTACGATCAGACGTTTGCAGAACGCATTGGCTGGAAGTGCGACGCGGTCTTGCAGGAATTGACGATCCGCGGCTGGAAGCCCCAGAGCAGCCGGATTTTCGACTTCGGCTGCGGATCCGGCGTGGCCAATCGCCGGGTGCTCGCGCATTGGCCCGAGCAGTTTGTTTCACTTACCCTGCACGATCGTTCCGCCAATGCGATGCAGTTTGCCTCCAACCGCGCTCGCGATTTGAAGAGCTCACTGACGGAAGTGCAAGTGGCGCGCGAAGTGGAGACTCTGCCGGAGGACACGCTTTTCGTCGCGAGCCATGTTCTCAACGAACTCGCGCCGGAAAATCTCCAGCGTTTGCTGAGCCTGATCCGCCAGGCCCGTGAAGTCATCTGGATCGAAGCGGGCACGCATGCCGACAGCCGGCGGCTCGGCGCCGAGGTGCGCGCGGCGTTGTTGCTTGATTTCTCCGTAATTGCTCCGTGCACCCACCAGGCTGCTTGCGGCATGTTTGCACCGGAAAATCACGCGCACTGGTGCCATACCTTCGCCAAACCGCCTTCGTGGATTTTTCAGGACGGGCGGTGGTCGGAATTCGGCCGGGAGATGGGGATCGATCTGCGGTCGGTGCCGTACAGCTTTCTGGTCCTGGAGCGGCGTAGCGGAGTGGAAAAGGAACAAGGGCTTTCGCGAATGATCGGAGAGCCGAGGGATTACAAGGGCTTCAGCAAGATCTTATCCTGCCAGGAGGACGGCGTCGCGGAACTCACGATGCAAAAGCGGGATGATCCCGCGCTCCTGAAAGAAATTCGCGCGGCCAAAGCGGGAGCGGTGTTTCGATGGACAGTGGATCGAAACAAGATCACGAAAGGCGAAGCGATCGCTCGTCCGCCGGCGAGAATTGTCGAGGAGTCGGACGAGGACGAAGAATGAATTCAGCTAGTTTTGCCCTGCTGTAAAAACACCGGCCGCAGCCTTCACGCTGATGCGCTGATTTGTCGCATAAGCCTTAGCCGCGCGCTGACGCATGGATTCAGCGCTTTCGCCGTGCAGCCATCCCTCCAGCGCGGCTTTCAAAATGAATGAGCCCGGATACATCAGCTGAGTGGTCAGGAGCAGGGGTTTGGCCTGCACTTGATGCAGCGGAGGGCCAAAGAAGTCCGCGCTTTTGCAGCAGAGGACAATCACCGGCTTACCGCCTACGGCAGGTGGCGTCAGCGTTGGTGTCGCGAAATCCATCAAGCCGTCGTGTCCGATATAGGCGATCAAATCCGCAGCGCCGCCGGTGGAAATGGGACCAGCGTCGGTCGTCTGTTCTCCCCGCGCATTTCCGCCCGCGGCTTCGAAGAAATCGGCGGTGCACTGTTTGATGTCAGATCCGCGGTAGGCATCTGCGATGATCCAAGCGGCTGGGCTTTTGCGCTGGAAAATGCAACGCTCGAGGATTTCCGGCTTGGGCGGCTTTGGCGTAGCGATGAGTTTCCAATCCGCTCCGGTTCGGAAGACGACTTTCATTCCCTCCGTGCATCCCCAGTACAGATTATTCTCAGGATCGTCGCCGTTGCCGATCTTTGCGGGAACGGGGATGATGCCCTGGCTTTTGTTGTCGGCGAGTGCGACAAAGACGTGGATGGTCTTCGCGGGCGAAGGTTCCGCGCTTCGGGCCGCGGTGAAGCCAAACGGCAGACTGGCAATCGCGAAAAGTAAAAGTCGTTGCATTTGTGGTTCTCGATCACGGGTTATTTCGCCTCTGAGCCCTCAATTCTCGAGTCATACATGATCGAAACCGGTTCTAACGGATCGCCGGCCAGAGCTTTCGCGACTGCGCGGCTCCAGTCGGCGTACTCTTTCGCATCGGTCAAATAACTGAAGTCGCTGCTTCCAGACGAGTTGGTGAGAGAGGTCTCGCCGAGCGAAACATCATAGTCGTGATTCCAAAAGCCTTTGCGCGATTTCGAGGACTTGCCGGCTTTCCATTCGATTTTCACAAGAAAACCAACCTGGCCGGCGCCTCGTTCCGCCGTAAAGGTAAACCCAATGTCTTCTTTGGGCGTTTCACGGAATAGGCGAACCAGCGAATTGACGACGGCTTCGGCGGTGAGCAGTTTTCCCTCAGTCAGCGGCAAATCCAGCGCCGGACCTCCGCTCCAGCCGAGGGTTGCGATCTCGTTGGGCTCCTTTGCCTCGGAATTTGCCGCTGGACGCCCGGGCGCTGCCAGAGGTGGCAAATTCTGCGTGGCACGCCACACATTTTGCATTTGGAGGATTTGCGCGTCTCGGTCGGATTTTGCCGGCGACCATTTGAATGAGTAACGTTTCGGCGAATGAACCGTGAGCTGGATCGCGGCATAGTCGCACACTCGTGGATTTCGATAAGAGATTGCGCTAAATGATCCGGATGTTCCGACCCGCAAGGTGCGATCTTCGAGCGCCGTGATGGCGATCTTCTCTCCCAAACTTTGTACTTCAGGCGGCATCGCTATTTTCTTTTCGGTAAACAGGAAGCGCCCGGAGTCAGGGTTGAGTACGGCGTCGATGACTTTGAATTTCAGCGCGGGTGGCAAGTCCGCAAAGCGCTCCGCCAGTGCGTTTGTCGCGTCCAGGTGACCGCAACCGCCGAGGAACTCGATCAGCGTCTCGAGTATTTCGTCTCGGTCAAAGATTGCACCACCGTTCTCTTTGGGCTTCTTTCGAGCCAGGGGGCTTCGCTTTTTCCATTCGGCAATCATGTCTGCCACACCTTTGCTATCTCCTCGATCGATCAGGGCGGCGGCTGCGGCAATACGCCCTTCCGGGCTCTTGCAGTGAGACAATTGGTAGCGTAAGGCGTCTGGAACGCGGTCCGACGGGAGGCTCGCCAGCGTCCGAATCAAATTGGAGCGGATCCAGGAGGATGTGGCGTTTTCGATGCCTGCGTGAAGGACGGCCAAACAGGCCTCCGGGTTCACTTTGGCAAGTTGTTGCGCCTGCGTATAAGAATCATCGCCGCCTGCGCGGACGCCATCCTCGAGGACGGCCACTTCCCCTTTCTTCCCAACCTCCGTCCACCAAGCCTCGACCTCGCGACGGGTCTTGTCGGTCTCACCATCTTTTTGCATCGCGCCGGACGTCGTCTGTGAAACCCAGAAATTTCGATGGGCGATACGGGCGAGCACGGCCTCCGCACAATCGCCCACGCTGAGGACGAAATGTGAGAAGTAAAAGTCTCGATGATAACCCACGGAGCGTGTGAGCCGCTTGTCATTCAACGCTTCAATCAATGCGGGCACCGCCGGAAAACCGATGGCGACGAGTTGGTGCGCTGGCGTACTGCCGCCCTCCTGGAACATGTCCCCGAAGATGTCGCAACTGCCGGGTTGGCTCCACTGATGGCCATTCTGGTCCCGCAGCTGAAAGATCAACTCATGGACCTTTTCCTCGACCGTCATATGCTCCGTGGGTTTGACCATCCTGGCGTGAGCCTCGTCCTCAGTGACCATGGTTTCGAGCATATCGGCCATGGCTCCGGCGCGGGTGTGATGTTCGCTCGCCGGAAAATCGTGAACGATGCGCTGAAACTCCGCCAGCAGCTGAGGCCGCGTCACTGTAGTGTTGCCGCAATCGACCACCGCTTTCCACATCAAGGATTGCGCCAGTTCCCTTTCGACGGAATTTCGAAAGGAAGAATTCTCTTCGTAGCGGAGTGGCGAGTCCGCGAGGCTCAGCTCGGGAAGCACCGCGTCGAGCAGAGCGGCCAGATCCGCGTGGTTCGATCGTGTACAAAAACGAGCAAGGATGAAGAGGGAGGTGCGATTGGAGATCTTGCGGCCGAAGCGATCATTGTGGTAGTCGTCCTCGCTGAGCGGTTGACGGAACGAAGCCAGCAACTCGTCGACGGTCGCAGGCAAGTCGAGGACGCGAGCCTTTACCTCACTTTCTGGCGGACTTGTCGGCGCGGATTTCTTGATGATCTGTTCGCATGCCGGCCATGCGACATGGGAGCCAAAAGAAGGCCAAGGGGAAGCGCCATGGAGCTGCGTTCCATCGCTGAAAATGTGGTATTCCTGATCGTTTTCCGAGAGGACGAATCCGCGAATTTTTGGGCCGTCTACTTTTTTTGAGTCGATCCGACCCTGGCCCAACGTAATTTCGATATATGGTTTGCCGGAAAGATCCGGCCACCCAAGGCTATCAAACCAAGCCGCAGTCTCTTTGATGTCCTGTTCCGTAGGCGCGGCGGCCAGAATAAGCGTAGGCGTGAGCCACAGGGCGAGTAGGGCGTACGAAAGCCTCCGGAGATGTGTTTTCGGCCGGCGCAGTAAAGGCATTTGGGAGGACGGTTTGGGCGGAATCGCTCATGATAAGCCGCAACGTGAAATTTGCGAGCCGATGTGGTTTCAGTCGAAGAGCTCGAGCCACGCGCACATGTACTTGTAAGTCACGGTCATGAAAACCGCATTTAAAAGCAGCGGTGCAAGATCCCAGAAGCGTTTGCGCCATACCAATAAGATGAGCAGCCAGATGAAGAGCGGAGCGGCAAAAAGGATGCAGGGAAGCGCGCAGCATCCCACTGTCCCCGCGATGGGAACATAGAGCGCCGGCCAGGACAGAAATACGAGGCTTTCCCGACTCAATTTCCACCTTCGCTCAAAATAAACAGCCGCGGCTGCTCCGGCGCCTGCCGCGGCCATGAGAGCGAGGGGAGTGTGATATTTCCGGTAGAGACGGCGGCGTTCGGCAATGAAGTAGTCCGGAATTTCGCCGCGGGTATTGGCCCAATCTGGCTTTAGAAAGCCGAACTCGATGCGGAATGCGGTCTCTGAAGCGAACCCCCATACGAAGGCAATCACAGCCAGAAGCAAAAGGAAACGCGAATGGCTGAGCGTACGGAGCTTGCCGAGGATGCTGCCTGCACGGTGCGATGAGCGTACGGGTTCAGTCATCGTGCTTCGAGATGAGGTAACGCAGGACGCAAAGAGAGGAAGAAGCGATCTTAAATGCCCGAGATGGAGCAGCCGATGGCTTTGGTATTTGGAACGGCAACCGGTTGGCCGGCGGCGATCGCATCAAGCGCGGCGCGCAGATCGTGGGTTTTCGGTTCCTTGAGCTTTTTCGTCTGGGTCGTGTAGAGGTCGTTGATGCGGCCCTGGTAGAGCGGATCTCCGTTGCGGGCCAGCACCACGGCTTCAGGAGTCGTTTTGGCTTTTGTGAGCAAGGCCAGGCGGTGCGCCGGGTCCAGGAGCACCGGCGCCGTTATTTCCAGCGTATCGATGTGTTTCTGCGCATCGGCGAGGCTGATGTCGCCGTCTGCTTCGACGAAATAGAAGGCAAAGCGGTCGCCGTAGTCGGCGGCGATGTGGTTCACCTCCGGGGTGAAGTTATTGGAAGTGGGGCAGTACGGAGAGACGAAGACCAGCACCACAGCTTTCCGGTCGCCGACGACGAGCGGAGTGTATTTCTTGCCGTCAACGCCGGAGAATTCGAATGGCTCGTCGGCGGCGCGCAGGGCGCCGGCAAAGAGGAAGGCGAAGAGAAGGACGGCGAGGAATTTCATCGGGATGCTTGAGGTTCGGAATGCGGTGGAACGGAGGTCGATGGGCAAGCGGGAAGACAAACGGGTTGGGACCGTTGTGTTCGTAGTAACCTCTCCACCCGCGAAAACGAAGGAAATATGCCGATGATGTGGCTCCTTGGCGGTTGACCGCCAGGTCTCTGGAGTGCGAGTGCTTGCTCCTGACCGATAAGCGAAAATTGCAATGAGGCGTTCGTTCCGCTCGAAACGGCACGGCCATCAAAACAGTGTCACATTTTTGCGGCGAGCCGCTCGATCGGTTCTGTTACAGGGGGGCGCGGCTCATCCGAACTGGAGGTGGCGTTGCTTTGTGTGAAACCGACGCTGACAAAGCGGGAGCAAGCACCCGCACTAAAACCTGGCGGCGTGGGAGCTCACAGCGCGGGAGAAACGTGTTTCGCTAATGGGCACGTGAGCTTGGTGAGCTTGTTCCAGAAAAGTGGACCCAAAAGAGAGGAACGGGTCTATGATCATGAGATTGAAAAATCCTCCGCAAGAAGCCGTTCAGAATTCCACGTCC
>FTCV01000083.1_pt1 | contig 52255 bp, 30 predicted proteins | sample 1639691 | NCBI WGS metagenome assembly FTCV01 (sample SAMEA3914864, study PRJEB12502) | metagenome | biome: forest; material: soil | place: USA | collected 2012-03-12 | depth 0.3 m
ACCGGCCTGCCGCCGGCCGTCGCGCTGCAGCAGGCACGCGGCACGCCGGGCGCGCGCTCGTCGGTGGGCAGCGTGTCGCAGTTGTCCAGCCTCGTGCGCATGCTCTACTCGCGCGCTGGCACTTACCCGGCAAAGCAGCCCATGCTGTATGCCGAGGACTTCTCGCCCAACACTGCGCAGGGCGCCTGTCCGAACTGCCACGGCCTGGGCCGCGTGTTCGAGGTCACCGAGCAGACCATGGTGCCCGACCCGTCGCTGTCGATCCGCGAGCGCGCGATCGCGTCGTGGCCGCCGGCGTGGCACGGGCAGAACCTGCGCGACATCCTGGTCACCATGGGCTACGACGTCGACCGCCCATGGCGTGAGCTGCCAAAGAAGGATCGCGACTGGATCCTGTTCACCGAGGATCAGCCCTCGGTGCCGGTCTACGCGGGCTTCACGCCCGCCGAGACGAAGGCGGCGCTGAAGTCGAAGATGGAACCGAGCTACATGGGCACCTTCATGGGCGCGCGCAAGTACGTGCTGCACACGTTCGCGACCACCCAGAGCGCGCTGATGAAGAAGCGCGTGTCGCGCTACATGATCGGCGGGCTCTGTCCGGTCTGCGAGGGCAAGCGGCTCAAGCGCGAGGCGTTGTCGGTGACGTTCGCGAGCGTGGACATCGGCGCGTTGGGCCAGATGTCGCTCGACCGCGTCGCCGCGCTGCTGGAGCCGGCCGCGTCTGGTCGCTTCGATGCGCCCGCGCGTGACGCGTCGGCGCCCACGCGCGCGGAGGCGAAGGCCGATACGGCAAGACGACTCGCTGCCGGTGGCTCGGCGCACACAACGGCACCGGACGTGCGCCGTACACCCAATCTGTCGGAAGAGAAGCGCATCGCCGCGCAACGCATCGCGCAGGACCTGTGCGCGCGCATCGCGACGCTGCAGGCGCTCGGGCTGGGCTATCTCTCGATGGAGCGCAGCACGCCGACGCTGTCGCCCGGCGAGCTGCAACGCCTGCGCCTCGCCACGCAGATCCGCTCAAACCTGTTCGGTGTCGTCTACGTGCTGGACGAGCCCACCGCCGGCCTGCACCCGGCCGACGGCGAGGCCTTGCTCGATGCGCTGGCGCAGCTGAAGGCGCAGGGAAACTCGCTGTTCATCGTCGAGCACGACCTCGAAGTGATGCGGCGTGCGGACTGGCTGGTCGACGTCGGGCCGGACGCCGGCGAGAAGGGCGGCGAGGTCTTGTACAGCGGGCCACCCGATGGACTGCGCGACGTGCAGGACTCACGCACGGCGCGCTACCTGTTCGCCGAGCCCGCGCCGCGCTCGAAGCCGCCTCGCCAACCGACGCGCTGGCTGGAGCTGCGCGGACTCACGCGCAACAACCTGCAGTACCTCGACGCGCGCATCCCGCTGGGGCTGTTCACGGCGGTGACCGGCGTATCGGGCTCGGGCAAGTCCAGCCTCGTCAGCCAGGCCCTGGTCGAGCTCGTCTGCGCGCACCTGGGCCACGAGCCGGATCATCCCGAGGACGACGCCGACGAGACGGCACCCGAGGTCGTGCTGCCCACGCGTGGGCGGCTGCACGCGGGGGCGGAAGCGATCCGCCGGCTGGTGCGCGTCGACCAGAAGCCGATCGGCCGCACGCCGCGCTCCAACCTCGCCACCTACACTGGCCTGTTCGACGCGGTGCGCAAGCTCTACGCTGCGACGCCGGCCGCCCGCAAGCGCCGCTACGACGCGGGCCGCTTCTCGTTCAACGTCGCCAAGGGACGCTGCGAGACCTGCGAGGGCGAAGGCTTCGTCAGCGTCGAGCTGTTGTTCATGCCCAGCGTCTACGCGCCGTGCCCGACCTGCCACGGCGCGCGCTACAACGAGGACACGCTGAAGATCACGTGGAACGGCAGGCACATCGCCGACGTGCTCGCGATGACCGTCGACGACGCCTGGGCCTTCTTCGCCGACGAGTCCGCGGTGCGCAAGCCGCTGGGCCTGCTACGCGATATCGGTCTCGGCTACCTGCGCCTCGGCCAGCCGGCGACGGAGCTGTCCGGCGGCGAGGCGCAACGCATAAAGCTGGCCACCGAGCTGCAGCGGCCGCAGCGCGGCGACACGCTCTACGTGCTCGACGAGCCCAGCACCGGGCTGCATCCGTCCGACGTCGACCGGTTGATGGCGCAGTTGCAGGGGCTGGTCGACGCGGGCAACACGGTGGTCGTCGTGGAGCACGAGATGCGGCTGGTCGCTGCCAGCGACTGGGTGATCGACATGGGCCCGGGCGCGGGTAACGAGGGCGGTCGCATCGTGGCGTGCGGCCCGCCCGCCGAGGTCGCACGCGAGCGTACGAGCCGCACGGCGCCGTACCTACGCGCGACGCTTGCGTGAAGATCCGCCCGACCGAATGACGCACACCCGAGGAGCCGCGCCATGGAGATGAGCCGACATTCGTATTCCCGCGACGACCTGAAGCTGTCGTACCTCGACGCTGATACGGAGGGAATGCCGCTCGTTGCCCTGCATGCGCACTGGATGGAGGCCGCGACCTTCCGTCTGCTGGCGGAGTCGCTCGCATCGGCGTGGCGGCTGGTTGCGCTCGATCAACGAGGTCACGGCTTCAGCGACCACGCAAGAAGCTACCGCCGCGAGGACTACCTGGGCGATTTGGAAGCGTTGCTGGATCATCTCGGCCTGAAGAACGTCATCCTGCGCGGCAACTCGCTGGGCGGCGTGAACGCGTACCAATACGCAGCGAAGCGGCCGGGTCGCGTGCGGGCGCTGGTCGTGGAGGACATCGGAGTCGAGATCGACGACAACGTCTCCATGACTTGAAGTGGGCCGGCTTGTTCGAGACACGGTCGAAGCTGACCACGGCGATCGGCGCGCAGCTGCTCCCGGCGCTCCAGGACAGCATCCGGGAGACGGCCGACGGCTGGCGCCTTGCGTTCGACCCCGACGAGATCGTCACGTCCCAGGCGCATCTCAATGGCGATCACTGGCCGGACTGGCTCGCCTCGACCTGCCCCGCGCTGGTGATCAGGGGCGACCGCAGCCCGCTGACCAAGGCCGAACATCTCCACGCGATGGCGAGCCGGCGCGCGAATACCGACTCCGTTGAACTGGACGGCGGCCACGCCGTCCACGTCGACAATCCCAAAGCCTTCGCGTCGGTGTTGATCGAGTTCCTGACGAAGGTCGCGGCTTCATAGTCAAAGCGCTGGGCCCTTCGAGTGCCGAGCGAGCTGACTTGCTCACGAGGACATGCGATGACCGAAGCTCGCAAAGGCCAGACGCCCGGCCAGATTTCGCGCGCCGAATTCGGCGAACGCTACCAGGCGGCCTTTCGCGATCTAGCGTTCGAGGCGGAGAGGACAGCGATCGAGCGCCTCGAGCAGATCGCCGAGCGATGCACGGCAATCACTCAATCACGACGCGTGCCTGCTCCGTCGCATGTGCAGACGCGTAGGCGGACGGCTCAGCGCCGCCCGGGCCGATTCTTGTCCCAGATCGCAAAGAGAATCAATCCGTAGCAAAGCACGCGAATGAGGTAGTGCACCGGCTGCTGCTCGTTCCAAGAGCTGGTCATACCCATGTGGATTCGATTTGCACCCTCGACCCAGAACGACACAGCAAAGAAAATGAAGAACCGATCGCGCGTGCTGCGCCAATAACGGAAAAAATACAGCCCTGCAACGAAGCACAGCGCGGCGATCGAGCCCAGGAGCAGTTCGTTCAACGCAAGGAAGTGGACGTCGGAAGGGGTGTTCACGAATCGCTCTCCATCACCAAGCCGGCGACGAGCAGCAGCATCGACAACACCCCCAAGGCCAGACGCCAAGGTGACAGGTCGACCTGTAGAAACACCAGTTGATCCAGCACGAGCAGGACGTTGTTGAGGCACAAGCCCACGAAGCACAAGCCGCTCCAGAGCAACAGTCGGAAGCGCGATCGCCGATAGGCTCGCAGAAGCAGAAACGCGCAAGCGAACGCCGTCGCCGCGCAGAGCGCATAGATCACCTTGTCCATCACGGATCCTTCCTCAACTTGAATGCGTCGGAGAAGCGCTGTGCATTGCGACGCGTCTTGTCGTGAATCAGGTTCGTGATCCAGATCAGGTCGGACGCGTACGCTAGCGCGAGGCGATCAAGCAGATCGGCCAGCCGCTGATCCTTCGGACGGTAGTGGAATGAGGCACCATCGAATGTCAAGACGCCGGCGTTGCAAAGCGCAAGCAGCACTTCCGAAGTGGTGCGCTCGGGAATGTACAAATAACCGGATGTCTCCGCGGCCGTCCGAGGCACGGGTTGACGGCGAAAGAGCAGTGCAGCCTCGAGGTGGGCCACCGAGGTGATGCTGGCGACAAGGAATCGCTTCAGCTCGTCGTCGACGGACGGGGGCATCTTCATCGACAACGTCTGGCGTCGTGCGCGTCGGAGACGGACCTCATTCCACTGAGCGCCCATCCAACTGGCCGATCGCGGTGAGTAGTTGCTCTTGCGATACTGGCTTCACGAAATGCAGGTCGAAGCCGGCTTCGACCACCGCTTGCCTCGCATGGGCGTCGCCCCAGCCGGTGATGGCCACGATCTTGATCAAACGGGCCCAAGGTGCGCGCCGGAGGGCACGGCAGACGTCATAGCCATTCAATTTGGGCATCCCGATGTCAAGAAGCACCAGCTCAGGACGAAACGCTTCGGCGACTTCGAGGGCAGCTTCGCCGTCGAAGGCTACGGCCGTGGAGAAGCCGCGTAATTGCAGCAGGGCAGTAAGCGTCTCGACGCCATCCCTGTTGTCGTCGACAACCAGCACGCGCAGCGCGCGGGGCAACAAGACCGGTACCGCATCGAACTCCTCCTGTGTGTCGGACGGCGCATCGCTGATCGGCAGTAGCACCTTGAATTCGCTGCCTTGGCCCAGACCGTCACTGATCGCATTGATCTGCCCGCCATGCATCTCGACCAAGCGGCGCGCCAGCGACAAGCCGATGCCCAAGCCGCCTCGAGACCGCGCCAGCGCAACCTCGACTTGCGAGAACATCTCGAAGACGCGGTCGATATTTTCGGCTGCGATACCAATGCCGGTGTCGCGCACAGTCACCTCGACGCTCGTACCTGAGACACGCCCGGATAGCTCGATGCAGCCACCCGGCTCGGTGTACTTGGCCGCGTTCGTGAGGAGGTTCAGGAACACCTGGGCGAGGCGAGTCGCATCGCCCGACACCAGAGGGAGTGACTCCGGCATCGCGACCTCCAGCCGATGCCCGAGTTCCTCGATCTGCGGCCGCGCGCCTTCGATCGCGAGACTGATGACGTCGTTCAAGCGAAGGGATGCGAGTTGCAACGCCAGTCGACCCTGGTTGATGCGCGCCACGTCCATGAGGTCATCGATGAGTCGAGCCATCACCTTGACCTGCCTGTCGATGATGGATGCGGCTCGCAGCGCGGTCTTGCTTTCAAGCGCACTCATTTGCAGGACGCTTACCGAGTTGCGCACGGGCGCGAGTGGGTTGCGCAGCTCGTGAGCCAACGTCGCGAGGAACTCATCTTTCTGTCGATCGGCGTCGCGAAGCGAGGCCTCGAGTTTCTTCAAGGGAGTGATGTCGAGAAGGACGACGGCGACAGTGCGGGCCGATTGGGCGTCTGTATGAGGTTCCAGGAACGCGCAAACATGCGTCGGCTCTGCGGCATTGTTGCCCACGCTGAACTCGATCGACAGGCTCTCCCCTCCGAGTGCCCGATCGACGGAGGGCTTCACGCTTTCCCAGCGCGACGGATTCAAAGAGCCCACCGGCTGCCCCGCCGCAATCGGCCCTGAGGCGTCGAGGATGCGCCCGAACGCATCGTTGACGAAGCGGTAGTGGTAGCGATGGTCGATGACTGCAATCCCGATGCGAGCCGCCTCAGTGACAGTCGTCAGGAAGCGCTCACGTTCCTGCAGGGCACGCTCGGCCCGATGCCGCTCGCTGACGTCGCGGATCGTGCCGAGCATCGTTCGCCCCTTGGCGCTGTCCTCCACCAGCTGTCCATCGATCTCGACTGCCCGCTCCCCACAAACTGCGCCGGCCAAGCATCCGCTGAACCGCACGCGCCCAGTCGACTGGGCTGCGGCCCGCAGCGTCTCGTTGAATCTCGTACGGTCTGGCTCGTCGAAAAACGTGGCCAGTCCAGCGGAAGACGCAGGCCACGACGCCTTGGTCTGGCCGAACAGCAGCGCTGGCCATTCGTTCTCCCAAACCCAACGGTCCGTCGCCAGATCCCATAGCCAAAAGCCCAAGCCGATCGCCTCGGTGGCCAGCCGAAGTCTGGCATTGCTCTCGCTCAACGCGGAGGTGCGCTCCGCAATGCGGCGATCGAGTTCCTCGTTCCAACGGCGAAGCTCGTCCTGGGCGCGGCTTCTCTCCACCACCTCGGCGGCGAGCGCGCGATTGGCAATGGCGAGCTCGCGGCCCCGCCGGTGCAATTCCGTGAACACGGCGACCTTCGAGCGCAAGGCTGCCGCGTTGATCGGCTTGAGAAGATAGTCGACCGCCCCGGTGCCGTAGCCCTCCAACACGTGCGCGTCGTCGTTGAAATGAGCGGTCAGGAAGATGATCGGGATCTGTGCCGTCTTCTTGCGACTCTTGACCGTCTGCGCCAGTTCGAAGCCGGTCATGTCCGGCATCTGCACGTCGAGGATCAGCAGCGCGAACTCTTCGTTGACGAGCGCCAGCAGCGCTTGGTCGGCAGAGACGGCGCGCACCAGTCGGTAGCCCGGATCATTGAGGATCGTCTCGAGTACCGTGAGATTGCGCGGCTCGTCGTCCACAATCAGGATGTTGACCGGTGGCAGCTCGGCGGGCGCCAGCGCGGCGGCAAGGCTGCGGGAAAAGTCGTTCTGACTCCGGGGAGCGCTCATAGATGGATTCTCACAGCTACGGCCACATCGAGAACCGGATACGGATGCAGTGCTTTGTACTCGTCGCTTGATCAGCGGAACAGCCAGACACGCAGCAGCGACAGCAATTGGTTGGTGTTGACCGGTTTGGAGATGTAGTCGCTTGCGCCCGCATCCAGACACTTCTCTCGATCGCCCTTCATGGCCTTGGCGGTGAGCGCAAGGATGGGCAGCGTGCGGAACTCGGGCTTGCTGCGGATCTCACGCATGGTCTCGTAGCCGTCCATTTCCGGCATCATGATATCCATCAACACGATATCGAGATCAGACGTCTCCTCGATGAGCTCGATGGCCTGACGGCCATTGGTCGCGCTGATGATGTCCATGTCCTGGTTCTCGAGCAGCGAGGTAAGCGCGAAGATGTTGCGAGCGTCATCGTCGACGATCAGTACTTTGCGGCCACGCAGGATCTCCTTGCTGCCGTGCAGCCTTTCGAGCATCGCCTGCTTCTCCAGCGGCAGCTCGGTGACGACCCGATGCAGGAAAAGAGCCGTCTCGTCGAGCAGCCGCTCGGGCGACTGAACGTCCTTGAGCACGATGCTCTTGGCCATCTGCTTCAGTACCGCGGTCTCACGGGGCGACAGGTCACGACCGGTGAACACAACCACGGGAATCACGGCCGTCTCCGAATTCGACTGCAGCCTCTCGAGCAATTCGAAACCTGTCATGTCGGGCAGGCGAAGGTCGAGCACGATGCAATCGACCTGCTGCTCAACGAGCGTTCGAAGCGCCTCCGCGCCGGTACCCACCGGAAGGATGTCAATGTCCTTGTAGCCGAGGAGTTCCACGATGGCGGCGCGCTCGATTTCGTTATCTTCGATGACCAGCAAGCGCTTTGTGCGCGGGACCGCAAAGGCCTTGATGCGCTCGAACGCGGCCTCCAGGCCGGCAGTGGTCGGCTCCTTGACCAGGTAGGCAAATGCGCCGTGCGCTAGACCATGCTGGCGCTCTTCTTCCATCGAGATGATCTGGACAGGAATGTGACGCGTCGCCGGGTCGAGTTTGAGCTGGTTGAGCACCGTCCAACCCAGCATGTCAGGCAGGAAGATGTCCAGCGAGATCGCGGTGGGCAACAACTGACGGGCCAGCGACAGCGCCTGGGCACCCTTGTTCGCGATGGCGCCCTTGAAGCCGTTGTCGCGCGCTAGTCCCAGAAGAATTCGCGCGTAGTGGGGATCATCCTCGACGATCAGCAGGGACGAATCTCCTGGCTCGATCAGGTTGCGATCGTCAGGAATGTGTTCCTCGCGCGCCACTGGCAGCACCGTCATCTCCGGCTTGACGTCCTCGCTTGGCGACTCGTTCGTGCGAACGGTCGTACGATTGGCAGCGGGGCCGCCGTACTGCAGCGGCAGGAACAGCGTGAACACGCTGCCCTCGCCCGGAATACTCGACAGCTTGATCTCGCCGCCAAGCAAAACCGCGAGTTCGCGACTGATCGCCAGGCCCAGGCCAGTGCCGCCGTACTTGCGAGACGTGCCCGCATCGGCTTGCTGGAACGCCTCGAAGATCAGGCGCTGCTTGTCCACCGGCACGCCGATACCCGTGTCCTCCACGATGAACGCCACGACCGGCTGGCCGCTGCTCAAGACGGAATGGTCGGGCGTCCAGCCGCTCGAAGCAAGACGCACTCCGACCTGCACGTGACCCTGCGAAGTGAACTTCACCGCGTTGGACAGCAGATTCTTCAGGATCTGCTGCAGGCGCTTGGGGTCGCTCTCCATCGTGCGAGGCAGGCCGGCGTCGAAGTGGATCTTGAACGGGAGGCTCTTGGCCTCTGCCACGTGGCGAAAGTTGCGTTCGATCGTATCGCGCAGCCCGGCAAATGTGATGTCCTCTGCTTCGACGGTGACCGTTCCCGACTCGATCTTGGACAGGTCAAGGATGTCGTTGATCAGGTGCAGCAGATCGGAACCGGACGAGTTGATGTTGCGCGAGAACTCCACCTGCTTAGGCTGCAGGTTGCCGCCCGCGTTCTCCGCCAACTGCTGACTCAGGATCAGGATCGAGTTCAGCGGCGTGCGCAGCTCGTGCGACATGTTCGCGAGGAACTCCGACTTGTACTTGGACGTCAGCGCCAGCTCTGCGGCCTGCTCTTCCAGAGCCCGACGGGCTTGTTCAACCTCGGAGTTCTTGCGCTCGACCTCCGCGTTCTGCTCCGCCAGCAGGCGCGCCTTCGTGCCGAGTTCCTCGTTGGTCTGTTGCAGTTCAGCCTGGCGCGACTGCAGCTCGACGGTGAGCTGCTGGGATTGCGTCAACAGACCCTCGGTGCGCATGGTGGCCTCGATCGTGTTGAAAACCGCGCCGATGCTTTGCGTGAGCAGTTCGAGAAACGCCAGCGATCCGGCGCTGAAGTGTTGCACCGAAGCGAGCTCGATGACGGCCTTCGTCTGGCCCTCGAACATCACGGGAAGCACGATGACGCTGACGCGCTTGGCCTGTCCGAGACTCGAATCAATGCGCACGAAGTCGGCGGGGACGTCGGTGAGCAAGATGCTACGTTTCTCGACCGCGCACTGCCCGACGAGCCCCTCGCCCAGGCGCAACGTCGTCGGAAGGGCGACGCTCTGTGCGTAACTCGCCAGCAGCGACAGCTCACTGTCGCTGTGACTGCCGACGAGGTGGTAGATGGTACTTTGGTGCGCGTTCACCAGCGGCGCAAGTTCGGTCAGCAGCAGCTTGCCGACGGTCGACAATTCGCGCTGGCCCTGCAGCATGCCGGTAAAGCGCGCGAGATTCGTCTTGAGCCAGTCCTGCTCGCGGTTGCTCTCCGTGGTCTCGCGCAAGTTCGAGATCATGGTGTTGATGTTGTCCTTGAGCTCGGCGACTTCACCGCGCGTCTCGACCTGGATCGACCGCGTCAGGTCGCCCTTGGTCACCGCCGTGGCAACTTCGGCGATCGCACGAACCTGCGTGGTCAGGTTGGCGGCCAGCAGGTTCACGTTGCCTGTGAGATCCTTCCACGTGCCTGCGGCACCAGGCACGTTGGCCTGACCGCCAAGACGGCCATCAACGCCCACTTCGCGCGCCACGTTGGTCACCTGGTCGGCAAAGGTCGCGAGCGTGTCGGTCATGCCGTTGATGGTGTCGGCCAGCGCCGCCACCTCGCCCTTGGCCTGCACGGTCAAGCGCTGCGTGAGGTTGCCGTTGGCTACGGCGGTCACCACCTTGACGATGCCGCGCACCTGCTCGGTGAGGTTGGACGCCATGAAGTTGACGTTGTCGGTGAGATCCTTCCACGTGCCGCCCACGCCGGCCACTTGGGCTTGGCCGCCGAGCTTGCCCTCGGTGCCCACCTCGCGCGCGACGCGCGTGACCTCGCCCGCGAACGAATTGAGCTGATCGACCATCGTATTGATGGTGTTCTTGAGCTCCAGGATCTCGCCCTTGACGTCGACCGTGATCTTGCGGTTCAGGTCGCCGCGCGCCACGGCGGTCGTCACCTCGGCGATATTGCGCACCTGGGACGTCAGGTTCGCGCCCATGGTGTTGACCGAGTCGGTCAGGTCCTTCCAGGTGCCGGCCACGCCCGGCACTACTGCCTGCACGCCCAAGCGGCCTTCGGTGCCGACCTCGCGCGCCACGCGCGTCACTTCCGACGCGAAGGAGCGCAACTGTTCCACCATCGTGTTGATGGTCTCCTTGAGCTGAAGAATCTCGCCGCGCACGTCCACCGTGATCTTCTTGGACAGATCGCCGTTGGCCACCGCGATGGTCACCTCGGCGATATTGCGAACCTGGCCCGTGAGGTTGTTAGCCATCGAGTTGACGTTATCGGTCAGGTCTTTCCAGGTGCCGGCCACGCCGAGCACCTGCGCTTGGCCACCCAGCTTGCCTTCCGTACCCACTTCGCGCGCTACGCGCGTCACCTCCGAGGCGAAGGCGCCGAGCTGTTCCACCATCGTGTTGATGGTCTCCTTGAGCTGCAGGATCTCACCCTTGACGTCCACGGTGATCTTGCGCGAAAGGTCGCCGCGCGCGATGGCAGTGGCGACGTCGGCGATGTTGCGCACCTGGCCCGTGAGGTTCGACGCCATCGAGTTCACGTTGTCGGTCAGGTCCTTCCACGTACCGGCCACGCCGGGCACCTGCGCTTGTCCGCCAAGCTTGCCATCGGTACCCACCTCGCGGGCCACGCGACTCACTTCCGCGGCGAAGTCGCGCAGCTGGTCGACCATCGTGTTGATGGTTTCCTTGAGCTCGAGGATCTCACCTCGCACGTCCACGGTGATCTTCTTTGACAGGTCGCCGTTGGCCACTGCGATGGTCACTTCGGCGATGTTTCGCACCTGGCCCGTAAGGTTGTTGGCCATCGAGTTGACGTTGTCGGTGAGGTCCTTCCATGTGCCTGCAACGCCTTCGACGGCCGCTTGGCCGCCCAACTTGCCTTCGGTGCCGACCTCTCGGGCAACGCGGCTCACTTCACCCGCAAACGAGTTCAGCTGGTCAACCATGGTGTTGATGGTGTTTTTCAGCTCAAGGATTTCGCCCTTGACCTCCACCGTGATCTTGCGCGAAAGGTCCCCCTTGGCGACCGCCGTGGTGACGTCTGCGATGTTTCGCACCTGGCCCGTCAGGTTGGACGCCATGAAGTTCACGTTGTCCGTGAGATCCTTCCACGTTCCAGCAACGCCAGGTACCTGAGCCTGGCCGCCGAGCTTGCCTTCGGTGCCGACCTCGCGGGCCACGCGTGTGACCTCGGACGCGAAGCCATTGAGTTGGTCCACCATCGTGTTGATGGTGTTCTTGAGTTCGAGAATCTCGCCCTTCACTTCCACGGTGATCTTGCGAGAAAGGTCGCCCCGCGCGACCGCAGTCGTCACGTCGGCGATGTTGCGAACCTGGCCCGTCAGGTTGGAAGCCATCGAATTGACGTTGTCCGTCAAATCCTTCCAAGTGCCGGCGACGCCTCGTACCTGGGCTTGACCGCCGAGCTTGCCTTCCGTGCCGACCTCGCGCGCCACGCGGGAGACTTCGGACGCGAACGCGTTCAACTGGTCTACCATCGTGTTGAGGGTGTTCTTCAGTTCCAGGATCTCACCCTTGACGTCGACCGTGATCTTGCGCGAGAGGTCGCCGTTGGCCACTGCGGTCGCCACGTCGGCAATGTTGCGGACTTGGCCCGTCAAGTTGGACGCCATGGAGTTGACGTTGTCGGTCAAGTCTTTCCACGTGCCGGCCACGCCGAGCACCTGTGCCTGACCACCTAGCTTGCCTTCGGTACCGACTTCGCGCGCCACGCGGCTGACTTCGCCAGCGAACGCATTCAGTTGGTCAACCATCGTATTGATGGTGTTCTTGAGCTCGAGAATTTCTCCGCGCACGTCGACGGTGATCTTCTTGGACAGGTCGCCGTTGGCGACGGCGGTGGTCACTTCGGCGATATTGCGCACCTGGCCCGTGAGGTTCGTCGCCATTGCGTTGACGGAGTCGGTCAGATCCTTCCAGGTGCCAGCCACGCCGCGCACCTGCGCCTGGCCGCCGAGCTTGCCCTCGGTGCCCACCTCGCGAGCCACCCGAGTAACCTCGGAAGCGAAGGCGTTGAGCTGGTCGACCATCGTATTGATGGTGTTCTTCAACTCCAGAATTTCGCCCTTCACGTCGACAGTGATCTTGCGCGAAAGGTCACCGTTTGCGACAGCTGTCGTTACGTCGGCGATGTTGCGAACCTGGCCAGTCAGATTCGAAGCCATGAAGTTGACGTTGTCGGTCAGGTCTTTCCATGTACCTGCCACACCGGGGACCTGCGCCTGGCCGCCCAACTTGCCTTCGGTACCAACCTCACGAGCCACGCGAGTGACCTCTGACGCGAAGCCGTTGAGCTGGTCAACCATGGTATTCATGGTGTTCTTCAGCGCGAGAATCTCGCCCTGCACTTCCACCGTGATCTTCGAGGACAGGTCGCCCTTGGCGATGGCGGTAGCGACATCCGCGATGTTGCGCACTTGACCCGTGAGATTGGATGCCATCGAGTTGACCGAGTCGGTCAGGTCTTTCCAGGTGCCGGCGACTCCTGGCACCTGGGCCTGCCCACCCAGTTTGCCCTCGGTGCCGACCTCGCGCGCCACGCGCGTGACTTCCGACGAGAAGCCGTTGAGCTGGTCGACCATCGTATTGATCGTCTCCTTGAGCTCAAGGATCTCGCCTTTGACGTCCACAGTGATCTTGCGCGACAGGTCGCCTCGGGCGACCGCCGTCGTGACGGTCGCAATGTTTCGCACCTGCGCCGTCAGGTTGGTCGCCATCGCGTTCACGGAGTCGGTCAGGTCCTTCCATGCGCCGGTTACCCCCGGCACCACCGCCTGTCCGCCGAGCCGACCGTCCGTGCCGACCTCACGAGCCACACGTGTGACTTCCGAGGCGAACGAGCGCAATTGCTCGACCATGGTATTGGTCGCCTCCTTGAGCTGCAGGATTTCGCCCCGAACGTCGACCGTAATCTTCTTGGACAGGTCCCCATTGGCCACCGCGATCGTGACCTCGGCGATGTTGCGAACCTGGGCCGTCAGGTTGCCCGCCATCTGGTTGACGGAGTCCGTGAGCTCTTTCCAGACGCCGGACACCCCCTTGACCTGCGCCTGACCACCGAGCTTGCCCTCGGTGCCGACCTCCCGGGCAACCCGCGTCACCTCCGACGTGAACACCGCCAATTGCTCGATCATGGAGTTGACCAAGGTGGCCGAGCGCAGGAATTCTCCTTTCAACGGCCTCCCGTCGACCGCCAGATCCATCGATTGCCCCAGGTCTCCTTTTGCAACGGCGCCGATGGTGCGTGCGATATCCGCTGTAGGCCGAACGAGATCGTCGACCAGCATGTTGAACGAATCGACCGTCGCCGCCCAGCCACCGATAGCGCCCGGAACAGTCATGCGCTGCTTGAGCCGCCCTTCCTTGCCCACGTTTTCGCTCAACTGGGCAATTTCCAGTGAGATCCGTTCATCATGAGACAGCGCTTGGTTGAATGCTTGGGCGATCCGGAATGATGTGCCGTCCCAGTCGCCAGGCATGCGCACGCTGAAATTGCCATCGCGAAATGCGCTGACGGCCACCAGCATCTGCCTTAGCCGCCGGTCGGATTCATCCTGCTGCAAGCGCAAGCTCGCCAGTTCAGTTTCGAGCAAGCCAATACGGACGGCCGGATCGAGGGCAGTCACAGTTGCGGTGTCGGGCATGGTGGATCTCGGTGGATCGCGACGAAGCACTCGTCGGATGCGGCTGATGGTATCAAGTGACGATGATTGCCGCCGGGCAAGATTCCCGCGGCTTGTCAAGCCCTCGCCTGCCATCGACATGAAAGGCTCTGGCGACCCGCGCACCGATGAGTTCATCGATGGCCAATTCGAACGGCCACATGATTCGCTGCGATTGAAGGCTTGCAGAGCCAAACTAGGAAGCTGCGCCGACTGTGCTCGGCATCCAGCACTGCTCGCAACGGGTCAGCGAGAACATTCGGTCAAATCTGTCCTCGCAATGCCTTGAGAAATGCCCAAACCCTAGCGCGGATCAGTTCGCATCCATCGCTTGCACCGTATCTCGGTCGGGCCGGTAGTTCGTCCAGCGATTCTTGCCCAATCGCTTGGCTTGGTACATCGCGATGTCGGCATGGGAAACGAGTTCCTCAGCGGTCTGCCCATGCTCCGGGAAATGGGCAACGCCAAGGCTGGTCGCCAGCACCCAATGCCGTTGCTTGCGAGCACGGTTGGGGAAGAACTTGAGTGAACCCTCGCGCACGTCTTGCGCTGGCAACGATCTGCCGCGGCTTTCCTTGGTTCGCTACGTCGAGATTTGCCCATGCGGCGATCGTCTTCGGCCGCCAGCATGACGGAGACTAGGTCGCAGCTCGGTCTCTTCGCATTGACCTTTGCAGCACCGCTTGCAATGCCTCGACATCGAAGGGTTTCTTCAGAAGGGTAGCTCCTGGGCCGACGGCGGCCGCAATGGCGTCCATGTCGGAGTAGCCGCTCATGAATATCAGGGTGGCGCCCGGCTGCTTGGCCAAAGCGAGCGGGGCGAACTGCGCGCCATTCATGCCTGGCATGGCGAAATCGAGCAGGACGGCATCGACGCGGCTCTCCTGGAGAAGCTGCAGTCCCAGTTGCCCACTCGGTGCCTCAAGAACCTCGTGCCCCAGCCGTCGCAGAAGTTCACCGATGCCCTGCCGTACCTCAGCATCGTCATCGACGATCAGAATCCTGCCCTTGAATTCGGTTTCGCCGCCTCTTCGCTCATCGACTGGGGAGCTGTCCTTCGCATCCTTCTCGGCGCGGCGCAGGGTGAGGACGACGGTCGTCCCCCGGCCTGGCGCCGATTCGATGCGCACCGAGCCCTTTGCTCGCACCGCCATTGCATAGACCTGACTGAGCCCCAGACCACTGCCTCGGCCGACGTCCTTGGTTGTGAAAAACGGCTCAAAGGCGCGGCGCGCAGTCTCGGCAGACATGCCCAGTCCGGAATCCTGGACGCATAGATCGACCGCGTGATTGGTAGCGTTGCAAACGTACACCCGCAACCATCCGCCCGCCGGCATGGCATCGCGGGCGTTGATGGCCAGGTTCAGCATGGCCATTTCCAGCTGCGATGGATCGGCCTGCACCCACAATGCCTCGTCAATTCTTTCGAGCTCGACGCTCGCCTGGCCGCCCAGTGTGGACTTGAGCAGATCCTCTATTCCGCTCAACAGCTCCGTCAGGTTCAATGATCGGATGTCCAGAGACTGCAACCTGGAGAAGGTCAGCAGTTGCGATGTCAATCGCGACGCGCGTCGCACGGTCGCGAGTCCCTTGTCGGCAATCCGAGTCACCAGGGCACCGTCCGCAGGTTTACGTCGAAGCAGCTCGAAGTTTGACTGGACCGCCTGGAGCAGATTGTTGAAATCGTGAGCCAGGCCGCCGGTGAGTTGCCCCACTGCTTCCATTTTCTGGGCCTGGTGAAGTGCCGCCTCCGCCTGCACGAGGCGGCGCTCGTTCTCCACACGCTCGGTCACGTCGTACACGAACTGGTAGGCGCCAGTAACCTGCCCTTCCGGATCTTTCAGCGGTCGGAAATGCATCTCGTAGCTGCGCTGATCGCGCCCACGATCGCCGAAGGTCTGCACGTCGGTGAATTCCTCGCCTGAGAGGGCGCGCGACCAGACCTCCCGAACCGCCTTCTGTTGTTCGGGCATGTGTGCCAGCAGGTCCAACATGTTCTTTCCAACAGCTGGCCGCGGCCCGAAGATGCGTTCGAACTCATCCGCACTCGCGCGGTTGATGGCAAGCCAATTGAAATCGATGTCGGCCACCTGCACGAAGGCGTCCGTCCCTTCTACCAGCTGCGCATAGATCTTTCTCTCCGCCAGATAGTCAGTCAGCCGACGCTCCAGTGTCTCGTGAAGTTCACGGATCCGTTGCTCGTCTCGCTTGCGGCGCGTGATGTCCAGCGCAGTTCCCACAACACGGACGCAGCGATCGCCTTCGAAGATCCCGCGACCCTTGGCGGCGACCCAGCGTATGACACCGTCCTCGAGCCCGACTGTCCGGTACTCGACGTCGTAGACGGCTCTACCCACTGGGTCAGCAGCCAGCGCGAACTCGGTCGCCACGCGAGTCCTGTCTTCGGGATGCAAACCGGCGTAGAAGTCCTGCATCGATACGTCTCGGCCAGAATGAATTCCGAACATCGCCTTCACGCGGTGCGGCCAATACAGAGTGTCACGCACGAGGTCGACGTCCCACAAGCCGACCTCGGCGGCCTCTGTCGCGAGGCGAAGTTGCTCTTCGCTATCCTTGAGGTCGACGATGGCGCGGTCTCGCTGCGTCACATCGGTACCTAGAACGAAGATGCCTGCCGTTTCGCCGCGCTCGTTGGTCACCGGTTGGCAGACGAGATCGAGATGGCGCTGGCCGCCCTCGCCGCCGGGAATCGAATATCGCACGGACGAACCGACGAACGGCTGTCCATTCAGATAGACGTCGTCGAGCAACGTCAGGAACCCCTGCGCCTCAGCTTCTGGCAATCCTTCGCCGATGGGCCGACCAACGACATCACGGTGGCCGATGAGCTGCCTGTAGGCGGGGTTCGCCAGCTCGACGATGTGCCTTGGCCCGCTCAGGAGCACCATGAAGGTCGGCGCTTGCTGGAACAGGTTGCTCAAGCGCTCGTGCTCGCTTGACAGACGTTGTTTGCTCAGAACCTGTTCGGTGGTTTCTGTGCAGAGGACCAGGACGCCGCCGATCCGGCTTTCAACGGTTTCATCGTGGATGGGGGCGAACGAGTAAGTCCAGTAGACGTCCTGCAAGCCGCCATGGCGGATGATGGGAACCAGTTGATTCTCATGCCACGTTGCGCCGTCGCCGCGCAGGACCTGTTCGATTTGCGGCCCGATGATGTGCCAGATCTCGGCCCAGGCCAGTTTGCCCGGCCGCCCGAGGATGCCGGGATGCTTTTCTGGACCGATCGACGCACTGTACGCATCGTTGTAAAGACAGAGGTGCTCGGGCCCCCAGAAAATGAACGCCGGGTGCCGAGTCAGAAGCGCCATGCGCACCATCGTGCGAAGAGCAGGCGACCAGCCGGCGGGAGAACCGAGAGGACTTGCGTGCCAGTCGAACGATCTCAGGCGTGCAGCCATCTCGCTGTCTCCAGCAAGAAAGTCAAATCCAGCTGGGATCTTGGCCATGGACGGCGCAACCTTTCGGGCCACAGAACTCAAGCATTCTAGGCCCGGGGGCCAACCCGAGCCACGACGTCGAGCCGCGCGGCGGCATTGACACGTGAGCTGCTCACCTTGTGCCGCGTCTTGTTGCATCCCACGCATGGCATGACCGAGCGCGCATCGATTCGGGCGGAGGGAGTACCGACATCATCGACGCGACAGAACTCACCAAGCAGCGCCCCAACTTGGTGCGGCAGATAGTGACGCTAGCAGACCGACCTTTCGCTACTAGTGGCTGCCCTGGGTAGTCGGTCGGGCCTGCGCGTTGCCCCTCGGTTGGCTCGACTTGCGTCAGCATGCGCGAGTCGTCCCCCCACGCTCCACGACATCGGAAACCACATGAACACCACGCTCTCGTCGCCGATCACCTCGCTTCAACGCGATCCCGACGCTGCAGCTTCCGGCGCCCATCGCTCGCCGGAAGAACAGGAAACGGCCGCCAACCAACACGCGGACGCTCCAATCCTGACCGACCAAGTCGCCGACGAACCAGTCCGCGATCTCTTGAACGAAGCGGCACCGGCGCTGCAGAACGCCCGCGCGGTGTCCGACGAATGGCTCGAAGCCGGACGCACTGTGGTACGCACGAACCCGTTACTGGCCATCGGTGGTGCAGCGCTGATCGGCGTCGCCCTGACTCTCGCAACGTCACGCGTCATTCGTCGCTGACATCGGCGCTCGACACACGGCGCACCTTTGCCAGCGTCGACATCCTGTCGAACACCCCACTGACTATGCCCGTTGCCTCCGGCAGGCAACCTCGCAGTGTCGCTTCCGAACGCATGGGCGTCACACGGGCCGTGCCGAGAAAGGCAGCGCGTGCCGAGTCGTTCGCGACGCAAGGACTGCGACACTGTCGGGCTGACGCGTCCGATGGTATGGCGTACCCTCTAGCGTATCGGCCACGGGCCGCCTTGACATTGCTTGCTCTCGACATCCGGTAAGTGCGTCGGTCGACCTCTCAACCCGGAAAAACATCACGGTCGGCGCCAGGCGGTTCAATCGGCGCTCTCTTTTGCGTTGCGCCAGTCGAAAAGGATGGAAGGCAGACTTCTGGCGGCAGCATCCGCGCGCCGCGGAAGCCGTCAGCGCGCGCGAGGAGGAACCAACATGCTTTCATTTCTCGTTGTGGACGACGACCGAGATGCCGCAGATTGCTTGGCGGACGTCTTTCGCCTCGCCGGCCATGACTGCATCGTGGCGTACGACGGCAGGTCTGCGCTCGACGAGGAGCGTCGCTTCCACGTCGACGTGGTGATCCTCGACATCCATATGCCGGGACTCGATGGCTACGAGACCGCGCGGTGCTTCCTGAACTCGCAGGAGTTGCGGCGTCCGCTGCTGATCGCCCTGACGGCGCATGCCTCGTCTGAGGCACGTGTCAACGCGATGCGCGCCGGCTTTGACGGCTTTCTGGCCAAGCCAATCAATCCGCACCGTCTGTTGGACCTCGTGGACAAGCTGTCAAACGAACAACGAGCCTCCCTGCTTTCCGCCCCGCCGGCGGCATCGTCGACCAGTCTGGAGTCAAGTCTGGAGTCAATCGTGGACATCGGCCCGCCATCGCCGGCAAATCTAGAACCGTTGGCCGCGGGCTCTCTCGTGTCGCAGTCGGTCGCACGTTCGCGTTGAATCAAGACGTGCGGCCTTGCTGCATGCTGGAGTCGCCCTGAGCGCCGTGGCCTGCCTGACGGCACGGCAGGTGTCGGATTGCAGGACGAAGGCCATAGGGCGCGACGGCAAGCACGGCAACCAAGCGTCAATCAGAGGACGGCGACATCAGGCGTTGGATGACTTCGTGCATGGGTGTTCCCGAGATCGCCCCGGCGACATGCAACTGCCGCATATCCGTCGCCAAGTCTTCACGCACGATCAAGCCCATCGCCCAGCCCTCAAACATGCGACGGTCGCCAGGCTGTTCAAGAAGAACGCGGACTCGCGTATGCCGACGGTCTCGCCGCACGCGATCCATGACCGCATCGACTGCATCGGGGCGGCCTTCCAGCACTTGGCAGAAGTGCTTGTCGCTCTTTGCCAGCATGCCCGTGACGTCGAGTCGCCGGTTTCGTATCTGCGCTTGGCCTAGTATGACCTGCACGTCAGTTTCGGTGCAGGCTGGAGAAATCTCGCTGGCGTAGAACAAACGGATCAGCATGCAGCGCCCTTTGCCTCCGGCCTACGCGACAACAAGAATGGGTGGATCGCATGGTGCCACCTCGATGCCACCAATGCTGGGACATCACGGCGCACTATAGCTGGACAACGGCTTACCCTCCGAGGGACGGCGCCAACCTGCCGGTCGATGGCGGCGTGATGGCGTTCAACGGCCAGCCGGCACAGGGCTGAATCGGCCTGGCCGTCCTGCCCGTGCCAGCCCGCGCATCGGGCCATCGTGCGCCGATCCGTGCCCTGCCCCGCGCCGCGGTGGCTCGCCCGATCGCGGGCGGGTCCACGCCCTGCTGCGCGAAAGCGGACCGCGGTGACCGCACGTCACGACCGTCCGGAGCCCCCCATGACACGACCCACGCCTTACAAACCCGATCTCACACCGCCGCCCGGCATCGATCGCTCGGTCAACCAGGACGACGACTCGGATCACGCCACGGACGATCGCCCGGCGCCGCATCGGCGCGACGTGATTTCCGGCACCGACGCCTTCAACAAGCCGGGACTGGTCGACACGCACAAGAACCCGCACGCCTGAAGACCGACGCGCAGCACGCCGCCGCGGCGCCAGCGCTCATCCGTGCGCGCGCCTTGCCGCCTTGGACGCCGGCTTGGGCGAGTGCGGCTTGGCCTTCTTCGCGAGCGCGTGGCCGTTCACGGTCTCGGCGGCGATGACGCGCCCCTCTGCGAAGCGAAGCCGACGCGCCGGCCCCTGCGCCGTCACGCGCGCGCCGACAGCGAGCTTCGCCTGCTTCATGCCATCGGGACGCAAATGCACGAAGTCGCCGTTGTCGAGCACGACGCCATTGGCCTCGCCGTGCAGCGCATAGTTGAGCCTCGCGACGACGCCCGACGTCGACCCGCCCGCTGCGTCGACCGCATCTTCGCGCTCGCGCGGCGTCACGACGTGCGCCAGCCGATAGATCGCGTGCTGGGCATTGCCCTTGTCGCTCGGAGGCATCGGTTCGATCTCGACGTCCAGCAGATCACCGGCCATCGCAAGCCCCACGATCTCCTCGAGACGAGGCTCGTGCTTGAACGCGAACTGCACGCGCTCGCTGTCGAGTTCGACGAGCATCCCTTCGATGCCGCCCTTGGGACTGTAGATGGCGTGCAGGAAAGTTGCGGTGCGCGACAGGAGCCGTGGCATGTGAACGTTTTCTTGGTGAGGCATCGGCGGGACGTCGAGTGGCATGGCGGAACTGCCAGTCAGTTCTGGGGACGGTGCGCGATCCTTCAAGACGCGACTTCCAGGTTGCCGCCATCCGTCTCCCGCTCGACCGCAAACCGCTTGTCGATCGCGATCTGTCCCGCGATCACCTGGTCGCAGCCTTCGCGTCGGCGTTCGCGGCGCGAGCGGCGGCGTGTGCCTTCGCCTTGTGCATCTTGGCCCTGGCCTTGTGGACAGACTTGTTCGGCTCCTTGCTGCCGGCTGCCTCGACGTTCTCGGCGCCCTCTTTCACGGTTTCGGCGGTGGCCTTGCCGGCCTCCTTGACCGAATCGAGGGCCTGCGCGTGTGCGAGCGAAAAGATGACCATGGCGGCGGTGGCGACGAGGGATTGCTTCATGGAAATCTCCGTTGAGGTTGAACAGCGGCTGGTCGCCAGGAGCAAATGACGAGCCGTGCGAGAAGCGCGACAAATGAATCCGACGACGGTTCGGAAACGCAGGCTGCCGAGCGACGTCCAGTTCCGCTGCCGCTCGCGCCACGACTGCCATCTCCGCCCCCTCCTAGTCCCATCTCGCCATGGAGCCGCTGCGCGGCCCCATCGCGCACCTGGTGGGAGGCCTCACCACCGCCAAGGTCGCCGAGCAGGTGCCGCACGGCCACGGCGAGTTCGCGCTGGTGATCGCGGGGCTCGGCACGAGCGGCCTCTCGACCAGCGCGCTGCGTCGCTTGCTGCGCGGCGCCGGCTACAAGGTCTACGACCGGGCCTCGGCCGCAACGTGGGGCCGCGCGGCGGCCTCGACGCGCGGCTCGCGCGACTCGACGGCCGCCTCGAGGAGATCTCCGGCAAGACCGGCGGCGCGCGCGTTCACCTCATCGGCTGGAGCCTGGGCGGCATCTGCGCGCGCGAAAAAATGGCCTTGCAGGCGTGCCCGATGTCCACTTAGCGCTCTGTTCAAATTGCACTCAAGGACATTCGTGCCGAGACTTGGTTGCCACCGCCGCGCCTCGCCGGGCGTCCCGCCGAGCCCAGTATGCCCACGAAGCGACGCGAATGGTGTCAGCCGGCGGCCGTCCCGCGGTGCGCCCATCGAGGCGGCGGCAGCAAGTAGAGGTGGCAGTCCACAACAGCGTTTCAGGCTCGCCGGCTGCCATCACGTCGTCGTCAGATCCTTGAACGTGCCGCCCATGTCTTCCATTTCCTCCCCTGCCATTGGCCCCCTCGCCATGGAGCCCCTCCGTGGTGCGCTTTCGCACTTGATGGGGCGCATGAGAGCCCGCTCCGTCGCGGCACGCGCCGAACACGGCGACGGCGATCCTGTCCTCGTGATTCCGGGCCTGGCGACAAGCGGCATCTCGACAAGCACGCTGCGATTGTTCCTGCGCTCCGCCGGCTACCGCGTCTACGACTGGGGGCTGGGTCGCAACGTCGGACCGCGAGGCGGGATCGATACCTGGATGGCACGGCTGGAGCCGCGCCTGAACCACGTATCACAGCGCAACGGCGGCAGGCGCGTCCACGTCGTGGGGTGGAGCCTCGGTGGCATCTACGCACGCGAACTGGCAAAGCGTTGTCCACGCCTGGTTCGACAGGTCATCACGCTCGGATCGCCGCTCAGCGCCGATCCCGATGCGACCAACGGACGCCTGCTCTACCGGATCCTGTGCGGTGACGACGCTGCGCGCGATCACGAGCTACTCGAGCGAGTCCGCAGGGAGCCATCGGTACCCTGCACGTCGATCTACTCGAAGCTGGACGGCGTCGTGTCCTGGGAGGCGAGTCGCATTGACGATCACGAGCTTCACCGAGCCATCGAGCTCGACGGCGTGTCCCATCTTGGCTTGGTATGCCATCCGCGCGCGCTGGCGGTCATCGCTCGCGTCATGGCGGAACGCAAGCGGGCTCGTGCCAGATGACGCAGGCATGGCCGTTGCAGATGCAATCGGCAATTGCGACCAGAAAATGCCATGAACCTCAACTCGAATAGCAACGACACCGCTCAACCACATTTGGCCGCGGCACCCCTCGAACTGCGTGTCTGGGGTGCAAGCGGCGAACAACTGGCCACCGGGCTGAATCGAGCCCGACAGGTGCTTGAAGAGCGCGGCATCACCGCAGGCCGCGCGTTCGTTTGCCACTCTGCCGTACTGGCTTATGAACTCGATCCGTCGTTGCCTTCGCCGGCAGAGGACGTGTGCATGGGCGCCGCTGTCTGCAAGGAGGCCTTCGACGCCGCCATCCTCGCGGCGGGAGGTAGCGCCGACAAAGGCGATGCGCTCGCGTTCGAACAGAATGCTGAAGACGCGCGCCTATGGGACACGATCCCGACGCTTCGCGAATGGCGGGTCAAGAATGCGGCTAGCACGGCTGCGGAATAGCGCTGATGGCCGGTGATCAAGTACCCCCAAGGCCCGCACTCACTTCGAGCAACTTCTGGGGAAGTCGCCATGGCGCTTGACCACTATGGTCGCTTGATCGATCACATCCACTTGCGCGTTGCCAACCTCGATCGAAGTCGCACCTTCTATCGGGCCGCGCTGATCGCCCTCGACCTCGAAAGCGCGATTCGCGAAGGCGCGGACTACTTCAGCGCCGATGAGCTCTGGATCGACGCCGCCGACAGCGCCGAGGGGCCCTTTTCCCGCGTCCACCTCGCCTTCAGAGCGAGCGACCGGTCGACAGTCGACGAGTTTCATCGGGCTGTTCTCGCGGCAGGCGGGTGTGACAACGGCACGCCAGGCGAACGGCGCTACCACCCGGGGTACTACGCTGCCTTCGCTTTCGACCCCGACGGCAACCATGTGGAAGCGGTCTTCCACGGAGACGCGCATTCGAACGATACGACCTCGGCGCCGTCCCCTTGACCGCGCTGTGTGCGACCTATTCGTCCTCGTCCCATGACGCGTTCATGTCGAAGCCAAGGCGACGATACCGTGCTTGAAGTCAAGTCGCCGTTCGGGCTTGGATATTGCTGCGCTCATTGCGGACGCGCGGACCGCGATGAGGTCTGCGCGCCTTCCGCAACTGAACTACTTCGGTACATCCTTTGCGCCGACTCGATCCATGGCCACCCCCCTCTCCGTCCGCATCCCTCATCAGCTCGGCCGAGCCGAGGCACGTCGCCGCATTGAGTCTGGCTTCGCGAACATCGTTGGGCAACTCCCGGGAGGCAACGGCAGCTTCAGTCAACGCTGGGACGGCGACCGGCTCACGTTCAGCGTCTCCGGGATGGGCCAGACGGTGTCCGGCGCAGTCGAGGTCTTCGATACCTCGGTGACGATGGATCTGGAGCTGCCTGGCCTTCTCGGCACGCTTGCAAGCGGGCTCAAAGGGCGCATTCAAAAGGCCGGGCAGTTGCTTCTCACCCGCAAATAGATCGCCGCCTTTAGGCGATCGCTGCCTCCGGCGACGCGTGCACCGCCGTGGAGACCTCTTCGGTCCGACCTGGAACCGCGTGAGTTTGTTCTGTCCGAAGCACATCGTGATCGGCACGTCGCTGGCGTCACGTCCGCGCGCCATGACGATGCGGCCGATTCGAGGGACGTTGTGGCGTGCGTCGAAGGTGTGCCAATGGTCGCCCAGGAACACCTCGAACCACGCGCTGAAGTCCATGGGATCCGCTTGAATCCACCGCCGCTATGTGTAGTGAGCCACTTTGGGTTTGCCAGTCGCTGAAATCGGCCGGCAGAGAAGCAGCAGAGCCACAGCGAGCGCCAGCAAACCAAATGCCACCGCGCAGAGCTGAACTTGAGCAAAACCACCTCCCGTGCTGGCCGCAAGGGTCGTGTGAGTTGTCGTGGCCAGATGATCCCCGATCACAGCCGGCCTGGACCTCGTTTGCCAGATCGAGGGTGTCCCTTGTCGATCAGCGCTCGTGACCGCTTTCTTGGGCGACCTTCAGGATCGGTGACAGCAGATACTGCATCACCGTCTGACGGCCCTGGTTGATCTCGACGATCACCTTCATGCCCGGCACGAGCGGCAATTCTCGACTGCTGGAATTCAATGTCTGGCGCGAAAGCCTCACCAAGGCCTTGAAGCCACCTGCCGCGTTGTCACCGTCCCGACCGGCGGGGTCGCTGGCATCTTGACGTCCAGGTGCGCCGTCGGAGGCATCCGGCCAGATCTGTGCAACGCTACCGTCCAACATCCCGTACTGCTGGAAAGCATAAGACGAGACCTTGACCTTGACCGGTTGCTTCGCGCTGACGAAACCGATGTCCTCGTTGCGCACGGTGACCTCGGCCACCAGCGGAGCGTTCTCTGGAACGATGGACAACAGCACCGTGCCCGCGCTGACGACGGTGCCGATCGAATGGGTTGCCAGGTCCTTGATGGTGCCCGCCTCGCTTGCCTTGAGTTCGAGCAACCCCGAGTGATGGGTCTGCTTGAGGGCCTCCTGTGCCAACTTGGCGCGATCGACGTCGGCCTCGATCCGCTCGTTCTGCAGGTCCGAGCGCAACTTCGCCTTCAATTCGCCCAATTGGCGTTGTGCTTCCTCAACCGCGGACTCCAGAGCCGCCACGCGGGCGACCTGGGACTTGAGTTCCTGGTCGCTCTCGATGTACTCGCGCTGCTTGTCCTCCATCGTCGTCCGCGGAACGTAGCCTTGCTTACCTAGGTCCGAGTAGGTCTGCGCCTGGCTCCGGTAGATGGGATTGGTCTGCTCCATCTTTTCGAGCGTCTGGACGCCCGCATCGCGATCGTGCTCGTTCCGGCGCACCGCCTCCTCGGCCTGGGCAACTGCTTGACCGTGCGCTTGAAGGTGAGCGTCGTATTGGGCCTGCACCTGCCGGAACATCTCGTCCGAGTCCTCCTTTTGACGAGCCAGCGGGTGTCCTGCAAGCTCGGCATCGATACGGCGGATCTGCAGTTCGCGATTGCGCAGTGCACTGGCGACCTCGGTGGAATCCGCCTGTGCGTCCTGGCTGTCCATGCGCAACAGCACCTGCCCGGTTTGCACATGCTCACCCTCGCGCACGAGGATCTCGCGCACGATGCCTGGCCCGGACGGCTGGACGATCTTCACATAGCTGGCAGGCACCAAGCGGCCCGGCGCGGTCGCGATGATGTTGAGTTTGCCAAAGCACGCCCAGGTGATCAGGATCGCTACCAGAACGGTGAGCGTTATCAGGATCACCTTGGCCAAAGGCTCGGGCGGACGCTCCTGGATTGCCAGCAATCCAGGAGCGAACGCCAAGGCGTCCTTGGACAGTGCCCGCTTCTCAGGCACCGGATGGTTGGATGCAGTCACGCTTGTTCTCATCCTTCGATTCCACTCACGGTCACGCTAGGCCTGGTGCAGGCCAGATGTAGGCAGAGCCACCTTGCGATCGGGAGGCGACGAGTGACCCGTTGCGGCCCCCGATAGCATGGCCACCACATCCGGCGACAGATCGAACGAATGCATCTCGACGCCCGAGCCGACCATACTGCGACCCGGCGACGCGTCCAGCTGGCGATGCATGACCGCCCAAAGATCGTTGAAGCTCGAGCGGCCCGCGGTAGCCGCGATCGCCAAGGCGCCAGCATTCGAGCTTCCAAGCTCCTGCCTCATGACCGCAGCGAGTTGCAACGCACTGACGTATGCCGCCTGCTTGCTGCCACTGCCAAGCACAGGCTGCGTCGTCTCGTGCCCATCGGTCGTGCTGGATGCACTGGTTTGTGTTGCCGAGGAGGACGCCCCGCCTGCGACAACGGCCATCGGCGAGGCGCCACCGCTGATGCTTGCCCACGAATCGATCGTCTGCAAAGCCGTCGCGTACGAAGCATTCGTCAATGTCGACTGAGTGGCAGACAGGTTCATGCCGGTCAGGTTGCCATTCTTGCCGTCGTAGTAAGCAAGATCGCCACCGTAGGCCGCCGTGGCACTGCTGGCGATGGTGTCGGCGCCTTCCTTCGTCGACAGTTGCCAGTTCGCCGGGTTGCCAGCTGTCCCGTAGTCCTTGACCAGGTTCGTGAAGCTGAACTCCTCGATCGGCTTGTTGCGCAGCGCATCCGTGCCGGTGCTGTTGTAAGACGCGCTGGCCGCCTCGATCACCTGAAGCGTGGTCGTCGTCTGGTTGGCCGTCGACGAGAACCAGTTCGTGAAGGTGATCGAATCGCCAGCCACGCCGTCGTTGAGCAGCAGGTTGTTGCCGCTCTTGGTGAAGGTGAGCGCTTCGGTGTCGATGCCCGCGCCGAGCGAGAGTACATTGGCCGAGCCCGCGACAGGCGCGATGATGGTCGCGCCGTCGCCCTTGTTGACGGCGATGACGTTGGCTTTCGCACCGACGGTGATCGTGTCGCCGACCTTGCCCGCGGCGTAGAAGTCCTTGTAGGCGCCGCCGGTGAGCGTGTCGGCCGCGCCGCCACCAACGAGCACCGCCTGGTTGCCTGTCGCCTTAAGCACCTGCGCGCCCGCCGTGCCCGCCTCGAGCACTGCGATGGCCGCGCCGCCGTTGAGCGTGTCAGCGCCAGTGTTGCCCACCACGATGCCCGCCGTCGTCGCGCCGCCCGTGCCGGTCAACGCCGTCGCCCCGGTGAGCTTGAGCGTCTGCACGTTGGTGGCGAGCGTGTACGAGACCGAGGACTGGATCGTGTCTGCCGTCGTCGTGCTGGCAACGCTGACAACATCGGTGGTCGCATTGACGACGAACAGATCGTTGCCCGTGCCACCGATCAACTTGGCCGCGCCCGAGCCGGCGACAAGCGTGTCGTTGCCCGAGTTAGCGGTGATCGTGTCGGCCAGCGTATTGCCGGTGCCCATGAGCGCGCCCGAGCCGGTGAGCACGAGGTTGGCGACGTTGGCAGCGAGCGTGTCGTTGAAGGACGCCTGGATCGTGTCGATTCCGTGGGTAGCCCCCACCGACACGACGTCGGCGGCGTTGCTCAGCACGAACAGATCGTTGCCAGTGCCGCCAACGAGGCTGTCCACGCCCGTACCCGACACCAAAACGTCCGCTCCACTGCCGGCCACGAGCGTGTCGGCACCGTTGCCGGCGGCCAGCGTAACAGCGCCGGTCGAGGTGCCGGCCGTGAGCAGGTCGTTGTTGGCGTTGCCGGTGCCCGTGATCGCGCCTGAACCGGTCAACACGAGCGTGTTGATCTGAGAGGGCAGCGTGAAGCTCGCCGACGAGCTGATCGTGTCGACGGCAGTCGATGAAGTGTCAACGATCTTGTCGTTCGTGTTGTTCACGACAAACAAGTCGTTGCCGGTGCCGGCGACCAGCGTCGCCAGGCCCGTGCCCGCGCTGAGCGTGTCGGCACCCGCGTTGCCAAAGATCGTGTCGGCTATCGCGTTACCTGCGCCGACGATGCTGCCCGAGCCGGTAAGCACGAGCGTCGAGACGTTGGCCGCGAGCGTGTCGTTGAAGGCCGACTGGATCGTGTCGGCGACCGTCGTCGAAGCCACGCTGACGACATCGGACGCGTTGTTGATGATGAACAGCGCGTTGCCGGTGCCGCCGACCAAGCTATCGACACCGGTGCCCGAGACGAGCGTGTCGGCACCGCTGCCGCCCACGAGCGTGACCTTGCCTGTGGACGCTGACGCGGTCAACAAGTCGTTGCCCGTGTTCGCGGCGCCCTTGATGCTGCCCGCGCCCGTCATGACAAGTGTGTTGACGTTGCCTGGCAGCGTGAAGCTCACCGACGAGCTCACCGTGTCAACGCCCGCGCCGCCCGCACTCTGCACGGAGTCGGCCGCGTTGTCGACGACGAACAGGTCGCTTCCGGCGCCGCCGATCATCGTGGCTGCGCCTGTGCCCGCGACGAGCGTATCGCCCGCGTCGTTGGCGCGCAGCGTGTCGGCGATGGTGTTGCCGGTGCCCATGAGGGGCGCGCCACCGGCGAGCACGAGCACCGCGACGTTGGCGGCGAGCGTGTCGTTGAACGCGGCCTGGATGGTGTCGATGCCGTGGCTGGAGCCGACCGAGACCACGTCGGCGGCGTTGTTCAACACGAACAGGTCGGCTCCGGTGCCACCGGTGAGCGTATCGACGCCGGTGTTGGAGATGAGGGTGTCGGCCCCGTTGTTGGCTTTGCCGCTCAACGCCGCCGAGCCGGTGAGCACCAGCGTGTTGATGCCCGTGGGCAAGGTGTAGCTGGACGAGGACGCGATCGTGTCCGCGCCTGCGCCAGCCAGCACCTGGAAGGTGTCCGACGAGTTGTTGACGACGAAGACCGCGGACGAGTTCGCGCCGGCGACGAACAGGTCGGCCGCCGAGCCGCCCGCGAGCGTGTCGTTCGTACCGAGGGCCATCAGCGTGTCGGCGCTGCTGCCGCCGACGATGGAATCGTTCGTGCCAAGCGCTTCGAGCACCTGGGTGCCGGTGCCGCCCGTGAGAGTGTCGCCGACGCCCGCAGCCATGAGCGTGTCGTTGCCTGAGCCGCCCGCGACGGCTGTGTTGGCGCCGCCCTTGAACACGATGTTTCCGGAGCCGCCCGCCAGCGTCGAATCAACGACGTCGACTTCGCCCAGGAAGCGTCCCAGCGTCACCGTGCCCCCCGTGGGGAAGGCGAATTGGTAAGTCAGGCCCGAGCTGCCGGCCAGCGCACCATCGAGCGTCACGCTGCCAGTACCGTCCGAGATCTGGAGCGCGGCAAGCCCCTCGCTGTCAGTGATGGCGGTGGCCGTGAGCTGGGCCGGGGCCACGCCAGCACCGAAGTCGACGTTGAGCGCTCGCGTCATGGCGGACGATACGTACATCACCTGCGAGTTGCCAAAGCCTGGGTTGAAGACCAGCGTATCGCCGCCGGACGCGTTGAACACGTCGTGCCCCGTTCCCGCGACCAACGTGTTGAAGTTGCTGGTGGTAGAGGTGGTCGTGTCGGAGATCAGGTTCTCCGAGCCGCTGCCACCCACCAGCGTATCGCCGCCCACGGCGGTCAACCGGGTACCATCGCTCGCGTTGCCGGTTCCAACAACGCCTTGGCCGCTCATGACCAAGCTCGTGACCGAGGCAGGCAACGTGTAGTTGACGGTCGACCAGACAGTGTTGTTGCTGCCGGTAGCCAGCACCACGTCGGCCGAGTTGTTCACGTAGAAGGCAATGCCGCCGTTGCTGCCGCCCGCGGCTTCAAGCGTATCCACGCCGGTGCCTGCGGTCAGAGTCGAGCCGGTGCGGCCAACGAGTGTGTCATTGCCCGCGTTGCCGGTGATGTGGATGGCGTTGCCCGTGGACTGGTCGACCGCCGTCAGATTAGCCGAACCGGTCAACTGCAGCTCGGCGTTGTATGCGCCGGTGTAGACGTAGTTCACCGACGACAGAAGGTTGGCGGTGTATCCCGGCGCAACGCTGATCACGCTGTCGGCGGAATTGTTGATCTCGAAATAGCAGACTTCGCCCATGGAGGCGACGTCCACGCCGGAGCCCGAAACCAAGGTGTCGAACATGCCGCTGGCCGACAGCGTGTCGTTCTGGTCGTTGCCAATCGCTACCAGTGAATCGCCGTTGATGGCAAGTTGGTCCACGCTCTCAGGCAGCGTGTAGCTGACGGTGGACGAAATGCTGTTCTGCGCACCATTGCCTGCGGCCTGAATCACGTCGTTGGCGTTGTGCACGTAGAACGTGTTGCTGCCCGGGCCCGCGATAAAGGTGTCCTGGCCCGTACCGTCGTTGAAAGCGTTGTTGCCTGCGCCGCCGGTGATGACGTCGTTGAGGTTGTTGGCTGTCGCCGAGAGATACGAATCGCTGCTGCCGACAAGGCTCATGGCCGTCACGCCGACGGGCACCTTGTAGCTCACCGAGGCAACCACCGTGTCGGTGGTGTTGCCACCGGTGACCATGATGCTCGGATCGTCTACGACGAACGTCTCGTGGCCTGCACCGCCGACGAGCGTCGAGTTCGTGCCGGAAGCTTCCAGGCGATCGGTACCCGCACCGCCGGTCACCAGGTCGCCGGTACCGGCCGCATTGATGGACGCGCCACCCACGCCGGCAGTCAATGTATCGCCATTGCCCCAGGCATAGATGGTGTCCCGGCCGGAACCGCCGACGATGGAGTCGTCGTCGAGCGAACTGAGGATCAGGTTGCCGCTCGAGCCGGCGGCGCTGCTGCGGCCGCTCGGCACGAGCAACTGGGCCAACGAATCACTGGTGCCGTCCGAGAAACTCACCGTGTTGATCACGCCCGGCACGGCCCCCCCCTGCACCGTGACGGCGCCTCCTGCGCCAGCGATCACCAGCGACGACGGCGCGCCGCCGGTGCCCGGCACGGCCGAGAACGTCAAGCTGCTCTTCGTGATGCCGGGGCCGAATACGATCGTGCCGCCGGTCGACGAGCCAGTGATCACGTCGTGGCCGAATCCGGTGTTGAAGACGAAGGTGTCGCCGCTGGTCGAGCCTGCAGCCAGCGTGTCGTTGCCAGTGCCGGCGACGAGCGTGTCGCTGTCGGTGTTGGACGATCCGGCGTAGGAGCCGACCGAGATCACGTCGTCGGCACCGTTGCCCGTCCCCGAACTGCCCGAAGCCGTCAGCACCATCGTGTTGACGTTGGCCGGCAGCACGAAGCTGCCGCTGCCGTTGGCGATGAGCGTATTCGAGGTGGTCGTCGATGCATCGACGACCGTGTCGACGTAGTGGACGATGAAGGTCGTGTTGCCGCTGCCGCCGACCATCGTGACCGCCTCGTAGTACATCGAGGAGAGCGTGTCATTGCCGGCGCCGCCGACCAGAGTGTCACCCTCCCCGTACGCGAGGAGCGAGTCGTTGCCGGCATTGGCTGTGCCGACGGCATGGTCGCCAGCCATCACCAGCGTGTTGGCCGTGTCGCCAAGGGCGAAGCTGAAGGACGCGGTGACCGTGTCGAGACTTAGATCTCCACTGCCGGCCTGGATCGAATCGTCAGCGAATTCGAGCGTATAGCTCTCCGCGCCGGAGCCGCCGACGAGAACGTCGCCGTGACCCATCGCGACGAGCTGATCGGTGCCCGCGCCGCCGGTCAAAGTGTCGAAGTTGCCATTGGCGATCAAGCTGCCGCCCTGGGCATTGCTGGAGGCCGTCAAGCTGTCGTAGCCAAGGTTGAGCGTCAGCGACTGGACGTTGGACGGCAATGCGTAGCTCACATCCGACTGGATCTGCACGCCACTTAGTCCAGCGGCGGCCTGAATGACCGTTGTCGCGGCTTGGGGCGTGGTCAGCGAGAACGTCCCGCCACTGGCGGAAGCAACGATCGTGTCATTGGCGCCAGCGACCCAGACCCATGACCCGTTCGCGTTGATCTGGTCTGCGTTGCCTTCGGCCCAGGTATTGCCACCGGTGATCGTCGCGGCGTTGCCGTACGCGTAGACGTCCTCGTTCGTGCCGGTCACGGAGTCGCCGTTGCCGAAAGCGTAGACATCGGCGACGAGGCTGTCCGACCGCGGGATCGCCTGACCGTCGCCGGTGCTGACGATGTCATCAGAGCTTGCGCCGTGCACGGTCACGGTTCCCAGCCCGCTCGCGTTCATGAACTGCGCGAACGATTCGGGGTTGGCGCCGGCAAAGGTAATGGTGCCGATGTCGCCGGGCTGGAACGCCTGCGCGACCTGGGCGGTTCCGGTACCAGAAGTCAACAACAGCGTCGGGCTGTTGACATCGTCCGCCAGCGTGACGCCCACCGTCAGATTGCTCTCAGAGATGCCGGCCGCGAAGTCGATGTTCTCGATGTTGTACCGATAGGCGGCCCCGAGCGATACCTGGCCGAAACCCGGGTTGATGACGTATTGGATCGGGCCTCTCAAGCCGTCGCCTTCCAGCAGCGCATTGCCACTGCCGCTCTCGAGCGTGTCCGCGCCGAAGCCGGTCAGCGTCTCCGCGCCCGCCCCCGCCACCAGCAGGTCGGATCCGCCAAGCGTGTCGGAGATGACGGCGTTGGTGTTGCCATAGATCGTGTCCAAGCCGTTGCCCGCGTAGATCGTGTTGCCGCCGGTGCCGGCATAGATCACGTCGGCGCCCGCGCCGCCCCATATCGTGTCGGCGCCGGTTCCACCGATGACGGTGGCGCTGACGGCATCGCTTCTCAAGACGTCGTTGCCGGAGTTGGCCAACAGGACGTTGGTCATGTCCGAGTTACCCGTGCCGGTGAGGTTCGCAGAACCGGTCAGCACCAGGTTATCGACGAGTTCCGGCAAGGCGTAGCTCACCGCCGAGGTCACTGTGCTGGCGTTCGGATAGTTCAATTGCACGATGACGTCGCTCGTACTGCTGACGACAAACACGTCGTTGCCCGCGCCGCCGACCAAGGTCTCGGAACCGCTGGCGGCCGTCAAAGTGTCCGCGCCGCTGTTGGCCACTAGCGTGTCGCCGCTGCCCGAAGCGGACGCCGCGAGGTCGGCGGAGTCTGTCAGCACAAGGGTCGCGTTCGGGGTCGTGAGCGCGTAGTTGACCGATGATTCGATAGTGTCGCCTGCCCCCACGTTCAACAGCACGTCCGCGGAGTTGTTGACGACGAAGACATCGGCGCCTGCGCCGCCGGTGAGCGTGTCGATGCCGGCGTTGGAGACGAGCGTGTCGCCCGCGGCGTTGGCCGTCGCCTGCAGGTTGGCGCTGCCAGTGAGCACGAGTGTGTTCACGTTGGCGTTGGCGGTAAAGTTTGCCGAGGACTCGATCGTGTCCGCGCCGGTCGTGGTCGCCTGCACGACGTCCGCCGTGTTGTTGACGATGAAGACATCGTTGCCCGCGCCGCCGACCAGCGTCGTCACTGCCGCAGTGCTGACGGCGGTCAGCGTGTCGTCGCCGCTGTTGGCGACGATGCTGTCCGCACCGGAGTTGCCAGTCGCCTGCAACGCGTCGCTGCCGGTGAGCATCAGTATGTTGACGTTAGTGGGCAGCGTCACGTTCACCGATGCGACGATCGCGTTGGTGGACGTCGCCAACGCGCCTTGCACCACGTCGGCTGTGTTGTTGATGACGAAGACGTCATTGCCCGCACCCGCCGTGAAGGTGTCGACGCCGCTGTTGGAGACGAGCGTGTCGTTGCCCGCGTTGGCTTGCCCCGTGAGCGCAGCCGACCCCGTCAGCACGAGCGTGTCGATGTTCGTCGGCAGGACGAAGTTGAAGGCCGACTGGACGGTGTCGCTGTTGGACGTGGAGGCGTTCGTGAGCTTGGTGCTCGCGTTGCCGACGATGAACAGATCGTTGCCGCTTCCCGAAACCAGCGTGTCGATGCCGGTGTTGCCCACGAGGGTGTCATCGCCCGCGTTGCCCGTGCCGGTGAGCGCTGCCGAGCCGGTGAGCGTCAACAGGTTCACGTTGGCCGGCAGCGTGTAGCTCACGCTCGATTGCAGCGCGTTCGGCGCGCCGGCGCTCGCGTTCTGCACCACGTCGGCGGTGTTGTTGACGACGAATGTGGTAGCCCAGCTGCCGCCGTTCATCACGGCCACGCCGCTGCCGGCGATTAGCGTGTCGTTGCCCCCGCCAGCCGTCAGCGTGTCGGCATCGGCATTGCCGGTGCCCGAGATGTTGGCGGCGCCCGTCAGCGTGAGCGCGTCGATGTGCGCAGGAAGGACGAAACTGGCCGACGAGAACATCACGTTGTTCGCCGAGCCGGCCATCACGCTGTCGGCGCTGTTGTCGACGACGAAGGTGTCGTTGCCCGTGCCGCCCACCAGCGTCGCCAGGCCGCTGCCGGCCACGAGCGTGTCGTTGCCGCCGAGTGCGACGAGCTGGTCGGCGCCGGCGTTTCCTTGCAGCAGATCGTCGGCGCCGTTGGCCGTGCCCACGAGGTTGGCCGCGCCGGTGAGGCGCAACGTGTTGATGTTGGTGGGCAGCGTGATGCTGACCGACGAGATCAGCACGTTCTCGTTCGTCGAGATGTTGGAGATGACATCGCCGGCGTTGTTGACGACAAAGGTATCGTTGCCTGCACCGCCCAGCAGCACGGTGACGCCGGAGCCCGAGACGAGCGTGTCGTTGCCTGCGCCGGCTTGCAGCGTGTCGTTGCCGGCGTTGCCGACGATCGAGTCGTTCTCCGCGTTGCCGGTCGCCACCAGGTTGCCCGTTCCTGTGAGCACGAGCTCGTCCACGCCTTGGGGAAGCGTGAAGCTCACCGAGGATTGGATCGTGTCCTGGTGGCCGTTCGAGCTGTCCGTCTCGGAGACGGTGTCGGACGTGCTGTTGACGATGAACAAGTCGCTGCCCGTGCCGCCGCGCAGGTCTGCGGCGCCGCTGCCGGCGATGAGCGTGTCGGCGCCGGCGTTGCCCACGATCACATCGCTCGAGCCGTTGCCGATGCCCACCAGATCACCAGAGCCGGTCAGCACGAGGGTGCTCACGTTGGCCTGCATGGTGTAGTCGACGGACGAGTAGACGGCATTGCCGAAGCTGGCCGAGATACCCGTGATCGTATCGGCCGCGTTGTCGATGACGAAGGTGTCGGCGCCCGTGCCGCCAACCAGCGTCGCCAGGCCGGTGCCGGCCTGCAGCGTGTCGGATCCGGAGCCGGCAATGAGCGTGTCGTTGCCCGCGTTGCCGACGACTAGGTTGTTGCCCGAGACCGCCCGGCCCGTCAGGTTGCCCGAGCCGGTCAGCGCCAGGGTGTTGATGCCCGAAGGCAGCGTCCAGCTCAGCGAGGACTGGATCGTGTCGTCGCCATGGGCGCCCGCCAGGCTCACCACGTCGGACGCGTTGTTCACGACGAACAGATCGTTGCCAGAGCCTGCGACAAGGGTGTCGACGCCAAGGCCGGCCACGAGCGTGTCCTGGCCGGTGGTCGCGACCATCGTGTCGTTGCCGGCGTTGCCTGTGACGAGGTCGTTGCCGCTGTTGGTCGTGACCGTGATGCCGAGGCCGCCTGTCGCATCGAAGATGTTGCTACCGGCCGGCACCGTCAGCGAGGTCGACGCGATGATGGTGTCGGTGGCCGACACGTTCAGGAGCACGTCGTTGACGTTGTTGACGACGAAGACGTCGTTGCCCGCGCCGCCCACGAGCGTGTCGATGCCCGAGTTGGAGACCAGCGTGTCGCCCGCGCCGTTGGCCGTGGCCTGCAGATTCGCGCTGCCGGTGAGCACGACCACATTGACGTTGGTCGGCGCCGTCACGCTGACCGACGACTGGAGCGTGTCCTGGGCCGTCGTCGAAGCGACCTGGATCACGTCCGACGCGTTGTTGATGACGAACAGATCGTTGCCCGAGCCGCCGACCAGCGTGGTGGCAGCAGCGGTGCTGACCGCTGTCAGCGTGTCGTTGCCGCTGTTGGCGACGATGCTGTCGGCGCTCGCGTTGCCTGTGGCGGAAAGTGCGGCGTTGCCGGCGAGCGTGAGCGTGGCGACGCTGCCGGGCAGCGTGACGTTGACGCCCGCCACGATCGCGCTCGATGCGTTCGCGCCCTGCACCACGTCGGCGACGTTGTTGATGACGAAGGTATCGCTGCCGGCGCCACCCACCAGCGTGTCGATGCCGGCATTGGAGACCAGCGTGTCGTTCCCATCGTTGGCATGGCCGGTGAGCGCGGCCGTGCCGGTGAGCACCAGCGTGTTGACGTTGGTCGACAGCGTGGCGTCGAAGGCTGACTGCAGCGTGTCGCTGGCTCCCCACGAGGCTTCGGTGACGACGTCGGCCGCGTTGTTGACGATGAAGAGATCGTTGCCGCCGCCGACCAGGGTATCGATGCCGGAGTTGGAGACGAGCGTGTCCACACGGTCGTTCGCCGTGCCGGAGAGCGCGGCGTTGCCGGTCAACACGAGGATGTTCGTGCCATAAGGCAACGCGAAGTTGACGCTGGAATAGACGGTGTCGGAATAGCCGCTCGTGTCGACCGTGTCGGCCGAGTTGTTGACCACGTACGCGGTCGCGTTGCTTCCGCCGACCAGGACGTCAACGCCCGTGCCAGACACGAGGGTATCCACACCGGCGCTGCCATACAGGGTGTCGGTGCCGGCATTGGCTGTTCCGACGATGTTCGCGGAGCCGGCAAGGATGAGGGCGTTTGCGTTAGTGGGCAGCGCGAAATTGACGGTCGAGGTGACGGCGTCATGACCGCTCGTGTTGTTGCTGACGACGGTCGTCGAGCTGTCGTTGACGTAGAAGTTGGTGATGTTGTTGTAGTTGCCGGAACCGCCGATCAGCGTGTCTCCGGCGCCTGACGCCGTCAGGCTTCCAGAGGCCGCGGAGTTGGTCACGATGGAGTTTGAACCCGACAACGTCACGGCAGCACAGTACCCGGTCACGACGGCGTTCGCGCCGGCAGCGACGATCGACCCCATCAAGCTGTTGCCGATGATGGTCGCCGAGGCTCCGGCAGAATAGACCGCCTGGCCGGACCACGTCCCCCCTTTGATCGTCTCGTTGGCGCCCCAGGCCGATACCGTATCGCCGTACCAGTTGGCGCCGACTGTGACGGCCTCGTTCGTGCCAACGACCACGTCCTCCGATCGACCAGGGTTCAGGACGAAGCTTTGGTCCTGGTGGAACATCGTCGTCATCAGCGCCGCGGGAGAATAGCTGCCCTGGCTGCCGAACGAGACGTTGCTCAAGCTGCCGCTCAAGGCGCCCTGGACAATGGCGTCACCGTCGACGCTCGAGATCACCAGGAGAGGATTGTTGCCGGCGTCCCACTCGACGGAGCCGGTCAAGTCCGTGGCGGTGATGCCGCCGCTGAAGTCGAGTTCATCGTGGCTTCCCGCGTTGATCTGGACGAGGTCGCTGCCAAAGCTCGCCCCGAGGACGATGGTCACGTCGCCGCCAAGGTTCTCCAGCAGTTGGTCACCGGAACCTGCAACGAGTGTGTCCGCTCCAATGCCTGCCAGCGTATCGGTACCCGTGCCGCCGATGATCAGATCCTGGCCCGCGGTGCCGTCCCACAGAACGTCTGTGCCCGCGCCGCCCGTGAGCGTCGCAATGCCGCTCATGCCGAGGACGGTGGTTGCTCCATCAAAATCGCCGCCGTCACCAGCATTCAGTACGCTCGCTGCGGTGCCGCCCTGGATGAAATCGACACCATTGCCGCCATTGATGGTGGTGTTGCCTGAAGTTGCGACGACGCTGGTAGGCGCCGCCGCCGAGCCCCCATCGCCGACGTCGATGACCGTCGAGCCGGCGCCGCCCTGGAGGAAGTCGACACCCAGGCCGCCGTAGATCGTCGTCGAACTCGACGCGACGGAGAGGCTGCCCATCACGGTCGTGGCTGCGCCGACGGTGCCGCCGTCGCCCGCCCAGAGATAGTTCTGGCCGCCGCCGCCCTGGATGAGGTCGGTGCCATCGCCGCCATAGAGCCAGGATGTGGCCGACGTGCCGCTGCCCGCTTGCAGCGTGTTGTTGCCAGTGCCGGCCACTAGCGTGTCGAAGCCGTCGCCGCCGAGCAGCACATCCAGGCCGGAACCGCCGACCAGATACTCGTGGCCGAGACCGCCTTGCAGCGTCGAATTGCCGGATCCGGCGACGAGCGTATCGCTTCCTGCGGAGCCGACGATGACACTGTTGCCCGATCCCGCGAAGACGTAGTTGGTCGTCGAGGTGTCCCCGGCCCATCGCCCGTTGGTCTCGATCGCGAGCGACGCCGCTGCGCTCTTGATCGTCGAATTCCCGGCGCCGCCGATGATCGTGTTATTGCCGTCGCCGCCCCAGATCAGTTGATTGCCGGAGCCAGCTTCGATGTAGGTGTTGCCGCCGCCGCCCCGCAGCGTGTCGGTGCCGGAGCCGCCGATGATGGTGTCGTCTCCCATCCCGCCGTCAATGATCGTGTTGCCCGAGCCAGCTTCGGCGTATTCGCTACCGTTGCCGAGACTGATGATGTCGTTGCCGGTGCCGCCAAACACGGTGTCGTCGGACCGGCTGTCCGGGACGGGAACACCGTTCTCGATCGTGAAGTTGCCGTTGTAGGGCTGCGCATAGGGGTTGCTGTAGGGCTCGGCCTGCGCCACGACGCCATCGACCTCGATGGTGCCGTCGCTCTTGTTCACGGTGCCCCAATGGTCGCCGCTCAGGTCCGTGATGTCCCAGCCGCCGAAGAAGGTGTCCTGGCCGGGGCCCATCACGACCACGGCTTTTCCCGTACCGGCGGTGATGAGGTCGTTGCCCAGGCTGCCGACGATCGTGGCGTCGCCGTTCAGTGAACTGATCAGGTCCCCTTGGCGCCCGCTCGCCGACGCCAACGCCAACTGGGTGATCGCGTCTCCGAGCGAGGCCTGCGAATCGGCATAGATCTCGCTCTTTCCGCTGCCCATCAAGATGACGTCGGATGCGTTGTGAGCATTGATCACCGCGTTGCCGCCATAGCCGTAGATCGTGGCTTGACCGGTGCTGTTCGTACTACCGTTGACGGTGCTGTTGCCGCTGCCGAGCGCGACGAGATCGTTCGTCCCGTGCAGCGTGAAGATGTCGTTGCCTGTACCGCCGATTAGAGTGTTCTTGCCGGTACCGCCGACCAGGCTGTCGTTGACGCTGTTGCTGAGGTCGATGTCGTTATCTTGGAAGGTGCCAACGGCTTGATCGTTATGGCCGTCACCGTGATAGAAGCCGGTGGTGGACGGCGTGCTGCTGCCGACGGAGCCGGTGCCGGCTTGGCCGGTGATGATGGTCAGGTTCTTGGGAGCAGCTGACGTAGTTTGTTCGACTGGCGCGCATGTGACGGATATAGCTGAGCTCGTGAGAGCTTGCGAACCTAGTTCGGTGGGATCTGGCATGCTCGCAAAAAGCTGCACGTTCGCGCCGTTTGCGATGTCGCTCGTTACATCAGGGTTTGCTATCTCTACCAACTGGAACGAAGCATTGGTGGCGCCTGCGGCCAAGCTGAGGTCGAACGAGCCATCGCCGTTCAACTTTTCGACAGTGGATCCAGCCACCACCTCGAAGTCTGAAGGGAGCGCTCCAGACATCGTCATGTGGAACGTCTCGGCAGTAGAACTGGGTGCGTCGATTCCAACAGTGAAACCCAGATTGGAATTCGCGCTGATCGCTATGGAACCCTTGAGCCTTACGCCAAAGAAACCCGTGGAGCTCGTTTCAGCGGCAAAAAGATTGAAATCATCAATTTCAATTTTTCCTGATCCAACGACGCCCCCGGTAATAGTCAGCGTCCCAGTGTCAGTGCTTGGCTTGAAATTCGTCAAACTAAAAACGGTTCCCGCGGCGTCCGTCCATTGAGTCGCCGATATCTGCCGACTTCCATAAGCTGAAAACGTAGATCCGCCAAAAGCGAATGTGGAATGGCCGTAAGGAATTTGCTTGGCAGGAGGCTTGGTTGGTGCAGGACTAAAATCAGCCAATGGCAAGTACGTAATCAGCACTGCATTGATCGCGGGTAATCCTGCGTTGAAGATCGTCTTTGTTGAGACCTGATCCTGATTGATATCACTACGAATCCAGCTGGAAGTTGACGCAATTGCGGAGCCGTCTGGCGAAAATACGCTTTCAGAACGATCAGTCTCCACTACATTTTTGTGAGCAGCATCCCAAACAAAATTCACGTGATCCGTAGGATTGCCTATAGTTACCGAAGAACCCCAATGATTCGTTCGCTGGAATTCGGAAAGTTGACTTGCAACTTTATCCTCGCCAGTTACAGCGATGCGTTCGGCTAAGTCTTGATATTGCTGATCAGGAGTCGTCCTTTCTTTCTCGAGCCTCGCGGGATCTGCAGACCCATCTATGGCGTGATAGCCTTCGTGCGCCAATGCAATGGCAGCCGAATCTATGCCAAGTTCGTTTTTTGCACTGAGTACATTGTTGCTTCCGTTAGTGAGCGCAATCGTCTGCACGAACGGATTCCAATAAATCACACCGCCCTGATACTGATCTGCCGTTTCACTAGCAGGCAAAAGATATATCCCAACTCGCTCACTCGCAAGGGTTTGAACTTCTTGCGCACCTATGCTCGTCGTTTGAAGATAAAACAATGCTTGATTTAAAGCATTAATTTGCAGCTGAGTCGCGCCGCGATTGAGCGTAAAGTTTGCAGCAGTAATAAGGGCCATGTTCGGTATTCAGTTAACTCAACTTGGTTGACTTTTCAAAAGCCAACAATGCAGCAATCCTTGAGATAATCACTTCGGCGGAACACTCTCGGCCGCATGGATGAAGTCATCAACCAATGAACGAGAAGGATCATTTCGGTGCATTGATCTTTGCAGATGCTTCAATCGAATCAACAGGGCTGCACGTTCATTCGAAGAGAGGGTCTTATTAAGGTCTCGATTGGCTATTGTGGCGACCTTGCCAACGTCGCCAGGTTTGAATTCATAGAGCACAAAAGGCCGGCGCTCAAAAACTGCCAAATCAATTGTTCCGTCAGGCATGATAAATCCTGATGCCTTGATTTTCGGCTTGGGTGGCCTAGGAGGCGGGGGCGGACTTCCATCACAAGCCACGAACAAAATCTCCGTCAGAGAAATTGGTGGCTCGATAGCCATCCACTTAGGCCCGCCAATCCAGTGGCCGTTGCTTTGCTGAAATGACCATATTTCGACGGAATATCCAATCCCGCCTTGTTCGAGCGCGACAAATGAATGATTTCTTCCGACTGCGGCAAACGCAAAACGTCGAGACGGGCGATCATCTCCCAGAAGGCGAACATCGGTAGCGTTGAAAGGTTCCCCATAGTCCGCGAGAGCACCTGATTGCTTAACGGCATCTCGGATTTCGTTCGGGAGCGCCGCGAAAGAACCATCCGATAGAAACTTTTCATTTCCGCAATTAACCCGCTTCGGCTGCCCCAAGTCTCCACCAGGATTTGGCGGTGGCGGATCTACGTCCGCGAAGGCCATAGCACTGCCCAGCAGGGTTGGCATTGAGAAGACCAGGATCGCAAAATGGCGCAAGCGCATACGAATACTCGCTTAAACGAAAAACTTGAATTTATGGACGTCCGATTTGCCCGACGGCAAAACAACTAACCATGGGGAAATTGATGACTGGCGGGACATCTGTCGTGATGTCTCAATTTATCTCGATCGCAGCCGGAGGGAACCGATATTGACAATGCCATCGACGGTTAACCCCGTCGGCAACGCATGCGTCACGAACAGAATCGATACCTTCCCCCGCAGCAAATTGATAGTCAATGCCAGGTTCTCCGCCGTCGCCTGATCCAGGCTGCTCGTCGCTTCGTCGAAGATCAACACGCTGGGCCGCTTCAGCAGCGCGCGCGCAATCGCAATGCGTTGCTTCTGCCCCGTGGACAGACCCGCGCCGCGCTCGCCGATTTCCGTTTGGTACCCGTCGGGCAGCCGGCTGATCGTGTCGTGGATCTCCGCCATCCTGCACGCCTCCACAATCTGCTCGGACGTCGCCACCGGGTTCGCCATGCGCAGGTTCTCGTACACCGTCGTCGCGAACAACGTGGTTTCCTGCGGCACGATGCCGAAGTGGTGGCGCAATTCGTTGGCCGCGAGATTGCGGATGTCCTGGCCGTCGATTTGGATGCGGCCGCTCTCGGGCAGGTAGAAGCCTTGCAGCAGTTTGGCCAGCGTGCTCTTGCCGGTGCCGGACGGCCCCATCAATGCGATGACCTGGCCGGGCTGGATCTGCAGGTTGAAGCCTTCGTACAGCAGCGGCAAGCCGGGCCCGTAGCGGAACGACAACTCCGCGATCTGCACCAACCCGCGCGCCGCACCGAAGCGTCGAGGTTGCACGGAGTACGGTTCTGTCGGCGCGTTCATCACATCGCCGAGCCGATCGATCGATAGCCGGGCCTGCTGGAACTGCTGCCACAGGCCCACCAGGCGCAGCATCGGTTGAGAGACGCGACTGGCGAACATCTGGAAGGCGATCAGCATGCCGATCGTGAAGTCCGAGCCGTGCATGACCAGGTAGGCACCGCCGATCAGGATCAGCAGCGTCATGAACTGCTCGATGCTGTTCGCGAGCACGTTGTACGTGTTGGCGATCTGACGCACCTGGAAGCCCGAGCGCAGGTATTCCGCCAGGTATTCGCCGTAGCGGTCGCGCAGTTGGGGCTCTAGTTGCAGGCTCTTGACGGTCTCCATGCCGGACACGTATTCCGTCGTGAAAGCCTGCGTCCGCGCTCCGAGCAGGAATTGCTCGTTCATGCGCGCGCGAAAGATCGGCGCGACGATGAAGCTCATGACCACGATCACGCAGATCAATCCCAGCGAGACCAGGCTCAACGGCACGCTGTACGCGAACATCATGCCGACGAAGATGAGCAGAAACGGCAGGTCAAGGACGACCGTGACCGCAGCGCTGGCGATGAACTCCCGGATGTTCTCCACGCCACGCAACCGCGCGACGATCACGCCGGTCTGGCGCTGCTCGAAGTAGCGCGGCGGCAGCTTCAGTACGTGCTCGAAGACCGATGCGCCGAGGACGGCATCGACCCGGTTGCCGGTATGGAGCACGAGGTATTGCCGGATCCACGACAGGCCCGACGTGAAGACCATGAACACGGCCAAGCCGATGCCGATGACGATCAGCGTGCTCTCGGTGCGATGGACGACGACCTTGTCGACGACGACTTGCGTGAACAAAGGCGTCATCAGCGCGAGCAACTGGATGACCAAGGATGCGATGAACACCTGGCCCCAGACACCGCGATGCTTGAGCAACTCCGGGATGAACCAACGGAAGCCGAAGCGCTTGTCGCGCTGGATTCCTGCGTCGGGATCGGATGGTGCGCGCGGGTTCGGGGCGAGCAGAATGGCGCGGGACGCAAAGATCGCCGCGAACTCGTCGAGAGGGTAAGTCGTGGGCGTATTGGTGCCGGCGTGGAACAGCACGGCACGATCCGGATGGATCTGCACCAGCATCGCCAAGCGGATTTCATCGACGTCAGCGCTGCCGTCCTGCGAGGGACGTATCACCACCAGGCAAGGCATCGGCACGCCCTGCAATTGCGCCAAGGTGCAATGCCGCTGCTCGGTCTTGAATCCGAGCGCGCGTGCCGCGCGAATCAAGCTGTCCGTTGCATGGGGCGGCGGGAATTGCTGCGTCAGCAACGCCGGATCGAACGGCTTGCTGTGCAGCGCCGAAAAGCTGCCCAAGGCCCAGATCAGGTCGTGGCTGGAAAGCCGATGGACGATGTCCGCGCCATGGTGCACGCGACGCCGGCGCCATGGCCATCCTCCTCCGATCATGACGCCGCCGCGATGCCAAAAGACGCGCGCGCCATGCCGCTCGAGTGCCCCTCGAGTCTCGACTTCCCCGTCATCTTGCTCTCCCTTTTGCGCGCGACTATACGCACGCGAAGCTCGCTCTAGGTGGGACTCGCACTTCAAGAATCGGCTTGCTCAGCTTGGCGACAGATTGGGTTCGAAGCGTCACTCTCCGCGGTCGTATCGGGGCATTCGCGCAGGGTCGGAGCCGCTCGCCGCACCTATACTTGTTCGAGGCGAGGAGGTCGATGGAAGTCGACACGCAAAACAATGAAAGTGCTCATCGTTCACCAGAACTTTCCGGGGCAATACCTGCAGTTGGCGAGGTATCTCGGCGCCCAGGGCAAGCATCAGGTCGTGTTCATCACGCAGCGCAAGGATGGTGCCCTGCCCGGGGTGCACAAGATCGTCTACAAGCCGCGGCGCAGCGTGTCGGCACAGACCCATCACTACCTGCGCGATGCGGAAGCCGCAGTACTCAATGCGCAGGAAGTGGCGCGCGTGGCCCATGATTTGCGCGATTCCGGTTTCCGTCCGGACGTCATGCTTGGCCACAACGGTTGGGGCGAGATCTGGTACCTGAAGGACATCTTCCCCGATTCGCCACTCGTCGGCTATTTCGAGTTCTTCTACAAGATGCACGGAGCCGACGTCGGCTTCGATCCGAACGATCCCATCACGCCTGACACCGCGCCGCGGTTGCGCACCAAGAACCTCGGCAACCTCTTGGCGCTGGACACGGCAGATTTCGGGCAGACGCCGACCAATTGGCAAAAAGCGGTTTACCCCCCGCGGTATCACCGCAACATGCACGTGATCCACGAGGGCATCGACACGCGTCTTGCCGTGCCCAACGCGCAAGCGCGCGTGAAGATCACGCAGGACGGCCCCGAGATCGCGGCGGGTGACGAGATCGTCACCTACGTCTCGCGCAGCCTGGAGCCATACCGCGGCTTCCGCACGTTCATGCGCAGCCTTCCCGCGATCCTCGCGGCACGGCCGAAAGCGCGCATCCTGATCGTCGGCGCCGACGGCGTCAGCTACGGGGCGCCCGCCACCGGCCCGCTGAACTATCGTGAGCAGATGCTCCAAGAGCTCGGCGACAGCCTCGACCTGTCGCGCGTGCATTTCCTCGGCAAGGTGAGCTATGAAGCCTTCCTGAGGCTGCTGCAGGTCTCGCGGGTGCACGTCTACCTGACATACCCGTTCGTGCTGTCGTGGTCGATGCTCGAGGCCATGTCAGCAGGTTGCCTCGTCGTCGGTTCGCGCACGCAGCCTGTCGAAGAAGTGATACAGCACGGTGCAAACGGCTTGCTCGTGGACTTCTTCTCCCCGACAGAAGTCGCGCAGCGCGTCGTGGAAGCGCTGGAAGATCGGCGCGCGCACGATTCGATCCGCCAGAACGCGCGCCAGACGATCCTCGACCAGTACGACCTCCACACGGTGTGCCTGCCCGCGCATCTGCGCATGCTGTCGACGATTTCCGGTGTAAGCGACCTGCCCGCGTCGATGCGCGCGGCGACGGCCTGATACGCACGCGCCTCCTCCTTCTCCGCCGCCTTCGCCATCGCACCCGGAACGCTTCCGCTCATGAGTTCCCACGACCGTGCCGCACGGACGGACAAGATCAGGCTCGTCTGCGCGACCCGTCTCAGCGCAGACGACTTCTTCGCGTCGTCTGCGCTGGGTCGTTCCCTGCAGTTCTATCGCACGTTCCCGCGTGGACAGCCCATCGAACTGCGGCTGTTCCCCAACAACTCGACCTCCCTGTCGACCGTCTACAACCAGGCGATCGCGGAGGCTGCCGAGAGTCCAGCGGTGCTCGTCTTCGTGCACGACGACGTTCTCCTGAATGATTTCTACTGGGCCCGGCACCTGTTCGAAGGCCTCGCCCATTTCGACATCATCGGCCTGGCCGGAAACCGGCGGCGCGTCGCTGGGCAGTCTTCGTGGATGTTCCTGGACGACGCGTTCACGCGCGACGACGATGCCAACCTGAGCGGTGTGTTGGGTCACGGCCAAGGCTTTCCTGACCTGATCGAGCTGAGCGTCTACGGACAACCGGGACAGGAAGTGAAGTTGCTGGATGGCGTGTTCATCGCGGCAAGGAGCTCGACGCTGGTGAAGTCCGGGGTGCGCTTTGACTCGAGATTCGAGTTCCACTTCTACGATCTCGATTTCTGTCGCCAGGCTGAACTCGCCGGCTTGCGGATGGGAACATGGGCGATCTCTGCCATCCACGCGAGCATCGGCAACTTTGGCCGCGACATCTGGCGACGTTCGTATGTCGCCTATCTTGCGAAATATGGCGAGAGCCTGCCTTGCCTGCGCTCCTAGGAATGACTTCAGTCCGCGCGGAACAGCGGGCGCGTTGAGGGAGAAACTGATCTTGAATCGACGAGATTTCGCGAGGCGGCTATCCGTCGCGCGATCGCAAGGCCGTGCGCCACGACGGATCGCCGCCGCGAGGCTGAGGGCACACGTTGCTTTGGGCTTGGCCTTGTTCGCGACCGCCGCGGGCGCTCAATCTGGAGATCTGCTCAGTGTGTTGAAGGCCGCGCAGGACACCGATCCCACGCTTCGCGCTGCACGCTACACGCTTGACTTGGCCGCACTGAAAGTGCCGGAAGCACGCGCAGCTTTGTTGCCGACGCTGGGCATTACGGGCAACTCCAACATCACGAAGGCCCGGACGTCCTTTTCCGATCTGCCCGCCATCGACAGGGGCGGCGCCACGCACGCCATCACGCTGCAATTGGTTCAGCCGTTGTTCCGACTCGACAGCCTGCTGGCCTCCAATCAGGCCACGCTCATCGTTGAGGGTGCGCAGGCGCAGTACGAACAAGCCAGGCAGGATCTCCTGCTCCGCGTCGCCTCGGCCTACTTCGCCTTCAACGAGGCCCAGGAGACCCGGATCGATGCCGAAGCGCAGGTCGTGGCCATGGAGCGGCAGCTCGTCGAGGTCTCCAAAGGCTATGACGCGGGCACTCGCGCCGTCACCGACGTGGACGATACCCGAGCGCGTCTCGGTGCCGCGAAGGCGCAACGCATCGCGTCGCTGGGCGACATCGAGAATGCGCGTGCCGACCTCGAGCGCCTGACCGGCGTGCGGTACGCCAGCCTGCCGGCGCTGCCAGACATCGTCGCCGTGCCCTCTCCGGATCCGCAGGATGTGCAGGCATGGGTTGAACGGGCGCGCGATGCCAGTCCGCAGGTTCGAGCGTTGGCTGCAAGCGTTCAAGTCGCCGACCTGGACGTTTCGCGTGCGCGTACCGCGCATCTGCCGACCCTGGATCTCGTCGCGAACGTCGGCCGCAACTACGCCAACCATAGCCTGACCACCCCCGAGGACTACAGCACCCGAGCAGCTCAGCGTGACATCGGCCTGCAGGTCAACATCCCGCTCTTTGCTGGAGGCGCCGTGATGACCCGAGTAAACCAGGCGGCCGTGTCATTGGAGAAGGCTCGCGCGGATCTGGATGCGGCCAAGCGTGATGCCGCCGACGCGGCGCAGCACGCCTTCAACGGCGTCCAGGCGCAGTTAGCGCAGGTCGAGGCCTTTCAGTTGTCGGTCGATGCCAGCGATCGCGCGCTCAAGGGCAATCGCGAAGGCTTTCGTGTCGGCTACAAGACGAACGTCGACGTGTTGAACGCGGAACAGCAACTGTTCAGCGCGCGTAGCGGACTTCTGAAGGCCCGCTACGACGCCATCACGCAGAGTCTGAAACTCAAGGCGGCCGCGGGAATCCTCTGCGAGGCAGACCTCTTCGCTATTGCGTCGTTGATGCATTGATGGTGGTCGTCCAAGTGCTGTAAGCGACTTGTGCGTCAATGTCCAAGTAGAGCTCGAGCGCAAGCCTGGTCGAATCGGAGCAGGCCTGTCAACGATTGCTCGGCGCGGGGCGCCGCTAGCGCAAGGCGTCAAACCACGACGTCGTCGACATCGCGCTGTTCGCTACCGTCGTGAACATGAGTCACTGCACGCCAATATCTGCGTCGCGAGTTTCCGAACCCGTTCACGGGTCGCACGGATTGGGAAACCATACAAGCGCCGGACAGCGGCATCCTTGGTATCCGTACCCGCGTCGACATCGACGGGCAACAGATCGTCCGGTAGTACGTCTATCGGCCGCCGGCGCCACTACAGCTCAGATCGAGCGTCCCCGGAACACAACGGGGCTAGATGGCGAAGTCCTGCAGCGTCTTTCCGTCGCCAAGCGCCGCAGCCAACCACTTGGGCCTAAGTCCTCGGCCGGTCCAGGTCGCGCCAGTGACGGGATCGCGAAATTTCGCGGCAACCTTTCTCGTTGCTGCAACAGGTTTCGGTTTCGTCGACTGATCCAGATCTGCGGCAGACAAACCGTGTTGCGCCATGAGCTGCCGCACGCGCGCAATGGCTTCCGTCTTGGCAGCTGATTTGAGTTCCTGAATCTTGCGATCCAAGGCTTCGCGCTGCGCAAGGAGGTCTGCTATTGGTGCTGGCATATTTTGACTTGTTGCTTCGCTCAGGGTTGTGTATTTTCCATGAACCGACGTACCCGATCAATTTAGAAAAGCTACCCGCATTCCGAATGTTCTTATTTATTCACGGTGGATCGATTGTCTTCTGTCCTCGACCTGATGCGCTGAATTCAAGCAGCGACATAGATTGACGAGCGAGTGCGCTGGCGCGACGGTCTCGCACCTGACGCACATGCGCGAGCTGGATTGGGGAACGCCAAGCTCAAGCGGATGGACGCAGGGCTTGTCCTGGGCAACACCGCGACAAGAACGGGGTCGCAAAAGTACGCCAAGTGCCAGGCGACAGGCAGCACACGAGTCGATTCGCGAGCGAGGCCCGCCGGTTCGGCGGACAGGCTCGATCATCGAGTCGACTCGCACGGCTGTCTGCAGGGTCATGGAATCAAGAGCGGGGCGCCTCGGCGAGATCGTCGACGCGTTCAACGCGATCGTGGAACTCACCAAGAATTCTTCTGGCGCGACTTGGGTTCTCTCGGTAGATTCCGTGCTGCGATGATTCCTGCCTCCCCAGAAGAATCCCCCGAAGCCCGGCAGTGTCGCCTGAACCAGGCTGTTGCCGACTATCGGCCTGGAACCGGTCTTTCCCTTGAGATCGCCGGTGCGACGACATCCTCCCGCGAGCCCGACGACCACCCGGGGTTCGTCTATCGCATCCGCCACACGCGCTCGAGTGATGGCGAGGTTCACCACTACATCGGCGAAACCGCCCTGACCTTGCAGGCACGGCTCGACCTTCACTTCAACACCGCGTTTTCCCTGAAGGCGCAGGCGGCGGGCTTGCGGGTGGGCGGCATTCATCACGCGATGGCGACCGAACTGCAGGCCGATGCTGTCCACTACCGTTCACGATTCGCGATCGATGCGCTACGCCAGACGGTCGGCCCGCGGGCCCGCAAGGAAGCCGAAGTGGACGAGGTCGCCAAGATGCTGAGCAGCGGCGAAAAACATTACAACCTCGCGGAAGGCGGAGGCAACCGCCCTGCGCACCTTCGGTTCGGACAGCCAGTGGCGCTGTCGCTGGGAGCGGAGACGTTTCTATTTTCATCGAAGGCCGCGCTTTGGGCTGCGCTCGACAAGGCCAATTGTCCGGCGCTTGTCCGAGTCCGTCCCGACGGGACACGCACGACGACGAGGGCGCGCTCGCGTTGGCTGCAAGCCGAGGCCGCCGGCGCCTCGTTTGCCCAGATGCTCGGTCTCGAATCGATGCCGCCTGTCGTTCGCAGCCGCGCCCGATCCGCCAAGGCGGTCGGCCCGGCGCCCGACGATGTCTGGCAGCGTTTCCATCCGGGGTCGAAGCAGACGCCGCGCGGTGATCTTCGCGACCGCCTCGAATCGCGGGCCCGCGAGCTCGGAATTTCCGACGAACTGCTGTCGACGCGCACCTTGCGGGTTCGCTACAGCGCTGGCGTCGTCACGGTCGACGAGGCCTGGTCGCTTCTGCTGGAGCCGCCCGCTGTCCCCGCCAGCATCGAGATCGCATTGCCCGGCGCCAACGCAGAATCCAGGACGCTGGCCGATTGGGGCCGTTTCATCGAGCAGTCGTACGCGGGCGAGAAGGCAAAGTCATTCGACGCGCGTAGCATCGAGAGCCGCCTCCACAACGCGATGAAGACGCCGGCGACGTTGACCAACGATCGCAAGCTCCACGCGCTCGGGCTGATCGTCCTGCCCCGCAGCCGCCGTACGAATCGCGACGTCTTCGTGGTGAGGCCGCCGACGCCTCGCAACCATGTTGCGGTGGAATTCACCAACCCCCTCACCGGGGTGCCCGAGCATTTCGACACGACGACCGCCTTGTGCAAAAAGTACGGCATCGACCCGGTCGTCTACTACACGCGCTTGAAAGAGGGTTGGCGTCAGGCCGAGGCCCTGTACGTGGTCAAGCGCAAGCCGCATGCGCGCGCCAGACGGGATATTCGGCAGGCCTATTCAGTGTGGCTTCTTGCGCTATCGAAATCCGAACTCGAGGTCCTGAGCCGGGAAGGCTATCTTTGAGCGCCGGCCGGTAGTCGCCGCGAACCTGCCGCTGATGTTCGACCATCATGCGCCCAGTGAACGTCCGTTTCAGGGCGTCAAATTCGAGGATGTGAATGTCGCAGGTGGGACCACATGCCCTGGTCGCAACGCCCGCAAGCGGTCATTCGCCAGGCCGCATCGGCAAGAACGTGTCCAAACGCGTTGAACCTAGCCTCGAAAGCCAGGGTTCGGGCGGCTGCGCGCCGCGAAGGAGCGGAGCAGTCTGGAAGCCGACATCGCTGCAGGCCTTGGCGTCGAGTCCGGCGTCCGAGGGGAACGCCAAAGCGGACATCGCGGCGGCAAGTTTGAAGGACTGCAGCCGCTGCTTTGCTGTCCCTGGCGATGCTCCGCTCATGCATCCGGTCGAGCATCCCGGTCGGCTAGGTTGCTTGGCCCGGCACAACGCTTCAGAGGCTCGCAGTGCCGTCCGCTCGTCGTTCAACAGCGGACGCTCGCGGTGGCCGCCGCGCCGACGCGCACCTGGATGGCAGCTTTTGGTCGCATCGAACGCGTGCTATCGATGTCCTTCGATTGCTCGATTTGGACGCCGGCAAGCGGTCATGCAGTGCTGCCACTGCCTCGACGCTGGCGCAGCAGGAAGTTCATCATTCGGTCGAAGTCAGCCGTAGCGCGCGGCGAACCTTCAAGTGCGGCCAGCACCGCCGGGTGCTTTGCTTGACCGAGGTGGATCAGCGCCACAGCGCACTCGGCAGCGAGGTCGATCGCATTCTGAAAGCCGTTGAGTTCATTGGCCTTGTAGTCAAGATGCGCTGCCAGTTCCTCTATCGAGTGACCCTCGACCGAGCCAAGAGCTCCTAAGGCCTGTGCTGCCACGAAGTGGCCATCGTGCAGTTCGATCCTAAGTAGTGCCTCAAGCGGACGCGAGAGCGGGCCGAGAAGCTTTGCGACTTCCAGCACGCACCGGAGCGGCAGGCCGAGCTTTCGATACGGAACTCCAAACTCGTTGGTCGCCTCACCCTTCAACACGGATTCAAGAATCGGCACAGCTCGTGATCCGAGGGCAAGCAGATCTTGCTCCGCGTCCATCATGGTTGTCGGGCTTGTGAGACGGTCGAGGACTGGGTTCGGCATGGCAGTTAGTCTTGTCGAAAGCGGCCGTCCGAGTGCTTCCGCTCCTGGCCGGCTTCGGGCGTCCTTGTCGCTTCGTCATTCACGGCAATAGATCGCCATGTTGATGGTCGTTCAGGGCGCCGTTTGGCCATGCGAAGTCAGGAATCGTGTGCTCGGAGTGATCCGCTGACGTGGAAGGGCGCTCGTAGTTCGACCACAGGATTCCACCGACCAGCAGCAGTCCAAAGAGTGGAAGCAGCCAAACCAAGGCGATCTGAACCCCCTTCTGTCGAGAGTCGTAGAAGTCACTTCGGCCGACTGCGTAGGAGCAGGCCACGTTCGCGCCGAACAGGATAGTCGCTGCCACGCCGAAAATCAGGTAACCGTTCATGATCCCGCTCCCTCGGCACGCTATTTCGACCAGCTTACCGGAAAGCTGACGCTGGCGAAGTGCGGCTTCTGGCCGGCACCAGCCGCAAAATGGCGGCTCATTTGCTCAGCGCATGCGTCGGGCACACGATTGCATTCTCACCCGTGACGCGCCAGCCGATGCGTTCGGCCTCCGCGGCAGCTCGCAGCTCCCAAGGCTCGACTGGGTCGCTAGCCGGCGTCTTCGCCAGGAACACCTTTCCGCAGCCGCGCGCTTCGCAGCCGAGGGTGAGTTCGGCATACAGCCTTTCGGCGAGAACTGCA
>FTCV01002301.1_pt1 | contig 52009 bp, 38 predicted proteins | sample 1639691 | NCBI WGS metagenome assembly FTCV01 (sample SAMEA3914864, study PRJEB12502) | metagenome | biome: forest; material: soil | place: USA | collected 2012-03-12 | depth 0.3 m
CCGGCTTGTTGAAGGCCAGGTGATCTAAGGGCGGGGCCCGAGGCGGGCAGGAAAGCGAAACGACATCCCTGTGAACCACGTAGGGCAGGATCTTCCAGACGATCGACGGCCATTCCCGAACGGCCGTGTCGGCTGGATCTCGTGATGAAACGAGGCGCCGGGACCCGGCTCCGTCGCGACCGCTTGCGCAGCCGGGCGAAGGGCGCTGCTTTTGGCAGCGCAAGGTCCTGGAGAATCCTGCTCAGAGAAACACGTCCTGATGCCGTTGCCAGCATTTCGTTGATGTCTCCTCTTTCGTAGTTCACGAGAACAGCATTCGCTTGATGGTGTTCAAAGAGCAAGAAATCTTAGGGTAACAAAACGGCTCGCGCGGAGAGTGCGTTTGCGGCGCGCTTTTCGAGTTACCGGCTTCGTTTGGGATCAAATAAACGGTAGTCTTGCTCGCTAGCCGAACGTGGAGACGAAGAGTTCTCGGCCTGCAGTCTCCTGACGACATCCTTCTTCCGATCTCCGCGACTTATCACTAGAGGGTTGTGTCAATAGCTAATGGGCGACCCCTTCGACGCCACTCGTTGCGCGCGAAACTAGGAACTGCGGCGTCAATGGACGTCATCGAAGATCGAGACCCAGAATCTCTGTCATACTAGATCTGGTAAGAGAATCGACCTCCGTCAAGGGGAAGGCACTGGCCCAGAACGACCGGTACGCTGGATGCCGCTTCCGGCAACCCATTCCTCGCCAGTGGTGGTGATGAGCCTGCCGCGGGAGTCAATCTTTAAGCCCACTCGCTCTAGCCAAGTATCGAGTAGTTCAGATGGATTGCCGGAAAGCGGATCGATGTCGGAGAAGTCAAATGCGATGCTTCGCAGGCGAGCATCTCCCGCAAGGAAAAGGCCTGTGATGTGGGTTCCGTTCGCGTTGTCAATGTGTAGCCCGCCTTGTATCGTGTAGCCAACAAAACGTGACGCAATCAGATCGATGCTTTCTGGACGAACCTCAAGCTCATGGATCCATGAGCGGGTAGAGGTTATCAAGCGACGACCATCCGCGCTAAAGCCCACGGAACTAACGCGCCCTTGGTGCTGAAGGGGCGCGCCGATGGGCGCGCCGCTGCGCGCGTTCCAGAGCTGGGTGGTTTTGTCCGCAGAGCCCGTGACGACCCGCTCGCCATCCGGGCTAAACGAAACGGCATTCACGAATTCCTGATGTTGCAGCGGCGCGCCGACGGGCGCGCCGCTGCGCGCGTTCCAGAGCCGAGCCGTCCTATCATCCGAGCCAGTGACGAGCCGCTCGCCATCCGGGCTAAACGCGACAGCTATAACGGAATTCTGGTGCTGAAGGGGCGCGCCGATGGGCGCGCCGTTGCGTGCGTTCCAGAGCTGGGCAGTTTTGTCCCCAGAGCCCGTAACAACCTGCTCGCCATTTGGGCTAAACGAAACGGCATTCACGAAATCCTGGTGTTGCAGAGGCGCGCCGATGGGCGCGCCGCTGCGCGCGTTCCAGAGCCGGGCGGTGTTATCCCTAGAGCCCGTGACGACCCGCTCGCCATCTGGGCTAAACGAAACAGCATTCACGAAATCCTGATGTTGTAGAGGCGCGCCGATGGGCGCGCCGCTGCGCGCGTTCCAGAGCTGGGCGGTGTTATCCCTAGAGCCCGTGATGACCCGCTCGCCATCCGGGCTAAACGCTACGGCATTCACGGAATCCTGATGTTGAAGAAGGGCGCCGATGGGCGCGCCGCTGCGCGCGTTCCAGAGCCGGAAGGTGCTGTCCCAAGAGCACGTGATGACCCGCTCGCCATCTGGGCTAAACGCCACAGCATTCACGAGCCCCTGGTGCTGGAGAGGCGCGCCAATAGGCGCGCCGCTGCGCGCGTTCCAGAGTCGAGCGGTGTTGTCATCTGAGCCCGTGACGACCCGCTCGCCATCCGGGCTAAACGCTACGGCCAGGATGGAGCCTTGGTGCTGAAGAGGCGCGCCGATGGACGCGCCGCTGTGCGCGTTCCAGAGCTGGGCGGTGTTGTCATCCAAGCCCAAGACGACACGCTCGCCATCCGGGCTAAACGCCACGAGATTCACGAAATGTAGATCTTGCAGAGCTACGCCGATGGGCACGCCATTACGCGCGCCGCTGCGCGCGTTCCAGAGTTGGGCGGTGTTGTTGCTAGAGACCGTGATTACCCACTCGCCATCTGGGCTAAACGCCACGGCTTTCACGAAATACTGGTGTTGCAGAGGCGTGCCGATGGGCGCGCCGCTGCGTGCGTTCCAGAGCTGGGCGGTGTTGTCATCCGAGCCCGTGACGACCGACTTGCCATCCGAGCTAAACGCCACTGCATTAACCCGCCCTTGGTGGTGAAGAGGCGCGCCGATAGGCGCGCCGCTGCGCGCGTTCCAGAGTCGCGCGGTGTTGTCCCTAGAGCCCGTGACGACCCGCTCGCCGTCCGGGCTAAACGCCACGGCCACAACGGAGCCGTGATGCTGAAGAGGCGCGCCAATTGGCACCCCGCCGAGCGCGTTCCAGAGCCGTGCGGTGTTGTCATCCGAGCCCGTGACGACCCGTTCGCCATCCGAGCTAAACGCCACGGCATTCACGATATCCTGATGTTGCAGAGGCACGCCGATGGGCGCACCGCTGCGCGCGTTCCAGAGCCGTGCGGTGTTGTCCCAAGAGCCCGAGACGACCCGCTCGCCATCTGGGCTAAAGGCAACCGCGTTAACGGGGCCCTCATGGCGAAATGTGTATTCCAGAGCCGGATAGTCATTGATGATGAGGCTGCTGGCCGCACGACGTTCGAAATTCCGGTCTTTGGCCTTAAGCGCGCGCAGCCTCCAGATCAATGCAGCATCCCGATCTTCTGCCGCTTCGGCCTGTTCGGCACGGCGATCAAAATAATCGGCCCAACAATTGTCAGCTCGGTCGGACCAAAATGGAATCTTTCGCAATTGCCGCCACTTGGCCTCGGCTACCGGGAAGTCTTCTCTCAGTCTTGAAAGATCGGCGGCGAGCGAAGCGGGGTGAAACCAAAGGTAGTTGGCGGTGAGGAGGAGCAGAACGACGGCGGCGAGAACCGCCGCGGCTGGCTTGGCCCATCGATCCCCGAGAGGCACAACAGTATCTGCCCATTTTTCATCGAAACGGCGGCGGTAAATCTTGTTCCGAATGGTGAGCCGGGCGTCGCGGTCGGTCTTGACCAATCCCGAGAGCTTGAGGGCGACGACGGGAGGAGTGGGGCGGTCGCGCTCCTCGGCGCTACGCAGGAGCCGGCGATAGAGCCGCACCGTTTCGAGACGCGCTTTGACCCGCTGACCGAGGAATCGCGAGATATTTTCAAAGTGTGTGCCGTCGCTGTCTTCGAGCGGTTTTTCATGGGAGAGGAATGATTCCTCGAGGAGTCGGCCAACGGTCTCCGGCGGCACATTTTCGGAAGCAGCGACTTTTTTGCACGCGCTGGCGGTGAGATAGGGCTGACCGCCGGTCCACTCCAGCACGGCCCGCAGGAGCGCCTCGCCGCGCGCGGCCTCGGTGGAAAGCGCGGCGGTGATGGGCGTGAGGTCGTCGCGCGCCGGATCGAAGTCCTGCAACTCGAAGCTGCGGCCGATGTTATAGGTCGTGGTGCGCTGTTTTTTGACCAATTCGTTCGGCGTGAACACACCGACGAGGCAAAAGGCCAGCCGGCCCAAATCGGGCTCGGCGGCGCGGTCGTTGTAGAGCGAACGGATGGCGAGGAAGAAGTCGTCGGTATAGTCGAGATTGAGCGAATGGTCGATCTCGTCGAGGAAGATCACAAACCGGTCGCCGGGACGAGATCCCAGGATTCGCTCACGAAAAAAAGCGAGCAGCTTCTGATTCGCCGTGGCCGCCGGGTGGGCGGCCCACCAGGCCGCAACGTCGACTCCGAGATGGAGCTGGGAGCCGATTTCGCCGAGCAGGCCCAGATACCAGGCCTCGGCGTCGGGCGGGGTGCCGAGCCGGCCGGAAATATCGATGTAGGCGGCGCCCCACTGTTCTTTCCGGAGCTCCGCGCGAATGCGGAGAATCGCGCTGGTTTTCCCCATCTGCCGCGGGCAGAGGACATTGCAGTACTCCCCTTTGCGCAGGACCTGGAGCAGTTCGTCGTCGGTCCGGCGAACGATGTAGACGCCGGTCTCGAGCGGCACGGCGCCACCGACCTGGAGCTCGAGCGGCGGCGCGTTTTCACTCATACGGTACTGCGGAAGAAGTCCGCATAGATCTGGTTGGAGGGGACGATTCGCGGGCCCTCCCGTCGGACGAGCCCGGCGCCTTCGAGCCGGTAGAAGTCGTTGAGCTGCGGAACGGTTCCGTGGCTGATGACCTGGCGGAGCGTGGCGAGAAGTCCGTCGGCAGCGAGGAGATTATCCAACATAGCCCGAAGGTGATCACCGAAGGGGCCGTCGTCATGCGCGGCCGTCCTGGTCAATTCGCCGAAATCGATCGGATCCGGTCCGTAGAGTTTATAGTAGGCATCCTGGGTAAGGAAAGGGTGGCCGCCAACGAGACGGTGCAGCTCCAGGAACTCGGAAGCGGAAAGCGGTCCGCCATAACGTTGGTTCAGGCTGGCGGCCTGCGACTCCGTGAAAGGCTCGAGCGGGAGCCGCTGGCCGACATTGAACGGAGAGCGTTGCGGATCCTTGATGAAGAGCTTTGGCTCGGAAGAGGAGGCGAGGGCCAGGCCGACCTTGTGCCAGACCAGGTCGGGGTCGGCCCGTTCGTTGTGCCACATGCGGACCATGGAAAAGAAGTCTGCCGCATATTTTTGCCGCATGATGCGGTCCGTTTCGACGAAAGCGAAAATCACCGGGCCGGGCAAGGCCGGAAGAAGAGCGGTCTCGAGGAACAGGAGAAAACTGTGTTGGCTCATGCTTTCGACACCCGGGGGCGACAACCGGAGGCGGCGGGCCAGTTCGGAGGCCAGCAAAGTGAGAAACCGTCCGTAGTCGGAGATGATCGCTTCCTCGAACATCGAAAAATTAACCGACGCAACCGTTTTGCCTCGAGCCCGACACATCGCCAGGTATCGGGTAACGAGGCTGCTTTTGCCAAATTGCCGCGGTCCCTGGATAATGATGGTCTCACAGCGCAAGGTGGACGCGGCTTTGGCGCGCAGATCGGCGCCTCGCTCGATATAGTACGCGGAATCGGCGGAAAGCGCGCCACCGGGCGCCGGAAGCGCGGTGAGGTCGGGGATGACTCCCGACGCACCGGACGACGCACCGGAGGGCCCGAAATGAAAGGGGCGGTTTTCGCCAAAGGTGAGCGGGGCGCTCCTTTCGCGGATCGCATGGGGCGACGGCCCGAGCGGTAAAGGATCGATCCCCGCTCCACCGGCGAGATAACGCGTGAGCTCTCCGTACCGGCTTTCATTCGCGAGGAAGTAGTGAGTGAAGGCGGCCAGGGGCTCGGGAATGAAACGGGTGTCTGCGGCCTCGAAAACCACGGGCACGAACCGGGCGGAAACGCTTTTCTGGCCGTAGAGCTCGTTGGTGATGATCGCGCCTTCCCAGTCGACGCCTTTGCCGACGCCGGGCATGTCCTGTCCGCGAAAGCGGCGATAGTAGGTCTCGGTGCAGACGAGGAGGATGAAGTCGGCCCAGTCGATCTGATTCAGCATCCAGCGAGGCCAGCCCTGCGGCGGGCTGCCCTGCACGTAACGATCGAGGATCGTTTCGAAGCCATCCTGGCGGAGACGCTGCGCGAGCGCGAGGACTCGCTCCCGGTGCCCGTCGCCGTCGTGACTATACGAAATGAAAATCTTGGGATGGAAATCCGCGCTGGCCTCGCTCATTGCCCCTGGGGCCTGACAGATTCGGGGGGCGGTGTCAATGCGGCGGTGGCGGGTGGCATTGGCTTAGTGGTGAGGCGGCGGGGGAGGAACGGGCTATGGTGAGGCAGGCGTTCGCTAGCTAAACTCGGACTTTCGGCAAGCCGAATACGAAGACCAACGGGAGGAAAATAACTCATCAGAGACTCTCCCAGAGGCAGCTTCGGGCTGGGAGCTTCGCTCCTCAATGCTTTACGAAACGGAATTTCGCACGAGCGCACATAAATGTGCTCTCCCTGGAGTTTGGCCAATTCTGGAGCGGAGGGACGTCAGCCCGCAGACGCGCCGTTGCCTCCCACGGACACACCCCAGGGCGGTTGAAAACCGCTGCTCCTTGGGGTCCGCTGACGACCGAACGTTGGCGAAATTGGCCAAAATCCAGCTGGAGATTGGCCAATTTTGCAAGCTCGCGGGTAGGCGGCATTTCTGGGAAGCGCGGGCATTTTTGCCCTCTCAGCGCGAAAGCGGCTCTCATGGGGGGCTGCTTTATCCTCCAGGCTCTGATGGCGCTTCGTGCGACTGGTCGCGCGTTTATGAACGAGCTTCTGCTTACAGCAGTTCGCTCCAGGAAAGAGGCTGGAAGCCTCTTTTACGACGGCAGGCTGCGCGCGCATTTCAGCAAACGCGCGGCGGCAAACATAGAAGAGGCTTCCAGCTTCTTTCCAGAAGCGAACGGCTGTAAGCAGGAGCTCGTTCCCAAGCAAAACATTCGCGAAAGGCCAACACACCGGTCACTCGAGACTAGTGAAATCGGACAAACAGTCGCGGCAAAGCAATGCTTGGAGTTTAGTCACTTTCGCCCACGCGCAGACTTACCGCTCCCACCCGCAGACACCCGCAGACACCCGCAGACACCCCCGCCGTGCGAATTGAAAATTCGCTCCTCAGTGCGTGACGAATCGAGAGATTCGTCACGAGCGCATCCCTCAATTGCGCGCAATTGAGGGATGCGCTGCGCTGCGAAACAGCGCCAGCGAGAGCAAGCTCACGCACTCCTAAGGCGCTGGCTTCCGTCAGAATCTAACTAACTAACGTCCGCCCCGCGTCATGAACGGGTCCTTGGCAACGTCAGCGTCATTTGCCCAAGGCGTAGTTCACAAAGTCCTTCAGCGCGTATCCCTTGGATGGGAACCATGTCGGATCCAAATTGAGATACGAACCCTTGTCACCCGCCAGAAGTCCAAGAAATACCTCGGCCACGATGCGCCCGCCGACTGGTCCCAGCCTGGGCGTGGTGATCTTGATTTTGCCGGATCCGTCGGCATTTTCCGCTACGGGAATGGCTACGGCGGCCTGGTGTCGCATGGCCTCCGCCAGAATGTAAGTCCACAATGGACAATTTCCTTTAAACACGTGAGAGACGGACGCAATGGGCTGCGGCTCTTCTCCCGCATCCGGCTTATCGACACCTTTCCCGATCAGGATCTGATCGTCGGAGAGCGGTGTGAGTTTCATGGCGCGCGCCACTGCCTGGCCAGAAGGCAAACCCAGGCGCCAGGCCCGCACCAAATTACGCTCGGCAAGCGAAGGCGGCGGATCGCTCGCCACAGAGGCCGGAAGATGATGCAGCGGGTTCACGAGCGAAGTGTCGAGGCGATAGGCAAACTGGAGGCGGCGCTTTTTCGCTGCGTCGTCGCCATCATAGGCTCGGATATCGATGTCGATGAATCTGCCCCAATCGATTCCCCAAGCCGGATTCATCGCCCGGAAGCCGGTCAAGCCGTCATTCAGCCCTTGCGACGGCACCGGAAAGATCGGCAGCAGCACTGCATCGTTGAGCTGATAACCCGGACGAATCATGGAGTGTCCCAAGCGGTAGGCCGCGACGGAGAATTCCACGGGCATGTATGGATAATTCTTCCAATGGAAAAACTTCAGCTTCTCGGGGTCGTAATGTCCGTGTGTCTTTAGCGAATCCAACACTTCTGCACTAACGATCCGCGGAAGAAAATCGTTCATCACCACATATTGGTAGTGAAACCGAACGAGTCGTTGCGTCTCGGCAAACGGCAAGTTTTGGTCGGCAAGCAGCCGATTATGAAATCGATGGAAGAGGCCCTGAAACTGGGAAACAATGCTGTTCTCGTCATTGCGCGGGTCGCCGATCAACGCGCGGCTCGGATTGGCGCCGTTTCGCGGGAGATCGGTGGCCTTTGGATCGCCGCCCTGAATCGGACTGCCGAGGAGAAAACCCCCGGCGCCATCGTACATGTATGGCTGATCGTCCGGCCCGCGGCCGTAGACATTGTCCAGATCGAAGGCCGGCGTCCGGAAGTCCACCAGACCATTGGGGTCGTTCTGCTTCTGCAGGCTGCTGGCCGGATCGAACGTTATATCGTGATCGATGAATTGCCCCAGATAGGTATACAAAGCGGGAATTCCGCTCTCTTCCGGATCCAGCCCATCAAAGGGCGCATCAAACGACGCCGACATGGCATCTCCCAGCTTGTGGAGGCTATCCAGGTTTTGCACTTCATTGTTTCCGAAATGCGCCGGCGGCAAATGCCGGAACAGCCGCCCGAACCTGCCGTCAAACGATTGAGACCTCGGAACCGTGTCAAGACCGCGCAAGAGAACACCATGTTTGCTCATAATTTTGTAAACTAGTGAACCCCCGTTGAAGCGAATTTGCCGAATCTGGTCAAACTAAATTCATAAACAAACTTTGCATTTTCCAGGATCTATTGCAGCTCTGGAAAACTTGCCCTCGCGTTCCTTCCATAAGGGCTTCGGTCATGCCTATCCCGCCCTAGGACACTAGCGTGCGGACTTCGCCTGCAGCGAGACGTTGCCGCTTTCGCCGACCCCGCCATAGACATTGACCGGCGGGGTGCTCAGGAAGAAGCCGTAGCCGCGCCGCGTAGCTCCTTTGCAGAGCAGGATGCCGCTATAGGCCGTGATCGTGCCGTCGCTGTGGCTGAAGTTGCCGTGGAAGGCGCCCGTTTGCGTGATTTTGAAGCGGGTGTAGTCGAAGGCCAAGGTGAAGCGGCGATCGCCCGGGGGCAGCAGGTGGACCTGGCCGCCGGAAGTGACGTTGACCGCTTCGTCGATCTCTCCGGCTCCGGCGAGCAGCCCGTCGCTGAATGTTACCTGGGCATTGCCGAATTTGGAATCCATCGATCCCTGGTTGAAGTTAAAAGCCGTCGACGCCGAAAACTTGGCGCCAATGGCGTCGACCCGAATGCCGGAGGACCATCCATTGGGATAATACTGGGCGCGCGCCATGTGCGGGCGCAGCCAGAGCAGATCCGCTCCGGTCGCGTCACTGTCGGTCGCTTCATCCAGCGTCAGTTCACCGCAAAAGGCGCCGGCCCGGCGGTAGAGCTGCTCATATAAGATCACCTTGCCGTTTACGCCCAGTCGGCCCGAAGCCATCAGGACCAGGCCGTCGGCGAGTTTTCCGTTGAAGGAGACGTTGCCATTGCTCGCAACCGCCATGCGCATATAGCCATCGCCCTGCGGATACGCGCTCGAAGGCAAAGCAGACGCCTGATCTTTCGCGGGAAAGGCCACTCCGTATACTCCGACCGCGGTGGATGGAGCCGGATTTTTCAAGCTATAGGGCGTTTGCACACCATGGATGCTGGCCAGGACATCACCTCCGGGGCCGGTGATAAGACTGCCGGAAATCCCATCTTCCGCGCTGACCGAGAAAGACAGCGCGCCAAGGTAAGTCGGCACGTCCGACCGATCGATCAAAGGAAACGTGGCGCCGAGCGCCGGGTAGAATCGAGCGGCGCCGCCGTTGCCGAGGATGCCGCTGAAACTCACACTCACTCCGCTCAGGTTTGCTTTGCCGGAGAAGACGCCGGCGCTGGTCACGGTTAAGGTGATCATCCCGGCGGTATCCACGCTTGGGGTGTCCGTCGGCTCGAGCAATGCCGTATAGTTGCCCGCCAGTTGCGTCCGGTTATTGGCGAAGGTGAGCAGCTTGGACACGGTGGTCGTATTGCCGCTGGCGTCGACGGCCGTGACGAGCAGGGTATTCGAGCCATTCTCGGCCTGGATGCCTAGCTTGCTAAACGATACCGGGCTTGCCGACGGGAAAGCAGTCGTCGGATCCGGACTCAGTGGCACGGCGACGCCGTTGAGTGTTACCGTGAAGGCAGAGAGCGCATCATTATCCGCGACTGTGCCGACGAGGTCAAAGCGCCCGCCATTGGTCGTGCTGATTGTGCTCGTTGCAGGGCTCGTCAAGGTGATCACCGGCTTGTTGTTATCGCGCGCCGTGATCGTGACCGTTGCCACCTTCACGCCGCCGAGCGCAGCGCCGCCCAGCGGTGTGCCGAGCGTGAGAACAAACCGGCCCGCCTTTGCCGTGGCCGGCGTCTCGAGCTGGATATCCACCGTCGCGCTGGTCTGCCCTTCGGCAAAGGAAACCGTCGTCCCGGCAGAAGTTCCGCTCACGAATTGATAGTCCGTCCCATACACATACTTGGCCAGCCCGTTCGCAGTAGCTGCCAGGCTGGGCACGACCGTCGCGGACACGGCGCCCGTGCTTCCGCCGGTGCGGAGGATTTGCACGTGGACAAGATTCGGCAGGCCGTCGGTGTTCACCGGCCGGGCACTCGGCGTTGCCGAGGCAAAGGCCAGCGCGCCTGCGGTCGAAACCGGGTTGCTCACCACGATGGTCTGATCCACCGGCGCAGCCGCGGCATAGTTGGCATTGCCCGCCTGGCTGGCGCGCACCATCACGCTGCCCGCGCCGGTAAAGGTCAGCGACTGGCCCGTGATCGATCCCGGCCCGCTAAAGACGCTGAAGGCGACGGCGTTGTTACTCGCGCCGCCGGTTGCACTCAGCGTGATGGCATCGGTCGTCAGCGCGGTCGAGGGCAGGGCGAAAGCAATCGTCTGCGCCGCCTGTGCGACAGTGAAGCTTTGGCTTACATCCGCCGCCGCCGAGTAGTTGGCCGCGCCGGCTTGATGGGCAGTGATGGTGACATTTCCCGCGCCGGTAATGGTGACCGTATTGCCGCTCACCGTGGCCGCGCCGGTCGCCGTGAAAGTGACTGCCTGGCCGCTGAGGCCGCCCGTGGCGCTGATCGTGAAGGCCGCATCTCCAAAGGTCTTTCCGCCCAGCGGTCCGAAGCTGATCGTCTGACTCGCCTGCGCCACGCTGAAACTCTGGCTCACATCCGCCGCCGCCGCGTAATTGGCCGTGCCGGCTTGATGCGCGGTGATCGTGACGTTGCCCGCGCCGGTAATGGTGACCGTATTGCCGCTCACCGTGGCCGCGCCGGTCGCCGTGAAGGTGACTGGCTGGCCGCTCTGGCCGCCCGTGGCGCTGACCGTGAAGGCCGCATTCCCAAATGTTTTTCCGCTCAGCGGTCCGAAGCTGATCGTCTGGCTCGCCTGTGCGACGGTAAAGCTCTGGCTCACATCTGCCGCCGCCGTGTAATTGCCGGCTCCAGCCTGATGCGCAGTGATGGTCACGTTGCCCGCGCCGGTGATGGTGACCGTATTGCCGCTCACCGTGGCTGCGCCGGTCGCGGTGAAGGTGACCGGTTGACCGCTCTGGCCGCCCGTGGCGCTGACTGTGAAATTGGCATCGCCAAAGGTCTTTCCGCCCAGCGGCCCGAAGGCGATCGTCTGCGGAATGGTTGAACCCGAGATCGTGATCCCCTGGCTCGCCGCCGTACTCACGCCGCCGTCTTTATCCGTGGCCGTGGCGGTCACCGTATAATTGCCCGGGTTTGCAAAAGTGTGTGCGCGCGCCAGCGGCGAGGCCGTTCCGGCCGGAACGCTTTCGGTCACGCCATCGCCGTAGTTCAGGCTCCAGGCAAAGCCGGCGGCCTGATCCGCGCTGCTCGGATCCGTCGCGGTAAAGGTGTAGCTGACCGCCGTATTGGCGCCAGAGGAGCTTGGCGCACCAATCGTCACGCTCGGAGCGACATTTGTCACCGTGAAGTCGAATGTGGCCGTGGCCGTCGCCGCGGTGTTGTCCGTTGCGGTGATCGTGATCGTCTGCGTGGCCGGTCCGTCGGCGCCGGTCGCCGTCCAGCTCCACGTCCCTGCGGTATTATCTTGTGTGATCGTCCCGGCGGAGGCCGTGAGCGTCACGGTGCTATTGCCGTCGGGATCGGCGAAGAGGCCCGACTTAGTCGCCGGCGAGCCTTCGCCCGCCGTGGAACCGCCCGAGCCGACCGCCGTCTTTGTTACCGACAAGCTATCCCACACAATGGTCTCGCCGCCGCGATTACCATAGGCCGAAGTGCCGAAAAGCACGGTCGGGCTCGATCCGAAGCCGCTGATCGCGGTTAGTCCAGTTAAGCCGGCGGAGGCGTAGGTGATCGCTCCCGAATCGAAGCTCCCGCAGATCACGTGGAAAGACGTGGGGCCAGCCGCGACGGTGTAACTGAGCGGCCCGCCCGCGTAGCCGGGGACGTGCGGTCCCGCTGGAAGCGTGAAAGCCGATTGCCCTCCGGGGCCGAAAACGAAGGCGTTGAAGGTGTTTGAACTCATGCTGAACTGCACCACCAGCACGGCATCCGCGAGACCGCCGATGCCGGTGATCGCCTGCGGTGTTGCGCCCGTATACCCACCCATCGAGAGGATATTCACGGTTGTTGTCACCGCGGTCACGCCGCCCAGGCCGGCGCTCTGGATGAGTTCGGGTCCATTGCTCGGCGGATCGGTGATCGTCACCGCCCCGCCGCTCTCGATTACCGAGCCATTCGGATCGGCAACGCCGGTCAAAGCCGCCCACACCACGGGCATCCCGCCGGAGTTGCCATTGAAGTCATAGATCGTCGTCGTCGTTCCGCCGCCCGAGGCGCCATCGACCGAGACCGTCGGGGCCCGCCGCGACACGATCACGTTGAAGGTCGACGTGCCGACGTTTTTAGCCGCGTCGGTCGCCGTGCAGGTCACGACGGTGAGGCCCGGAGGAAAGACGCTGCCGCTCGCCGGCGTACAGACCACCGGCACCGGTCCGTCGACGTTATCGGTCGCGGTCGGCGCGGTGAAAGTGACCACCGCGCCATCTGCGCTCGTCGCATAGGCGGAGACGTCGCTGTGGCCGGAGATCTGGGGCGGTATCGTGTCGGATGGCGGCGGCACGGCGTGCAGCGGCGCAGCGACAAGCAGAGTGAAAAGCGCGGCCAGCGAGGCCCGCGCAACGTAGGCGGCGGCTTTCATTTTTGGGGTGGTGAATTGGGGCGGCTCGCCGAGACGGGGTGAGTCAGAATTTCAACCGGCGGCTTTCGCGCTGGCGCATGCTGAGGTCATCCGGCCACGGCAAGGGGGTGGTGGTGCGAACAAAGAACGAGTGGGTTCGTTAGGCGAACTCCGCCCGGTTGGCAAGCAATAAAAGTGCCAATTTGTGCGAATTGCGCCGCAGCGTGCAGCCGGGAGTCACTTTTTGCGGCGATCGCATAACGCTTGGTTGTTAAATGTACGTGGGATAAAATATTAACAATTATGAACAGACTCTCCATTGCTCCGTGACGGGCAGGGGCAAATTGAGTTAAGCGCCGCCCCCCCCGAAATTATGGCGCTCACGCTCGGTGAAGCGCCGGGGCGTTTCCTGGCATTGATTATTGAACACGGCATATCCGACCTTCGATTTGGCAGGTCAAGTGGACGGCCCAGTTGTTGCAAATTTTGCAACAACTGAAACCCGATCCTCGTGGCGATTTCGCTCGGTGGCAGTATTCCGGAATTTCCGGATAACTGATAAAGAACGCGCTGGACGACCTCGCGCACAGCTTCCCCCTGAACTGTTGCAAGATGTGCAACAGTTGCCTTCTGCGACCGGTCTCTTTCTTGAACACGTTTTTGATTTGCCGGGAGACCGCCGTCTCGTCCCGCTGCAACAGGCCCGCCGATTTCGACCATTTCGTCTATTGCGCGGGATTCGTCCGTGCGCTTGCCTTGGAGGCATGCCGTCGGTAAATCCACCGTCAACCGAATTGAGCCCGAAGGACATTGCTTTTGCCCGCGCCGCGGCGAAGGCTGGGGAGGGAGAAGGCGTCCCGCAAGAAGGTGCTGGAGGAGCTGGCTGAGGAAGATCAGCGGCTCAAGCAGGGACCATGACCCAAAAGAACTGGCTCTGGACAGGCTCGAGTTAGCTATCTAAGGAATTTTCACCACTTTGCCGATCGGTAAAACGAGTTCCTGATGTGTTCTGGTATCCACAACCGTCAATGCAGAATTATCGCGAGCCGCCTGGTTATCGGCAGTGAATTTTTGGAGCTTTAGATTCGTCCCGGGAACCGTTTCTCCTAGTTTGAGAAACGAGGTGGAACGCCTTGGCTCGAGCGTGCTGAGCTGGAAAGCCATTTCGTTGGGGTGACTCGCATCGCCATCATAGGCGGTGAAGGTCAAATGCTTTGCAGCGTCGGGAGTCACATTCGCGCTTGGTGTTGCTGCAGGTTTCAGCAGCGTTGCGTTGTCGTCTGCGAAAACCATCCTTCCTGATGTCAGCGAAGCAACGATCAAGAATATCAGCGCCCGGGTGATCATAATAAAATGTTGTTGTTACTTCGAGTTGCAGACATTGGCCAAATTTAACCCGGCCGATGCCGCATCATCAGCGTTCCGCGCCGCATCCAGCCGACTTCGATCTGGCGGATGTCGCGGCGCTTCACCAAGCCGACGTCGGCGCCATTGGGGTCGAGCAGGAGTTCGCCTTCGTTAAAGGCTTGCAAGGGCTCGTAGGGCCGGATGAGGCCGCCGCCGATGAGCTGACTGCACACGAGGCGCACCTCGGTGCTCTCGGCCCGGTGACCGATGCCTCGCCAGAGGACGTTTTCGAAAAGCCCGGATTCGATTCCAGAGAACCAGGAGAAGAGCATGGGGAGCTCGGCCGCGCGACTGAGTTCGTCGTAGTGCGATGGCCCGCCGACGGCGGCTTTGGGAGGGAGCCGGCCGATTTCCACGGCGCGCAGCCACTGGGTGATGGTCTTCCAGACTTTGGCGGAGACAAAGCCGGCGCCATTTTCCAGAGCGTGCAGCTCGTCCGAGGAGGCGCAGACAGCCAGCTCGAGCCAGCGCGGGAGGGAGGCATCGTGCGGGACGCGCAGTTTCTCTGCGAGACGCTGCCAGGGCGGCATGCTCCGCACGCCCATACGGGTGGCCGATCGCTCGCCGAGCTGATCGGCAATGACCTCCAGGATGCCCGCGTAGGAAAAGGAGCGCCGGGTCGGCGCGATGCCGGTTTGCGGAAGTTTTCCGGCGGCGGCCCAGTCCTTGAGCCGGCCGTGACTCACCCCCGTGAGTTTGCTCGCCTCCAGCAGAGTGACGTCGTCCACGAGCGCGCGATGGGTCGATTCGTCGAAAAAGCGCTGGCGCAAGAGCTGCACGGAGGGCAGACCCAGCGGCAGCCAGTAGCGATATCGCGAGATCAGGGTCTGGATGGTGTCGAAATGCTCGGTCGTCTGCGGATTGGCAAACTTCGACGCGGCCTCGGCGGCGGTGCGGTGCAGGGCGTAGAAACGATCTCCATTGACCACGATCTCGTCGGCCCGCGCCAGCTCCAGTTCCCGTCGCCAATTGCGCAGCGCGTCGCCGGCGGCAGGCGAGAGCGTGATGTGCCCCGAGTGATCGTAGGCAAATTCCAAGCCTAGTTGCCGCATGCCGCCGTCCAGGACGTTGCGCGGGATTTCCAGTTCGACGGCCAGATCGCCGAGGCGCGTCCAATTCGAGCGGCCCGCCTCCGTCTCCACGCACTTCTGCAAGTGCGCGATCGCTTCAGGTGGGATGCGGCAGTCGTCCCGCAAATCCTTTTCCACCGGAAAGCCGGCCGCACGGCAAAGCGACTCGCCCAGGTTCCGATGAATGCCCAGCCGCCGCGAAACGTCGACCAGGCGCTCCCAGGTGAGAACGGTTTCCTGGTGCGCCTGCATTTTCGAAACCAGGGGCTCCTCCAGAAGATAGCGACCGCCCTCGAAGCGCGCGGCCAGGCGGCCCGTTTGGATCCAGTCGCGCAACGACCGCGGGTGGACTTTCAAAAGGCGGGCGGCCTCCGTCACGGTATACGTCCGCGCCGTATCGCTGGCCGCAGTGGCGCGGCTATTCGAGGGCTGGGTAGGTGACATAACTATCTCTTTAGATACGGCGCGAAAAGGGGATTGGCCAGACGGAAACGAATCGCTCGCGTGGGGCGAGTCGGCCAGTCGTTTTAGAAACCACGCAAGGGGGATCGCCTTTGAACTCCGTCCACACGGTCCGCAGAATGGCGCGCCGTGGCATATGAGCTGCTGCGATTTGGCCCATGTTCGACCGCTCCGCCCCGGACCGACGCGAACCGTCGTCCGGTTCCGCGGATGCCGATTGCCTTGCCGATGGCGAAACCGGCGCGCCTCCGACGGATCCCTTTCGTTCGACACTCCTGCTCACGGGCGATGCGTCGCCAGCGCAGGTGGAGGCGGCGATGCAGCAATCCCACGAGGCAAACACCATGCTCGACCGCTGCGTCGCGGGCCAGTATCTGCTCGAGGCGGATTGCCTTCTCCCAGGGCGCCTGACATCCACTCTCATGTTGCCCTTTTCGATCAAGTAGTTAATCGGCACGGCCAAAGGGTGCACGGTCGATTTCGCAGGATAGCCGAATTTATTGGCTGGTTGATCGACGGTCACGTGGTTTCCATTGTGCCTTCCCACTATGGAAGAACAGAGCGGCCATCATCCATTTCAGACGACGAGTTGGAGCACGGTGCGACGGGCCTCGACGACGGGGGCGCCGGATGGCGCGCGGGCGCTGTCCTCGCTTTGCGACGCCTACTGGTACCCGCTCTATGCCTTCGTGCGGCGATCGGGGAAAAATTCCCACGATGCGGAGGATCTCGTGCAGGGTTTTTTTGCCCGGGTGCTGGAGAAAAATGTGCTGATGCACGCCGACGAACGGAAAGGCAAGTTTCGCACCTTTCTCCTGGCCTGTCTGCGCCACTACCTTTCCGATGAACGCGACCGTGCCGGAGCGCAAAAGCGCGGGGCGGGCGTCCTTTCGAGTTTCGATTCCATCACGGCCGAGGAGCGGTACGCCGCGGAGCCGCCCGACGACCAGACGCCCGACATCCTCTTCCAGCGCCGCTGGGCTCTGGCCATCCTGGAACACACCCTCCGGCTCGTGCGCGAGAAGTATGCGAACCAAGGCAAGACCGAGGTTTTCGAGGCGTTGCGCCCGTTTCTCGGCTTTGGCGTGGAACCGGAGAAGGACTACCAGCAGGTCGCCACGGCGCTCGGGCTTGCGGTCGGCACGGTGAAAAGCGAGGTCTTCCGGTTGCGCCATCGCTGGCGCGATCTGCTCTTTGAGGAAGTCGGCCGCACGCTGGATAATCCGACCCCGGACGACATCAAAGCCGAGCTGCGGGAATTGATCGGCGCGGTGTGAGGAGAAACCCTGCAAAAATTTCCGTCGCGAGCGCACGCTTTCGAGGGCACAATCTGCCGGCGGAATTTTCCCCTTTTCCCATGCAAAATCACGTCCCTTTGCGAAGCGCTGTTCCCGCTGGCCGACCGCTGCAGCTTCTTGAGTTAGCGGTTGTTATACTGTTTGTCCTCTCCGGTTTGGCTTTTGCCGAGCAGGGATCGAATGACGATCGGGTAATGTTGCAGGGCTTTTTCTGGGAATCCCATCGCTACGGGCACCCGGAGAGATTTCCCAAGCTCGGCGAAAAGCACTGGTATCAAATCATCCGCGAGGCAGCGGACAAGATTCAGGCGGCGCGTTTCGACATGATCTGGCTCCCGCCGCCGTGCTACGCCGGTCAAAACAGCGCCGGGTACAACCCCAAGGAGTATTTTAATCTCGCCAACAGCTATGGCTCCTTCGACGAGCATCGCGCGGCCCTGGAGGCCTTGCTGAAAGCCGGCGTCGAGCCGATCGCCGACATCGTCATCAATCATCGCGACGCTTCGAAGGGCTGGGCGCAATTCAAGAATCCGGACTGGGGTTTGTGGGCCATTTGCGGGGACGACGAGTGTTTTTCCGACGAGGATTCGGAGGCAAAAGACACGCCGCCCGATGAACGCGGCGCCAACGAAGAAGCGCCGAAATATCGCCCGCACGGGGACTACGCCTACGCGAATTTCCGCGACATCGATCATACGAGCCCGCTGGTGCGAAAAGACATACTGCGCTACCTGCTCGAGCTGAAATCATTGGGATACCGCGGCTGGAGATACGACATGGTGCATGGATTTAACGCCAGCTGGGTGGCGCTTTACAATCGTCGCACGAAGCCGACTTTTTCCGTGGGCGAATACGACTGGGGCGAACATGTGCAGCAAAGGGGCTGGATCTGGGCTTCGGCCACAACGCCGACCGATTTCAATACCGCGAGCAGTGTCTTCGATTTCTCCACGCAGTTTGCGCTTAAGGCCAACAAAGGGAAATACGGCTCCTGGTATGGCTACGGGAACGGAACCGGGATGATGGGCGACAACACCGATGGATTGCCGTGGAGAAATCACGCCGTGACCTTCCTGGAAAATCACGACACGGGGTACCGGACAAACGACGACGGCACGCCGCAGACTCATCACGACACCGACAGCTTCGCGAATAACTTCGAGGTCGAGCAGGGCTATGCGTATATCCTCACGCACCCGGGCGTGCCCTGTGTTTACTGGAAACACTATTTTGAATGGGGCGAAGACCTTCAGGGCAAGATCAAGGCGCTGATCAATGCGCGGAAGATCGCCGGGGTGAATTCCGGCAGCGTCATGCACACGCAGAACAACGCCCGGGCGAAGGGAGTCTATGCCGCGAAGATCATCGGGTCATTTGGACAGCTATATGTGCGGATCGGCGGGACGGATTCGGACTGGGATCCCGGCACGTCGAACTATCGCGACTTCCGCGAGTATGCCCGTGGGACGGGGTGGAAAGTGTGGGTGTCGATATCGGGGAATCCGGAGCCCGCGCAGGCGCCGGTGCGGGTCGGGTTGCCGATTCCGACGTATCAGAGCGGGGAGAAGATTGCTGTGCCGGAGGATTGGGTGAATTAACGTCGACGCATGAATCTCCCCGCGCTGCGGCCTCGCCTTCCCTTCATGGGTCTGGCTTTGGCAGCGGCGCTTGGAATTGTCCTCGCTGATCGTTTCGCTACCTCTCCCGCGTGGGATTTTGCGGTTGTCCTCGCCATAGCGACGCTCGCGGTGATCCGCCCACGCGCCATTACGTGCTGGCTCTTTGTCGCCACGGCTTTCTTCACCCTCCATACCTTGCGCTGGCGGGGCGGCGAGGCGCGGATGTTATCCGAGCATTTCGCCGCCGGGCCGCGGGCGGTTCAGGTCGTGGGCGTTGTCGACGACGAACCGAAACTTCCGCGCAAATGGTCGCGCACCGTGACTTGTCATTTCCCGCTGCGGGTCGAAAGCATCGAACTCGATGGCGTTTCCTGCCCGGCGGATACGCTCTTCCAGGTCAGTTGGGCAGGCGCCATTCCCAAGTACGGCGATCGCGTGTCCTTGCTCAGTAGCGCGGCGAATCTGCCGCCGCCGCGCAATCCTGGTGAGTTCGACTATGCCGCGCACGAACGCCGGCTGGGATGTTATTCCGAACTCCGCGCTCGTTATGCGGAGGATTGCCGCATTCTCGCGCACGATTGCGGCAACCCCGTCCGCGCGTGGGCTCTGGCCGCCCGCCGCTGGATGAGCGCGCAGCTGGCGGCCAATCTCGACGACTCGAAGGAAATCGCGACGCTCGTAGAAAGCCTCGTGCTCGGCCTGCATGGCGATACGCCGGAGGATTTTCGCGATTTGCTGGAGCGCACGGGCACGGTGCATCTCTTTGCGGTGAGCGGGGTGAATGTGGCGTTTCTCACGGCGTTCCTTTTGTTTCTCCTGCGTTTGTTCCAGGTGAGCCGGCGGACATCGGTTTTCGTCGTGGTCCCACTCCTGGCGGGCTATGCGTTGGCGACGGGACTGGGGGCCAGCACGCTGCGCGCGGTCATCATGACCTCAGTGCTCCTGGCGGCGGCGCTGTTTGATCGCCCATCGGTGTCGTATAACAGTTTTGCCGCCGCGGCATTTGGCCTTCTGGCCTGGGATACCAATCAGCTGTTCTCGGTGGGTTTCCAATTCTCCTTTGGCGTGGTCTTTGTCGTCATTTGGCTCACGCGTCGCCTCGAAGCGAGGATCGCGCAGTTTGGCGGGCCCGATCCCTTTCTTCCGCCGGCGCTCTGGAATTGGCGGCAGCGCCTGCAGGTTCGCTGCGCGAAGGCCGGCGCGGCGATGGTCGGAGTTTCCCTGGTCTCATTTGTCGCCTCCCTGCCTTTCACGATTGGATATTTCCATATCTTTTCGCCGGTTTCCGCGCTGGCCAATGTGATTGCCGTGCCGCTCGCCGAACTCATGCTCGCGGTGGGGCTTTGTTCCCTGCTCACGAGCTTGATTTCACCTTCCTTTTCCATCCTTTTCAACAACGCCAACTGGATGCTCGCGAAGTGGATGCTTGCGGTGTTGCAATGGTTTGCGCAGTTGCCCGGAGGCTATGCCTACGTGGGGCCTCGGCTCCTGCCCGCCCGCGCTCCGTTCGAAATCACGGTGCTCGATCTGGGCGACGGCGGGGCGGTCCACGTGCGGGCCGGCGCGGCGGATTGGCTGATCGATTGCGGCCATGCGTATGAATACACGCACAGCGTGCTGCCTTATCTGCGCTATCGCGGGGTGAATGGGCTCGCCGGTCTCATTCTCACGGAAGGCAATGCCCAGCGCATCGGTGGCGCGATCTCCGTCCTGAACGATCTCGCCCCCGCAATGCTCGCCGATTCGGCGCTCAAGGATCGCTCGGCGGCGCGACGCGCCTGGCATGCGGAGCTGGCGAAACGTCAGCTCGGCAAATGCATCCTGCAGCGCGGCGACATCGTCTCGCTGGCGCCGGAGATCCAGCTGCGGGTGCTGTTTCCTCCGCCGGAGCTGCAAAAGACGGCGGCGGACGACAAGGCGCTCGTTCTGCTGCTGCAGACGCCAGGCTTCCGCGCGCTCTTCCTGGCCAACAGCGGCTTCGCCACGGAGGAGTGGCTGCGCCAGAACGAGCCGGATTTACAGACCGATCTCCTCGTGAAGGGGCAACACGCAAAGGACCTTTCCGGCACGCCGGATTTCCTCGCGCATGTGCATCCGCAGGCCATCGTGTGCAGCGAGCCCAAGATCGGCGGCGGCGCAGCGCTCGACGCATGGGCCGAGCAAGTGCGGAAGCAGAAAATCGCCCTCTTTCGCCAGGACCAGACCGGGGCCGTCGAGATTACCGCCGGCCGCGGCGGCTGGTCCGCCTCAGGGTATCTGAATGGTCAGACCTTTCGCAGCCGGGCCGAGTAGATCGGCATGCCGCGCTCCAGGAAGCGGCGCTCGAAATTGGTGATCGGATAGGTGGGATCGAATGGCCACTCGATGCGCTCGAAGCCCGTGGCATTCGCGATGACTTTCTCGATCCACTGAAAATACGGCAGGTCGTCTGTCTTGATCCGCAGCTCGCCACCAGGCGCGAGTGCGCCACGCACGACTTGCATGAACTCGTCCTGGATCATGCGCCGCCGCTGGTGATGGCGTTTCGGCCAGGGATCGGGAAAGCCGACATGAGCTATGGAAATACATTCCTTGGGCAACAGATGTTGCAACGTCCAGGAACTCTCGAGGCGTAACACGCGGACATTTGTGAGATGCTCGTGCGCGGCGCGGCGACAGACCTTTTCCACGCGGCCGAGCAGGCGCTCCGTGCCGAGAAAATTCCGCTCCGGATGGCGCTGGGCCAGGGCGATAATGAAGGCGCCCTCGCCGCAGCCGATGTCTGCCTCGACCGGCGCGGGCCGGTCGAAGATGTCGGACATCTGCGCCCGCTCGAAATAACTCTTCGGGCGCCAGTGCGCGCGTTCGGCGGCGGCAAGATGTTCCGCATTCAGCGGCAGTTGTGTTTCTGTCGTTTCTTCTTGCGTCATGAAAATTCCGCGGATGTTTCGCTGCGACTGCGCGTCGCCGCAAGTGGTAAAGGCTGGCATGATTCTAAAATGCATATCGGCATCCTTGCGAGTTCCGGCGGTCGTAATTCCCGGCATGGCGGCCAATACCCGTAACCTGCGCGCTCTCCCCGGGCGCCGGATTAGAAATACACACTATCTCCAGAGATAGTGATCCAGCCCATAGATCAGAGATCCGCCCAGGAAGCCGCTGAGGCCGACCAAGCCGCCGCCGATGAACAAGGCGATACGAAAGTAATGGCGCTCCTTGTCCGCGCCGGGCGCGAAGGAAGCGAAGGCGCAAACCACCGCCCAGAGCGCGGCGCCCGTGCCCATCCAGCGATGCCACCAGAGCAGCGCCCAGAGCGCCTTGTTGTAGCTGGAAAAGCTCGCATTGATCCATCCCAACACGGCCGCGACGATGCCGCCGAGCGCGGCCAGGACGACGAGAAACTGCACCGTATGGCGCCAGCTCTCGCGCTTCGTGGCCCAGGCCAGCCCCTCCGCGAGCACGGCCACCAGCATGAGTGCGATGGGAAAATGCGTCGTCACCGGGTGCAACTGGCCGGACCAGCGTAACAAATGCCGGAAAAAGGGCTCGGGCGCCTTCTTGGGCGGAGCCGGAGGCACGCTCGGCCGCTTTGCGCCGCCGGGCAGGTCCCCGGGAGCGCCGGCTTCGATCCAGCGCTTCACCGCAGCCTTCTCCTCGGCCGTGAGCGGCGGCACATTGGCGTCCTCGCCCGGCATTTCCTCGTCGTTCACCATCGTGAACAGGTCCGACTTGTCCGGCTTGCCCGGCACGACGTAGTCCGGATTTGCCGCAATGCGCCGGAGATCCAGCACGTAGCCAAATTTCCCTTTCGGCCGTGGAAGCTCCGGTCCGTGGCAGTCGGCGCACTTTGCTTCGAAGATGTCGTGGACTTTCTGCGCCACCTGCAAGCGATCCTCCGCCGGAGCATCGGCGGCGCGGAGAGAGGCGGACCCCAGAAGCAGGAGCGCGACGCAGCGCAGGAAGCGTTTCATCGAACGGAGACGACAGACTGCGAGCCCGCGAAGGGCGAGGCGAAGGAAAGTGGGTACTGAAAATGCATGGGACCTGCGATGATGGAGAGAATTCGACGACGATCGTATTCTTAGCCGCGACAATGCAAGTCCCGGCGCCACGGCGGAGCGTGGTCGCCCGGGCGAGGCGACCGTGTGCAGACCGGATCGAGACACGCCGGGGCTTCACAACGAAGCGCCGGCGACAAAGCATGGGCGTAGGCTGACGGGGGCAGGACATGGTGGCGGCAGAGCCGCGAGCAGAGAGAGAGGGGAAATCGGTAAGCAGGAAGTGTCCCACATCCGTTAACTCTCGCGGTTAAAATCTCTCGACGGGTCAGGTTTTGCCGTTGACTCGCCGAAATATTGCAGTAGCCACGAGTTCAGTGGAATCGAGCCAATTCAATTCCGCGTTCCCACCCACCCGTTGGAGCGCCGTACTCGCCGTGCAGCGCGAATCCGATACCCAGTCGGCTGACCGTGCCCTGGCGGAGCTCTGTGGCGTCTATTGGTATCCGCTTTATTCCTTCGCGCGGCGCCTCGGCCACAGCCCGCAGGATGCGCAGGATCTCACCCAGGGCTTTTTCCACTATGTCGTGGACAAGGACCTTTTTGCCACCGCGGATCGGGAGCTGGGAAAATTGCGCACCTTTTTACTGACGACGTTCCGGCGCTATCTCTCTGGCGTTCACGATTTTGAGAAAGCGGCCAAGCGCGGCGGACGCATGCAGATCGTCTCGCTCGATGTCGAGATCGGCGAGGAGCGTTATGTCAACGAGCCGATTGATGCGAGCACGCCGGAGCGGCTTTTCGAGCGGAACTGGGCGCTTTCCGTAATTCGCAGCGCGCTCTCCGCCTTGGCGGCGGCGGAGGCGGCATCCGGGCGCGGCAAGCAATACGAGGCGCTTTCGCCGTTTCTTTCGCCCGAAGGCGCCGAATGTGAATCCTACAAGGCCGTGGCCGATCGTCTGGGTTTGCGGGAGGACGGCGTGCGCCAGGCGGTGAGCCGGCTCCGGAAGAAGTTTCGCGATTTCCTGCGCGAACACATCGCCGACACGCTCTCCGATCCTACGCCTGAGCAGGTGGACGATGAATTGATTTCCCTGCGGGAAGCCTTGAAGGGATAGAAGCTATTCCGAAAGGGGCGTTTGTTCCCCGGTGACGAATGTCACCTGGCGCGGAGCGTGACCTCGCCCGCGTTGAGCCGCTCGCACGCCCCTTCTGCCGTGCGCAGCAGCAGGCAGCCTTCGCCATCGAGCCCTTCGGCGACTCCTTCACGCACTTGATCGCCGGCGCGGACCTGGATCCACGTGCCGAGCAGCAGGCTGCGCTGCCGCGCCTCTTCCAGGATGGACTTGAAGTCCCGCTCCAGAGCGGCATAGCGGCGCGCCAGCTCGGCCAGGACTCCGGCGGCGACGGCCGCCCGCACGAGGCGCCGATCCGCAGCCAAATGCATCGAATTCGCCAGCTCTTGAAGTTCAGGCGGAAAATCCTCCGCCTCGTGGTTCACATTCAGGCCGATGCCGACCACGGCGAAATGTCCCTGCTTCTCGTCCGCCCCCAGCTCGATGAGAATGCCCGCGGTCTTTTTTCCGGCCAGGTGCACATCGTTGGGCCACTTGATCGCCGCCGGGCGTCCGGTCGCCCCTTCGACCGCCGCGGCCACGGATACCGCCGCCCAGGTCGTGAGCCGCGGCCAGAGCGCCAACGCCATTTCGGGGCGGAGCAGCAGTGAGAACCACAGGCCCCGGTGAGAGGCCGATTCCCAGCGCCGGCCGAAGCGGCCCCGTCCATCCGTCTGCCGTTCGGCAAAGATCGCCACGCCCGAGGCCGCGCCCTGGCGGCCCATCTGTGCGGCGACATCATTCGTGGAGCCGGTTTCTTCAAAAACGATAATTTCGCGCAGAAATGTCCCCGCCTCTTCCGGCAATCGCGACCAGAGATCGTCGGCAATCACGCGATCCGGCCCGCCCAGGAGGCGAAAGCCAAAGCCCGGGCGGCGCTCGATGTCGTAACCCGCGGCGGCCAACGCTTCCAGCCGCGGCTCGATCTCGGCCTGGGGAACGGCGGCTTCCGCCGCCAATTCGCTCGTGGAAAGATGCACCCCGGCCGACCGGCGCAAAGTGGCAAGCAGGCGGGCGTCCAGCGGGATCGTCATTCCAGCAACTCCAGCGAAAAATCGATGGCCCGCGCGGAGTGGGTCAAGGCGCCGACGGAAATGAAATCCACCCCGGTCGCCGCGATCGCCGCCACGGTGTCCAGCTTGACGCCGCCGCTGGCTTCGAATTGCACCCGCCCAGCCCCACGCCGCACGGCCTCGGCCATGTCGTCGCAGCTCATGTTATCCAGCAGGATGATGTCGACTCCCTCCATGGTGAGAAAGGTATCGACCTGAAAAAGCGTGTCGGCTTCCAACTCCACGCGCACGGTCGGGTGCTCCGCGTGCAGGGCGTGGATGGCCTGCTGGAGGTGGGCGCGCTGGGCGTCAGCGGCGAGGTGATTGTCCTTCACCATCACCATGTCGTAGAGGCCCATGCGGTGATTTACGCCGCCGCCGGCGGTGACCGCGGCCTTTTCCAGGCTGCGCAGGCCGGGCGTGGTCTTTCGCGTGTCGATGATGTGCGCCTTGGAACCGGCAATCGCATCGACAAACTTTCGCGTGAGCGTGGCCACGCCGGAGAGGCGCTGCAGGAAATTCAGCGCCACCCGTTCCGCAGTGAGAATGGAGCGAACGGCCCCGCGGATCTTCAGCACCGTGCGGCCATTTTTCACCCGCTCGCCTTCGGGCGCGGCGATGTCGACGATCAGCGCGGGATCGACTTTGTGAAAGACTTCGGCGGCCGCCGTGACGCCCGCCACGACCGCCTCATCTTCCTTGGCGAAGATGCGTGCATAACCTTGCCGGCCGGCGTCGACGAAGTAGCGGCAGGTCAGGTCGCCGGATCCCAAATCCTCGGCAAGCGCGAGGGCGATGGGATCATGAGTGCGAGGGATGGGAGTGGATTGACGGAGGAGGTTTGCGGCCACAGGGGATGATTGAAAGTTCCGGGCCGCGCGCACGCAAGGAAGTAAAAGCACCAAACCAACCTGCCAACGCGGCGCGGCCCGGATTTGTTCCCCCTAACTGTAACCTTCGACAGGCCGGGGAAGTGCTCGTTCAAAGAATCTTTGAAAAAGATTTATCAGGAAACCGGCCTGCCCGCGGCGGCGCTTTCAAGGGCCAGGGCGGCGTTGCCGATGATGCCCGCGTCGTTGCCCAGAGCAGCGGGCAGGATTTGCAATTGCTCGTGAAAGACCTTGGCCGTGCGGCCGCAGATGGCGCGGCGGACAGGTTCGAAGACGAGGTCGCCGGCATTGGCCACGCCGCCGCCGATCACGATGGTATCCGGGTTCAGGACCCAGACGACGCTGGTCAGCGCCACACCCAGCTCAAGGCCGATGTCCTCCCACAGCTGCTTCGCAATTGCGTCGCCTTCGTGGGCCGCTTTGGCCAGTTGGAAGGGTGTGCAATCGGCGGCCGACTTCTGCTGGCCGGCGGCCTGGTAGCGCTCGGCGGCGCGTTCGGCGATCTGTTGGTTGCCCACGTATTCCTCCAGGCCGCCATCATTTCCGTAGGGGCCGGGTTTTCCGCGGTAGTCGATGCTCAGGTGGCCGATCTCGCCGGCTCCGAGTTGCGCTCCGCGGAAGAGGCGGCCGTCCAGGATGAGCCCGCCGCCCACCCCGGTGCCCAGGGTGATGCAGACCACATGGCGGCCATTTTTCGCCGCGCCGTGGCGGAATTCGCCGAAGGCCATGGCATTCGCATCGTTCTCGACGATGACGTGCAGGCCGGTGCGGCGCTCCAGGATTTCGCGCAGCGCCACATCCTGCCAGCCGGGGACATTTGTCAGCTCGTGGACGATGCCATTCGTGCTGTCCACGAGGCCGGGCAGGCCGATGCCGGCTGCGGTGACGTTGGGGGCGGCTTGTCGCAACTCCTGGATGACCTCGATGAGCGCCTCAAGAATCGCGTCGGGGCCGTCGAATTTCTGGGTATCGATGACGCGACCGCGCTGGACGATCGCTCCGTTTTCGACGAGGGCCGACTTGATGCTCGTGCCGCCAAAATCAATGCCGATGGCGTGGGACATGGGAAAAAACGTGGGTGAAAGGGATTATTGGCGCGGAGAGGGAAGGGGATTGAGTGTGCCGATGATGCGAAGCCCTTCCAAGGTTAGATTTGGGTGGACCGTGGCAATTTCGGGCAAGCCGGCGGCAATGAGTTCGGCATAGCCGCCCGTGGCGACGATGCGGAGCCGGCGCGCGCCGAGTTCGGCCTTGATTTCGGCGAGGATCTGCCGCACGAGACCGCGATAGCCGTAGACTGCGCCGGCGAGCATGGCGTGGCGGGTGGATTTGCCGATGGCGCTTGGCGGTTCGAGCAAGGTGATCTTGGGCAGCAGCGCGGTGCGCTGGTGGAAATAGTCGGTCATCGCTTCCAGCCCCGGGGCAATCACGCCACCGAGGTAGTTGCGTTCCCGAGAGATAATGTCGAAGGAAACGGCCGTGCCGAAATCCACGACCACGGCCGGTCCGCCGAAAAGAGCGGCGGCCGACACAGCATTGGCCAGGCGATCGGCGCCGATGGTTTTGGGTTCCGGGTAATCGATGCCGATGCCGAGATTCACCTTGGCGCTCACATGGAGGATCGGCCAATCCTGCAGCGCCTGGGCGATTTCCGCGCCCTTTTTCGGCACGACGGACGAAAGTATGACCCGGGTGAATTTCCAGCCCTTCAGCGCCTTCAGCAGTCCAGCCTGCGTGAGTTCCGACGTGCGTAGTTTCTGAGACTTCCCGAGGAGCTCTTCATCACTGGCCAGGGCGAGCTTTGTGAAGGAATTCGAGTTATCGATGAGCAGGTAGGCGCCGGATGGCATGGGGGCGGGATTGCAGCGCGGGGAGATCGCGGCGTCAAGCGCATCGGTTTTCGCCTTGTTTTCCCCCTTTCCTTGAACCCGGACGCCCCGGTAAGGTCCACCGCCCCCACTCCATGCCTGCCGAATATAAAGTCCGCCTCGAAGTCTTTGAAGGACCGCTCGATCTCCTGCTCTATCTCATCAAACGCGACGAGGTGGATATCTACGATATTTCGCTGGAGCGGATCACGACGCAGTACCTGGAATTCATGGAGGCCTTTAAGGCGCTCGACCTCGATATCGCGGGCGAATTCATCGTCATGGCGGCCAATCTCATGTACCTGAAGAGCCGCAGCCTGCTGCCCGTCTCGGTGCAGCCGCCGGAGGAGGAGGCCGAAGAGGAGGATCCGCGCTGGGAACTCGTGCGCCAGCTCCTGGAGTACAAGAAATTCAAGGAGGCGGCCCTGCATCTCCACGATCGCGAAGTGGCGCGTGAGAACAATTTCGCACGTCTGCCGGAGCAGGTGGAGGCCGCCGAAGCCGAGCGGCCGCTGGGCGACGTGAGCGTTTTTGACCTCATCAATGCCTTCAACAAGATCCTCAAGCGGATCGACAAGAAGGAGGACCTGCGCGAGATCTTTGAGGAGCACTACACGGTGTCGGACAAGATCGAGCTCATCATGAAGCTCATGTCTTCGGGGGTGCCGCTGAAATTTACGGAGCTTTTCTCCGGCATGGCCTCCCGCTCGGAGATCGTCGTGACCTTTCTCGCTCTTCTGGAACTCGTGCGCCTCAAGCAGGTGCGCGTGGGCCAGGACGAGCCGTTTGGCGAGATCGAGTTGCGCCAGGTGCCGGCGTAAATCCGAATTCCAGTAGCCATGACATTGAATCAAGTCATCGAGGCGCTCGTCTTTGCCTCGCCGAAACCGCTCCTCACTAAGGAGATCGTGGCGGCGTTGCGCTCTGCGGGCGAAGGCACGGAAAACCAGGAGGCGATCGATTTTGCCAAGACCACTGAGGAACAGGCCGTCGTCGTGCTGGAGGAACTCAAGGTCTGGTACGAGACTTCCGGCCATTCTTTCGCGTTGGTCGAACAGGTGAATGGCTGGACGCTGGTCACCGCCGGCGGGGCCGGGCATTGGGTGCGCCAGCTTTATCCCGAGGCGAAGCCGACTCGCCTGAGCGGACCGGCGCTGGAGACCCTGGCCATCATCGCGTATCGCCAGCCCGTGACCCGCGCCGATATCGAGGCGGTGCGCGGCGTGGCCGTGGACGGCGTGATGCAGGTGCTGCTCGATCGCAGCTTGGTCAAAATCGCCGGGCGATCCGAAGCGCCGGGCCGGCCGCTGCTCTACTCGACCACGGAGTATTTTCTGCAGCATTTCGGCCTGAAGACGGTGACGGATCTCCCGAACTCGGAAGAGCTGCGCCGGGTGCCGCTGCCGACTCCGCCCGCGCCGGAGGGAGAAGCCAAGGCCAAGGAAAAGGAAAAAGACAAGGAGGCTGCCGTTGTGGCGACCGAAGCTCCTGCCGCTGCGGTGGCCGCAGGGTCCGCCGAAGTGGCGGCAACAGGGTCTGCCGACGCGCTGGCAGGGGCGCCCGCAGCGGACGCGCCCGCCGCCGTGGAAGAAGAACCGTCAACCGAAACGCCCGGCAAGACGCCGGTCGAACAGGACGAACCCGCCGTGGAAGCAGCCGAAGCCGCCCCGGTCGAAGTTGAACCCGAGACGGAACCCGAGACGGCGGCAGAAGCACCCGAGCCCGCGGAGGAAGAGCCTCAGCCCGAGGCGGCTCCGGAGCCCGCCGAGGAGCCTGAAGCCGCCGAGGAAGAGGTCGAATACTACGATCCTGACCCGATCGAGGATCCGGAAGCAGAGCCGCCTCCCGCCCCCGAAGAGTAAAACAAGTTGCGTCTGCCGCGCGTCGGGCTTGTTTTTGCGCGCCTGCCGAACTGTACTCCGAACCGTGTCCCTTTCCGACATCCGCAAGAAAATCGATGCGCTGGACGATCGTCTCATCCGCATCCTGAATGAACGCGCCGACCTCGTGCACGAAGTCGGTGTGGTGAAACGCGCCGAGGGGACGGAGATCTACGCTCCCGAACGCGAGGAACAGGTGCTTCGCGCGCTTGCGGAGAAGAATGCCGCGCTGGGCGGACGCCTGCCCGAGCGGGCCATTCGCGCCATCTACTGCGAGATCATGTCCGCCTCACTGGCGCTGGAGAAGGATCTCACCATCGCCTACTTTGGCCCCGAGGCCACGAACACTCACCAGGCGGCTCGCAGTAAATTCGGGGCCAGTGTTCGTTGTGTGCCGCAGAGCAGCATTGCCGATGTCTTCGACGTCATTTCCCGCGGCACGGCGGATTACGGAGTGGTGCCGATCGAGAATTCGACGGAGGGCGCGGTGAGCCATACGCTCGACATGTTCATGGAAAGCGACCTGCGCATCTGCGCGCAGATCCTCCTGAAGATCGAGAATCACCTCGTGGGCAAGATTCCGCGGGGCGAAATCACGAAGATCTACTCGCATCCCCAAGTTTTCAGCCAATGCCGGCAGTGGCTGCGCAGCCATTTTCCCCAGGTGGAATTGGTCGAAGTTTCCAGCACGCCGCGGGCAGCGGAGCTGGCGGCGACCGAGCCTGGCGTCGCCGCGATCACCGGAAAAATGGCCGCGGATGTCCACGGGCTCACGATCCTCGATTTCTCCGTGCAGGATGCGCCAACCGATGTGGCGCGGTTTTTCGTCATCGGCCGCACGGCCTCGCCGCCGACTGGCAACGACCGCACCTGGCTCATGTTCTGCCTGCGGGATGAACCCGGGGCGCTTTTCAATGCTCTGGAGCCGTTCAATCGACTCAAGATTTCCATCCGCAAGATCGAAAGCCGCCCATCTAAGGGGCAGTGCGAGTACTTCTTCACAGACGTGAAGGGCCACCCGCAGGACGCGCCGCTGCGGGATGCGCTCGAGCAACTCCGGCCGCACTGCGCGCTGGTCGAGGTGCTGGGGTCGTATCCGGAGCCGGCGGCGGTATGGACGGAGATGAAGCGGGATTGAAATTTGCATCCCCGATCGACCAGCGGAGTTGTCCCAGAGCCAGCTCGACGTTGGAGAGGTTTGGTTGGCGGAGCGGAGCTCCCGCTTTGTCCGCGTGGCTATTCAGCGAGACTTATGGTCCACTCGGTGTTTCGGGAGCACTCTTCGCGTCCCGCATGTGTTGTGAAAAATCACGGCTCAGGAGAGACAGTTGGCTTGGCGATTGCGAAGAAAGCCGGGACGAGGACCCCCAGCGGCAGTTCGAGTTCGGTGTTGCCAGGTCCCCAGATCCACATCGGATTGGAGGGCGGTGGGGTCAGCCAGGAACGAATTTGACTCCAGGAGAAGGTGACTTTCCCATTCGCGAGGCCCTCGGCGACCGCGGCCAAGGGCAACGCAATGATTGCGCTCTCAACGGCTAACGCTTTGGAACGGAATGGTCTGGGCCAAGCCTGGCAGAGGTTGGCCACGGGTAAGATCAACGCCGCGTCGGCGTTCTCGCCGCCGACATAGTCTTGCCGTTCGGAGCGCCCGCGGGGGCGTGGCGTGTAGCCGCCGGGCAGGCGCTCGAAGAGGTCTCGGGCAAAGTCCAGGATCGGTGAGTCCAAGCCTTCCGCACGAAGATTTCTGAGCCGCTTGAACTCTGCGTACGAAATGAAGGCGACACGGTAGGGGATCTTGCTCGGCTTCGGTAGATACCTTCCGCACTCCGTTTCGCACGCCACCCAGAATTCGTCCCCACGGTAGAGAGCCACGGAGGCAAACTCCGAGTACGAGCAAACTCCATTCACGCATTGCAGGTGAGTGACGTTATCGAGATAAAATCGATCCCTGATCGAATCTTCGTGGGCGCCTTCTGCGAGGAGGAGGCCGAACGCCGCATCGTCGCAGACCAGCGTCAGCGAAGGGTCCGCCATGGACAGGGCCGTCAATTGATGCCCATCACGGAAGAGATGAACGCTGGTTTGCATGAAACAACGAGGCCCTGCTCTGGACTTCCAGAGTGGGTAAGGCGGTATCGCGACGGTACCCTTTGAGGAGGGCGTGTAAACTCGCTTTTGGCGACGCCGTGGTGGATTTCGCCTCGAAGAGTTGACCGGCTGCGTCAACTCGAAGTCGCTGTCCGCACCGCGGCGCGCGAGGGCTTGCGCTTTGCCACCGCCGGGGATTTGGACGCCTTCGACTTGGCCGGCGCCGCCTCCGCGCAGCATTTTCCCTCCGACTGAAGTTTATGCGCGTTGACAATCGCCGCAATGAGCCCCGGAAAACGCCGGTCGACCTCCATGCAACGCGACGTGTTTTGCATCTCCACCCCGGCGCGTTCCCCGCGGATGAGGCCGGCTTCCCGCAGCACCTTGAAATGCTGGGAAAGCGTGGACTTGGGAATCGGCCGCTCCTGGACGCGGAGGAAATTTGAGCAATTCTGCGAACAGGCCGACCCGGCGATGTTGATGAAAATGGCCACCCGGACGGGATCGGCTAGGGCGTGGAGGATGCCTTCGACGGTCACGTCTTCGATGGAGGGATGAAAAACGGGCCTCATGGCCTGCACTATAACGTCACTTGACACATAGTTCAAGAGTTCGTAAGTTCGGAACGAATAAATAAGCGCGGCCGGCGAAATCGCCGGCCGCCGGAAAGCAAGAACCCATCAATTCAAGCCATGAGCAAACTCACCAACAAAGTTGCAATCGTCACCGGAGCTTCCAAGGGGATCGGCGCCGCCATCGCCAAAGCGCTCGCCTCTGAGGGCGCTTCGGTTGTCGTTAACTATGCCTCCAGCAAAGCCGGAGCGGATGCCGTCGTGGAAGCGATCACGGCCGCGGGCGGCAAGGCCGTCGCGGTGGGCGGCGACGTCTCCAAGGCCACGGAGGCCCAGGGCATCATCGACGCTGCGATCAAAACTTACGGCAAGCTGGACATCCTCGTGAATAACTCCGGCGTCTATGAATTCGGCGCGCTCGAAGCCATCACGGAAGATAACTTTCACCGCATGTTCAACATCAACGTGCTCGGTCTCTTGCTCACCACGCAGGCCGCCGCAAAGCACCTCGGGCAGGGCGGCAGTATTATTAACATCAGTTCCACGGTGACGCGAATCACCCCCGCGCAAAGCGCTGTTTATACGGGAACGAAAGGCGCTGTCGACGCGATCACGGGCGTGCTGGCGCGCGAACTCGGGCCGCGCGGGATCCGCGTGAACGCGATCAATCCCGGCATCGTCGAAACCGAGGGGACGAAGACTGGTGGTTTCGTCGGGGGGGGATTTGAAGATGGGCTCGTGGCCGTGACGCCGCTGGGCCGCGTCGGCCAGCCCAAGGATATCGCCACCATCGCGACCTTCCTCGCCTCGGAAGATTCCGGGTGGCTGACTGGGGAACTGCTCATCGCCAGCGGCGGGTTGCGTTAGTCGCGGAGCGCTTCGGTAACACACCCGGCAGGGAGGGTGTGCGCGTTTGTTATAGGGTATGTTGGCAAACTCGCCTTCGCGCGAATTGCCAACATACCTTTTCTTTTTTTGGGGGCGCCGGTTCGTCACGCATTCTTCACGTCTGCGCCACGGGTTCGTCATACGGCGGGGCTATATGACCCGGCCTCCACGCATGGGCGGTCCGCTTTCGGGCCGCTCTGCGCCTCGCTTCATCGCCTCATTGTTTCGCCATTCACGCCGTTCCCTGCAACTCATGAAACCCTCAAAATTGGGCCGCCGCTCGCATGCGGCGCTTCTCGCCTTCCTTGGCCTGCTCGGGCTGTGCTCGATGCTTTCCAGCAGTTGGGCCGCCTCGACCACTGTCGTCATCAGCCAAGTCTATGGCGGCGGCGGCAACGCCGGCGCAAATTATAAAAACGACTTCATCGAGCTGCATAACATCTCGAATTCTCCGGTCGTGGTGACCGGATGGTCGGTCCAGTATGGCGCGGCTACGGGAACCACGTGGCAGGTCACGCCGCTGGGCGCGGGCGCGATTTCCATTCCCGCGGGCGGCTATTGGCTCGTCCAGGAAGCCGCCGGCGCTGCGGGCACCACGAATCTGCCGACGCCGGATACGACCGGTTCGATCAATATGAGCGGCACGGCGGGCAAGGTGGCGCTGGTCAGCAACACGACGGCGCTCTCGGGCAATGCGACCACGGGCTCCGGGATCGTTGATTTTGTGGGCTTCGGCACGACGGCCAATGCCTTTGAAGGCGCCGGACCGACGCCGGCGCCCTCGAATACGGCTGCCGTGGCGCGCGGCAACAACGGCTCGACGGATACGGATAATAACAACTCCGATTTTGCCGCCGGCGCGCCGACGCCGCGCAACAGCGGAACGACTCCCTACATCCCGCCGACCTCTCCGACGCAGGTCCTCGTCGAGACGGCAGCCGATGGTTCGGGCGCGGTCGTCCCGTCGCAGTCCCTGGCTTCCGGCGTTTCCATCACCGTATACGCGGTGGGGCGCAATGCGAGCAACGCTTATTCGGCAAACCTTGCGGCCACCTGGTCGCTGACGAATGTCACGGGCGGAGTGGTCAGCGGCGATCTCGTGCCTGCGGGAGATAACAAAAGCGCGACCTTCACCGCGCACGGCGTTGGCACGGCGGTGATTCACGCGGTGGTGAGCGGATTGACCTCGGTCGATTCCGGCACAATCTCGACCCAGGCGGCGCAGATGAATCCGTCGGGAACCGGCGTGGCGACTCCCTCTTCGGTCGCGGCTGGAAATAACACCGTTCTCTCGGTCAATGTCGTCCCCGGCACGGCCGGCGCCACGGGAATCGTGGTGACGGCGGATCTCACCTCCATCGGCGGATCTGCCGCTCAGACTTTTACTAACACCAGCGGCACGCTTTACACCTACCAGGCGACGATTCCGGCGAATCTGGCCGGCGGCTCGAAGAGCATCCCGGTGACGATTGTCGACTCCGCCTCGAATACCGGCTCGACGACGATTTCCCTGAATGTGCTTGGCGCGATCACCGTGCTGCACATGAATGACATGCATGCGCGCATCACGCCGCACTACTGGGAGATCCCGAGCCATGATTCGTCCATCGCTCCGCAGTTCGAGCTCGTGGGCGGCGCGCCTTGTTTCGCCTCGAAGATGATCGAGCTCAAAACGTCCTATCCCGACGCCCTGGTGCTCGACGCAGGCGACATTTCTGAAGGCAATCCGCTGGGCGACATGAACGGCAACGGCGCGATGGTGCAGTTCTACCAGGCGCTGGATACGAAGCTGAAATCGCTCGGCGGCCGTGGCATCGACGCCATGGTCGTGGGCAACCATGACGTGCGCTTCAAGAGCTACATCGACAACCTCAAGAACCAGACAAATTTCCCCGTCATCTCGATCAACATCTGCGCCAAGGGCACGCAGACGCCCTATTTCCAGCCGTATGTCACGGTCACAGTGAATGGCGTAAAGATCGGCATCCTCGGGTACACAACCGGCTCCACGCAGGTCGGACCGGATCTCGCTAGCACGCTGGATCTTGTCCCCTGTGACTGGAATGGCACGGCCTCCGGCACGATCCACGTGGCGACTTATGTGAACCAGTTGCGCAATGTGCAGCACTGCGATCTCGTGTTCCTTCTCACACATGCCGGCCACACAGAACTCTGCGCCGGCACGCCTCCGATCATCGCCGACACGGCGGATGCAAAGGTTCCGGAAGTGGCCGTGACTGGCCACTGGCATACCTACTGCGACACGGTGTGGCAGCCTTCGATCCTGAATTACAAGACGACTTTCACCGAATCCGGCAGCTATGTGCACTATCTCGGTGAGCTCCACGTGAAGGGCGACGGCACGTATGTGAGCTGCACGCAGCACCCGATCCGCAATTCCGAGATCGCTCCCGACCCGGACATCACGAATCTGATCACGTCGCTCGAGACGCAGTATGCGGCGACAAATCCACAGTACGGACTCAACCAAGTCATCGGCTACAGCGCGCAGGACCTCGTGCTCGATAAGCGCATGAAATGGTGGACCGGTGACGAGTATCCTTGGGACGGCGATAACACCGCAGGCCAGTGGATTTGCGACGGCGCCCAATGGAAGGCGGCGCAGCTCTTCGGCCAGTGCGATCTCTCGATCGAATCCGGCGGCGGCGTTCGCTCGGATATCCCGCGTGGTCCAGTGACCTACTCGCAGATCTACGAGACCTATCCTTGGAATGACGACGTCATTTACATGGTGAAAATGACCGGCCAGCAGATTTACGACTACTTCTTAGGCCACAACTGCGACGTGGCCTTCTCCAAGGGCTGGTTCGTGACCGTCCACAACGGCGCGCCCGCGCTCATCACTTACAACGGCCAGGCCATCGGCCTCTCCACCGTGTATAATGTGGCGATCAGCAACTACATGTACGCAAACGACACGGTGCCCTTCACGGACCCGGCGCCGCATACCTCTTCGTACCTCCAGCGTACGGCGCTCATCGAGTACACGGCGCAGTTCCCGGCGACGAATCCGCTGCAGATCGGCGGACCGCGTTACAGCTTCGATACGGAGTTTTCCGGCGGCTACTACGCGGTGGTCACGATGATGAACGACGCGGATAGCCAGACCCAGTTCGACGACGCCTTCATCCGGCTGCTTAGCGCCACGCCCGAGACCATGCTGCGCTATGGGGGCATCGACGTTCCTTCGGATCTTGTGAATGCCGATGGCACGATCAACCGCGCCAACCGGCTTTCTGAAGAACAAATGTATCGCAGCTTCCTCGGTTTCAAAACCGGCGCGCTGAAGCCCGGCGACATCATCCTGACTTACGGAAAAGCCAGCTCTTTTGGCGGCAACCCGGAATTCGTCGACCAGGAAGGCGTCTACGGCAATGGTCAGGAATTCAACATTGTGGGGCACGACGCCAGCCTGTCGCAGCCAAACTATGCTCCGTCGATCGCCAGCTTCTGGGACGACATGCACACGAATCGGTATGTGAAATTCTTCGCCAAGAAGACGGGCGCCAGTTCGGTGACCGACCAGAACGGCATGACCATTTCGGTTTCCGATGTTACCGCTTACTCGGCAAAATCGCTGCCGGGTTCCACGGGCGATCTGCTGCAATTGACCGGCGTGCCCACGAGCGAGCACTTCGGCCTGCGTTTCCGCTGTGACTCAGCGGTGCTGGCCTCGAGTGTTGGCGTAACCAGCTTTGCTCCGAACTCCAGCGTCAATGCTGTCTCGCCGTCGGCGCAGACGGGCGCGCCGCTGGTCTTGACGGCGACGGCGACGGCCTCGTCCGTAGGGGCCAACGTGGTGAACCTGAGCTCCGTGGGCGACTCCCAAATCTCGCTCGGCAGCCCGAATGCCAATTCCGGAACGAAGACCTTCCTCTTCGTGCAAAGCTCGTCCACCGATTCGTTCAAGGATGAACGGAGCTGGCTGAAATTCGATCTCTCGAGCATTCCAGTCGGAACGTCGATCACCACAGCGCGCCTCCATCTGTACTGCTGGAAAGCCGTCGGCGCCTCGCTGCCGGTCGCGGTCTACGGCGGCAGCGATGACTCCTGGACGGAAACCGGGATTACTTGGAATACGCAGCCGGGCTTTGGCAGCGCGTTGGATACGCAGACGCTCGCCACCGGCGCCACGAATACCTCATATGTCTGGGACGTGACTTCGTTTGTCCAAAGCAAGCGCAGCGGGGATAATCTCGCGTCGCTCGTGGTCAAGGCGGTGACCGAAGGGGCTCCGGATCCCACGGCTCCGTCCTACGCCTTCGAGTCGCGCGACTACACGTCGAATACTCCGTATCTCGAAGTGATCACGCCGGGCAGCGGCTCCACCGTTACGGTCGCAAGCGTGCAGTATTTCTATCGCTACTCGACTGATGGCCAGACCTGGGGCTCGTGGACGGCCGACCAGACGGCGACGACGGCTCCCTGGACAGTGAACTTCACCTACCCAAGTGGTTACGGCTACTACCAGTTCTACAGCGTGGCAACGGATAGCGCCGGCGCAGTGGAACCGGCGCCGGCCTTTGCCGATGCTGCGGTGCATTTCGTTCCTTCCGCCCTGCCGGTAGTCACGGTGGCCGCGGCGAATCCCTCGGCTTCGGAAGTCGGCGCCGTTGCCGGTGTCTTCGCGATCAGTCGCACAGGTGACACGAGCGCCGCGCTCCAGGTGTTCTACTCCATCAACGGCACCGCTTTGAATGGACAGGACTATTCGACCATTGCCGGGTCGGCTACGATTCCCGCCGGACAGGCTTTCGTCAATTTGCCGATTGCGCCCATTGCCGATGCCATGCTCGAAGGTGATCGCACGGTGACGCTCGCGCTTTTGCCGGCAAATACCTACACGGTCGGTTCGCCTTCGACGGACTTTGTAACGCTACGCGAATTGAACGTCGCCGGCTGGATGCAGACGAAATTCACCGCGTCGCAACTCCTGGATCCGTCGGTCTCCGGGCCGATGGGGAATCCGGCTAACGATGGCCTGTCGAACCTGCTCAAATACGCGCTCAACCTCGATCCCAACACGCCAAATGCGGCCGGAGCTCCGACCCTCAGCGTCATCAACGGCGCGCTGGCGCTCACCTACACGGTGGTCAAGGGCGCGACCGACATTACGTATACGGCGGAAGTTTCGACGGATCTCAGCCAGTGGAACTCCGGCGCCGGCTACACGTCGGTGTACTCGACGGTGGATGGCGGCCTGACCGAAACGGTGACAGTGGTTTCCAGTCTGCCGGTGGGCGTGGGTCCGCAATTTATGCACCTGCGGGTCTCGCAGCCTTGAGGCGTTTGTTTGTTAGCAATCGCCGCCGGTCTTTGACCGGCGGCGGTGGGATTGACGCCCGCCGCGTATGCCGCGACGGCGGCGTCCTGCCCGGGAGCGTGGGCGTCTCGTCCGCCCGGTGCGGAGGCATCAAAGCGGACGTGGGCCTTTACGCACGGAGCGGACCGCGGTGTAAGAATATATGCCGCCTCACCGTGCATCAGGCAAACGCGCCGAGGCAGGCGAGTCCGCGTGCAATGCCGCGAGGTTTTGGAGTGCGGTGGTTCTGCGCCGCTTTCGAAGTGGGCAAGTTGAGATCGGCGCAAATCGATCGAATTCTACCCGGTGGAACATGGTCCTCGCGGACCCGGCGGGTCATCGATTGCAGAAGCTTCGAGACGGCTTTTGAGACACAGCGTCTTCGCCCCAGGCTGGTTGACGCTACGCGCACGGGAATTGCGAGGGGTTATGCCTGCGATACTGTGAGGCCGACGTTTATTGTGGAGAATGCGGTTGAATTGCATCGATCTCAACTTGCCCACTCCGAAAGCGGCGCAGAACCGCCGCACTCCAAAACCTCGCGGCATTGCACCCTGACTTATGATGCCTCCGCACCGGGCGGGCGAGACGCCCGCGTTCTCAGTGAGGCTGCCGGTCGCGCGATCTGGCGGCTGATCTTTGCCGCCAGCTTCCTGATATTGGGCGTCACGGGATGTGAGAAACACCGTGCGCCCGAAAATCAACCAGCTTCGGCGGCTGAGTCTTCTCCTGCGCTGGCGGCTTCACCTCCTCCTGCGCCATCCACTCCCGTCCCCAAAGGCCTGCCCGCGGAAATGGCCGCCTGGTTCCAGCCCCCTTCGCTGGCCGCCGAGCAAGCCGCATCTTACCGTTCCACACTGCTCTTCTACGACGGCTCGCCTGTCAAAGACGCAAGCGACTGGCCGCGGCGGCGGCAGGAAATCCGCAAGCGCTGGGACGACATCCTCGGTCCGTGGCCGGAGGCCATCGAGGCGCCGCTGACTCAGATCCGTGAAGAAACCCAGCGCGACGGCTTCACCCAACGCAAGCTCCAGATCGAAATCGCCCCGCAACAAACGGAGGAAGTTTATCTGCTGATTCCTGCCGGCGCCGGGCCGCATCCGGCCGTGCTGGTCACGGGACCCGATGCGGAATCCAGCATCGCCCTCGCCAAGCCGCCCTTGCGGGATTTTGCCTACCAACTGACAAAGCGCGGCTTCGTGACACTGGCCATTGGCGCGCCGGGCGGCAACCCTCGCTCGCCGGATCTGCGCGACATCCACTGCCAGCCTTTGTCCTACCTGGCCTATGTCGCGGCCAATTGCGCGAATGCGCTCGCCCGCATGCCAGAGGTCGATCCGAAGCGCATCGGGATTGTTGGCCACGGCTACGGCGGGAAGTGGGCGTTGTTTGGCTCGTGTCTTTGCGATCGCTTCGCCTGCGCGGTGTGGTCGGAAGCCGGAGTCGTCTTCGACGAGCGCAAGCCGGGGCCGGACTACTGGAATCAATGGTATCTGGGTCTGGAAACCCAGCCCTCGCGCATTCCCGTGCGCCGCGAGGAAGAAAGCCGGCCGCGCACCGGCGCTTACAAGGTTCTCATGGAGCAGCGCTTGGATTTACCGGAAATTGAGGCGCTCATGGCGCCGCGACCATTCCTGGTTTCAGCCGGCTCAGATCGCCGGCCCGGCTCCGCGGCGAGCAGTTGCGACACCGAGGCGCGCTGGCCGGCGCTCCTGCAGACGATGGCCGTGAATCGCCTGCTCGGCTTCGAGCAGCGGGTGGCCATGACGAACCGCAATGGCCACGAACCGACCGCGGCGTCAAACGAGCAGATCTATCAGTTTTTCATTTATTTCTTGAAGGGGAAACGGTAGATGGCAGCGCCAAGACGGAGAGATGTGAAACTTAGTAGACGGACGTCGGCTGACCCGAAAGCGCGGTTGACCGCCGGTTTTTACAAGTGCGGGAGCTTGCTCCCGCTTTGTCAGCGAAATTTGCCAGCGAGGCGTTCATTCCACACGGAACGACACATTTTAGTAAAGGAAGCTTCGTGTTTTGCCTAGTTAGTTAGCAAGCCTCTCGATTGGTTCCGCTGCCGGAAGAGGCAATTCACCCGAGTCGGAGGCGTCATTGCTTTGCGTGAAATAGGCGCTGACAAAGCGGGAGCAAGCACCCGCACTTCAAAAACTGGCGGCATTCCGCGGTGCTCGTGTCGTAGGGCGCTGTACCAGCAAACCCTTTCGATTGACTCACTTCACCGCTGGCGCCGCTGAGACTCCGGCCTCGACGACCTTGATCTGATCCTGGCTCGTAATGACGATCTGCGGTTTGCCGTTGTAGAGCTCGATCTTCCCGGTCACCGCCAGAGTTTTTCCCTGGTATTGCTTCAAGTCGCCGACCTTCGCGGCGTTGTCGGCGTGGACGGAGCCGCTGAAAACATGATTTGGAAAAGCCGCGCCGAAGTTCATGTAAGTGTTGCCTTGCTTGGAAGTGGCCACGCCGGCCACGAGGCCGGTGACGACCGCGTCTTCTCCGACGTGTTTGGCCGCTTCGGCGGCAGCGTAGGCGGGACGCGTGGCTGGGGCGGTGGTCGAGACGGAAGCGGATGAAGGCGCTGGTTCCTGGGCGGAGCCCTGATGGATCAGGGAGACGGAGACGGCGAAAGCGAAGAGGAGAAGCAGCCGGTTGGGAGTCATGGGGCAGAGTGTAGCCCGCGGCTGAGGGAACTCAATTTAGGAGAATCGGTCTTCGCGGAATGGTGGCGCGGCGCCGGATTTCGCTCTCGCCAGTGGAGGGTGCGGTGGGTCTTCAACGGAATTGGCGCCCGAAATGCAGCAACTCCGGCGATGTCCCCCAGCTTTGCCCGGTATTGGCCGCTCCTCCTGATCCGGGGCGGTTTGCCATTTCTCAGCCTCTTTTTCGCGATCGCCCCAAGCTTTGGAGCCCTTGGAACCATCTTTGGAGAAGTTTGGGTTTTTTTATTGGGCGGCCGTTCCGGCGACGCTTCCCCCGAGATGGGCAAAGTCATCGTCCTCGTCTACCTGGCCGTCGATCTGGCGCTCGCGCTTGCAATCTCCTACCTCGGCAGGACGATGTCCCTTCGCTGGTGGTTCACGGTATCTGGAATCATCGCCCTGGGCGTTCGCGCGAGTTTCCTCGCGATGCATTCGCCGCTCGTGCCGATCCACTTCTATCTTTTGGTCGCATGGGCTCTCATCCATGGCGCCATGGAGTTGGCCGATGCCATCCGCCTTCGGAAAGAGACCCAGAACGCGCGCCTCTTCTTCGCGATCGCCGTCCTTTCGCTCCTCGCTGGCGCTACGATCTTCACGCGGGATTCCGAGATTCGAGATGGCGGTTTTGCGAGTTTCGCGATTCTCGCCTATCCGGTCGTTTGGGGCTTTTGGTGGCTCTGCCTGGCCTTGCGCCTGCGCCTTTATCTCCCCGGCGCCGACCGGGATCTCGTCGACACGCCTCCGCCCGCCTCCGCCGACCACCTTCCCGGAAAGGCCTTGATCTCCCCGGAAGCGGCATGAATAATCCGCCTTCCCGCAAAATGCCCGTTTCCGACCCCTTTCCCAGCGCCGCAAGGATCGTCCTCTCGTCGCCCCGGCGCCGGATCGGAACGGCGTCTCTCTCCTCGGGTCGCAGCGAAATTTGATCCCGGGCGCGGATTTCCGGAGCCCGCCGGTCGCATCGTCTTCGGCATTCCTGCCTGGGAACCTTTGGTTATGACAGCCCAGCCTCGATTTGCATGGTCTTGCCGGACGAAATTTCCAGCAAATGGCCAAGGGCGGCAGCTTGCCCTGATCGCTCGGCCCGAAAGCTGCGACGGTATTTTTGCAAGGTCGCGGTCCTCGCCCGTAAATGCCGTTTTTACGTTTTGAACGCGCCCTCTCTTTTTCTCTCCAAGTGTCCCGATGCGATTGCGCCCGCCGTTTGAGCCTGCTTTTGGGGTCTCCCGTGTATTCCCGTGTTCTCCGCATTTTGCCGCTCTTTTTCTGACGCCACGCCATGAAACTCGCCCATAGCGTACTCGTCACCGGAGCAGGCGGTTTTCTCGGCCGCTACGTCTCGCGCCAGTTTGCCAATGAAGGCTGGCGGGTCGTCGGCGTAGATCGCCTTTCCGCCGAGGCGGTCTCCATGCGGCCGGGGTCGACTTATCACCAGATGGATCTGCCCGATCCGACCTTCGGCTACCTCTTGGCCGCCGAGCGACCGCAGGTCTGCGTGCACTGCGCCGGGCGGGCTTCGGTGCCCTTTTCCATGGAGGAACCCGCGGCTGACTTTCGCGACAGCGTGGGCCTGACCTTCGAGGTGCTGGATGCCCTGCGCATTCACAATCCGGGCTGCCGCTTTCTCCTGCTCTCCAGCGCCGCGGTCTATGGCAATCCCGAGTCGCTGCCCATCAGCGAGTCGCACCGCATCGCGCCGCTTTCGCCCTACGGCTTTCACAAGCGCCAGGGCGAAGTGCTCTGCGAGGAATTCGCGCGCGTCTACGCGATGGAAACGGCGAGTGTGCGCATCTTTTCCGCCTACGGCCCCGGACTGCGCCGCCAAGTGGTGTGGGACATCTGCGAACGCGTGCTGACCGGCAAACCGCTGACTCTGAATGGCTCCGGAGCCGAGAGCCGCGATTTCATTCACGCCGCCGACGTGGCGCGCGCGCTGGCCATCCTGGCGCGCGAAGCGCCCTGCGAAGCCGAGAGCTACAATCTCGCCACCGGCCGCGAAGTGGCCATCCGCGATCTGGCTGCGCTTATCGCGTCGGTGCTGCAGCCGGAAGTGCATGCGCAATTCGACGGCCGCAGCCGGCCGGGCGATCCGGCAAACTGGCGCGCGGATATTACCCGCATCCAGGCGCTGGGCTTCACCCCGAGCGTGCCGCTGGAGCAGGGCATCCGCACGGTCGCCACCTGGGCCTCGGCCGAACTGGCCGCACAGTGAGCGATCTTTCTCACATCGGCATCATCGCGCAGGGCGGCGCCGCCTGGATGGGCGGCGCGGAATATACGCGCAATCTGCTCCGGGCGGTGGCTGCGGCTTCGGCGGCCGAGGGCAGCGCGCGCCGGCTCTCGCTTATTTATGGCCGCAAGCAGGCGGCCGAGTGGGGCGGCCATGTAGGCAACGAACTCATCGCCCTCGGGCCGCGCCCCCGGGCTTTGCCGGTGCTCGGGCGATTTCTCTCTCCGGCGAATGAGCATTTCATTCAGCCGGTGAATGCCAGCGGCTGCCAATTTCTCTACCCGCTCTCCTACGATAACTCTTACAATCTCGATGTTACTTTTCCCCTGAGATTAAAGAAGGCTAACTTTCGCTGGGCCGGCTGGATTCCCGATTTCCAACATCGTCACTTTCCCACCTGGTTTTCGGAAAAGGAAAATGCCAAGCGCGACCGGGGCATGACCGCACTCGTCGCCGAGGCTCCAGTGGTGGTGCTCAGCAGTCAGACTGCGGCGGCGGATTTCCGGCGCTTTTTCCCGGCCGGCGCGGGTAAGGAAGCGGTGCTGAGTTTCGCCACGTTTCCCAAGGCGGAATGGTATGCGGAGTCCTTTGACGAGGATCTGCGCTGGCTGCCAGAGCGGTTCTTTCTCATCAGCAATCAGGTCTGGAAACATAAGAACCACCTGCTCGTCTTCGAAGCGCTGCGGCTGCTGGCCAGCCGCGGTATCAAGCCGGTCGTGGTCTGCACCGGCGCGCTCCAGGATTTCCGCGATCAGGATTATCCCAATGTGGTGTTGCAGGCCGTGCACAAGATGGGGCTCTCCAGCCAGGTCCTGCTGCTCGGACTTCTGGCCCGCCGCACGCAGATCGAACTGATGCGGCGCTGTCTGGCGGTGATTCAGCCCTCGCTCTTCGAAGGCTGGAGCACCGTGGTGGAGGATGCGCGCGTACTCGGCCGCGATTGTTTGCTCTCGGATTTGCCCATTCACCGGGAACAAAACCCGCCGGGCGCGCGATTTTTTGACCCGCACTCGCCGGAAGCGCTGGCCGAGCTGCTCGCCGCCGGCTGGGAAACTCTTACGCCCGGTCCGCATCGGGATCGCGAAGCGCAGGCCCGCGCGCAGGCCGAGGAACGCATCGCGGAGGTCGGCCGGAATTTTCTGGAAATCGCCCGGCGCGTCTGCGGTTCGGCCGCCTAACATTGCTTTTGGCGCCGAGCGCCCGTTCATGACTCCACTTATCTCGGTCGTCGTGCCGACGCTCAATCAGGCGCGATTCATCGGCCAGACGCTGGCCTCGATTGCGGGCCAGAATTGGCCGAGACTGGAGATCATCGTCATCGACGGCGGCAGCACGGATGGCACGGCGGAGATCGTTGACCGTTATCGCCAGGTGGTGACCCACTTTGTTTCCGAGCCGGACCGCGGGCAGGGCGATGCGATTAACAAAGGCTTTCGGCTGGCCAAGGGCGATATCCTTTGTTGGTTGAATTCCGACGATTACTATCTGCCTTGCGCGCTGGAACGCGCGGCGGCGGCGCTCGGCGATCCGGCGCGGCCCGCGCTCGTTTATGGCGGGTGTCTGGCGACTTGGGAACACACGAAAACCGCCCGGCTCTGGCCCGCGGCGCCGTGGGATCGAGAGCGCCTGAAGACCAGCGACTTTTTGTACCAGCCCAGTGTCTTTTGGACGCGCGCGCTTTGGGAAATGACCGGTGAAATCAATCCCGAATATTGTTATGTGCTCGACTGGGATTGGTTTCTTCGCGCGTCGGAGCACGCGGTTTTTACGCCTCTCCCTGAGCTACTCTCGGTCTACCGCTTCCACGCGGAACACAAATCCAGCACTGGCCGGGAAAGGCGAAATGCCGAGATCATCGCCCACGTCGAGCGCTGGGCGGGGACGGAGTGGGCGGCGGCATTCCAGGATGTTGCGAATCAGATCGATACCTTGCCGAAAAGCTTGGAAAGATTGCGCCGCTTTGGCCTCTACCGCTTTCGCACCTGGGTGCATCGCGACCTCTACCGCCGGCACGGCGGGAAAGTAAAGGTGGCGCTCTCGCAATTCCGTATTCCTTCATGAAGTTTTCCATCGTCACGCCTTCCTACAATCAGGCCGCCTATCTCGAAACGGCGATGCAGTCGGTGTTGTCGCAGCGCGGCGCTGTCGACGAGCTCGAGTACATCGTGGTCGATGGCGGGTCCACGGATGGGAGCGTCGACATCATTCGTCGCCACGAAAAGGAGCTGGCCTGGTGGGTGAGCGAGCGGGATGCAGGGCAAAATGAGGCCATCACGAAAGGCTTCTCGCATGCGACGGGCGACGTCATGGCCTGGATTAACAGTGATGACCAGTACACGCCCTGGGCGCTGAGTGTGGCGGCGGAAATCTTTGCGCAATTGCCTGAAGTCGAGTGGCTCACCTCGATGATCCAGATCCGCTGGGACGCGCGTGGGCGAGCGGTGCGGTGTCTCACGCATCCAGGTTTTTCGCGCGCGGGGTTTTTACGTGGAGAGTGCCTGCCGAAACCGGGCGAGTATTCGACGGGGTGGATCCAGCAGGAATCAACCTTTTGGCGGCGCTCGCTTTGGGAGCGCGCGGGCGGGTGCATCACGCCGGGGCTTTATTATACCGGGGATTTTGATTTGTGGGCGCGCTTTTACCAGCATGCGGAACTCCATGGAGTCGAGACGCCGCTCGGTGGTTATCGCTTTCACGGTGAACAGAAAAACGGGCAGGGAAATGACCGGTATTTTGTCGAAGCTGAGCCGATCTTCGAGAAGCATGGTGGGCGGCGTTATCGCGGAATGGAGAAGACGTTGCGCGCGCTCGCCCGCGAAAATTGTCCGCGCGGCTGGCAGGCGCTCGCGTTGAAGTGGGGCTGGCTGTATCCGGCGAAAATCTGCCGACACGATAAGATGACGAACCAGTGGGAGGTTCGGACGCGTCCGGCGTGAGGGCGAATTTAGAAATCTGTTTGCAATCCACATCTGATCCCACCCGGAGACGACGTTGCCAAGAGGAACTGGGGAACTCTTTTCCATTTGCTTGAAATCGCAAAATGAACGCCGTGAAACTGATCTTATTATGCCTTGAATATGTTTTGGCGGCGCCAATATGGCGCATCGTATTGGCGCTTCATTGCGTCGCGATGAATGCCTTTGCGGGGGAAAAGCCCTCCAAACATAAAGCGGAAGTCATTGTCGGTATTGCCGAGGCTGCGCCTCTAAATGTAGCCCTGGTCGAGACGAAGTCTTTAAAGTCCTTGATTCAAGACCTCAAAGGGGAAGGTCGGCGGGCTCGGTTCGTCAATGTAGCTCCGGGGGAATATTTCATCGAGGGGCGGCTCAACAGTATTGATTGCGAGCACCCAACGTGCGTTACGTGGGATGTTGTTGAAATAAAGCCGGGCTTGAATAAATTCAGTATTAAGTTTCATGCCGATAAATTAGTTCGCCTTGGAATTGATGTTTCTGGCATCGATGGATTGGATCGCGCTGTATTTGCCTACATTTCGGGGATTCCTGGAAACCGCAACCGATACCGGTATCTGGGTGGGTTCAGTTGGCCGACTGAAAACGGTGACAAGGGCGTTTATGCAGTGCCTTACCTTCCAGAGGGAGTATTTCATTTCGAGATTTATACTTCTGGAATGAAAGAGATGCTTGGATCCGGTGATTTTCGAATAACAAAAGCGGATTTCGACGCGGGCAAAAAGGATATATTAATTAGACCCATCCCGAAGGAATGAGGCGCTCGGGCGGAAATCCGCAGAGCGATTCTGGGCTTATCGCTGCGCGGTTTACATGTGGTGGGTTCCGCAATTTCGGCTTGTTTTGGTCGCCATCGCGGCGAAAAAATTGGCGTAGGTTTGCACGGAAAGTGGCCAATCCCTCAGGACGGCGGCTTTCCGGCTTGCGGGAGTGAGCCCGAGCCGAATCCCACTAAAAAGTGTTCCGTTTGATGCAATAGCGCCCAGTGACTGATTGCGCCGTCATCATCCCGGCTTACAACGCCGCCGCTTACCTCGAGCAGGCGATCGCAAGCGCGCTCGGCCAGACGACACCTGTCACACTTCTCGTCGTCGACGATGGCAGCACCGATGCCACTCCGGAAATCTGCGCAAAATACGGCTCTGCACTACGCCTGCTCCGCCAATCCAACCAAGGAGTCTCCGTCGCCCGCAACGCCGGCGCCGCGGCCAGCGAGGCCGAGTGGCTGCTCTTTCTCGATGCCGATGACCGGCTCCTGCGAGATGCTGTGGAGCGTCTGTTACTCCGCGCGCGAGAATCTTCGAGCGGCGTTTGTTATGGCCAAACGGTCTACTTCGACGAGGTCACCGGTGCGCGGCGCACGCATGGCCACGGCGCTTCCGAAGGGCCGCCGCCGGCCGGCGCACATGGAAGCTTCTGGAAATCCGCGATCACCACGCCGGGAGCTGCGCTCATTCGGCGCTCACTCTTTGCCGAAGTCGGCGGCTTCGATCCAGCCGTGAATAGCTTGGCTGACCGGGATTTTTGGCTCAAAGCCGGTGTCCTCGCTCCATTCGCCTTTGTAAATGCGCCAGTTATCGAGAAGCGTGAGCATGGCGATAACATGTCTGGCAACCTGAACCGCGCTCTGTTTCAAGCTGCCGTCGTGCAACTCGGCTTCCTCGACTGGTGCGCGGCGCGCCAGATTGACACGAGCTTTCTCGAAACAAACCCGCCGGCCATTATCGACAACGTCCTGCGCAAGAGCTTCGAAACCCGCAGTCTTGGCGCGATCCGCGATCTGCTCACGTTGGCCGAACAGCAGAACCTTTCGACCCCGCTGCTGCCCGAAGCCCGACGCTATGTTTCACTCACACCCACAGCTGCTGACCTGCGCCTCCGCCTGCGCGCGGCTCGGCAGCGCATCTCGCGGCTCTTCGGCAAAGGCGACCAATGACCGCCCAGCCGCCCTATTTCTCGGTCGTCACGCCTTCCTTCAATCAAGGCCGCTGGATCGAAGGCTGCATCCAATCCGTACTTGCGCAAAACGATCCGGATTTCGAACACATCATCTTCGACAATTGCTCCACGGACGAAACTGCCCAGGTCGTTACGCGCCATCCGCACGTGGTCTTTCGCTCCGAACCCGACCGAGGCCAGGCCGACGCCATTAACAAAGCCGTCGCCCTCGCTCATGGCGAAATCCTTTGCTGGCTGAATGCCGACGACCAATATCTCCCCGGGGCCTTTGCCGCCGTGCGGCGTGAAATGGCCAAGCCCGGCGTCGATGTGATCTTCGGCGATGCGCGCGAGGTCTATTTCGACGGCCGCCCAGCCGGGGTGCGCCGTGCGCGGTTTGAGCGCCGCGAAGATCTCCTCATCTGGTGGGAAAAGCGCACCGACCTTTTGCAGCCCGCCGTTTTCTTCCGCCGCTCGGCCCTCCTTGAAGCCGGACCGCTGCGCGAAGACTTGCACCTCATCCTCGATACCGAGCTCTGGTGGCGTCTCTCGGCTCGCCACACGTTTCACCCAGTGGCCGAGCCGCTCGCTCTCCAGCAACGCCAGCCCGAATCGAAAACCATCAAGCATGTCGAGCGCATCTACGCAGAAAAATTCCGCGTCTTCGGCCCGCTGCTCCGTGAAGCCGAGCCGGGTCGGGGCTTGGCCCACGCGCTCGCCCGCCGGCGCGCCCTGGGCCCGCGCTATCTTGGTTTCGCCCAATCCGCCGCCCGCCTAAGTCACCCTGCGGCTTGGCGATATCTCCTCCTCAGCCTCGGAGAAAATCCGTTGCTTCTCCTGACCCTTTGTTGGTGGAAGGCGTGTCTTTTCACTCTCTGGCGGCTCACTTTCTGCCCGGCGCCAGCTGCTTCTCCCGAAGTCCCAATCGATGCCTGACTTCCAGATCATCGGCATCATGCTCGTCCACGACGAGGACCGCTTCCTGCGCCGGGCCGCGGAAAATGTGCTCGGCTTTTGCGACCGCCTGCTCATCGCCGAGCATCGCTCGATCGACGCGACCTGGGAAATCGCCCAGGATCTTGCGCGCGCGCATCCTAAAGTCGAAGCGCACCGCATCCGCGATCCGCGGGAATCGAACGAAATGCTCCAGCCTTTCGCCGGCTCCCGCACGTGGGTCCTCGGGGTCGACGGCGATGAAATCTATGATCCAGCCGGCCTCGCGGCCTTTCGTACGGAGCTGGAGCGCGGTGATTGGGACCAATGGTGGACGATCTTTGGCAACGTGCTCAACTGCCGAGAACTCGACGAAACCGCCCGCACGGCGCGCGGCTGGATGGCCCCGCCCTGTCGCAGCATGACCAAACTGTATAACTTTGCCCTCGTGAGCCGGCTCGATCCCGACGCCAAGCAGCGACTGATGGGCCGGGCCGATGTCTTCAAGGAGGGCTTTCACGCCGGGCTGCGCTGCGAGTTATATAAAACTGCGGCGTGGGACGACGCGCGCTTCCGCTGTCTCCACACGTGCTTCCTGCCGCGCAGCAGCCGCCATGTCGAAGGCCTGCGTGGGCGCGAAAATCTCACGGAGCTCAGCCTCCACTCCCCCCTGGCCTGGCTGCGCCGCGGTTGGGCGCACTTGCGGGGCGCCGCCGCCGAATCCCGCTACAAATCCGATAAGTACCAGCGCGGCCCGCTCATTGCTATCGACGCTTCGCCCTTTTTCTCATGATCGATCTGGATCAATTCAAGATGAACCCCGACGAGGCTGCGCTCCTGCAAAGCCTCGTTCGCGAAGCCCGGCCGCGTCGCATTGCCGAGTTTGGCTGCGGCCTCTCCACCCGTCTGTGGGCGGAACATAGCGAGGCAGCCATTGTCACCTGGGATAACTATCCCGATTGGGTCCAGGCCATCCGCGAGCATTTTGCCGGGGAAAAGTGGCTCCCGCGCGTGGATTTCCGTTTATACGAGGTCACGCCCACCGGCCCGCGCTCGGTGGAAAAGGATCGCGTGCCGTGGGAGGGCGAGCCGTTCGACTTTCTTTTCCTCGATGGCCCGCGCTCCGCGCATCCGCAGAATTTCGGCCGCAGCGGATCTTTCCGCTTTGCCGTGCAGCACGCCGCGCCCGGCGCGCTCATCGTCTGGCATGACGCCAACCGTCCGCATGAAAAAGAAATGGCCCGCCATTACTTCCCGCATTGCCAGCGTCACCGCCGCGCAAATGTCGGCTGGTGCCGGTGGGAATTGCCAACCGGCGGGTTGCGGCAATGGCTGAATCGAGCTAATCCTTTCGCATGACTGCTGCCGTAGACCCGGGTTTTGTACTCGATCGGGACTGGCTCGGCCAGCTCGAGAAATCGGCTCCCGCCTTTCTGGCGCGGCTGCGAGTCGGCGATTCCATCGGCCGCTATCTGCCTTGCCTGCGGGGCGCTACGCCGGTCGGCCGGGATATGGCCCTCGGCTGGAGCTGTTTTGCCCTCAAGATCCATTTCATGATGGGCACTTGGGAGACCATGCCCGAGGGCGATCGCGCCGCGTGGATTCGCTTCCTGCAATCGTACCAGAAGAGCGATGGCGAAAATGCTTTTGTCGACCCGCCCGAGACCGCTTTTCTCGAGACCTATGTGCCGTGGCACGAGCGCATTCGGCGTCTGGTAAAACGCAGCCAGACCACGAAATCGGCGCGCGCCATCATGCTGGCCGAGACGAAGCAGGCCATCGCCACCTTTGCCGAAGTCGGCGCCGAACCGCTGCGCACGTTCAGCGGCTTTCCGCAGACGGCGGCGGATGTCTCGCAATGGCTCAATAACCAGGACTGGTCCCGTCCGTGGGGCGCCGGCGGCCAGAGCGCCGGGCTCGTGGTTTTCATCAAAACCCAGGCCCCGAAGATTCTCCCCGAGACCCAGGTCGCAGAACTCCTGCAGGTTTGCCGTAATTTTTACGCCAGTCTCGCTGATCCGGAGACGGGCGCGTATTTCCGCGGCAAGCGGCCGGCGCATGGGGAACTCATCAACGGCGCGATGAAGGTGCTCATGGCGCTGGATTGGCTGGATGTGCCGCCGCACCATCCCGATCAACTCATCGCTACGACGCTGTTGCAACCGCCTTCGCCGCGCGGCTGTCATCTCGTCGATGCGGCTTATGTGTTGCACCAATGTCTGGCCGGCCGGCCGCCCGAAGCGCAGGCGCGGGAGTTCTGTGGGAAGATCTTCGAAGAGATCCGCCTCCATGCGCACGACGACGGCGGCTTTTCCTTCCACCGCGGCCAGGCGCAGAAGGATTACTACGGCGTGCCGGTGTCGAAAGGGTTGGCGGAAAGTGACATCCAGGGCACGTGTTTGTTAGTCTGGGCGCTGGCGCTCATTTGGCGCATGCTCGAGCCGGAGACCGCGCATTGGAAGCCGATGAAGCCGTAGACAGCTAATTACTTAGACTGCCCTTCCGGGCTTGAATAACCTATTTGTCTCCTATTTGAGCTTCGTGCCGCCAGTAATTCCACCAAAACCTCGCGGCCTTACACCCTGATTCGTTGAACTGAGGGCGCCGGGTGGAGCTTATAAGTTCGGCAAGAATGGCCAGGCTCCAGACTCACTGACGTACGGCGTCTTAGTAAAACCGATCGTGGGTTTGCCCGGATATAACAAACGACCGTTACCGTCGGCTCGTCATCCATGAAATTCGTCGTCGCCACTTA
>FTCV01001463.1_pt1 | contig 51726 bp, 35 predicted proteins | sample 1639691 | NCBI WGS metagenome assembly FTCV01 (sample SAMEA3914864, study PRJEB12502) | metagenome | biome: forest; material: soil | place: USA | collected 2012-03-12 | depth 0.3 m
GAGGTAGTATTGATTGGAGATCAGCATGGGATTTTCGGGGGCTAGCTACTCAGCGGCGCGGGCTCGGTTTCGTGCAGTTGGCCGTAGTCGACAGCGAAGCGGCCGCCTTCCATTTCCGTGTAAATCTCCACGAAGCGATGGCCGAAACGGAGATCGCGCGAGCAGTAGTCGTGCTGGCTTTGCACGGGCGCAGGGATGACGGTGTCGATGCAGACGACGGAAGCAATGAACCGCGCGTCGACGCGCTTCAGGTCTTCCAGGGATTGGCCGAACAGTGGGCTGGCTTCATCGATGATGTGGCGGATGGTGAGCGCCACGGGAAAGAGGATGGTGCGGTCGTTGAGGAGTTTCAGCGGGTAGAAGCGGCGGATGTCTTCGCCTTCCTTGGTGATTTCATTACGCGCGAGCATCAGGCGGAATTCGGCTTCGGCCATGGGTTGATGGCGGAGATTGGCCACGCGCATGGTGAGGGTGGGTTGGCCTTCGAAGTTGGAGATGACCAGATTGTGGCTGAATTCGATGCGAGCGGTGGGGCGAGAAAAGCGGACGAAGATGAGACCCGTTGTTACGGCCATGCCAAACATGCCCAGCATGATTTCGATCGTGGTGATGACGTGGGCGTAGAAGGAGACCGGGTACATGTGGCCGTAGCCCACGGTGGCAAGGGTTTCCACGCTGAAAAAGAAAGCCTGGGAAAACGAACCCGGGGGAATTTCTGCCACACAAGCTCCGCCGAGGGTGTAGAGCAGGGCGAAGAGGATATTGACGGCCAGGTAGGCGGAAAAAAGGAAGAGCGCGAACCGCGGCCAGGTCAGCGTGAGCAGCCAATGATAGGCATCGCCCCATTCCCAGCCCGAGGCGTTCATTTTGAGGAATTCGAAATTGCCGGTGCGAATTGCGACGGGCGCCGATTTCTTTAACTTAGGCATGGCTTACAGAGCGTAGGTTAGGTCATTTAGCGGCGGAGCCCCAGGCGGCCGCGGTGAGTGAGGGGCCGGCGGCGATGGCTGCTTTTTTCCAGGCAAGGAGGTCGGCGGAAAAGAAAAGGTTGCCTCCCCAGGACACGCTCACACCGCCGATGGCGTCCCGGGCGAAGACGAGGTCGCCGGGCAGTTTTTGGCTATCGGCTTCCCAGGCGAGGCCGTCGGGAGAGGTCCAGCGTTTGTCGCCGCGGGCGATGAATTCGCCGTTGGTCCAGACGACGGAGGAAAAATTTTCTTCGGTTGTTACAGGGACACGACTCCAGGATTGTCCATCGTGGGAGGTTTCGATGAGGCCGTGGGGGCCGACCACGATGAAACGCCCGGCGCCGTAGGCGAGGCCATGCACTTCGGGGGTGTTGAGGGCCTCGGCGGCCCAGGTTTCGCCATCGGTGGTGGAGGCGCGCCAGCTCACGCGCTTTTTTTCGGACCAGAGGTCGACGTCGCCGAGGATGGCGGTCATGTAGCCGGCCTCGGTGTCGCCGCAGGCGGACATGCGGGCGTGTACGGAGCCTTCGTAGGGGAGCTTTTTGCCGGAGTGGAAGGTCACGCCGTCGTCCGACCACAGGAGTTCGGCGTCGTGGCCGGCGATGAAGCGATGGACGCCGCCTTCGGCGAAGACGATGGTGGCGACGCGGCCTTTCCATTGCGGCAGTTCGGTCCAGGTCTGGCCGTCGGTGGTGGAAAGGATGTGGCCGATCTTCGCGCCGCCGCCCACGGCGAGGAAGCGGTTCAGGCCGTAGGCGATGTTGAAGAGGACGTTGTCGTCGTCCGCGACGATGTCGCTCCAGCGCTGGTCGCTGGTCCAGGTCTGGCCGTCGAGGGAGGAGAGTCGGCGGCCGCCGTAGCCGACGGCGACGAACAGGCCCGCGGGGTCGGCTGACGCGATGGCAGCGCTGGCGAGGAGGGCGAGGATGAGGGCGAGCGGTTTTTGCATGGCGACGCGAGGGCTTGGTTTAGGGCTAGACGGAGCATGCGGTTTGGAGCAAGCGGGGATTGGCCTTGTCGGAGATGGAGCCTCGGAGTATGCCTGCGGACAGATCTCCCATGATTTCCCATCGCGACTCGCACCTTCGCTTGGCGGCCCTGTTTGGGATTTGGGTCTCGAGCATCCTATTTGGCGCCAGGGTTTCGGCGTCCGCGGCGACCGCTGCAGATTCGCGCGAGGTGGCGCTGGCCTTCATGGAGAGTTGCATCCGTGCGGCGGCGCCGTCGGATTGGGTCGAGCAAGAGGGGCGGCGCGCTCGGATTCCGGAGGACGCGACGAAATGCCCGCGGATTGAGCGGAGTTATGTGGGGCTGACTTGCGGCGTGCGGCTGGCGATTGCGGATCTGAATTATCTCGAGCCTTCGCTCAAGACGGACTTCAGCCTTCTGGATCCGAAGTATTTTGCCGTGGGGAAAGACCCGCGACTAGGGCCGGTGCAGTATCGAAATATTGTAACCGAGGAGTTTGGGCCGAGGCTTTTATGTGTTTCTGAGGCTGGACGGGATTTAGGTGTTCATGGGGTAGTAGGGCGACGTTATTACGTTAACCTGGAATTTACGGGGAAAGATGGGCAGATCCCGCCGCCGAATGTCGCGCTTGCGTTGTTGCGGCAATGGTGGCCGGTGATCAATGCGCGGCGCTTGGTGACGGTGGATCCCGCGACACTGGCTAAGAGCGCAGGTAAGTTGCCTGCGGGGGACGTCGCGCTGTCGTCTCCCGTATCGGCCCCGCCACCGTCCCGGCAAGCATCGGCGCCGGCGGTGGTCGCTCCGACAGCAGCAGCCGCTCCGGCGTCGGCTGCGCAAAGTGCGCCGCCAAATGCACCGCAAAGCGCTACGCCACCGGCACTGGTTGCAGATGCGCAGTCACGGCCGGCGCCAGTAGCGGCGGCGACAGCGTCTAGCCAGCCAAAAAGCAATGCAGCGGCACCTAAACCGGCGTCGCTCGCTGGGCGCTGGAATTGGAGCGCGAATGGCACAGCTGTCACCATTCGGCCGGACGGAACGCTATCGGCCGCCAATGGGCAGATCTCCGGAAAATGGTATGTCTTGCATGAAGAAAAGCATGTCTACCGTTTGGAATGGGAACCCGGGGGCATCGATACGGTGATCCTGGCGGATGATGGAAACAGCCTGAGCTGTACGAGCTTGGGAAATCGCGTGCCGGTGACCCGGCGCCGCATCGAGTGAAGCGCTGGCGCTGGGCGGCGGCGTATGGTCTCGCCGCGATTGTTGGATCGGCGATCGCTTCGGCGGAAGACGCGGCGCGCAGCGCCGGCGATGGGGTCGTTATCGCGAGCTACAATGTTGAAAACTACCTCGGAGAAGAGTCGCCGGAGCAGGCGGGACATCGGCGTGCGCGCGCGAAATCGGCCAAGGCCATTGCCGCGGTGGTGAGGGTTGTGAAGGATATTCATCCGGATATTCTGGGTGTTTGTGAGATGGGTTCGCCGCAGGAGTTTGAACAGTTTAAAGGCCTGCTAAAAGGCGCGGGGCTGGAATTTAGCGACTTCGAGTATGTGGCGGGTCCCGATCCGGATCGCCACCTGGCTTTGTTGAGCCGATTTCCGATCGTAGCCCGGCAGTCCATGCCAAATGTTGTCTACGAACTCAACGGCGCGCCGGAGAAGGTGAAGCGTGGGTTTCTCGATGTCACCGTCCGGATAAACAAAAGCTTCGATTTGCGTCTTGTGGGGGTGCACCTCAAATCAAAGCTGGCGGAGGCGGAAGACGAGTCTTTGATGCGCAGGCACGAAGCCGACCTATTGCGGCATCACCTCGATGAAATCATGGCCGCGGATCCGACGGTGAATTTGCTGGCTTACGGTGATTTCAATGAAACCAAGGGGCAGCCGGCGATGCGGGAGATCATGGGCGCTCGAGGGGCGACGTACATGGCAGACTTGCCGGCGCAGGATAGTGTGGGTGATCGATGGACGGAGTATTGGCCGGTGGAAGATCTTTACTCGCGGATCGATTACTTGTTGGTGAATCCGAAGTTGCTCCATGAAATTGCCGTGGAGAAGTCAGCGGTTTACCGCTCGGAGTATTGGCACGAGGCAAGTGATCATCGGGCAATCTACACAAACATCATCCCCACAAACCGCTCGCACTAATATAGAGGTGAAAAGTTCGCTGAAGATCGCGGCCGGACGAAGGGCCGAGGCGCGTCGTAGCGCCAGCCGGAAATTTGGAGCGCCATAACTCAGCAGCAGAATTCCGCTGGCCAAGGCCGTGAAGGCGTTCGGCGGCAATGCCGTCGTCATGCCTGACGATCAGACGAGGGACAGGCCTTTCTTGCTTCCCGCCTTGGTTAAGCTTGACCAAGTCCCGTTTGTGCGATACGTCTGAAGCCAATTGACACACTACCAGACTCTCGGCGTATCGTCCGATGCCAAACACGACGCGATTCGAGGAGCTTTCCGGTCTCTCGCGGTCAAGCATCATCCGGACAAAGGTGGAGATCCGCTCCTTTTTCAAGCGATTCAGGAAGCGTACGAGGTGCTGAGTGACGAGACCCGGCGGCGGGAGTACAACGCTTCATTTCGCAGGAAGCCCATCGAATCGCTGGTCGTGACTGCGACCGGCATGGTCGACGAGTACTTGGCCGCTTGCTAATTTCATTTTGACTCCATCTCCTGCCGCGATTGCGGAATACGGGGAGCAGGTGGCATCGTTTTTACGACGCGCCGGCTCCAAAACCGAGAACGTTGCCGCTCTCAACCTGCATGCCAGCAGTCTCTTGGCCGAGCTCGCAGCCTTGCTGCCTGCCATCAAAGAATCATCCGCTTATGCCGGCCTCGCATTTTATGGACGTTTCCAGGCCGTAAACTTGCGGCTCATCAAGCATCTCGCAGCGACGAACGTGGCTTCGGCAGCTGCGCTGGAAGCGATCCGCGAGGCCAAAGCTTTGCGGATCTCTGCCTCTGCCAAGGATGGTTGGGATCTGCTCTTGAAAAAAGACCCCAACGCGCTGTGGGCGGCGATTTATCTCAACCTCTGTATAGCCCCGGTGAGCGTGCGCGTCTCGAAGATCGCAGCGCCTGAGGACGAGGTCCAGGAACACGAAGAGGAAGAACCAGAAGAAGAAGAAGAAACCGACTCTCAAGACGATGACGATGCCAACTGACAACACCCTGGCAGTGCGGACCGCCCTGGAGCACGGAGGCGGGGCCGCGGAAAGGCAACTGACGATTCTCGCCGCGGAGGCGGGGGATGCGCAGCTTCAGGTGGTCGTCGAGAAGCTGACCGCGGCGGAGATCAACGTGCTCGTGGAGGATGCCGACATGAGCAAGCCCTCGATGGCGCACTCGTTCATCACGCAGAGCCAGTTTCTGGAAGCCTTTGAACGTCTGGGCTCGCGCTGGTCGCAAGCGGACGAAATCAACACGACGAACGATTACACGACGATCCAAAGCGACGTGGAGGATTTCCTCTGCCCGATGATTCTCGCGACCGGCGACCCCGCGCGTGCGAAAGAGATGCTGGCTGCGCTGCTTAGCCACGACTTGGGTGCGGAGGCGCTGCTCTTTACGGCGCTGGGCCGGAAGGACTATTTGGAATTCCTGTCTGCCCCGGGCGGCTTCGCGATCGAAAAGGGCACCTGGCAGGAGCTTCTCCATTCAACGTTGGAGCATCTTCCTGACGGTTACGCCGAGATTCGCGGCCTCGCGGCGGCGCTCCACACCGACGAGGACGAGCGCGCTTCGCTCGAGTTTGCGGCCGGCTTCATTCACGCCATGCATCAGGAGGCGGGCAAATATCACGCCGCGGTGGACGCGGTGGAGGAAGACTTCGTCGACATCTAGCGTGGAGCTTCAAGTCATCGACCAAAGGCCGCCCCTCACGGCGGCCATCGCCCTCGCGAAGCAGAGCGCGGAGGGATTGCCTCCCAAGTGGCGGGACGACATGGCTTCCATGTCCGCGGAAGTTGCGCGCAAATATTTCGGCGCGCTCACGGAGGATGCGGTGCGCGATGGCGTGGAGGCGACGATCAATCTTCTCAGCATCGGCTTGCTCCGCTCCACGGCGGGCGGGATAGAACCCGAACTCTGGTTAACAACGATGCGGGCCGCGGGAGTGCGCGGCGTCAGCAAGCTCGCGGTCGAGTCGATCAAGGCGTGCGACGCGCTGCCAGACTACGCGGCCGTCTACGCCGGACGGGACGAATTTCGCCCTTCGCTCCTTTTGCTTCTTCTTTCCTACGCCTCGAGAAACGGGGCCGAGCGCGCCCACCATTTTCTCCTCCACGAAACGACGGAGCGCACGGAGGTCCAGCGACTGATCCATCTGGCGGAATGGCTCTTTGCGAACACGGCAACCGGCCGTATCGTCCGGCGCGACCTCGACCGTTTCTTCGGGACCGATACGCCGGATGCCGAGACCGCGATTCACCATATCCTTACCCTCGCCTGTGGGGTCGCGAAGCTGGATTCGTTCAGGGAACTCTCGATGAACCCGCCAGAGCTGATGTCTGATCTCCTGCCGATCAGCCGCTTGCCCACCAAGCGTCTGGCGGAAGCCCGGGTGCGGTATGAAGAACTGGTGCAGAAAATCCCGGCCGAGTTACGACCCGCCCTGATGTTTCGAGGCATCCCATGGTTCGACCGCTTCATCCTGCCAACGCAGCGCAAGTCGGCGAAGTAAGGTAGCCTCACGCGAGCGCGCGTTGGATGGATAGCTAGCAAGCAAGCTAGCTAGCTACGGGAAACTACATCTTCCCACCGAGGGACTGCAGGTATTTCACGCTCTGCGGGATCGCTTCGGTCGATGTGGGAGATTCGTCTTCGATGAAGAAGTGCTTGATGCCGACCTTGACGGCGGTGCTGAGGACGGCGGGCCAATTGACCTGGCCCGTGCCGAGCGGGACGTCGTTTTCCAGGGAGGTGTGGCCGGTGTAGGCTCCGGTGCGGACGCCTTTGCGCAGGTCCTTGAGGTGCATAAGCGACCAGCGGGTGGGATATTTTTCGAGGAGTTTCACGGGGTCGACGCCCGGGAAGGTGATCCAGAAGACGTCCATTTCGTACGTCACGAACTCAGGCTTGGTCTCGGCCATGAGCACGTCGAAGAGGGTGCTGCCATCATCGAGCGGCTGGAATTCGTAGCCGTGCGGATGGTAGCCGAACTGGATGCCGGCTTTCTTGAAGGCTTCGCCCCACTTGTTGAAATCGGCGGCGGCGCGGTGGGCGTCGTTGTTGCTGAATTCACCGATGCCGTGGGAGATCCAGGGGCAGATCACGTATTGCAGGCCGAGCGCCTTGGCTTCCTTGATGATGGCGTTAACGTCCTTGGCCAACGCGTCGTATTGGTAGTGGCCGCTGATCGGGGTGAGGCCGCGGGACTGCATTTCCTTGAGGTAATCTTCCGGCGAGGCGCCATTCGTCGAAGCGGTCTCCACTTCCTTGAAGCCGTAGGCTTTCACGCGATCCATGGTCGCGGGGATTCCTTCGCGCTTGTATTGATCGCGCAGGCTGTAGAGCTGAAGGCCGATCGGCCCCAGGAAATCGCCGGCAGCCGGGGCCGGATCAGCCGCAAAGACGGGGCTGACAAACACGCAGAAGGCGAAAAGCGGGAGAAGACGTTTCATGGTGGAAAATGGGAGGTCAAAGCTGCACGAAGGCGTTCCTGGCGTCCATAAAAATGGCGGATCGCCAAAGGGGTCCAAACGAACCGCTCACTCCACGGTGATGGAGACGGCGGCTTTCTGATCATCCGCGCAGGCGGAGATGCGCCATGCGCCTGGCGTAAGCGCCCAGAAGACGCGGCCGTCGGGGCGCGGCGCGACTTCCTGATCGTTGGCAAACCAGCGCACCGAGCGGCCGATGGCGCCGGTGCAGGAGAGCTCGAGCATTTGTTGCGACGCTTGAATGGAGGGCTCGATTTCAAAGGTTGCCTGATCGGTCGGCGCGATGATTTTGAGCTCCTGTGACGCAGGATGCAGCGCGCCAATGGTGTTATAGCGGCTCTGGCACCAGGCGGCGTATTCGCCGGGAAGGAGCAGATGAGTCTGGCGGTCCGGACCGAGGGCAAACCAGGCGTCGGCGGTTTCGGTTGGCTGGGTTCCGGCGAGGAACCATTCGGAAATGACTTCAGGGCTGGCCGCGGCGGGAAGCAGCCCGGTGAGGCGGCAGACCTGCGCAGCGACGAGCTTTTCGCCGGCGATCGGCGGCGGCACGGGCGAGTCGTCCTGCAGGAGTTTGTTGACGAGCGCGGACCAAAGCGGGGTCGCCGCGCGAATAGAAAGGGCTTCGCGCATGGGGTGTCCATTGGGGTTTCCGACCCAGACGGCGACGGTGTGTTGCCGGGTGAAGCCGACGGTCCAGGTGTCGCGGAAGCCACTGCTCGTGCCGGTTTTCGCCGCGACGCGGACGCCGAGATCGAGCGGTGAATGCAGGCCGAAAGAACGCGCGCGCGCTTCGTTGTCGCAGAGGATGTCCGCGATGATCGCGGCGGCTTCGGACGAGGCCAGACGCTCGCCGACGCGGCGCGGGCGAGGGATGAACTCCGGGTCGACGTGCAGACCGCCGCGGGCCAGCCCTGCATAGGCCGCGGCCAGATCGAGCAGCCGCACCTCGGCATTGCCCAGAATGAAGCCGGCGCCGTAGTCGTCGAGCTTGCGCGGGAATTGGAAGCCCCAGCGCTGCAAATCGAAGAAGGCGCGCCTTGCTCCAACCTTGCTCAGCGCGATGACGGCGGGAACATTGAGCGAACAGGCCAGCGCTTCGCGCAGGCGCACCGGGCCGAGATAGCGACGATTGTAGTCCTGCGGATCATAGTCGGCATAGGCGTCGCGAATGGCATCCGGCGTATCGGGCAACAAAGACGAGGCGGTGAGCAGGCCGGTATCGATGGCGCGCAGATAAACAAAGGGCTTCAGCGTGGAGCCGCAACTATGTGGGTGAAGCGCGGAATTGATCTGCGACACGCGAAAATCGGGCGAGCCGACGAGCGCGCGCACCGCGCCGGTGGAGTTTTCCAGGATCACGATAGCCGCGCCGGGGATATCGTTGCGATGCAAGGTGCGCAAATGGGCGCGAGCGAATTCCTCGGCGCTGTGTTGGAGATCGAGATCGAGGGTCGTGCGTACGGGGCCGTTGACGGCCGGTAGTGCGGCGCGGAAGGCTTCGACGAAATGCGGCGCTTCGTGGGCTGGCAGATGGCGTCCGACGGTCGGCAGCGTTTGGGCGAGCAGAGCGGATTCATCCCGCGTGATCACGCCCTGTGCAGCAAGCACGGCGATGGTGCGCTGGCGGCGGCGTTCCGCGGCGGCCGGATGATGCCATGGATTGAAGCGGCTGGGGGCCTGGGGCAGCCCGGCCAGAAAGACGGCTTCGGAGAGATTGAGATCGCGCGCGGCTTTGCCGAAATACCACCGGGCGGCGGCCTCCGGTCCGACGAGGCGATTGCCGTACTGACAGCGGTTCAGGTACTCGGCGAGGATGCGCTCTTTGCTCCACTGGCGTTCCAGCTTCCAGGCAGCGAGCATCTCGTAGACTTTGGCCGACCAAGTGCGCTGGCGTCGATCGGACGCGAGCTTGATGAGTTGTTGTGAAATCGTCGAGCCGCCGCGGACGATACGGCCAGTCGTAAGGTTTCTCCAGGCGGCGGAGACGGTTCCCGGCCAGTCGATGCCGTGATGCGAATAGAAGCGCCGATCTTCCAGCGCAGCGCTGAGTTTAGGCAGCCACGGTCCCATTTCGGCCATGGTGACCGGAGTCTGCGCGCGAGCTGCGGCAGAGGGCAGCAAGGCGATTTCGCGGCCGTGGATATCTGCCAGCGTGAGGGTCGCTGGGGTGGGGCGATTCAACGCTGCCGGAAACGGCACTGCGAGACTGATCGCAGTCCGTGCGACAAATGTCGCGAGAAGGACGGCTGCGACGACAAAGGCCAGCCGCCGCACGGCCTTTTTCACGCAGGCCATTACGGCTGCGGCTATGGGAAACGAAGGAAGCGTAGCTGGTTATTCGCGAACGATACAGTCGGCCGAAGCGGAGAGGCCGGTGAAACGGCTGTCGTACATCGGAGCGATCTTCGTCGCCGGCCAGTGGAAGGAGCCGGCGGTCGTGGCGCGCGCGAGCACGGAGTACACGCCGTTGCCCGAGTCGAGGTGATCGAAGTAGAGGCAGGTCTCGTCGTCCCGCAGATCGGAGTGCGAGAGGTCCAACTCGTGACTGCCGGGATCGGTCGGGATCTTGTAGTTTTTGGCGACCAGCGGGAGATTGGGGTTCACCGTTTCCAGGCCCGCGGGGAGTAGGTCTTCCAGAGCGACGTAGTCCTGCACATTGCGGCTTAGCACGCGGTAGGTAACTAATATCTGGTCGCCGAGCTTAAAGGGCGCATCCGCATCTCCGGTGCGCTTCGGATCGGTGAGATCGCGCGCCACACGTTCGATGCGCAGGCCGCGATCGGAGCGGTCGGTCTCGGGTTTCGCCGTGCGGTATTCAGCGGTGACGAGCGCGCTAAGCGGCGCGCTGGCGCCGGGGAGTCCGTCGATCTTGAAGCGCTCGAGGGCGGCGAGATCGTTGTTCGTCCAGGCGGCGCCGGTATGGTTTTTGGCCAGGAGCGGAGGCTTGGGAGAAATATCACCGGCTTTTAGTGCGACAGGTGTCGCAGCATCGTGCGTCGCTTTGAAAGCGAGGAGCAGCCAGAGGTTTTCCTGCGTGGAGAGATTCGACGAGGAATCCAGCAGCTTCAGCAGGCGATCGTGGCGCTGTTTGAATTGCGGGGTCGAGGGTGCGACTTCAGCGAAGGCCAGGGTGATGATGGCCTCGGCCCGGGTCGTAGAACCAAAGGTTTCCGGATCGAAGGCGCGTTCCGCGACGGGCTTGGCGATTTCCTTCATCAGCTGCGCCTTTTCCTTCGGCATGATGTTGAGCCGCTGCATGGCGATGGCGAGCAGCGCGCGGCCTTCGTCGGTGAATTCGTCGCGCTTGAGATACAGGTCCTGGGCCGAAGTCGCGAGCGCCGGATCGGCATTGAGCCAGGATGAGACCATAAGAGCCAGGCACCGCGTGAGCACCGTGGCATTGACGCCGTCCCCGGTAACAATCTTTTGCAGCGCGCCGGAGAGGCGCTCCGCGAGATCGCCTGGTATTTCCACGCCGGCCTTTTCGGCTTCGCGGACTGCCCAGGCAGTCTGGGTCGTAACAAAATCATCGGGAGATTGCGAGCCGGGCCAGTAGGGCAGCCGGCCGCCCTCGAGCAGTGATTGGCTGAAGAGCTTCAGGCCCCCGGCCACCATGGCATTGTAGTTCTCTTCGCGGCCCTGGAGATCCGGCAGATTCGCCAGGAGATCGGTCATCATGGAGTAGGCCAGGATGCGCGACGAGATCTGCTCGAAGCAGCCATGCGGGTAGTCGAGGATGGTGGGCAGGCCGGTAAGTTTCGAAAGCCAGGGAGAGGTCGACAAGGTCACGTCAAAGCTGCCGCGGCCGCCCTGCCAGGATTTGGGCGCGATGCTTTGCGGATCGAAAGTCGCGGTCTTGACCGTGGCGGACATCGTTTCTTTGCGCAGCACACTGGGCGGACGCACAGGCAGGGACATTTCCACGAAATCGGATTCGCCCAGATCCGATGTCGCCTCGAAGCGGACCTTCACGCCAGAGGAATCGTCGCGGACGTGTGCGTCGAAGTTGAAGACCTCGGGAATATCCTGCGGCGCGGGGAGAGTGATGGGCTGGTTGTTTTTCAGATCCAGACCCTCGGTGATGCACTTGACCGTGATCTTCGCGGATTTTGCGATCTTTTGCCGGGCGACAGCGCGGAGACTCACATCGTCACCCACGCGCACGAAGCGCGGCAGCGCGGCTTCGCAGAGCAGCGGTTTCGACACGGTGAAAGTCGTCTCGCCGGCGCCAAATTGGTGCGCATCCGATTCGCCGACCGCCACCACGCGATAGCGCGTGAGGTTATCGGGCGCGGGGAAATTGAAAATCACCTTGCCGCTGGCGTCGGTCGTGAGATCGCTTTGCCAGAAGGCGAGCGTCTTGAACTCCTTTCGCACCATGGGGAGGTTGCCGGCCTGTTCGCCGCCATCACCGACAACATAACCTTTTTCGTGCAGGCTGCGGCGGTCGATCTTATCTACGAAGCGGGTGAGCGCCGCGAGGGTGGAGACCCCGTGATTGCGGAGCGGATAGAACGTAGAAGCGAGGTCCGGCATTTCCCAGCCGCCAAGTTCCAGCACGGCGTCATCGACGGCGAAAACCAGGAAATTCGCGCCTGCCACCGGACGATCCGCGCTCGTCACGAGAAACTCGCCCTTCACTGGCGCGCCGGGTTTCACGCTTTCCGAAGTTAGTTTGGGCGTCACGACCAGATCTCGGTCGGGCCGGGCGACACTGAGCTCCAGGCTGCCGATGCGCTCGCGGGGCAGTGTAGCCTTGCCGCCGGGCTGAACGAGGTAAACGGCGACGGTGGCATTGGGCGCGTACTCCTTTTTCACTGGCAGATCGATGCGGCCGGCATTGCCGGGCAGATTCACAAAGAGCGTGTCGAGGATTTCTCCGGTTTCCACCGTGACCCAGGCGACTCCGCCAAAGGGCGCCCGCACACTGATCGGCGCGACTTCACCCGGCTTGTAGGGCCGGACGGGCTCGGGAAGCGCCAGCGTGAGGCCGGTGTCGTTTTCCACGGGCATCTCGGCCTGCTCTTCGCCGGAGACCGTGACGGTCGTGCTGCAAACCACTCCGCCGGGACCGGTGACTACGGCGACATACTCGCCCGTGTCGGGCACGGGGAAATCTGCGGCGGCGGGGGTTGCGGCATCCTTTGAGCCGACCTTTTCAAACTGGCTGCTGTTGCGATAACGCACGACAAAAGGCGCGATCTTTTCCTTTACCGTCTTGGTGGAGACGTGGAAAAGCTCAAGTTTCACCGGCGCGCCGTCGACGAATTTGTCATCGAGATCGATCGCCTTGCTCGTGATTTGCACCGTGCGTTCGACGCCGGATTTGGCTTCGGCGCGGATGCCCGCCCAGGCATTGGCAAATTGCACTGTGCCTTCGGCGCCGCCGGTCAACGTCTGGGCCTCGGCGGAGGTCACATCCACCGTCCAGGCCACACTGCAGCGGCCGCGCTTTTTGCCATCGGCAAAGGGCGCTTCGCAACGGAGCGTAGCCGTGCCGTTTTCATCGAGCACGGCGTCGCCTTCGGCGTCCTTCTCATCGTCGCTGCTCGTGTGATTTTCCGAATACTCGTCGGTGCGGACAAAGTTATCGTCGGCGGATTCCGCGACCGTGGCAACCGTCCAGGCGGCTTTCCAGTGGACCTTGGCGCGGGCATTGGGCGCGCCATGAAAGTAGACGGAGGAAACCTTGGCCAGCGCGGCTGGCCCGGGTTCCTCGACCGCCTCCACGGCGACGGAGAAGAGCGGCACGCGGTATTCCTCCACGTGAAAATCTTCCGTCGTGCCTTCGAGGTCGGCGATCTTGCAAGTGATGCGATAGATGCCCGTGGAAAGTGTGCCGGGGATCTGCCATTCCGCATCCCAGCCGCCGTGGGCGTCGAGTTTGGCTGTGCCGTCGGTCACCGGATCGCCGCTCTCGGTCTTGATCTGCCACTTGGCATCGCCGGCGGGTGGAAGGGCGAGGCTGCCCTTCTTTTCAATGCGAGCAAAGCCATGAATCTTCACCTCCTGCCCGGGGCGATAAAGGTTCCGGTCCAAGACGATGAGCGAGCGGAGCACGTCGGGATTTTCCTGGCGATGATACTCGGCGCTGAGCAGCGAAGGGCCGTTCACATACTGCAAGGCCGGGCCGTTGGGCGTATCGACGATGAAAAGATCTGCGCTCGGCTTGGAGCCGAGAAAAATGTCGTCGTTTTTGAAAACGGCGAGGCCGTTGGCGTCCGTCACGGCTTTGGCCAATTCCAGGTTGGCGCTCGTGGCGGCGTGGACTAGCATTTTGGCCACGCCCTGGCCGTCGCTCATGCGCGCGACACGCACCACGGTCTGCTCTTCGGTGCGCTTTTCCGTGACCATGTATTCGCTAAAACAAATCAGCGTGCGATTGCCGATCTTGTCTCCGTCGGAATCCGTCGCCGCGACTTCGAGCAGATAGGCGCCATTGAGCGGCTGCGGCGGATGCCAGTCGATATCGCGCAAGACTTCCTCCACGCCGTTGTTGGCGTCGAAGTGGCCTTCCGTGGTTGTCTCGAGGCTCAACGGCTTTTCGCCGGCTTTGTATTGCTTCACGCGCTCGATGATCTCGGGCAGTTGATCCAGCGGGGCTTTGCTGAGTTTCCAAGTGACTGGGCCAGTATTGATCTGGAGGAAGGAAAACTTGAAGCCCGAGGCGGAGCGCTGGAAAATCTCATCGCCGGGAAACATGATCTCCGACTCCTTCGGACGGAACGTTGCGTGCCATTTGCTAGGTTCCGCCAGGCCGTAGCCGCGGACGCCTTTCAGATCCTTGGAAACGCCGATGTAATAGCGCTGTTTGATGTCGAATTTCCCTTCGATGCGCACCTCGTCTCCATCGACGTGGCACTTCAAGTCTGCGACCTCCGGCGTCAACGTGATCACTCCCGGGACGAGCGAATCGGGATCGATCGATTCGCTGAATTTCGCCCGAATGATCGGCTTTTCCAAGGGATCATTGAAGGCCGCGATCCACTCCGTCTTGATCGGACTCGTCATGCCTGCGGCGAAGACATGCATATAAGCCAGCCGGGTATGGGTATGCGCATCGCGCAGGCCATTCACCACCACATCGTAAGTGCGGCCGGCCGGGAGCGGCTTGCGTGGGACGACGGTGAAGGAGCTTTCGGAGACCACCGATTGATCCGGATCGATGAGCACCTCCGCCGGCAGGCGCTGGTGGGAATCTCGATCCTGGAAATACACCGCCTCGGCTGCGTCCACGAGGGAGACCGGGTAGTTGGCATTGAGCTGGAAATGCGGGCGATTCGACAACTCCTGGCGATCCGTCTCCTCAGCCGTGACTTCAAAAGGATCGCTGTCGAATTCCCACTTTTGCGCCGGAACGGAGGCGCCGGCGGCATTCTTGAGTCCGGGTGCGGTGGATACCTTGTAGTGCGTCCCTGGCGCAATCGAACCGGTGATCGTGAACTCGCCATCGGTCACGCTCTTCCAGAGGAACGTTCCCTCCAGCTTCGGCGTGAGCGCGATGGGCGAGGGGGCGTTCCCGGCGCTGATCAGTGCGGGCTTGACCATGGGCCCCGGGAAACTCACGGAGAAAGACGTGTCCTGCGAGATCTTGCCCTCTGCCGGGTCGAGGACGACATCGGTCTGCTCTTCATTGGACGGAGCCGCGGGTACGGATCCCGCGGTGAGGAGGAAGAAGAGGGCGCAGGCCGACGGAAATTGCCGGAGAAATCGAAGCATGTTCATTTCTTTTCAAGAGAGATACGGCGGGAATAGTCGGCCTCGGCCTCGGTGACCTTGCCCAGCTCGCGATAACACCGCCACCGGAGGGTGAGCGACTCAATGTCTGTGGGCGCCAGTTCGAGGACTTTGGTCAGCGCATCGACGGCATCGGCAAAGTTATGCCGCATGACATTGATCTTGCCCTGGAGATACCAGGCGAGCTGGTTGCGGGGATTGATCTTCACCGCTTGTTCGGCGAGCGGCAGGGCTTCGAGTTCCTTGCTATGCGCGACGAGGGCTTCGGCTTTGGCCGCGAGGGCGGCGTCGCAGTTGGCGTCGAGTTTCAGCGCGGCTTCCGTGTCTTTGTCGGAAAGGGCGTATTGGCCGGCGCGATTGAGATGATGCGCGCGGCGGCCCAGGGCAGCGGCGGAGCCGGTGGACTGCACCTCGACGTCGGCCTTGGCCAAGGCGTGCAGCACGGCCTCGTTTTTCATGGACTCCTCGGAGGTATCGACCTCGAGTTCCTGCGCCTCATCGGTCCGCTGGAGTGCGATGAGAGCCACGGCTTTTTGGAGCAGTCCGCAACGAGATTCCGCCCAAATATGCAGCGCCTGATTGCCATCCTTCAGCGTGATCTCGGGCCAACCGATGTTGAGAAAAAGCAGACCATGCTCGAGGGTGGAGCCCACGCCCTGTGGTGTGTCGGCGATGGCTTTCTCGATTTTTTTGACCTCCGGCAGCGCTTTTTCTGCGCGCTCGACCCGAGGCAGGGTGTGGTGCACGTCGTCATTTGTGGCATCCAGGCCGCTGCCGCGGCGGATATTAATGCCGGCGGACTTCCAGTCGCCGAGCACGCCGTAGGCGATGGCGAGATTGGCATAGGCTGAAGGCTCGGGTTGGGCCTTCACGCGCTGCTCCAGGATTTTTGCGGCTTCGCTCCAATTGCCGAATTCGCCGAGGAGGCGGGCAAGTTTATCGCGAGTGCCGACATCCTTCGGAGCGCCGCGGGCGCAGGCGGACCAGAGGTCGATCGCATCCTGCTTGCGGCTTTCGCCAAAGGCCACGTCGCCGCGGATTCCATCCATCGCCGGAAGCTTCTGCTGGGTGACCTTGGCCCATTCATCGATGGTCGCGCCGCAGCGTTTCCAATCCTCGAGATTAGCGAAAGCGCGCGCCCGCTTTTCCCAGAGGGCGGAGTCCTTGACATTGTTTTCCAGCATGTGCCGGGCGATTTCGGCGACCGCCGGCCAGGCTTCGGCTTCCTCGGCCGCCTTCAATTGCGCCTGCAAGCTGGGCGGGCCGGAATTGACCTTCCCAGTGGCAAAATCGCGCAGGAATTTGATGCGGTCCGCGGCCTGATCGGCCTGATTCCGCCAGTATTCGCCATCGGCATCCTCGCGCGCTGCGGCGTCGGTATTGGGTGAGTAGACGGAGTGAATCCACTCGCGCTGCAAATCCTTGAGCTCGGCGGCGCGCGCGGGCGTGAGCTTGGCGCGGACTTCGCCATAGACGCGGTTCAGTTCGTCGTCGAGCTGGGTGGACCGCGCCTTTTGCGTGCGGGTCAGCTCTTCCGCGCTCTCCAATTGGTAGACGCCCGAGAGCTTGGCTGCGTCGCCGCCGGTATCGAGCGCGCCGGAGGCGGTGACTTCGACCTCGCCTTTGCGGAAGGCGATCTTCAGCGACGGCGCTACTCCTGCGCCGGTTTCGCCCTGGTCCTTCTGAACCGCCACGGCAAGGCCGAGGACGAGGCGTTCCGGCGGCTGGAAGCCATCACGCCGGGTGAAAGTGAGGTAAGCGTCCTCACTGGCGGTCCGATTGACCTCCAGCTCCACATTGTCCTTCTGGTAATACTCCTGAGCCGAAGCAAAGGCGGCGACAAAGAGGACGGCAACGACGGTGAGCGCCGCAGCGCAGCGGATTCTTGACATGGTCACGGCGGTAAATCGGCGAAAATTGCGGGGCGCGGTTTTCCATTGAGCGCCGGGACATTCCCGACGCCGCAGCGACAGGAAAGCGCACGTTATGGGAGATCGGCAATAAAGAAACCGAAGAGCGACCGGAGGACCGGATGGAGCGAAAGGCAGAGCGGGCCGGGCATTGGAAGGTCGTTACGGCTCATGGCGGCGAGTTTGCGGAATTTTCCGCAAAAAAAGCGAGAATAATTCAACGATGCCAACGCGCCGGCTTGCATCGAACCGGTGGACGACTCACCAATCAGGATTTTATACTCCGTAATACATGAGCCACCCGCCATCCGACCCTGCCAGCGTGAATCCGCTATTGCAACCGCCGGCGACCCGGCGCGCGTGGCCGGGACGCCCGTCGCCCCTGGGCGCCAACTGGGATGGAGCCGGGGTCAATTTTGCGCTTTTTTCGGAGCACGCGAGCAAGGTGGAGCTTTGCCTCTTCGACAGCCCCGACGCCACGACGGAGAGCGAGCGCATCGCGCTGCCCGAACGGACGGCCTACGTCTGGCACGGCTATCTGCCGGACGTGAAGCCGGGGCAGATTTACGGTTTTCGAGTCTATGGACCGGAGCGCCACGATCCGACGTTGCGCTTCAATCCGCATAAGATCCTCCTCGATCCATACGCCAAAGAGATCGCCCGGGATCTGCACTGGCATGACGCCGTTTATGGGGTCAACGATCTCGACAGCGCGCCGTACGCCCCGCTGGCCCGGGTGGCGGATACGGCCTTTGACTGGAGCGGAGATCGCGCGCCGCGCACCGCCTGGCACGATACGGTGATCTACGAAGCCCACGTCAAAGGCTTCACAAAGCAACACCCGGGTGTGCCCTCGGAACTGCGCGGGACGTATCTGGGGCTGAGCTCGCCGGCCGCGATCGAGCACTTGCTTTCGCTTGGAATCACGGCGGTGGAGTTGCTGCCGGTGCATTACTACCTCGACGAGCGTTTTCTCGCCCTGAAGGGGCGGGTGAATTACTGGGGATATAACACGCTGGGCTACTTCGCGCCGGCTCCGCGCTATGCGGCCAGCGGGCCGCATGGGGCCATGGCCGAGTTCAAGACCATGGTGAAGCGACTGCACGGCGCCGGGATCGAAGTCATTCTCGACGTGGTCTATAACCATACCGCGGAAGGCGATCACATCGGGCCGACCTTGTCATTCCGTGGCATCGACGACCGCGCCTACTATCGGCTTACCGACGACCGGCAGCGCTATGTCGATTTCACGGGGTGCGGAAACTCCCTGAATGTCGCGCACCCGCGAGTATTGCAGCTCATCATGGATTCGCTGCGCTATTGGGTGCTCGAGATGCATGTCGACGGATTCCGCTTCGACCTGGCGAGCGCGCTGGCGCGGGAGCTGTGGGAGGTGGATCGGTTGGGCTCTTTTTTTGATATCATTCAGCAGGATCCCGTGCTTTCCGAGGTGAAGCTCATCGCCGAGCCGTGGGATCTGGGGCCGAATGGGTATCAGGTTGGCAATTTTCCCGTCCTGTGGACAGAATGGAATGGGAAGTATCGGGACTGCGTGCGGCGTTTCTGGAAAGGCGACGGGGCGACCATTGGCGAACTCGCCTCGCGGCTCACAGGCAGCAGCGATCTGTACAAGGACAATGGCCGCCGGCCGAGCGCGAGCCTCAATTTCATCACCGCGCACGATGGCTTCACGTTGCACGATCTCGTGAGTTACAACGGGAAACACAACGAAGCCAACGGCGAGGACAACCGCGACGGTTCGGATCACAACGACAGTTGGAACTGCGGCGTGGAGGGGCGGACGGACGACATGGCGATCAATCGACTGCGGGCGCGGCAGCGGCGCAATTTTCTGGCGACGATGCTCTTGTCGCAGGGTGTGCCGATGCTCTTGGCAGGAGACGAATTCGGCAATGCGCAGGAGGGCAATAACAACGCGTACTGCCAGGATTCGCCGCTCGGCTGGCTCAACTGGAATTTCACTGCGGAACAGCGCGAGCAGCTGGAGTTCGTGCGCCAGTTGTTGCGGCTGCGCAAGACGCAGCCCGTATTTCGTCGCCGCCATTTCTTCCAGGGGCGGCCGATTCATGGCGACGAAATCAGCGATCTCTACTGGATCCGGCCCGATGGCGCCGAGATGTCCGAGGCCGACTGGAATTCCGGCCGCGCCCGCTGCCTGGGCATGGGCTTGGTCGGCGACCAGATCGGCGAGACCGACGAACGGGGAGAGCGGATCGTGGGTGATTCATTTCTCGTGCTGCTCAATACGCAGGACGAGGCGATCTCGTTTTGCATCGGCAGCCGGCGGCGCAGCGTGACCTGGACTTGTGTCTTCGACACGGCGGCGCCGCAAGCGGGGTCGCGAGTGTTTGCGAATCTCAGTGAGTTTCCGCTTCAGGGTAGATCGATGGCGGTGTTGCAGCCGTCGCGGCTGGCGTGACGACCTTTTGTGTATTGAACGAGCGTGGCGAGTGATGGACCCGCCGTAAAAAGGGCATGTATGGCGAATTTCGACAGACAGTTGAAAGGAAGCAAGGATTGAGAGGATCCAGCGATGCGCTTTGGATCGTGATGTACTTTTGTCGTCCGAAGGTTTTAGTGCGGCGGTTCTCCGCCGCTTTGGAGGGGCGACGGAAGTTTGCACACGCTGAACTGCTTCAGTTCGGCCTTCGTGTTCTCGCACTTCGGTAGGAAAATTCGTCTATTCCAAGCGGCTCCGACCAATGCGCGTGAAAATTCGCGCAGTTTGTTGATTCGCGCGGGGTGTGCATATTTCTCACGCCCAATCCGAAAGCGGCGGAGAACCGCCGCACTAAAACCTTCGATCACACGCGTCTGGCCTGTGCGACTGCTCTTGTCGAAGAAGAGCTTAAGCAGCAGGCAGGCTGGCCGGTAGAGGCCAGGCAACAGAGGGGCGGTCAATTCCCGGCAGGTTTCTCGACTCCATTCGCAAGCGGGCTGAACGGGATGTTTATTACTTCTGGAGCATCCGGATGGGCCGGATCAAATTCGCGGCAGTCCTTTGTAAGATAGGCCTCGAGCGCCGGCACGTTGGCGCGCAGACCTTCGACGACGCAACGCGCCAATTCGTACGCGCCGTAGGCATTGTGATGAGTGTCGTCTTTCAGAGGACTCGTCTGGCCAGGAAAAGTATTCGCCGGATAGTGGACAAATGCCTTAGTGGAATTTTCCGCGCCCAGCGCGGTATAGAATTTTGCGCTCATGGCGTTTAGGTCAATCACCGGCGTATTTTTCTCCGCGCCGACTTGTTGCATCGCTTCGGCATAAGCCTTTAGCGTAGGCGCGAGGTTGCCATCGTTATCGAAACGGCGGCGCTCCATCGGGGTAATCAGCACAGGTATTCCATCCTTGCCGCGGACGGCGTCGACAAACTTTTCCAAATCTGCTTTGTAAGTCGTGAACGGTCCGGCCCCCGGGCGTTTATCCTTTTGATCGTTATGCCCGAACTGAATGAAAAGATAGTCGCCTTTCTTCATCATGCTGAGGATTTTTTCGAGTCGCTTTTGATGCTCGAACGAGAAAAGCGCCAGGCCGGATTCCGCCTGGTTGGAGATGGCGACGCCCGCTTGAAAGAAACGGGGAAGCATTTGACCCCAGCCGGCCCAGGGTTCGCGGGCCTGATCGGTGACGGTGGAATCTCCACCGATGAAAATGGTCACGGCATCGTGCGCCGGTTTGACTTCGAGCGAAGCCACGCCCGGGTGGTCGCCGTTGAATTCCAGGGTGAGGTGTTCATCCCAGTCGGCAACGGGCGGCGGTCCTAGCTCGCGGCCGTTTAGCTGGACGGCGCCGCCGGAAGTGATCGGAGGTTTGCGCACATTGACCGTAAAAGTCCGGGTCTCGTATTTGCCGGGCGCGGTCGCGACCTTTTCCAGCATCAGGCGGCGGGATTCTGCTTTGATGGTTGTGGATGTTGCCGAGGTGGGATCTCCGAAGCGCAGGGAGACATCGTAATTTCCCTCTTCGACATCCACCGCGAATATGGAAACGCGGGTATCGGACGAAGCGGTGTCGGCTGGGGCTGGAGGTGCGCCGAGGAAGCCATAACCCTGGCTGGATTCGTAGCGCGTCTGGGTCGTAATCGCGGTATAGCCCGGCGGCGTTTGACCTGGCTCGAAATTAAATTTCCATTCGGCGCCGACGGACATTTGCGAAAGAAGAGGCAGGATGCAAAATAGCAGCCTGCGCGAATGAAGATGGAAGGGGGAATGGGGAGCGGATTTCATTTTGCGAGACGGCGGATTGGCGATTCTCTGAATTTGCCGATGGCGGCGGCGAGGGCAATGCCAGTTTGTGCAATTCGTATGGAAAAAACGGCGGAGACAGCGAATGGCTTTCGGTGCGGCAGGAGCAGGAGATTCTCGTTTTGTTGCAGCAACTGATTCGGTAAGTTAGTGAGAGCCTGTCTGGGGGCCAGATCCAGGTGAAAGCGTTTTTTTGGAGCGCAACGCGGGACTTCGCGTCCAGCGTGATTTCTGCGCTGAGAAAAGCTGGAGCAAGCTCCAGCACTGGAGATTTGCCAATATTCGAAGAAAATTTATTAGTCCGCTGGCAACAAAGTCTTGCGTAGCGGCGGGCGAAACGTGAAAGCCACGCTGGTGGGCGCCAAGGATGGCGCCCCTCCCTGGACAAGCGGTTGTGCGCTCGGTGGCGGTGAATAGCGCGCTCACAAGCGCGCCTTTTCTATTCGCTGTGCTCGCGAAGAAATTCGGCGATGCGCCGCTCGGTCCAGGGCTGGATGCCGTGTTTCAAGTCGAGGAAACCGACGTGGCCACCGTATTTTGGGGCTTCGAGGGAAAAGCTTCGGCTGGCGGTGGCTTCGGCGTAGGGGAAACATTCAGCGCCGAGCAGGGGATCATCGTGCGCATTGATGAGCAGCGCGGGAATACTGATGCCCGGCAGGTACTGGCGGGCGCTGGCCTGAGTCCAGTAATCGAGGGCATCGCGGAAGCCGTGGAGGGGCGCCGTGAAGAGGTCGTCGAAGAGGGTGATGGTGTCGATCCGCCGGCGAGGGTCATGACTGATGCGGTCGGGGAAGCGGGCCGCTTTGGCGTGGGCTTTTTGGACCAGCGTCGCCAGGAAGCGCTGGAGATAGATTTTGTTAGCCCAGCGGCTGTCGAGGGCGCGGGCGCAGGAGGCAAGGTGCACGGGAGCGGAGATGGCCACGCCGGCGACGACGGCCGGATGCGGCGGCGCTTCTCCGAGGTATTTCAAGGTCACATTGCCGCCCAGGCTGAAACCGACGAGGGCGATGCGCCGGTAACTCGCGGCGGCATGGCGCACGACCGCGCCGAGATCGCCGGATTCCCCGCTGTGGTAGGAGCGCAGGAGACGGTTGGGTTCGACGCCGCAGTTGCGGAAATTCCAGGCCAGGGCGTCCCAACCCTGGGCGTGCAGGGTTTGGGCCGTGCCGCGGATGTAGCCGCCGTCAATGCTGCCTTCCAGGCCGTGGGTGAGAATGACGAGTTGTGAAGAGCCCTGTCGTAGCCAGCCGAGATCGAGGAAGTCGCCGTCCGGAAGCTCCAGCCGCTCAGGGGTGAAGGAGTGCGCGAAGCGCCGCGGGAGGATGGCGGGCAGGATCGTCTGCACGTGGCTCTGGCGCAGGAAGAACGGGGGCCTGAAGGACGAAGTGAGGACGGGCATGGGGCGGAGATGTGATGCTTGACTTTGCCTGACGGATCGAGTGTATTTCGCGCACGGCAATGGATTCTGCCGCTCGGCTCATCCCGGGGAACCGCCAGATTTTTGACCCATTCTGGCTGATGACTCCTACTTCACTCGAAGTAGCGCCATGCCCAAATCTCACCAACCACATTTCATGAATTGGAATCATCCTGCGCAGGTATGAAAGCGCTGCGCCAACAACTTGCCGAATGGAACTACCTGGCGCTGGCCAGCCTGCGTTGGTTTGCCCTCATCGTGCCAATGGCCGCGGCCGTCGGCTCGGCCTGCGCGTTCTTTCTTTGGAGCCTGGATCTGGTGACCGGGGTTCGATTCGATCATCCGTGGCTGCTGTATTGGCTTCCCGCAGCGGGGGCAGCGGTCGGGTTTGTGTATCGCTGGATCGGACGTTCCGCCGAGGCGGGAACGAATCTGGTGATGGACGAGATACATGAACCGGGCGGCGGGGTGCCGCGTCGGATGGCGCCGCTGGTTCTTTTTGGGACACTTGTCACGCATCTTTTCGGCGGGTCAGCCGGACGCGAGGGCACGGCCGTGCAGATGGGCGGAAGCATCGCGAGCGCGTTTTGCCGGTGGCTGAAGTTGAGACCTGAGCGGGAACGCATTCTCTTGATGTGCGGCGTGGCGGCGGGATTTGGCGCGGTTTTCGGCACGCCAATGGCCGGCGCGATTTTCGCCCTGGAAGTGCTCATGATCGGGCAAATGCGATATGAGGCGCTCGTGCCCTGTCTGGTGGCTGCGGTGACGGCAGACTGGACTTGCCACGCCTGGGGGATCGGGCACACGCACTACCATGTCACTTATCTGGCATCGGATGAGGCGCCTTCGGCGTTCTTTCATCTGGAGCCCTGGCTGTTGTTCAAGATTGCGGCGGCTTCGGCGGTATTTGGGTTGGCCAGCACGCTGTTTGCCGAGCTATCGCACGGGCTGGGGGGCTGGGCGAAGCGCGTGATCCCGTATGGGCCGCTGCGGCCGGTGGTGGGTGGTGCGCTCGTGGTGGGGCTTTTTTTTGTGGCAGGAACGCCGGACTATCTCGGCCTGGGCGTGTGGTCGCGTGATCCGCATGCGATCACGATTCAGTCTTTTTTCACCTCGCCGGAGATTCATCACTGGAGCTGGTTGTGGAAGCTCGTCTTTACCGTGGTGACGCTGAGTTTCGGCTTCAAGGGCGGGGAAGTGACCCCGCTCTTTTTCATTGGAGCTGCGCTTGGGAATTCGGTAGCGGGCTGGCTTGGCGCGCCGCCGGATCTCTTTGCGGCGCTGGGATTTGTGGCCATTTTTGCCGGCGCGACGAATACCCCGCTGGCCTGCACGATCATGGGGGTGGAGCTTTTTGGCGCGACCCACATCGTCTATCTCGCCACGGCCTGCTTTCTGGCCTACGCGTGCAGCGGGCACTATGGCATCTACCTCTCGCAGCGAATCGCCGTGGCGAAGTCGGCGAATTTGCAATGGCCGCCGGCGACTGCTTTGCGGGATGCGCGGCGGCCGGCGACTTCACCGCCGCCGGCGCCAGATCCGGCAGTCGCGACTGGAGCTGACGCGCCGCATTGAGGCCCGGCGAAATCCGGCAAGAAAGCGGCAAGCCACAGACAGGTAAATTTTCCGCCCTTGCCAGCCGCGAAAGCTTGGCCAATAGTCGGCGCTCATTTTTCCCTGCCAGTCCCAACCCAAAGTTCAACTTCTCCTAAAATGGCCGCCGCAAACGATCTCCGCAAAGGCATGTGCATCCGCTACAATGGCAACCCCGCGATTGTGCTGGAAGTCCAACACCGCACGCCGGGAAACTTGCGCGCTTTCGTGCAGGCCATCATCCGCTACATCGGCACGGGCAAAAGCGCCGACGTGCGCTTCGGTTCGACGGATAAGGTCGACCAGGTCGACGTGCAGCGCCAGAAGCTGGAATTTTCCTACAAGGATCCGCAGGGCTACAACTTCATGGATCCCGAGACCTACGAGACGATCGCGCTCGATGAAGCGCTGATCGGCGACGGCAAGGAGTACCTGACGGAGAACTGCCCGGTGGAAGTGCTGTACGTGGAAGGCAAGGCCGCCCAGGTGGAACTGCCCTCGACCGTGATCCTCACGGTCACGGAATCTGCCGAAGGCGTGCGTGGCGATAGCGCGAACAATGTGCAGAAGCCGGCTACGCTCGAGACCGGAAAGATCATCAACGTGCCGCTCTTCATCAAGGAAGGCGAGAAAGTCAAAGTCGATACGCGCAACGGCGGATACATGGGCCGGGCTTAAGCCCTGCTGGCAAAATCGATTTCAGAGGAAGCCGGCCCGGCGCCGGCGCTGCCATTTTTTCTGGAAACGCCAACCGGCGTTGCGAGGCGGAGCGCTCCCAACATCACCGAGGAGCGCCCGAATTTCCCTCAGCGACCTCGGGGCGTCGCCACTCATGATTTTCCCATTTCCATTCGCCCCCAATCGCTGCACTGTTTTCCGCTCATGACCTCGCGCCAATCCATCGTCATTGTCGGCGCCAGCGGCTACTCGGGTGAGGAATTGGTGCGGCTGCTGGCGCGGCACCCTGCGGTTGAATTGACCGCGCTCACTTCGCGCCAATATGCCGGGCAGAAGCTCGAGACGGTATTTCCGAAATTTGCCGGCACGCCCGTGGCGAGTGTGCCGTTCATTGATTCGGAAGTCGACGCCATCGTGGCGACGGGCGCGAAAGTCGTTTTTCTGGCGCTGCCGCACGGTGTGGCGAAGACCTTCGCGACTCCGCTGCTCCAGGCGGGATTGCGCGTCATCGATCTCAGCGCGGATTTCCGCATCAAGGATCTGGCGGTGTACGAGGAGTTCTACGGGGAGAAACACGAATCGCCGGAACTCGCGCAGGAGAGTGTCTATGGTTCGCCGGAGCTTTACCGGGAGAAAATCCGGTCGGCGCGACTCATCGCGTGCCCCGGGTGTTATCCGACGAGCATCCTGCTGCCGCTGGCCCCGCTGGTGCGGCGCGGGCTGCTGGATCCAACTTCGATCGCTGCGACGAGCCTGAGCGGCGTGAGCGGCGCCGGGCGGACGGCAAAAGTCGATTACCTTTTCAGTGAGTGCAACGAAAGCGTGCGCGCCTATGGCGTGCCGAAGCATCGGCATCTCGCCGAGATCGAGCAGGAACTGAGCGCTGCGGCCGGCCAGAAAATCACGATCAGTTTCATCCCGCATCTGATCCCGGTGACGCGCGGCATTCATACGACGATTCACTGCCGGCTGGCTGAGGGCGCGACGCCAAATCAGGTGGGCGAGGCCTGGGAAGAGGCTTATGGCAAGGAGCCCTTCGTTCGCCTGCTCGCCGGCGCCGCTCTGCCGGACACGAAGAATGTCACGAGCACGAATTTCATCGACCTCGCCTGGCGCCACGATGCGCGCACGGGCCGCATCATCCTCCTGAGCGCTGAGGACAACCTTGTCAAGGGAGCCGCCGGCCAGGCGGTGCAATGCCTCAACGTGCTCTGCGGCTGGCCGGAAGAAACCGGCCTTTTGTAGGCCCGGGGACGAACGGAAAAGAATGTCGCCGCGGTCCATTTTGCCAATCACGAAACATGTCAACTTCTGAAATTCTGGGCGGAATCACCGCTCCGCGCGGCTTTTTTGCCGGCAGCCTGTATTGCGGCATCAAACCGACGAATACCGGCCGCCCCGACATCGCGTTCGTGCACTCGCCCCAGCCGACGGTCGCCGCGGGCACTTTTACGACCAACAAGGTCAAGGCCGCTCCCGTGCGAGTTTCTGCGGCGCATCTGCGCGCGGCGGACGTGCGGGCCATCGTGGCGAATTCGGGCAACGCCAATGCCTGCACCGGCGTGGCCGGGCTCGAGCATGCGAAGCGCATGACGCGCGCGGTGGCTGCGGCGCTGGGCCTGCAGGAGCGCCAGGTGATGGTCTGCTCCACGGGGCGGATCGGCGTGCCGTTGCCCATCGAAAAGATCGAGGCCTGTCTGTCGCACGCCCCGTCCTCGCTCTCGCGTGACGGCAGCCGGCGCGCGGCGGAGGCGATCATGACGAGCGATACTTTTGCCAAGGAGATCGCGGTCGAGTTCAAGATTTCCGGCAAGACCGTGCGCATCGGCGGCATCGCCAAGGGCGCCGGGATGATCGATCCGAACATGGCGACGATGCTGTGCTTCGTCACGACGGACGCAGTCATTGAGAAAGGCGATCTGCAGCACGCGCTCTCCAGCTCTGTTGAGCAGTCGTTTAACCGCATCACGGTCGACGGAGACATGAGCACGAATGATACGGTGCTCGCGCTGGCCAGCGGATTGGCCGGCCATGAGCCGCTGCGTCCTTGCACGCCGGAGTTCGACATTTTCCAGCAGGCGCTCGACTACGTGACCCGCCACCTGGCCCGCATGATCGTGGAGGACGGCGAAGGCGTGACGAAATTTGTGGAAGTCCACGTAAACGGCGGCTCGACTTTCTCCGACGCCCGGCGCGCGGCCGAAGCGGTGGCGAAGTCCTGCCTGGTGAAGTGCGCGTGGTTTGGCGGCGATCCGAATTGGGGCCGCATCATGGACGCCATCGGGTATTCCGGGGCGAAGATGCGGGAAGAGACGGTGGATATTTTTTATGACGGCGTGATCGCGGTGAAGGGCGGGCTCGCGAGCAGCACGCCGTTTTCAAAGCTCCAGGAGATCGCGGCGAAAAAGCGGTTTACGGTGACGATCGACCTGCACCTGGGAGCGGCAGAGTACACGGTGTATACGACGGATCTTTCGACGGAGTATGTGAAGCTCAATATGGGTGAGTAGCTGGGGGCGTCGGCTTGAATCTTGCTGCTGGAGGGGTGTTCGGGTGTCGTTTGCAACTTGGCTGTCAGTCCGATTTTTGACAGCCGGGTCGCCGTGGATATACTGATGGAGAAGTTGAAGTTATGTCGGAACCTATCGCGGTGAAATATCCGCCCATGTGTTATCGGGCGCACCTTAATGCGTGTTTAAGTTTGCGCTATCGGTGGCCGGCTATTGTTCGAGTTGGCTTGTGCGTCTACCTGCTTGGCTTGTTTGGTTGGATTTTTTCCGAGTGTCTATTGGCTGGGGTTGCAATGATTCTGGGTTACCCGTTGGCGGTTTTTGTGGTCATAATGTCGTTTCGCTGGGAGATGCGGCGAAAGCAAGTCGTTCGGAGTGAGTGGGTGGTCTCGGAGGAGAACATCCGGTTCGAATACGAAGACAAATACCAGAAGACTTGCAAGATGACGCCGTGGGAGAGATTTGATCTGGCGATTCAGGCGCCAAATCACTACCTGCTCTTTCGTGGACGGGAGGTTGCCTGTTGCCTGCCGAAGAAGGGCTTTGACGGGGATGCTGCTTTCGAGCGGTGCGCCGAGGTGATTCGGCGGCATATTCGGAATTTCAGAGTCAAAGTGTAGGGTCTGCCATTCGTTGGCCGTTCTGCTGATATTTATGTCCGATGTTATTGTCTGTACGCGAAGGGTTGGCAATCCGTTGATTGTTATGCGCTGGTATGTGTGCAGCGCGCTTCATCCCCTCGTTCGATGGCCGCTCGCCGCATTGTGGCTGTATGGGATGGCGAGGATGGCGCTGGTGCGTCCCGGGGTAATCTTTGCCTTGCTGGCCTTTGTGGCTGTGCAGATCGCGTTGACTCGGTTCGTAATTGCGAACGCGAAGAAATCGAATTCAGGCAAAAATCTGGTGATCGTTTCGGACCAAAATATCCAGCTGGAGGGCGAATCGCAGAAGACGGACCTGAAATGGGCCGGGATCTCGTCAGCGACGCAGACGCCCGACGGCTTTCTCTTGCGTCGAGGCGATGGCCATTTTCACTGGCTGCCGCGGAACGGATTCGAGTACGAGGCGGCCTTCGAGAAATGCGCGGAATTGCTCCGGCGGAACGTCGCGAAGTTTAAGGTGATGAGGTAGATTTAAGAAAGCCTGCGTTTGTCGCAGATCCACAAGCGGCTTGGAATGAGCCGTATATGAGCTCACTGGAAACTGCGATGGAGGACTTGAAGGTCTTGCCGCCACACAGATGGAACGCGCCGTTGGCGCTCGATCGCGCTTATGCGAAAACCTAGGCCTTGCTTCGCTACGGCCTAGGCTTGTGTGGGGGCGCCGTTGGCGCTGAACTGAAATTAGCCTACACGTTGGCTAATTTCCCAGTGCTATCGCCAAAGCGATCCACCGTGACTCCCATCTGGTCCAGCATCGTGAGGTAAAGATTCGTCATCGGCGTCTCCTTGCCAAGGCGCGTGTGGCGGCCGGCGGTGAAGGCGCCACCGCCTCCGCCGCAGAGGAGCACCGGGAGATTGTCATGATTGTGCTTGTCGCCGTCGCCGATGCCTGCGCCATAGACGATCATGGAATTGGCCAGCGCGTTGCTTGAGCCTTCCTTGGCCGCCTTAAGTTTGCCGAGAAAGGCGGAGAAGGCCTCGATGTGCCATTGATTGATCTGCGCGATTTTGGCCATTTTTTCCGCGCTGCCGCCGTGGTGCGAGATCTCGTGGTGGCTTTCATTGATCCCGAGCCAGGGGTAGGAGTGATTGCTCCCGTCGCGCAGGACCATGAAGCTGGCGACGCGTGTGGAATCGGTGGTGAGCGCGAGCGCCAGCAAGTCGTACATGAGCTTCAGGTGCTGGGGAAAATCGCCGGGGATGCCGTCGGGCTTCACCATTTCCGTGCGCGGCAGGTTGGCGCGGAATTTCTCGTGCTGACCGATGGCAACTTCCGTCTCGCGGAGGGCGGTGAGGTACTCGTCGAGCTTGCGGCGATCGGTCGCGCCGAGCTTGCTCTGGAAGGCCTTGGCGTCGCCGAGCACGAGATCGAGAATGCTGCCGCGGCAGCTTTCCCGCAGCGCCTTGCCGGCGGCGAGATCCGGGTCTTCGGCGGTGCCGAAGAGACGCTCGTAGACGAGACGCGGATCGGATAGCGCCGGCATGGGGGTCGTTTCATTGCGCCAGGAAATGTTATTTTGGTAGGCGCACGCGTAGCCGCTGTCGCAGGAACCGGCCTGGCGATTCGAGGTGTCGCAGGTCATCTCGAGCGACGGGAGCCGGGTGTTTTTCCCAATTTGGAGCGCGGCGACCTGATCGACGGAGACGCCGGCGTGGATGTCGGAGCCGGAGGTCTTGCGGGGATGCACGCCGGTGAGGAAGCAGGCATTGGCCCGCGCGTGATCGCCGGGGCCGTCGCCGAGTGCGCGCGCCTGGACTTGCGCCAGGCCGCTGAGCACCTGGAAATCGGACTTGTAGGGCGCGAGCGGTTGGAGTGTGGAGGGCAGGTCGGCAAAGGAGCCGGTGGCCTGCGGCGTCCAGTTTTGCATGTCCATGCCGTTTGGCTGGTAGATGAAGACCATGCGACGCGGCGCTCCGCCAGGGCTCATGCCGGGGGTGGCGGCCTGGACAGCCGGTGGGGTCATGCACTCCAGCAAAGGGAGAGCGAGGCAGGCGCCGATTCCGCGGAGGAAGGTGCGGCGGGGTAGAGAACGATCGACGGAGATGTGCATGGCGCGGGTGAGGTCGAGGCCTGTTGGCAGGGTAACCCGGGATGGCGGGGAATCAAAGATTCGTTTTTGGGTCCAGTGGCGATGAGGTCCGATGTCACGTCGAACTCAAAGTCGGCGATAGGAAATGGCGATACGAACGCATGCCGGGTACAATTCCAGGGCAATAATGATCAATTCTGAAGAAATTGCCGGGATAACTGCGCTTTTTTGCGTGGCTGTTCTGGTGCTGACAACCCCTGCGAGCTGGCATGCAGAGGCATCATTGTTGCGGCGTCTGGCCAATGAACACCCGGGGACTTGGAAGGAGTTGGGTTATCGAACTCTCCTAGGGTGGAAAGGCTTGGAGAATAACCGACGATTTCGCGAATTTATCTATGGGAATGAATTTCGGAAGCTGGATGACCGGTTGATCGATCGGTGGGCGATGACGATCAAATGGTCGCTTCGCGCGACCCGGATATGTGTGCTGACGCTGGCGATTATGGTGGTCTGGTCGCACCAGCATAATCCGTCTTTGCCCGGGAAATAGACGGCGGAGTATCGATGACTCGAGGTTGCTCCGAGCGTTCGTTGCGGCGAGCCGCTACATCATCTTCTTGACCAAATAACTCAGTACCCCGATGGCCCGCTCCGCCCGGCTGGACCACGGATGACCGCAGTTCAGGCGGATGAAATTGGGGAAGCTCTGTTTCGGGGAAAACATCGGCCCGGGCGCAATGCTGATTTTCTCGGCGAGGGCGAGTTCGTGCAGCTTTAGGGCAGAAACATTTTTCGGGAGCTCGATCCAGATGACGAATCCGCCGGCGGGGCGGGAAATTTTGATTTCCCCGGGGAAGGAATCCGCGACGGCATGGCTAAAGGTCTCCACCTGCCGCGCGTATGTCTGGCGGATGGCGCGGAGGTAGTGATCGTAGCCGCCATTGGCCACGAAATCCGCGACGGCCAACTGCGGCAGCGTAGCAGCGGCCAAGGTGCCGGTGAGTTTGAGGTTTTTCACCTTCTCGATGAAGCGGCCGGGCGCGGTCCAGCCTACCCGGTAACCTGGAGCGAGAGTTTTTGAAAACGAGCCGCAGAGCATAACCAAACCGTGCTTGTCGTAAGACTGCGCCACACGCGGCCGATGCCCGCCGAAGAAGAGGTCTCCGTAGATATCGTCCTCGATGAGCGGGACTTCGCGCGCGGCCAGGATTTCGACGAGTCGCCGCTTGTTATCGTCGGACATGAGCGAACCCAGCGGGTTGTTGAAATTTGGCACGGCGAGGCAGGCGGCGATGCGACGGGATTTCACCACGCGCTCCAGCGCATCGAGATCCATGCCTTCACGGGCGTGCATGGGGATTTCCAGGGCGCGGAGGCCTTGCTCTTCGATCATCTGCAGCACGCCAAAATAGGTCGGCGATTCCACGGCGACGATATCGCCCGCCTTGGCGACGGCCCGAAGGCAGAGCGCCAGGGCCTCGGTGCCGCCGCAGGTGGTGATGATGTCATTCGGCGAGAGATTGGTTCCCCAGTCCAGCGAGCGTCGGGCGATTTGTCGGCGGAGCGGTTCAGCGCCGCCGAGGCTGTCGTAGCTGATGGAACGCGCGCCGGCGCGCCGGGCGACGGCGGCCATGATGCGATTGAGCTTCGTCACTGGGAGCAACTCCGGGCTGGGTGTGGCTGCGCCAAAGGGCGTCACGTCGGGCATCCCGGCGGCGTCGAACATCCGCGAGGCCAGGCTGCCCACCCCCACAGAGGTGATGGTTGCAGTCGGTCGGGAAGTCGTCGGCTCCATGACGCGCTCGCGGAACTGGGAGCGCACGTAGAAGCCGGATTTCGGCCGCGCTTCGACCAGCCCGAGATTTTCCAGCGAGAGATAAGCCTGGACTGCGGTCGTGACGCTCACGCCATTCTGCTCGCTGGCCCGCCGTACCGAGGGCAGGCGATCGCCCGGCCGCAACGTGCCGGAGCGGATGAGTTGCTCCAGCTTTTGTGCGACCTGCTCGTAAAGGATGGGGGCTTTGATCGTTTCGCTCATCATTTCATTTCAAATGGCGTGAAAACAAATGCAGGAACGCGGCCTCATGCCCAGGGACAGAAGGCAAGTTTTCCCGTCAGCACAGTAGTCTCGCAAAAAAATCTGTACTGGTCCAATATTACCGCTTCTGAATCTGTGCTATCGAATGGATCGCGCTATCTTTGGGAGTATGAAGACGTTTCTTCGCCGCCTCCTGTCTCTGTCCCGCCGCTCTTCCGCGCTGCGCGCCTACCTGGCCGCCCCGCATCAGATCGTGCTGCGCGCCAATGAGATGTGGCGCCCAGGCAGCCTGGAGAAACTTCCGATCCATTGTGTCCGGGGAAAAGTCTGGATTACTTCTGCCGACGAGCCGGGAGATGTGATTCTTGACGCCGGCCGCGATTGGGCTCCCGCCCGAGGCAAAGCGACGCTCGTCAGTGCGCTTTCCGACGCAGTGCTCTGCGTGGGCGGAGGGCGCAACCGATGAGCCGCCCTTCCCGTCTGCTCGTCGCGGCGGCGCTGGCCTCCGTGTACATCGTCTGGGGCTCGACGTATCTCACGATCCGTTTTGCCACGGAGTCGATCCCGCCGTTGCTCATGGCCGGCTGCCGTTTTCTCTTTGCCGGTGTGCTCATGTATGCAGTGGCGCGCTGCCTCGGCGCTCCGCGCCCTACGGCGCGTCACTGGCGCTCCTCTGCGATCATCGGCTTTTGCCTGCTGGCCTGCGGCAATGGCGGTGTTACCGTGGCCGAGCAATGGGTGACGACCGGTGTTGCGGCGTTGTTTGTCGCGACGGTGCCGATGTTTCTCGTGCTCTTTGGCTGGTGGAGCGGAGTGACTCGACGCCCCAGCGGCTGGACTGTCTTTGGCCTGGCGCTCGGCTTTGGCGGCATCGTCACGCTGGCCGGCTCGAGCCTCCAGGGTAACATCGCGCTGAATCACGGCGTCTACCTGGGGATGGGCATTTTGATTTGCGGATCCGCGCTCTGGGCCGGCGGATCGCTCTACTCCAAGACGGCGCATGTTTCTCCTTCGCCCTTTCTCTCCGCGGCCATGCAAATGATCGCGGGCGGGGTGATGATGCTCACGTTGTCGGCGGTGATCGGCGAGGCGGCGCGCTTTCATCCCTACGCGGTCTCGCAAAAGTCGCTGTTGTGCTTTGGCTATCTCGTCGTCTTTGGCTCGATCGTGGCCTTTACCGCTTACATCTGGCTCATGCGGGTCTGTCCGCCGGCCTTGGTGGCGACCTATGCCTATGTGAATCCGGCGGTGGCCGTGATGCTCGGGGTGGTATTTGGCGGTGAAACGCTGAGCGCGCGTTTGTTACAGGGCGGTAGTCTCATTGTCGCCTCCGTCGCGATCATTATTACGGCGCAGATCCGTCAAGGAACTCAAGGATCCTCTGCGCCTCCGATCAAAGCGTCATTGCGGAAGCCGCTCGCCGATGTTACTCCCGCTGCGGCTGGCGAGGTCCACTAGGCGATTGATCTGGGCCGCGGCGTAGCCGGCGCCGAAACCGTTGTCGATATTGACAACGGTCACGCCGGAGCCGCAGGAATTCAGCATGCCAAGCAGCGCGGCCAAGCCTTGAAAGTTCGCTCCGTAGCCGACGCTCGTGGGAACGGCGATGACCGGCTTGCTCACGAGCCCGGCTACGGCGCTCGGCAGGGCGCCTTCCATGCCCGCGACGACGACGAGGACATTGCAGGCCTCGAGGCGGTCGCGAACCGCGAGCAGCCGGTGCAGGCCGGCCACGCCGACGTCTGAAATCCGCTCTACGCGATTGCCAAAGATTTCCAGCGTGATGGCGGCTTCCTCGGCGACGGGAAGATCGGACGTGCCGGCGCAGATGACGCCAATGACCCCGCCGTATTTGGCGTGTGGTGTGCGCTCGATCGTGATGCAGCGCGCCCGGGTATGGAAAATAGCATCCGGAAACTCTGCGCAAACGAGACGGGCCTGTCCTTCGCTGGCGCGCGAAATGAGGAGAAGGCCGTGCCGCTCAACGAGGGCTCGAGCAATGGCCAGGGCTTCTTCGGGCGTTTTGCCGGCGCCGAAAACCACTTCGGGAAAGCCGCAGCGGCGCTCCCGATCGGTGTCCACACGCGCAAAGCCGAGATCAATGAAGGGAGGGGGAGTGTCGTCGCTCACACGTCGAAATCGATAGCCGAAGGGAAGCCGCGGGCTTGTCCGGAATATTGCTAGCCTTCCTGTGGCGCTGAGGAATCGCTGGCTGCGCCGCCCGTCGGGAGCGAAAGCACGTGGCGCATCGGAATCATGTTCGAAACGAAGAAACCGTGCGACTTGAAGAAACGCTGACCGTCTTCGTTCATCCGATCGGTGAGCAGGGTGATCCGCAGGAAATCCTTCTTCTTGGCGTAGGCGATGGCGTGCTTAAGCAGCTTGTCGCCGTAGCCGCGGCCGCGGTAGTCCCGATGCACCACGACGTCCTCCAGCAGGATCACGAAGCCGCCTTCTGCCGTGGAGATCGTGAAGAGCAGATTGATCATCCCGACGATGAGATCGTTTTCGCGCACGACGAAGATGCGGCCGCGATTGGGCTGCTCCAGGAGGAGCCGCAGACCGCGCATCTGCTTCGTGCGGTTGGGAACGAAATCCGCCTCTTGCGTAAAGAGATCGTAGAGGAGATCGGCCAGCTGAGGCAGATCCTCCAAAGTGGCTTGCTCGATGTGCGGTTCGTCCATCGGGACGGGCTTATCGCACAAAGTTGGCTGCGTGGAAATAGTGTGTTCGAACAATTTGAAGACGGATCGCTAGCAATGCGCTGCGAAGCGGTCTCTCGCACACGAGCGGAGGGCCGCCAAGGAAGGAAAAAGACGCTAGGCTAGGACATGCCCTAGGAGGCCGCTGGAGCCGGAGCTTCGGCCGGAGCCGGGGCCGCCGCGGCCTTCGGAGCCGCTGGGGTCTTGCCCTCGATGTGGGCCAGGATTTGATCTTTCGGCACGCGGTCCGTGAAATCAGCAAAGGTCTCGCCGTCGACCTTCAGCGCATCGAAGGTCTTGAGCACCTTGTCGATGAAAAGGTGGACATCCGCCGCGATGATCTTGCCCTTGAGCAATTCGTTGAAGCGCCGATTTTGGCCGAGGCGGCCGCCGATGAAGGCGTCGTAGGCGTCGACCATTTGTCCATTGATCTTCGTGCGCGCGCCGCGGAAGCCGAGATCCGCGATCTGGTGCTGTCCGCAGGAGCTGGGGCAGCCGCTGAAATGGATGCGGATCTTGTCCTTATACCAGCCGCTCGTCGTTTCCAGATCGTCGACCAGGGCGATCATCCGGTTTTTGGTTTCCGCCACGGCGAGATTGCAGAATTCGATGCCGGTGCAGCTCACGCAGCCCTGGCGGAAATTTGACGGCCGATAGTCCAGCCCCAGAGCGTCCAGATCGGCGCGGAGCGCGTCGAGATTGGCATCCGGGATATTGGTGATGAGCAGATTCTGCTTATTCGTGAGGCGAATGGCGTCCTGGCCGGCGGCGCAGTGCTTATCAGCGAGGCCGGCGATTTGCGCGAGCACATGATCCCGCACCCGGCCGCCCGGGAAGCAAATGCCCACCCAGTTCAGACCGGGCTGTTTCTGCGCGTGAATTCCGAGGTGATCGGTTTCCTGATCCTTTAGGACCGGAAATTCGCTGTGCCGCTCGGGTTTGAAATCGAGACGCTTTTCGACTTCGTCGGCCATGCGCTCGATGCCCCAGTCCGCCACGAGGAATTTGAACCGCGCGCGATTGCGCTTCAGGCGGTAGCCCTCATCGCGAAAGACTTCGGTCACGGCCTTGGTCACGGGCCAGACCTGTTCCGGCTTGATGAAAAAGGGGAGAATCTGCGCAAGGTGCGGGGAGGCAGAGAGGCCGCCGCCGATCATGCAGCCGTAGCCGACTTCCTCCACGCCGTCGACCGTGCGCTTCAGACCGAAGAAAGAGCAGTCATTGATATCTGGCTGAGCACAGCGAATACAGCAGCCGGTGACGCTGATTTTGTATTTGCGCGGCAGATTCGAAAAGTCGCGGTTGTCCGTCATCGCGCGGCTCACTTCCCAGAGCTGCGCGGTCGAGTCGAGGATCTCCTCGGGATCGATGCCGGTGACCGGGCAGCCCACCACGTTGCGCGTGTCGTCCCCGCAAGCCCCGCTCGTGGTGATGCCCACCGAGTGGAGCTCGGAAAAGATCGCCGGGATATCCTCGATGCGCAGCCAGTGCATCTGGATGGTCTGCCGGGTGGTGATGTCGCAGAAGCCGTGGGCATAGCGCTCCACCAGCTCGGAAAGTTTCCGCAATTGCGCGGCCCGGATCTGCCCGCCCGGAATCTTCGTCCGCATCATGAAATAGCCGGAATCCTTCGGCTTCTGGCGATAGACGCCATACCACTTCATGCGATCGAAATCGTCTTCCTCGATCGAGGCGAAGCCCGTTTTCGCGTAGCGATAGATGTCATGGACGACGTCAAGGCCGTCCTTCTCCAGCTTCAGTTTTTCCTGCGGGGTCAGAGGGATGAGACCCTCCTTTACGGCGTTGAAATTTGGATGGACGTCGTGCATGGCGGCTAAAAGACGACTAATCCTAGCGGGAATTCGGGAATTGGGCAAACTGAAATCGCGGACGCGCGAAATTGCCCGGCTCCATGGGTCCAATGGCGCACGCGTTGGAGATTGATGCGCCGGGCGAAGCATGCGAAACGTGATGCAGCTCATATGAAACTGAAACCTCCCGGTCTCGATTCCTATTTCCGCACTTCGGTTTTGGCCGTCTCGATGCTCACGATCTGCGCCGTGTATCAAATGGCGCACAGTGAGACGCCAGCCACTCCGGCTCCCAAGGCCGTGATCGAGAAATATGATCCCAAGGCGCCGCTGCCCACCGATGCCGAACTGCGCAAGCGCCTCACCGCGCTGCAGTACGCGGTGACGCGGGAAAGCAACACCGAGCGTGCTTTTGCCAACGAGTACTATAAAACCGATGCCGAAGGGATTTACGTCGACATCATCAGTGGCAAACCGCTCTTTTCGTCGAAGGACAAGTTTCAGTCAGATTGTGGCTGGCCGGCCTTTGCCAAGCCGATCAGTGACTCCGATTTGAAGAAGCTGTCGGATAAAACACTTCTCGCGGAACGCGTCGAGGTGCGGTCGAAAGACAGTGATGCGCATCTGGGGCATGTTTTCACGGATGGCCCAGTGGAACGGGGAGGTTTGCGTTATTGCATTAATTCGGCGTCGATCCGATTCGTGCCCAAGGAAAAAATGGCGGCAGCTGGCTATGGGGATTGGCTGAAGCTATTTGACGCTGCACCGGAAAAGAAGACGGAAGGCGGGAAATAACGGGACGTTCTCATGCCGGCGACAATTGTCGCCAAGGCATCCAGTTTGTCTTTCGGTTCGGATAAATCTGAATCATGAAACTTCGCCGCATCTGCTCCATCGTTCTCACTGCGTGCGGATTGGGCTCAGTCGCGACTGCAGAGGCGGCGCCGGCGCCGGGTCGCGCCGCTGGTCCTTTGAAAACGGTGGCCCATGTGGATCTGGCGCGGTACATGGGCGACTGGCGGGTGATTGCGAATGTGCCGTATTTCGCGGAGCGGGGTTGCGTGGATTCCATCGAAGGCTATCGGGCGCGGTCCGATGGACGCATCGACAATTTTTTCACCTTTCGCAAAGGATCGTTTTCGGCGCCACAAAAGCAGATCCACGCCGTCGCCTCGGTATACAATCACCAGACCAATGCCGAGTGGCGCATCCGGTTTTTCGGGGTGGTCAATGCAAAGTACTTCATCACGGATCTGGATCCCCACTACCGCTGGGTGGTGGTGGCGCATCCGTCTCGGAAATATGGTTGGATCATGGCGCGCGAGAAATCGCTGCCGGAGGCGACCTATCAGGGGATTCTGAAGCGTCTGGAGCAGCAGGGGTACTCCGCTTCGCAGTTCCAGAAAGTGCCGCAGTACCCGAGTCAGCTGGTAAGGAAGGAGTAGCGGCCGAGAAACGGGTGATTTTGTGGCGATGATCGTTTGAGCAATGAGCCAAGATCCCCATCACGAGGGCCGGTCGGAAATCAAGGACCCGGCGGCGGAGGTCAAAGCTGCATACCGCTACTGGGCCTTCATCAGCTACAGTCATCGCGACTCGGCTTGGGCGAAGCGCGTTCATTCGAAACTCGAGACCTGGCCCGTGCCGTCGAAGTTTGTGGGACGCGATTCTTCCTTTGGCAAATTGCCGGCGCGGTTATTTCCCATCTTTCTCGATCGGGACGAAATCGCCGGCGGAGAGAGCCTTGATGTGGTAATTCGCGCCGCGCTTTCGGTTTCGCGCTATCTCATCGTGATCTGCTCTCCCAATGCGGTGGGCTCCAAATACGTCAATGAGGAGATCCGCACTTTCAAAGAAATGGGGCGGGCGGGTCGCATCATTTACTTGATCGTGGGCGGAGATCCGAGCGGGGGCGATTCGACGGATCCGAAATCCGGCGGTTGTTTTCCGCTGCAGGCGCGACTCCAGATGCGCCCGGATGGCAGCCCCGGTGAGGAGGAGATCGAACCGCTGGCCGCGGATGCACGGCCGGGCCGAGACGGCCCCCGCGACGCCCTCGTCAAAGTCATGGCAAGGCTGCTGGAAGTCGGTTTTGACGAACTCAATCTGCGCCAGGCGCGGCGGGAACGCCGGGCTTTGGCGCTCAAGACTGCGGGACTGGCAATCCTGGGAGGTCTGCTGCTTGCGGCGTATTTTGCCGCTGCAGACGCAGGTTTGCACATGCCTTTTTGCGATGCCATTCGCCAGCAGATCGACCGGCATGAGATTTCTTATTTTCGGTCGGTTCCACCGGAACGAGCCATTCAGACCGTGGCTCACGCCCTTTCTTCGCACCTCAGCGCCGCCCTGGTGGAGCGCCGCCGAGCCGATGCCTGGTTCAATGACCCGCCAACGCCCGCTGCAACGGCAGGCGTCAGCCTCATGAGTCATAGCCAGTCACTTTCGGCTCTGGCCGCGCATCCCGAAAAATGGACGACGACACACTTTGCGGACTTCCGTGATTCGATCGAAACGGTATTTCGCAACGGGCAACCCATCGAACGGGAGGGTATGAAGTGGGGATGGAGCGAGCACGGCGCCCTGCTGAACCGTGCGCCGACTGCCCCGTCAGTCACGCCCAGCGAAGCGTCGGCGAGTGAATCAGAAGCCAGCAGTCCCACTTCGTTCATACCGCTCTGGCTGGAAATCGCCCTGTGCGAAACCTTTCGCATGCCCGCGTTCAAAGCGGAGCCGACGTATGACGCGCAGCTCAAGGAGCGCCTTAACTACACCCAGGAGGCGTTGGAACTCTATCGCGATCAATCGGATTCCGGCGGCTGGAATATTTATCCATTTCAGAAAGAGAGCAACCAACATAGCGTCTACGCTTCCACGCTGGCGCTCCTCGGTTTGGCCGAAGCCCATCGCTCCGGGCTGCCCTGGCTCGGATCGGTCGAGCGGCGGGATGCGCTCATTCGCCAGACCTCCCGCTGGCTCCTGAGTCAGTACCGCGCGGAAGGCGCTCGTCACGGATGGTTGAATGACCCGACTGAAGAGCACGTAAACGAGGTTTTCGATGGACTCACGGCGGAAACCTACTGTGCGCTCCTGGAAGCCGCGCAGACGGGCGCTGCAGATCCATTGCCGCCGGCGCTTTTCAAGGATATCCAAATTTATACAAGCGGATGTCTGGACCGCGAAATCGACTACGCCGTCGACGTCTCGTATTTTCGCATTCCGCATCGGCAAGTCGACGGAACGGAGACGATCGGAATCGATTCGGTGAGGTTTCTCTGGTGGCCTTGGGTGATTCGATGCGGTGAACTGTGGCTGCATTCCGAAGCTGCACGCCAGGCTCGAGCCGAGGACAGAGTGCAGGTGCGAAGAGCCTTGGCCCACCTGGTGATGGACCTGGGGTCGCGAGAACTTTCCAAGGCGACGCAGGGCTACTACTCCTACGTGCTCTCTGAAAACCTCTACTGCCTGCGCCGCGCGTATCCGGAAGAATAATTGGTCGGTTGATGCCGAGCGTGAATTCGCGTGACGAGGTCACGTGGCGCCGCGTGGGAAAACTGCAGGTGGACAGTAACAACGGCGCCATGGGAATGTCACATTCCTGTCGCTGAAATGTGACGGTAAAGGAATTGATCGGGAACGGCGCAGCTTGTTTTCTGCACGTCTGCAAATCGCCCCGCGAATCGACTCACTCCGAGTTCGGTTTCCTCGCAAGGCAACTCAGCCGAATAACAACGAACGGTTGGACTTCGCCTTCCGGCTACGCCTGAAGATGGGCTGGACGGTCTCTTGGGTTCAAATGCAGCGCGTTATTGAAAATATCAACAAAATGAAAAGCAAGCATTTGGGTGTCGTTCTCGTCGGCTCCATTCTCCTGGCGCAGGCCGCGACGGCTTCGGCGCAATTCTTTACCCCAGGCGATCTGGTGGTGACCGTTTACGGAAGCACGACAAGCTCGGGGCTGCCAGATGGCGCGATTACGCCCATCACGCTGCAGGAATATTCGCTGACTGCGCCGACTTCCGCTTCGCTCGTTTTTAACGACCAGCTGCCTACTACCGGAACCGGAGCTAATGTGGGCATCGTGGGCGAGTATGGCTCTTCCTCTGAAGGCACGCTGTCACTGACCGCTGACGGCCGATACCTGACGATCGGCGGCTACAGCGGTATCGCCGCAGCCAATGGAATCCAGGCGGCTTCCAATTCCGCAAACAGCACGAACTTCGCCGCGGGAACGGCGTGGAGCACGTCGACCATCGCCCTGGCGCAGTCGGCCGTGACCGACGTGCCGCGCGTTTTCGCCACGATCGACGCAAATAACAACGTGAACACGAGCACGGTGCTGAACGACGTGTATAACACCAACAATCCTCGCGGCAGTTATTCGCCGGACGGATCGACGATCTATATTTCCGGGCAGGGTGCCAGCAAGACGGACGAGGGTGGCCTCTATCGCACGACCATTGGCACAAATACGACGACCGGTGGCAGCGCGCCGACCGGGATCTTCAACGCGGTGTCGACCCGCTCCATCGTTGGTTTCAACGGGAACCTCTACTACTCGGCCGACCAGAACAGCAGCAAGAAAGGCACGCAAACGGGCATCTTCGAGTACTCCGGCTTTCCGACGACCAGCCAGGGGACAAGCACGGGAACGCGGATCACGCCGGATACGGGAGTGGTCAATGGCACGACGGTGAACTTCAGCCCGCAAGGTTTCGCCTTTGCGAGTTCGACGATTCTGTACGTGGCGGATACCGGGGATCCGAAGGCCCTCGGCACGGGCGATGGCGGCATCCAGAAGTGGGTCTACAACGGTTCGGCCTGGACTCTGGCCTACACGCTCACGAATCCAAATTTCGTCGCGCCGAATCTCGCGACCAGCGCTGCGCATGGCGAAACCGGCTTTGCCGGCCTCACGCTCCGGCTCGACGGCAATGGCAATGCGGACATCTACGCGGTGTCTTACACCGCCGCTGACGCAGACCCGAACGGTCTCTATGGCATCGTCGACAACCTCGGCGCGGCAACGTTGCCGACGGGCTTGAATGCGGAATCCTTCGTCGAGCTCGCAGCCGGCGCCGGACTCAATGGCAGTGCTTCGAATGTGACGTTCAAGGGCGTCTCCTTTGCGCCCACGCCGGAGCCGTCGACGGCTTCGCTTCTGATTCTGGCCGGACTCGGCGGGGCGGGGATGGTCCGCCGGCGTGGAAACGTGCGCCGGGCGTAGTAGGCAAGTCTTCCCAGGACGAATCGCTTTGAAAGCGGCAGAGCCGGCAACGGTTCTGCCGCTTTCGCGCGCAATGGCGGCCTGTTTGGCCGATTGCGCCGCCGGCGGCATTTCCCGGGAGCGCGCCTTCAGTGTGCGCTGCTGCAAAAATGAACATATTGATCCATCATGATTCGTGGATTTGTACCTTGATCTGACGGCGTTCTCCGTGTTCATTTATGCCGACCATGTCTGCGATTACCTCTGATTTACATCCGCTGGAGAAGCTCTTGCGCGAACGCGTTGTCGTCATCGACGGCGCCATGGGCACCACCATCCAGCAGTATAAGCTCAGCGAAGAGCAATTCCGGGGCGAGCGCTTCGCCGACTGGCAGGGGAAGGATCTGAAGGGGAACAACGAACTGCTGAATCTTACCCAGCCGCAGATCATCGAGGAAATCCACCGCCGCTATTTCGAGGCCGGCGCCGATATCGCCGAGACGAATACTTTCAACGGGCAATTCATTTCCCTCGGCGACTACGGAATGGAATCGCTGGCCTACGAGCTGGCGTTTGCCGGCGCCCAGTGCGCGCGGCGCGCCGCAGATGCCGTGATGGCGGCCCAACCGGGGCGCGTGTGCTTCGTCGCGGGAGCGATCGGGCCGACCACGAAGACCTCTTCTATCTCCACTGATGTCAACGATCCCTCCGCACGCGGCACAACCTGGGACGAACTGATTCGCGCCTATGGTGAGCAAGCTCGGGCCTTGCTCGATGGCGGCTGCGACATTCTTTTGGTCGAGACGATCTTCGACACACTGAATGCGAAGGCGGCATTTTTCGCCATCGAGCAGATCTTCGACGAGCGCGGCATTTCGCCGCTGCCGTACGGAAAGGCCCCGGAGCTGGGCAAGCCCGTGATTCCGGTAATGGCTTCGGTCACCTTTATCCAAAAGGGCGGCGAGCGCGGCGTGACGGGTCAGACGGTCGAGGCCTTCTGGAATTCCATTTCCCATGTGCCGCTCCTCAGCGTGGGCATGAATTGCGCGCTCGGGCCGGAAGAAATGCGCCCCCTCATCGAGGAACTCTCTCGCATCGCGCCGATCTACGTCAGCGTCTATCCCAACGCCGGCCTGCCGAATCCCTTGTTGCCCACAGGCTTTCCCGAGACCCCGGAATCGCTGGCCCCGCAACTCGCCGAGTGGGGACGTTCCGGCATGTATAACATCGTTGGCGGATGTTGCGGCACGACGCCGCCGCATATCGAAAAAATCGCGCAGGCCGTGCGCGGCATCACGCCTCGTGTTGCGCCGGTCGTCGAGCCCTATCTGCGCCTTAGCGGCATCGACGCGCTCACGCAGACGCCGCAGACGAATTTCGTCAACATCGGTGAGCGGGCGAATGTTACCGGGTCGCCGAAATTTGCCAAACTGATCCTTGCCGGGCAATACGAAGAGGCTACGGCCGTTGCCCGCCAGCAGGTGGAGAACGGCGCGCAGATCATCGACATCAACATGGACGAGGGGATGCTCGACGGCGTGGCGGCCATGACGAAATTCCTGAATTACATCATGACGGAGCCGGAGATCGCCCGCGCGCCGGTGATGGTGGACAGCTCGAAATGGGCCGTGATCGAGGCCGGGCTCAAGTGCATCCAGGGCAAGGGCATCGTCAACTCCATCTCGCTCAAGGAAGGCGAAGAGAAGTTTCTCCAGGCGGCCAGGCTGGTGCGCCGCTATGGCGCCGCGGTCGTGGTCATGGCCTTCGACGAGATCGGTCAGGCGGATACCTTCGAGCGCAAGATCCAGGTCTGTGAGCGTTCGTATCGGCTGCTCGTGGACAAGGTGGGTTTCCCGCCGCAGGACATCATTTTCGATCCAAACATCCTCACCGTCGCCACGGGCATCGAGGACCATAACAACTACGCGGTCAACTTCATCGAGGCGATCCGCTGGATTAAGCAGAATCTGCCCCACGCCAAGGTGAGCGGCGGCGTGTCGAATATCTCTTTCTCGTTCCGGGGTAACAACACGGTGCGTGAGGCGATGCACTCGGCATTCCTCTATCATGCGATTCGCGCCGGCATGGACATGGGCATCGTGAATGCCGGGCTGCTTGAAGTGTACGAAGAGATCCCGAAGGATCTCCTGGAGTTGGTCGAAGACGTCCTGCTCAATCGCCGGCCCGATGCCACGGAACGCCTGGTCTCCTTTGCCGAGACGGTGAAAAAGAAGGGCCAATCCGGTCCCGTGGAGGAAACGGCGGCCTGGCGCAATGGGACGGTCGAAGACCGTCTCTCGCATGCGCTGGTCAAAGGAATCGTCGAGTACATCGATGTCGATACCGAGGAGGCCCGGCAAAAGTATCCCAAGCCGCTCGAAGTCATTGAGGGCCCGCTCATGGCGGGAATGAATGTCGTCGGAGATTTGTTCGGCGCCGGGAAAATGTTTCTCCCGCAGGTCGTGAAATCGGCCCGCGTCATGAAGAAAGCCGTGGCCTATCTCATGCCTTTCATGGAGGCGGAAAAGGAACGCGCCCGCGCCGCCGGCGAAGAGGTGCGAACCCAGGGCAAGGTGCTCATGGCGACGGTGAAAGGCGACGTGCACGACATCGGCAAAAACATCGTCGGCGTGGTGCTGGGCTGTAACAATTTCGAAGTGATCGATCTCGGCGTCATGACGCCGGTCGACCGCATTTTAGAAGTCGCCGAGAAGGAGCAGGTCGACATCATCGGCCTGAGCGGGCTCATCACGCCGTCGCTGGATGAAATGGCGCACGTGGCCCGGGAGATGGAACGGCGCGGCTTCCATCAGCCGCTGCTCATCGGCGGCGCCACGACGAGCAAAGCCCACACCGCGGTGAAGATTGCACCCATGCGCAAAGGAGAAGTCGTGCATGTGCTCGACGCGTCCCGCGCGGTGCCGGTGGTGAGCGCGTTGTTAAATAGAGAGCAGCGACCCATCTATGCCGCGAAAAACCGGGATGAACAGAGCGCCCTGCGCGCCATGCATGCCGGGCAAAAGCAGGAGACGGTGAGCCTGGAAACGGCGCGGACGAATCGCACGTCCATCGCATGGCGCGAAGAGGACGTTGCCCAGCCCAGCTTTACCGGAGTGCGCCGGCTTTCCTCGAAGCCGAATGGCGATGCCGGCGTGCTGCCGGTGTCTCTGCGCGAAATCGCAAGTTATATCGACTGGTCGCCTTTCTTCCATACGTGGGAATTGCGCGGGCGGTATCCGAGCATTCTGCAGCACGAGAAATACGGCGAGCAGGCGCGGAAGCTGTTTGCCGATGCCGGGGAGTTGTTGGAAAAGATCATCCGTGAAGATTTATTGGAAGCGCGCGCGGTTTACGGTTTGTTTCCGGCCAATGCGGTTGGGGACGACGTGGAGCTCTACACCGATGCGACGCGCTCCGAACCGCTCACGGTTTTTCATTTCCTGCGGCAGCAACTCGTCAAAAAGGATGGCGAGCCGGACCGCTCGCTGAGCGATTTCGTGGCGCCGAAGGAAACGGGGCTGAACGATCACCTCGGGGCCTTTGCCGTGACTTCGGGGATCGGCCTTGGCGAACTCGTCGCGGAATACAAGAAGGACCTCGACGATTACAACGCGATCATGGCCGAGGCGATCGCCGATCGCCTCGCCGAGGCTTTCGCGGAATATCTGCACAAGCGGGCGCGCGACGAATGGGGCTTTGGAAAGGCGGAGCAGCTTTCCGCCGAGGAGCTCATCGAGGAGAAGTATCGCGGCATTCGCCCGGCGGCAGGTTATCCCGCGTGCCCGGATCACACGGAGAAGCGGATCCTCTGGGAGCTGCTCGATGTGCAATCCAACGCAGGCATCCTACTGACGGAGAACTGCGCCATGTGGCCTGGCTCCAGCGTGAGCGGCTTGTATTTTGCGCATCCGGAATCTCGCTATTTCGGACTAGGCAAAATCGAGCGCGACCAGGTGGTGGACTATCAACTCCGCAAAGGGATGACGATGGAGGAGGTCGAGCGTTGGCTTGGGCCAAATCTCAACTATGATCCCGCAGCGACCGGTGAAGAGGCGCTGGCTTGCGCTTGCGTCAAACGATAACCTGCGGGCGTCGGCAAACTTTCTTGAACAAGGAAAATAGCGGACGCGCACCCGCCTCGGGCGACGCGTCCGCTTGTTCCCCTCAGAACGGTAGATAAGACCACAGCCGGCGCGTTTCGTTAGAAATTCACCGAAGATTTTTTCTCCCGGCGCCATGCTCTTCCCGGAATTTGTCGAAATCGTGGATGCCGAACCGCGTGGCGCCGCCCTCAATATGGCGCTCGACGAAGCGCTGGCGGAGTTGGCGACCGAGCCGATCCTGCGTTTTTACCGCTGGAGCCGGCCGGCGGTTTCCTTCGGCTGTTTCGGCCGGATTGCCGATCTTGAAGCGTTGAAGTCGGACCGCGAGATCGTGCGCCGCTGGACGGGTGGGGGAATCGTTCTGCACGGAGCCGACATCACCTATTCCGTCTTGGCGCCGGCTTCGTCCGCCTTTTTTCGGGAGACGCCGCTGGCCTCCTACCGGCTCATTCACGAAGTCGTCGCCGAGGCTTTGCGCCGCTCGGGGGTGGAAAGCGATCTAGCCCCAGCCGCGCAGGCAAAAATGTCCGAAGCCTGCTTCGAGAATCCCACCCGCTTCGATGTGTTAGCCGCGGGACGCAAAGCGGCTGGCGCAGCGCAGCGGCGCACCCGCCGGGGCTTGCTGCACCAGGGAAGCATCCAGGTCGCCGCCGATGCCTTGCGCGTAAGGGTGGAACTGGCCGCGCTGCTTGGCTTGCGGCGCGAGACGCGGGGTTTTACATCCGCGGAAATGGCGACGGCACAACGTCTTGTTGCCGAGAAGTACGGCAGTGAAGAGTGGTTGCGCCGTCGCTGATCCTGGACTGTGCATTCTCTGCCGCATCAGGTCCTTCCGGAGTTTGCTACTGCTTGATCAGTTCGACGTAGTCGATGGCGATGCCGAAGGCCGAGCTTGCAGAATTTTTCCCGGAGATCGTGAAGCGGAAGGCCTTGTCGCTCGTCGTTCCGCAAGTCCAGTTCCCCAAGTCTACCGCCTTGTAGGTGGCGGTCGCGGTGTATTCGTCGATGACGGGACCGACATTCGTCGGGCTGCCCTGGCTGTCGAGCCGCGAGATGGCGAGCTGCCATTGTCCCTTGTTATTCCAATCCTTTACGCCAATGCGCACATCGTAGGTTCCCGCGGTGATGTTGGGCACGGTGTAAGTGATGAATTGACCGGCCGCCGTTCCATCGAAATAGGCTGCGTTCCAAGCACTCGTCGCAGGATCTCCACTGCTACGAGCGGTGATACCCGAAGTTTGCGCGGCGATGGACAGTTTTTCCGCCTCGTTGAAGTAGGAAGCACTCGAGGGTTCGGAAATGCTCTGGCTCAGAGCGATCGGCGAGTCGAGATCCGGCGTATTGTCTACGTTGAACTGCATCTTTTGGGCGCGAATGTTTCGATTGTCCGTTCCAGAGTAGGCGCTGTTGAAGGCCTGGTAGACAAACCACGTCTCCGTTCCATCGGCGGAAAGAAACGTACTTGCCGCGCCGGCGCCCCAAGCGCTCACGGATGGGTCTCCGGTGAAGAGCGGGCCGCTGAGTTTTGTCCACGAGCTGGCGGCGGTGGGATCGCCGCCGTTGAACTTCAATCCGCCGACGGCGTAGTTATTTGAATTCCAGCTGCCGGAGGAGTAGAGCATGGTGAGCTGGCCAAGATGCCACACCGGAGCCGGCGCCTCGATGACAGTGCGTTCCCAAGGCTGGTCGATGGCCGCGATGTTTGTCTGCCCGCCGCTCGTGGCGAAGGGGCTGGACATGGGCTGAATTACAATATGGCCATAAGTCGAGCCCACGAGATAGAGGGGACCCGTCGGGAGTTGCAGGAGCGTCGCGTCATACGAGTTCGTATTCAGCGTGGCTTTGGCATGATACGTTCCCTGCGGATTCGTTGAATCGCTCTCGAGCACTTTGATCGTATTCGGGCAGACCGTGTAGTAGATGTACCAATGGTTGTAAGGCGCGCCAAACCAATACAATTCCGGTGATTCGAAGCAGCCCCCGGTATTGTAGACATTGACGGCGGCCGCCGAGTGAAAGCCATTCAAAGTAGAGGACGCCAGGATCGTGATGCTGCTCTGGAGGTTGGTGCAGCAGAGATAGTATTTCCCGTTCGAATAAGTCATGAACGGGTCGGCGGATGGACCGACGAGGGGATTGTTAAAGGCGAGGGCATTCGCATTCGCCGCCAGACTTAACGAGGAGGCGGCGAGCAGCGCCAGCGAGCGGCGCGAGAGGAGAGGTGTTTTCATCTTGTGGAGGGATAACGTTTGGAGGGTTTGCCTGGGCGGCTCCGCCGCATCTTTCGGAGGCTGGCGGCGAGTCGGGTTGACGCGAAAAGTATGCGCGGTGTGGAGATGATGCCGCTAGGCGGATGCGGCCATTTCCAAGCGCGCGCCGTGAATCGAGACGGTGGTTCGGCCGCGGGAGGCGGCGCGAGACGCGAAGCCGATTCGGACGATTCGGCCAAATTTTCGCGGATTCCTCAGAAATCCCGACCTCGGAATCAAGGCGACGACAACGTCATGTCGTCGAGCCACACCTTGCCATTTCCCTCCATCCAGGCTCCCAGGGCGATGCGCACGGTATTATCGGGCAGCGTGAGCACCTTTTCGCCGTAGGTCCAGTCCGTGTCATTCATCACGAATTTGATGGCCTGTGTGTCAATGCATTTGCCTTCACCGCTGAAATACTGAACCAATAGATTGGATTTAATGGCGCCCGCGGATTTTATCCATCCGCCGACGACGAGCCGGACGCCGCCGTGCACATCCACTTGTTGGCCGACATTCGCTGCTCCCGATAGGCCGGCTCGATCGACGAGGAGCGAGGCGTGGCCGCCGTGATACACCTCGGTATCACGTTGCGCGCGGCCGTTGCCCCAGTAGACGTCCCATCCGTCAGGAAGGCCCGTTCCTTCTTCCATCCCCCCATTTTTCACAAGCGAGCGACTGGTCTTTACCGCCGAGACCTTTTCCGCAAGCGCCGCCGCGGCGGGAGCGAAGATGCCGTGAATGCCCCGGAGATCGGTCAGCAGCGCCTTTTGCGCATCAGCGGAAGAAACGTCCTGAACCCGATCCCTCAGCGCGCGAAGGGCGTCGCTTTGACGCAGATTGGCGTCGGCGACGCCATGGAGCTTGGCAATCCAGCTATAGGCTTCGGATGTCTGAGCGGTGGATTGAAACCGTTGCAGGCTCGCCGCGCCGCGGTCGAGCTCTCCCCGCGTCGAGTCAACCAATCCCAGAAGGAGCAGGCCCAGCGCGGGATAACCCGGCTGATCAAAGACCTTGCTGCTTTCCACCGCGATTGCCTGATCCGGCTCCGCGACGAGCGCCGCGGAGGTGAAAAAACGGTTCAGGTTTTGATCGGGAGTCGGGCGAAGACTGGCCTCGGAGCGCAAGGCGCGGAAATTGGACCATGCCGCGTCCGCCTGGCCTTCGAGAAGATTGGCCAGGCCCTCGCAGACCAGTGACCATTGAGCCATGGCCGGCGCGATCTCGCCATGCTGGCGCGTGCGGTCAAACGCCGCGGCTCCATTCGTATATTCACCGCTCGTGAGGTATTTGATGCCGAGGGCGAAATCCTGGGAGGCTGCGCCGCGTCGACGCTTTTGCTCACTGTATTTGGCAAAGGACATTCCGCCAAAGACCAGCGCGGCCACGATCACGAGCGCGACGAGCGCAAGGAGGCTTCGCTTCCCGCCCGGCGCCGCCGCTGTACGGCTGTGCATGGCTTTGACGTGCGCGGGGCGCGCTTCAAGCTGATCCTGGGCGTAGGTGAGGTGCTCGATCAATTCGCCGTAGTCCTGGTATCGCTCTGCAGGGTTTTTTTCCAGGCAGCGCTTGAGAACGAAGGCCGTCGCGCCCGAGACCTCCGGGGCAAAGGCCTGGATGCCGGGGGCAGGGCTGTCGGTCTGTTTGTGGATCAGCTCCATCAAGTCCGTCGAGGTGAAGGGCGGGCGCCCGGCGAGACAGTGGAAAAGGGTGCAGCCGAGGCTGTAGATGTCGCTGCGCAGGTCCTCGGGCTTTCGTTCCAGCCTTTCCGGCGCCATGTAGGCGGGCGTGCCCCACACATCAGCAGAAAGATCCGCTTCCTGCGTGAGCGGCTGGGCCAGGCCGAAATCGGCCACTTTCACCGAGTGATCATCGGCAAAGAGCACATTGCCCGGTTTGACGTCGCGATGTAGCAGCCCGTATTTCGCCGCAGCCTGAAGGCCCTCGGCGATCTCGATGCCGACGCTCAGCGCGAGCGCTTCGGGCAGACGGCCGAGATGGTTGATCTTCTGGTCCAGCGTGCCGCCATTCACGATCTCCATGGCGATGTAATAAAAGCCATTCTTCTGCCCGGCCGCATAGACATTGACGATGCGATGGTGGCGCAGTGAAGCGGTGATCACGGCTTCCTTTTCCAAAGCCTCGAGATAGACGGGATCGCGCGTGTATTCATTGCGCAGGAGCTTGAGCGCGACATCGCGTTCCAGACTGTTGTCGAAGGCGCGATAAACGGTGCCCGAGCCCCCCTGGCCGAGCTTGCTCAGGAGCATGTAGTGATGGAACTCCTTGAGCACCTTGATGAGCGCCTGGCAATTCGGACAGAGCGTTTCGGTCAACGGACTGCACCCGGAGACATCGAGCAGGGCATCGCATTTCACGCAGCGCTCCAGGACGGCGTCCGCCTCCTCCATTTTGCGCAGGGCTTCATCGTACTCGGCCTTCGGCGCGTCGCCGGCAACGACCATCGTGGAGCGAAAGGGATCCCGCGGCGGCTCGGCGAGGCCGTCGGCCGGCGAGGCGCAAGTCGTGGGCGCAGAGTCCGCCTTTCGGCGACCCTGGGGGGCGGGGTCATGCATTTGCATCCCCGTGAGACGAGCATGTTGCATGCGCGTGGGGAGGGGAAATGCGGGTTTGCGGCCCGCAGCGTGGAGTGAGGCGTTCGGGGGAGGCGAAGCGATTCAAACCAAGGAGACGAAAATCTCACACGAAGACACGAAGGCGCGAAGCTCACCCGCAGACCTTCCGAAGACTGGCTATTATCAATCGCTCGGCGTGGTGATTAAGCTGTAACGGGAATCGGGTCACGCGCATCTCCATTGGGCGCTTCGCCGTTTAATGGGACATGCTCGACCGGCCTCTTCCGGTGGCGGCGCAGAGCCGCTGCGCATGGCAGCTCTGCGCGTGGGAGCTACGCGGGCGTGTTGCACGAACGCCTCGCGAATAGGAAGAATGCGAAGCATGGGAGGTATAGGAGAGCGACTGTGCAGCAAACGTCCCAAGGATTTGGAACGTGGTTTTAAGTCACTATCGATGGCGATCGTGATCTAAAAGCACGCCCCAAAGTACGGCTTGAGTTAATGGGATGGTAAGGCCCGACAAGCCGTAGTTGGGGACGTTTCTTGTAAAACGCCTCTATACTGTGGCAACCCAACCCGCTTTCACGGGTGTTGCCTCTTCAAGTTGTCAAAGAACGAACCTCAGATGAACTGAGGGTACTCCCCC